>Ga0302324_100006246_pt1 | contig 25734 bp, 15 predicted proteins | sample Palsa_T0_1_FD_201949 | JGI IMG/M metagenome (GOLD analysis project Ga0302324, IMG submission 201949) | Peat permafrost microbial communities from Stordalen Mire near Abisko, Sweden - Palsa_T0_1 | ecosystem: Environmental > Terrestrial > Soil > Palsa > Peat permafrost | place: Sweden: Abisko... | reverse complement strand
AAAATGCCCGGATTACCTTTTCCTTTCACCGGAACGTACAACGGCGGGAAAGGAAATGAGTTATGATGCCATGGGTTATCCCTGGCGATTATTCCGATACATCGAAAATACATTTACGCTGGACAAGGTAAACACGGTACATCAAGCGTACGGTGCGGCCAGCGGATTTGCCAGCCTCACCCGGAACCTGGAAGGAATTGAGGTAAATCGGTTCAACCCCTCCATAGATCACTTCCATGATTTAAACTGGCGGTATGACCAATTTCAGGAAGCGATAAAAACCACGACCCCGGAACGTTTAGGGGAAGCCTCCGATGTCCTGGAATCATGTCGGGCACAGGCTTCTCTCGTGATGAAGTACACGGATTTAATTAGCCGGGGCATCCTGCGCCACCGCATTACCCATAACGACACAAAGATCAATAATATCTTGGTTGATACGTCTACCCATGATGCCGTCTGCGTTATCGACCTGGATACACTTATGCCGGGGTATTTTATCTATGATGTGGGAGATATGATCCGGACATTCGTACCTCCGGTAAACGAGGAAGCTGTCGACACAAACGAAATTACCTTTCGTAAACCCATTTACGACGCCGTTGTAGACGGATATCTTTCGCACATGGGGGACAGGCTGACCGATGAAGAAAAGAAACTTTTTCCATTTGCCGGCACGATGATGACCTACATCATGGCGCTGCGTTTTATTACCGATTTTTTGAAAGGCGACGTTTATTATCAAGTTACCTACTCCGGACAAAACCTCGTTCGGGCGAAAAACCAGTTGAAACTGTTAGAGGTCTTGATCGGATCGGTCGGCGTGTAACCCATAGGTTTTGACCAACGGAATTCTATCTTTGCGGCCAACATTTATAAGTGAGTATGAAGAACATCATGTTGATTTTTATTTTTTCATTGGTCTGTGATGTCCTGGTCGCCCAGGAAAATGAAGTGGCCAAAAATTATGGGAGTCAAATCGCCGCGCCCGACGTAAAGGAGTATTTGTCCATCCTGGCATCGGATGCGCTGGAGGGAAGAAAGACCGGAACAAGGGGTCAAAAAATGGCCGCTGCCTTTATTGCCGATCATTTTCGGGAAATTGGATTAATTCCGCCGGTCAATGAGGGGTATGAGCAGCCGGTGGAGTTGTATTCCGCCGTTGTGACAGAAGCGCATGTTAGTGCCGGAACAGAACGATATGACAATTTCGGTGAGATTTTTTATTTCGGTTCTATGGATACGGGGGGAGAAGTCCAGTCGGATATTGTGTTCGGTGGAAAGGGAACGGAAGACGACTATAAACAAGTGGATGTTAAAGACAAAGCCGTTCTGCTGCTTGCCTCCGGAATATCGTCGTTGCGAATGCTTTCCCTGACGGCACGCGGAAAAGGGGCAAAGATGATTTATGTTGTTTCGGATGGCTCACCCGAGGAATTCCACACACTCACGGACCGCATGAAAGGTTTTGTGGCGTCGGGGAACTTGAACTTAAAAAAACCGGACCCGACTTCACTCAACAAAGGGATATTTCTAGTCAGTCAACCGGCAGCGCAGAAACTTCTCAATATTCCTTTTGATCAGCTGAAAAAGGCCGCTGAGGATCCGAAGAAAAATTCGCTCAAGAAAATAAAACCGGGTAAAATAAGTTACCAGGTGGAGGTCCATTTAACAACGATAAAAACAGAAAATGTATTGGGCTATCTGGAAGGAACGGATAAAAAAGATGAACTCGTACTCGTTACTGCCCATTATGACCACATTGGAACAACAACGTCCGGAGATGATCATGTTAACAATGGTGCCGATGACGACGGTTCCGGCACTGTTTCGGTCCTGGACCTCGCCCGGATTTTCGCAAAAGCAAAAAAGGAAGGACATGGCCCACGCAGAAGTATATTGTTCATGACGTTTGTAGGCGAGGAACAAGGATTATTGGGTTCGGAATACTACGTCGAGCATCCGGTGTATCCGCTGGCCGGGACAGTTGTGGATTTGAACATCGATATGATCGGACGGACTGATGCGGAACACAAAGGGAACTCCAACTATGTTTATGTGATCGGCTCCGACAAACTATCGTCGGAGCTGCACCAGCTCAGTGAACGGATCAACAATGAATACACCAAGTTGACTTTTGACTATACCTACAACGACGAAAATCATCCGAGTAATCTTTATCGGCGTTCCGACCATTGGAACTTTGCGAAGAATGGGATTCCGATCATTTTTTATTTTGACGGCATTCACGAAGACTACCACCAGCCCAGCGATGAAGTGAGCAAGATCGACTTTGATTTGCTGGCCAAACGTGCGCAGTGTGTATTTTATACAGCCTGGGAAATTGCGAACAGGGATGCGAGGATAATAGTGGATAGAAAATAGGTTAGAAAGCCTTTGGCTCTTTGCCGTTGGCCTTTGGCTTGGAGCAACTATTTCAAGTTTTGTTTCCTCCGAACAACCAACGGCCAATAGCTAAAAGCCAAAAGCTACATTGGCACATTAACGTGCCGTTCGGCATGATAGGAAGACCGTACGAGCGGACCGGATTCAACATACTTTAGGCCGCGTTTCAATCCTTCTTCCTTATACATGGCGAACGTATCCGGGTGAATAAATTCGGCCACTTCAAGATGCAGTTTTGTAGGTTGGAGATATTGGCCAAGCGTTAAGATCATCAGTCCGTTGCCAACCAGATCATCCATCGCGGTAAGAACTTCTTCCCGGGTTTCGCCTACTCCCAGCATAATTCCCGATTTAGTTCTTTTACCTGCTTCCCGGATGCGCCTGAGCTGTTCCAGACTGCGGTCGTATTTTGCCTGAGGACGTACAATCCGGTAAAGCCGTCCCACTGTTTCCATGTTATGGGACACTACCTCCTGACCGCCATCGATCATTCTGTATAGTGCATCCCAATTTCCCTTGGTGTCCGGGATCAGGGTTTCGATTGTCGTTTGCGGACTCAATTTTTTTGTTTCCACGACCGTTTGATACCAGATCTCGGCGCCACGATCTTTAAGCTCATCGCGATTGACGGAAGTAATCACGGCATGTTTTACACCCATAAGGCGGATGGCTTCGGCTACGCGCTTGGGTTCATCCGTATCGTATTCGGTAGGCCGGCCTGTGGCCACAGCGCAAAAAGTACAACTGCGAGTGCAGATGTTTCCAAGAATCATAAACGTCGCCGTGCCTGCACCCCAGCATTCACCCATGTTAGGGCAATTGCCGCTTTCACAAATGGTGTGAAGCTTATGACTATCCACGAGCTTTCGTACGTGAGCGTATTCAGGACCCACCGGTAACTTGACGCGAAGCCACTCGGGTTTGCGCCTTTTGGTTTCTGGTGCGGATATGACTGGCAATTCAATCATCCTATGTTCAATTTTTGATACCTATTGCTATAACCAATTATTTCCCAATAAGTTCTTGGTACTGTGCCGGAGAAAGGAGAGAGGGAACGGTGCCCTTGACTTCAACCTGGATTATCCAACCCTCACCATACGGATCTTGGTTTACTTTCTCAGGGCTGGCCTCCAACAAAGGATTTATCTCCAGCACCTTGCCGCGGATGGGCATGTACAAATCGGATACGGTTTTCACCGCTTCTACTGAACCAAATACGTCATGTTCGGCTACTTCGGTGCCTTTTGACGGGATATCGACATAGACGATATCGCCCAATTCGCTTTGGGCAAAGTCGGTAATGCCAATGATGGCGGAGGTTCCCTCCAGCTTAATCCACTCATGGTCCTTGGTATACAATAATCCGTCTGGGATGTTCATGGGAAATGATTTAGAAGGCCAAAAATAGGAGAAAAAGTCAATAGGCTTTGTGAAGTTCCTGTAATTTAGTTAACACCGATGCTGGCACTCGCTGCAAAGCACCGGGAAGCACTGTAAACTCGTTCCCTAGGGTTGTGAAAGGTCGAACAAAACTTTTGTACCCACTTGTGTTGTTGCTCTCCGATACGATGTGGTGACCAAAGGATCATTTACATTGCGGTCAACATAAAATTGAATTTTAAGTTTTTTATTGACTGCATAGTTGATGTTGGGCCGGATCTGGAAGTTGACGTTTCCGTTGGTGACCGTAGATAAGCTATCCAATGTCCGTTGAATGGTTTGGTTGCTTGTCAGGCTCAGCGTCATTTGGAATGTAAGGTCATTCTTGATCGTGATGACCCGGCCCTTGTCCTTAAAGGGCATCCTCATATTATTCCGGGTGAACCCGATGTCCATGGACCAGTCCTTGGTATTCATTTCAGTGATCTGCGCATTGGAAACAATAAGAGCGAGATTGCGGCTGGTCTTGTATTCGAATTTGAAATTCAGTTTGCTTTTCGTTCGCACACTTATCCCAATCAGCGGTGCAAATTGCTCTGAAATGGACACGGTTCCGATAACGTACACAGGAATAAGTTGATTGCTGGTGGGGTCGCGAATGGTTGCCCAGGTTCCTTTATTGTAGGTTTCGACGGGTCTATTGACAACATCTACACCATACTGCAACGAGTTGGTATAGTTGAGGACGGAGTAAGAAGATATATAAGCATGGCTTACCGTTATCGACTGAAAAAGTTCGTGCAAGGCGGGGATTTTGGTCAGTCCCGTAAAATCGATTCGCCAGTTAGGCAGCGGCGTATTGGGAAAGGGACTCAAACTGGTCGTGTAGGCGTTCTTGCCGGTATAGGCAGCAATGAATGCGGGAATCAGGACATCCTGATCCTGGTTTGAGTAAGCCTCGTGGTTGGGCGAGGCTGCCGTGAAACGCTTTGAAATGATATTAAGGTCCTGGGAGAACTGATTAAATACCGTGGAATTAATGCTGGTGTTGTTTTTAAAAGCCGTTCGGATCGTTATGGTTGAAACCTTGTAGGAGCCCGACCGGCTCGGACCCAGCGAAACAAACCTGCCACTGTCGGGTACAAATCGATAAATTTCCTGATACGAGGAAGTAAGGGTTCGTTTAATATCAAGTTGCACCTTAACATCCGTTATTGGCTCGAGCGAACCCTTGAGGCTCAAATCCTTTAATTGATTTTGAGTATACGGGTTGGTGAGTTGCGGATTCGACGTGATCCACCCGCGGTCGCTGGCCTTGAACCGGTAGTTGGGATCCTGCGAACCCAATATAAATCCCCAACCGGGAGAACTCCATGTTTTGTCCATGCCCAACAGTCGGGGTGTCGGCGTGAATCCGGGTAGTATGATACCTTCCGTCTGGGTATAGGTGCCGCTGATGTTTCGCAACGTCATGATGGCCCGGATGACACTTTTCAGCATTCCCAAATCCGGCGGTTGCTTTACGGTATCCGCTTTTGCTTTTTTAAGTTTTTTCAATTCTTCGGGAGTCAGTTTTTTCTTGGGAGAATTGATGTTTTTCAGAAATCCTATTTTATTATAGAGTTTAACAAAATCAATTCGCCCGGTCGCTCCCTGGTCGCGGGTGTTTTTGATGATGTTTCCCATCTTGAGACTATCCACGGTTTCCAATGGCCCGGCTGTCCAGTTATAGCCGGCATTATACCGATAATCGGCGCCTACCCAATTGGTCACCGGGAACTTATCGAACGGCACGCTGTAGTTTACCGTAATGTTCTGTTCAAAATATTTCATACGTCCCATCTTTTTTAGATTGCTGACGAGAACACTTCGCAATTGCGGCGTAATGTCGCCTTCGGGTTCATCAATTATAGCATTCGCTTTGGCGTTATAGTCGATGCTGAGTGCCTTTGATAAATTCCATCGAGCCGTGTAGTACCGGTTGAATGTAAAAAACTTCAAAAAATTGGGATCGATGTCTATCGCAACGGTGCTGTGATCCGTGGCCGTATTTCGATACACGGTTTTGTTAAAGTTGCGCTCCAACTCTGCCCGTAAGGAAATGTTGGTCGGGAAAGGGTTGAAATTAAAATCTTTAATCAGCTGAAGAAATGGAGAAGAAAGGAACTTCAGTTTTTTAAATGGTTCAAAGCCTTTGAATTTCGAATTGAACTGATAGGTCGACGAACCTTTTGTGTCCTTCGACAAATTCTCGAGCAAGTTAAAATTGGACTGGGTCGACTGGCTAAAGGCATAACTAATCGAAAAATTCTCGATATCGTAAAAATGAGTTCGGGCTTTGGGATCAAGCCTTACTTTGTGGACATTGGTAAAACTTATACTTCGTTTATACGATCGGTCCTGTATCATTTTCAGATACGCATCAGCCAAGGCCTTGGTTGGAAACGATTGCAGCATGATCGACGTTCGCGTATCCGGATTGGCCGGATCATATCCGGGATTGATGATGTTGCTTTCAAAACTGGCAAACATAGGAATCTTCATCCCAAACTTTTTGGGAAGGAACTTGTCGAGGCTAAGACTGGTAGAGATATCGAATACCGCCGTTTGGGCGCGGGTTCGGTCAGAGATCTTGGATTGAATTCCGCCAAACCCTAACGTACTGTACTTAAACGAACTGGTAACCGTGCCCAGATCGGCGAGCTTGGTATTTATCACCGCATTGGCGGCCCAACCTGCCGTCCGGTCAAAATGAGTCAACCTCAGTTCATCGGCCCAGATGCAGACATTCAGCGATTTTGTAGTCGTGCCGCCTTTAGGATTGCGCACGCCAATCATGATCATTTGCAACTGGCTTAGATCGGGTCTTCCGATGATGCTGATATTATGTTTACCCACCGCCTTGGGCCCTTTCAAAGGATATAGCTGACCCAGGGAATACCCTTCAAGGTCCCGTTCCGCTTTGAGGAGAAGGAGCGCATCCAGGTCAAGATCAATGGAATTGATGTCCGGCCAAACTGCGGCGATCGCTGTGTTCCCCCGGTTGTTATTGGCAAAAACGGGGTTGTTGGGATCCGTAATGGTCAACGGCAATTCGATTTCATAATAGTTTTGATCAAAATCTGTTCCTAACCGCAGGAAACCCTGGACATCACCATCACCTAATTTTGAATTATTACTGCTATGAACACTGAGAAACATATTGATGTGATGATAATTGAATAAATCCATGGTCACTGTTTTATAGATCGAGCGTGCGTCGCCATCATCAAGGCCGTCTACGCATACCTGTATGGATTGTTCATTAAGCCGGCGCTGAATCACCGAGGTGTTGTCGTAATCACGTGCCAGAGGCTGGATATACGGAGGGACCAGACTTGAACCCTGGCCATTTTCCTCCACGCTTACCACGGACACAGTAACATTATCCAGGTTGGGCTCCAGCGGTTCGCTGAAGGTGGATTGTTGGAGGTTACCGGGATAGATCCTCCATCGGTTACCGACCGTACGGAATTCCGCCAAACGTAAAACCACAGGTTGCGTAAAACCTGTGAGGTATGTGCGAATGTATTGGATGTTTTTAAAACCAGTCATGTCTCCCACCTGGCCATCAAAATTCCGGATGGGGATACGGAAGAGGTACCATGTCACCTGGTCGTTGGACGTACTAGCACTGACCGGAGGTTTGATCTGATCCACAATGTATTTTTGCCCGACAGCAAGTCCGGGTTTCAAAGGAACGGTATAGGTATAGTATTGATCTAATGTATTTAATGTATTGTCCTGGTTGATGTCTTCGTTGTCGGGAACGGTTGTTCCGGATGCCGCGAAGGACTCCGCGCCGGTGAGCACCGGCGAATTGCCATCCATACCGTTGAAATTTTTGTAGCGTAGCAAAATCTGTGCATTTTCGGCGTCCAGATTGCCCCCCAGATAATATTGAAAGTCATCCGCCGACGGGTCACTGTTCACGAACACCTTCGCGCCTGAGTTATGCTGGGCATTTATAAACTCATTCTGGAACGCAATTCGTTCATTGGCATCGCCGACACCGTCCAATCCCACATCCTGATTGGCCCTGTCACCGGAATTATTATCAAAGGCAAAGTTCAGGAATTGCTCGGTGGTAACGTAGCCCCACTCATTGTCGGTTACTCCCGGAATACTCGTAGCGGATGTACTTCCGATTGGGGCTGCGGTGAACCCACCGGTGGGTAATCCATTTTCGAACGCGTGCAATCCGTCGCGCATGACGTCTTCGGAAATACTTCCCAGGTTAAATACGAGTTGGCCGCCCGTGGTGTTCGACGCGTTGAATTTCCCATCGAGAATTGCCCCATCATTAATGGCGCCGGGGAAATTAAGGAATGGATCTAGCAGCCAAAACTCAATGTACTCGATATTTGCTTTGTCAAAATCCACTTCCGTGCGCACCGCCGAAGTAATACCTCCCCAATTTGCGGCGGGGTTCGGTAGCGTTCCGTCCGAATTGAGGTTGGTATTGTAATTATATGGCCCGCGTTCAGAAGGATAATACGCCAAATTTAAAATAGGCTCATAGAAATTTCCGATCTGAGGATCACGGTAGGGAAATATTTCCTGCTGGATAACCGGCCGGACATATTGATTAGTAGTATTAGGATTGTTGGACGGGTAATTGCCCACGCCTTTCGAGTAAAACAAATTATCGATCTGATACCAGGCAAACTTGGCGCGCAAGTCGCCTGCCTGCACTCTGTTCAGTTGGCCGCCGGTATTGTCAAATTGATTTGTGGGGGTGACCGGGATGGAGGCAAGTTTCCAGGATACCGGGCTGATCAAACTGTAAGGGGTTGCTGAATTTTCGAAATCATCAATGAACGATGTGCCCTGACCCTGCACTTTGTTTGACGTGCCGGGGATCAGCTGCGCAAATTCTCCATTGAACGTAACAGTCGAGGGTTCCTTCGTTTGAATGATCGGAAGTTTATCGATCATTTTGGTGAGAAAACGTGAAGTTTTTTTGCCATTCACGTCAAACCCGTACATGGCGTTGCGGGCGGGCTCATTGCCAACCAGGTTGCGCGTGATTAACGGCCGTTCGTCATAATACAGAAACGTTGAACCAAGATTTACGTCGTCAGTCAATTTGTAATCCAGGCGAGTGCCCAACAGGGATCGCGTTTGAAATGAAAATGGGTCTTGCTGTTCGTATGTAATGGTAATGGCCTGGCCGGATGACAAGATGGCTTCATTGAGCATGGTGACTTTCCCAAACGTATAATCGACCGTATAATCCACGCCTTCCCGAAGAGGTGTACTTCCTGCCACCACTTTCACAGAACCGGGCGTTATGTTAAACCCGGATATCGTGATGTCTTTGCCTCCACCCGACCCCTTGGCCGACCCCGTCATCCAGAATTTATTTTTATCCAGGGAGAGTGCGGCTTCGGCCTCCGTGGTGTGGTAAAGGGTATCAAAGGAATATTTGTTAATCAGGTAATCACGGGTCGAGAGATTTGGCTCCTGAGCAAAAAGATCCCTTAATGCCTCACTGAACGGCTGCAGGTAGGGGTACATGATCAGTCCGGCTGCTGAGTTGATGGTTACCCCCTCAACATAGTCAAAGTTGCCATCGGGACCCGGATCGTTGTACGGATCTAAACGGTCGAGGCCCATAATCTGAATAAGTTGCTTTGTACCCGTAATTCCCGGTTCCTGCAATTGAGGTTCATCTCGCCCTGTCGCCGGGTCACGGTAGATGACCCTCAACTGAAAGCCATCTTTGGTCACCTGGGTCTGATTGAGGTTATAGATGTTTTTCATCATCAGGTTCCAGGTCGGAATGATGGCCCCGGTATTGTCTTTGATGCTGATCGCGCGGGGACGAAGCATTTTCATGTAGATCACCTGAGCCGGAGGGTTAGCGGAATAGTCCTCGGTCAATTGACCCACCTGATACACTACGCCATTGTAGGTATATTGAAAGGCGACCATCAACGCTTCGTCGTTTTGAAGTTTGCGCTGAAGCGTTATGAACCCCAATTGACTGTTGATGGTATATTCGGTAGCGGCAAGTTTACGGGCACTGGTAATAGTGACAAAGTCAATGCCGCTGACCAGCCCCAGTTTTTCCAATGAAATATTGATGCTCGTGTCCGAGGCTGAGGGAACCGCGCTGGAGTTCAGAAGTTGCCACAACGTGTTATCGGTGTTATTCGCGGGCATCGCACCGATTCCTTTTTGCTTAATAACCGTTTTACGGTAAATTTTATTTGATTCACCCAGGTCCATAAAGCCCGTCACATTGCGAAGGGTTTGCGTATCATTCTGCCGGTTGACCTCGTAGACCTCTACCCGCGTAACATTCAGCCCGGATGAGATATTCGGACTCGTACTCAGCCAGCTTTCCCAGTGATCGCGAAAGAATTGGGAGAGGAAGAAATTACGGTTCTCGTCGTAGGAAGAGGCAATAATCTCAAACGTTTTGCCCTGGGATGCACCGGCCGTGTTTCCCGGAATCACCAGCGTCGATTGTTTTCCGCGTTGTGTGGCGGCTAGTGTGGTGACAAATAATTTTCCAAATTGCATTTGTGCCTTTACACCGAAAAGGTTTTGAGCTCCGGAAATGAGACTGTTGTTAAGGGGTAAACTCACATTACCGATTTCCATCTTTTTTAAGATGTCTTCCTTGTTCCCGGTGTATTCGATTTTCATGGTATTTTGAAAATCAAAAGAATTGTTATTGTCAAAGTTGGTCGTCACTTTTAATTTCGTTCCAATCTTCCCTACAACACTCAGGTTAATCTGTTGATCGAATTGAAACCCTCCGTTGCTTTGCTGCCGGATGGGGATATTGGGGTTGTCAATTTTTTGGAAATTGGCACCAAAGTCCAGGGAGACAAAACCACGTGGGGTCAGCTCTACATAACTTCCGCCGAAAATGCGGTCGAGCACCGGACTGAGATAAATTTTTGGTGATACGTTCTTACTGGTCACCGCGCTTTCACCATCCAACGCATGACTTTTTGATTGCCAGTAGTCTTTAAGCATCGCCTCATTTTGCTCCAGCGTGAATTCATCAAACGACATGGTGGAGACCGGCCGGAAATTAACCGTTCCGATCTTTTCATAAATAGTATAATTCAAGCTCGAATCAATCTGCAGATCCGTGCTGAGGCTTTTTGGATCTTTTAAAAAGAGCGGGGAGGGGGTGGTTGGATTTGAAAAAGGATCTCCATACCGGTCACTCGGAAGAAAAGAGGGCCGGAATGGATTGACTTTTTTAGAGGTGAGGGTATCGGTTGCCCTTTTAGTGGTATCCGCTCTTTGTTGGCCATAGGCAAAACAGGACACCAAACACATTACCCATGTGCCCAGTCCAAAAAAGAACTGTCTTTTCGATTTTTCTACCGTCAATCGTATCTCAGGTGTTTTTTAAGGCTTGTTTCACCAGTTCCTCCAGCGTAATGCTTCCCGATTTCTTTAAGGCGTTGTCAATGCTCTTTTCTGCAGAAGCTTTACTTATGCCTAAGGTTAACAAAGCAGTTAACGCCTCCCGCCGCATCGTATTGTGCTCATCGCCAGGAATTCCGGAGGTTTCTTCATACGATTCTTTTCTCAATTTATCCTTGAGTTCCAGGATGATACGCTGGGCTGTTTTTCCCCCGATTCCCTTAACGGCCTGAAGGGTGGCTGCGTCCTCGCGTACGATAGCGGCTCGCAGTTCGGCCGGGGGTAGATACGATAAGACAATCATGGCTGTGCCGGGTCCCACGCCATTGACCGAGATCAGATTTTGGAACATCGACTTTTCCAGCACGTTTGAAAACCCATAAAGAATATGCGCATCTTCCCGCACCTGCAGGTATGTAGAGAGCTGAATCTCCTCACGGTCTTTGATCTCGGAAAATGTATTCAGGGAAATACTTACCTGATACCCGACGCCGTGTACGTCGATAATTACAAAGGATGGTTCTTTGTGAACAAGTCTACCTTTCAAAAAAGCGATCATGCATTATAAATGTTCATTCTGCCCGCGCAGTTGTGCATCCACCACGGCAATGGCCGCCATGTTGACAATTTCACGAATTGAACTGCCCAGTTGTAAAATGTGGACTGGTTTTTTCATTCCCAACAAGATCGGCCCGATGGCTTCGGCCCCGCCAATTTCCATCAGCAGTTTGTAGGCGATATTTCCGGAGGCTAGGTTAGGGAATATTAATGTGTTGGCGCCCGTCGATGCCAAAGCGCTGAACGGATACATTTCGCGCTGGAGTTCTGTGTTGAGTGCCACGTTGGCTTGAATGTCGCCATCGATGATCAGATCAGGATATTTCTCTTTCGCGAGCCGGACCGCTTCCAGAGTTTTTTCAGGAATTTCTCCTTTGCTTGAACCAAAATTGGAATAGGATAGAACAGCCATCCGGGGTTCGATATCAAACACCGTTACGCCAAACCTGGTGAGGCTGATGATCCCCATCATTTCTTCCGCCGTTGGATTAACATTGACTGTACAATCGGCAAAAAAGAAATTCCCTTTTTTGGTGAGCATGATGTACATGCCGGCAACCCGTTTGACGCCCGGCCCCATGCCTATAATCTGAAGAGAAGGTAAAATTGTTTTTGAATAGTCTTTCGTCAATCCAGAAATCAAGGCATCCGCTTCGCCGTATTCCACCATCATTGCTCCAAAGGCGTTGCGGTCTCTCATTTGACGTTGTGCATCATAAAGACTCACGCCCTTGCGCTGGCGTTTTTCATAATACAATTGCGCGTATTTTGCGGTCATCTCTTTTTCCTCACGGGGATCTACAATTTTACATTCCCCGAGTTCCAGACTGTGCTCCTGAATTAATCGCTCAATTTCCTTTCGGCTTCCGAGTAAAATCGGGTGCGCAATTTTCTCGTCCTGAATAACCTGAGCAGCCTTTAAGATCTTGTGATTATCCGCTTCGGCAAAAACTACGCACTTCGGGTCTTTCTTCGCACGGGCTATGATGCGGGCCGTAAGTTTTTCGTCGATCCCGATCCGCGTCAATAGGTCCTGATGGTACTTGCCCCAATCGGTTATGAAATGCGTAGCCTGGCCGGAATCCATCGCTGCTTTGGCAACGGCGGGGGATACCGTAGTGATCAGCCGCGGGTCCAGCGGTTTGGGAATCAGGTACTCCCGGCCGAACTGGATTTTGTCGGTGTTGTATGCTTTGATGACAATGTCGGGTACCGGTTCTTTGGCCAGCGAAGCTAAGGCGTTGACGGCCGCGAGTTTCATAGCTTCATTGATTTCGGTGGCCCGCACATCCAGCGCGCCGCGGAAAATATAGGGAAAGCCCAGTACATTGTTGACTTGATTCGGATGGTCGGACCTGCCTGTAGCCATGATCAAATCCTGACGTGTCTTCTTGGCAAGATCATAGGCGATTTCAGGGTCGGGATTAGCCAGGGCAAAGACGATAGGGTCTTTCGCCATGGCATTGATATCCCCCGGGGTAAGAATATCTTTGATCGACAAGCCCACAAAAACATCGGCACCCTTCATCGCTTCCTGAAGCGTAGACACCTGCCGCGAAGTAGCAAACTCTGCTTTGATGGCATCGAGGCCTTCGCGGTTTTTATGGATGACGCCTTTGCTGTCGCACATGATCACATTTTCTCTCTTCAAACCCAGGGCCAGGTAAAGCCGGGTACAAGAGACCGCTGCAGCACCCGCTCCATTGACGACTAACACAGTGTCTTCAATTTTTTTACCAACCAGTTCCAGCGCATTGAGCAACGCCGCACTCGAAATGATGGCGGTCCCGTGCTGGTCGTCGTGCATAATCGGGATATTCATTTTCTCCCGCAGCTCGGTTTCTATCTTAAAGCATTCGGGCGATTTGATGTCTTCCAGGTTGATCGCACCGAATGTGGGCTCGAGCGATTTTACAATTTTGATAAATTCATCCGGGTCTTCCTCTGCTATTTCAATATCAAACACATCAATGCCTGCAAATTTTTTGAAGAGCACACCTTTGCCTTCCATCACCGGTTTGGCGGCATCGGGTCCGATATTTCCCAAGCCTAAAACTGCAGTACCATTGGAAATGACGCCGACAAGATTTCCTTTCGACGTGTATTTATAAACATCTTCTTTATTGGCGGCAATTTCTTTGCAGGGTTCTGCAACGCCCGGTGAATAGGCAAGCGCTAAATCCAATTGCGTGCTGAGCGCTTTCGTGGGTGTGACTTCAATTTTCCCGGGCTGCGGAAACATGTGGTAATTGAGTGCGTCTTGTTTGCGGATTTTGATCGCCATAAAATTCTTTGTAAAGGGGAATGAAATTTACAATTTTAAGTCAAGAACACAACTACGCTGAACACGGATGTGATTTTCACAGGAATCCGGGAAAATCGTAGCCTTCCGTAGGGCAGATAACATTTACGACAAAGTAGGAGTTGGTATTTGCAGGCGGGCGGGTAAAGAGCTTACCCAATAATTAATTTCTGGCCGGGCTGGAGTTTATTGCTTTTGAGGTTGTTGAGGCTTTTAATTTTTTCAATGGTCAGCCCTTGAAATTTTTTTGATATGTCCCATAAGGTATCGCCGGGTTGAACAACATACAACTTGGCATCTGGTGGCAAAGGGAGCGCAGATAGGGAAGGGGAAACATACGTTGTTACTTTAGAAGAAGGGAGCATCCAGATCGTGAGCAACTGACCGGGATGGATCAGGTTTCCACGGAGGTTATTCCAGTTTCTGACATCCTCAACACGCACACTGTGACGTTGTGCGATGACTCCCAGGACGTCTCCGTTCTTTACGCGATAGGTTATAAGTTCACGACCCACCGTGCTGCCTGTACTGTTTTGCGCAAGCATTTCCAGTTCCCGGCGTCCCACTTTTGAAGCCGAGTCAAGAATAGCGACACGGTGCATAGACAAAATTTCTTTAGCGTTAATAGGAATTTTCAGTGTGTAGGATCTGCCTTCCGGTATCGCATTGTGCTGCACAGAGGGGTTTAGTTTTTGCAAATCTTCAAGGCAGGAGTTGGTGAGCCTGGCAAAAGTCTCAAAGTGTAAGAATTGTTTAACGGTAATGGTGTCATAGAGGGGAAGTTCCTCATGGGCGGATTCCAGAATGTTATGTTCTTCGGCGTAATTAAGCGCGTAAATGACGGCTACATATTGTGGAACGTATGACCTGGTCTCGCGGGGAAGAAATGAATAAATTTCCGAGAATGACTTTTTGTAGCCGGATCTCCGTATAGCTCTCCGTACTGTACCTGGCCCGGAATTATAGGCAGCCAGCACCAATTCCCAATCATCAAACAAAGAGTAAAGTTCGCTAAGGTACTGGCAGGCGGCCTCTGTCGATTTTTCGGGATCCATGCGGTCATCCGTATACCAATTGTAATGCAAATCAAAATATCTTCCGGTACCCGCCATGAATTGCCATAAGCCTGCGGCGCGGGCTCGTGAAATAGCCCGTGGATTGAGACCCGATTCAATGATCGACAAATATTTTAATTCTTCCGGCAAATGATAGTTTTTCAGGTATTTTTCAAACAGCGGAAAATAAAGATCTTTCCGGCGAAGCGCCATACGTGTAAATTCCCGGTCGCGGATCGTAAAGTAATTAATGAAAGCGTCCACCTTATCGTTGTAATTCAGGGGGATAGTTTGCTGCAAGCAACTTAGCCGGTCGGCCAGCACCGCGGGAGTTTCTTCCGCCGGAATGTACTCCAGATTCTGGGGAATCGAGTACTTCACCAGAGCCGAATCCTGATCGAATGAAATTTCTTCAGTTTTGGCGACCGTAATCAACGTATCCAATACGGGTTTCACCTGGGCAAACGTCAATTGCGTTCCTCCGCTTAATAATATGCTAATCAACAATTTCTTCATGATCCGACTCATAAAAATAAAAAATGGGTGGTCCTACTCCTCACGTTTGCAGCTAACATAAAAAATATAAACAATGATCGGAAACACCTAAATTAGGTGAACTTGACACCGCAGAATCAATTTAAATTCATAAATAGTTTTGAAAACTTCAAAAGTTTAGCTTCCTCAAAATCATCCGCCAGGAGTTGTAAACCGATGGGTAATCCCTGTTCATCCTTTCCGCTCGGCAGGGAGATTCCGGGCACGCCAACGATATTGGCTTGTACGGAGTACAGGTCTGCCAAATACATTTCCACCGGATTATCCGAATGTTCGCCGAGCCGGAATGCTGTTGTCGGTGCGGTGGGCATCAGGATAAAATCAAAGCTCTCGAAAATTTCCTTCGTCTTGGCACGGATAAGCCGCCGCACTTTTTGTGCCTTGGTATAATAAGCGTCATAATAGCTGGAGCTGAGGACAAATGTGCCTAGCAAAATACGTCGCTGTACTTCTTTGCCAAACCCCTCTGAGCGTGTTTTTTTATACAAAGTTTGTAAATCCCGGGTCTGGGGACTACGGTAACCATAGCGAACACCATCAAATCGCGAAAGGTTAGAACTCGCTTCCGCCGTGGCCAAGATATAGTAGGTCGGCAGGATATAGTCTATCAGCGGAAAATCAATCGCTTCGACACGATGCCCTTCTTCTTTCAATTTTTTAATTTTCTCCCGGATGGCTGTTTTTATTTCTTCTTGAATGCCCTCGGACTCAAGCATCTCGCGGATGTAGGCGACTTTGTATTTCTTGTTTTCCTCTTCGGCTAAGGCCTCGCTATACACGGGTACCGCCGTACGTGAAGCAGTAGTGTCATAGTCATCGGCACCAGCAATCACTTCCAGCACCAGGGCTTCGTCTTCCAGGCTTTTAGAAAAAATTCCGACGCAGTCAAACGAAGAACCATAGGCCACCAATCCGTACCGGGAAACCCGGGAGTAGGTAGGCTTCAGGCCGATAACGCCACAGAAAGCTGCGGGCTGACGCACAGAGCCCCCTGTATCGGAGCCCAAGGAAACCTTACACATGTCGGCCATGACCGCGACGGCTGAACCACCGGAAGAACCTCCCGGCACCCGCGTAGGATCAAGATCATTCAATACCGGACCAAACGCGGAGTTTTCGTTGGACGAGCCCATACCAAATTCGTCGCAATTTTGCCTGCCGATAATAATCGCATCTTCATGCAGAAGCCGTTGTATGGCGGTTGCGCTGTATTGCGCGACAAAGCCATTGAGAATTTTGCTGCCACTCTGCAGGGGATGGTCTTTGTAGGAAAGGACGTCTTTGATCCCCACCACGAGACCGGCCAACTTACCGGCTGTACCCGTGTTTATTTTTTGATCAATTGCTGCTGCCTGAGCAAGCGCTTCTTCCCCATACACGCTTAGAAAAGCGTTCAGGTGAGCTTTGTTTTTGATAATGGACAGATGATGTTGGACGAGATCAACGCACGTAACAGCGCCTCGCTTCAGATCGTATTGTATCTCGCGAAAATGCGTGTACGTCTCCAAGGGTTACTTGCCGTCAATCTTATCCGGCTCTTTCCCGGCTTCCTCCACGTCTTTCTTCACATTGCTCATCGCATCTTTGAATTCGCGAACGCCTTTACCCAAGCCCTTCATGAATTCCGGAATTTTTTTTGCCCCAAAGAAGATCAACACAAAAATTCCGATCAATAAGATTTCCTGAATTCCTAAATTACCAAACATACTGGGAAAATTTATTTTGTAGAGAATCAATCGCTATTAAGCTTGCAAAGATAGACATAATTGGATTACCGTAAAAATGAGGGAATTCTATTCTTTCAGCCACGCTTGAGGGTCCAGGGCTACCGTGTTTTTGCGGATTTGAAAACGAAGTTCGGAAATGCCATCCGGGTTGATGAACACTTGGCCAATTTCCTGGTTCGCGGTTACTTTCTGTCCTTTTTTTACGAATACTTCTTTTAATCCGGAATACACGGTAAAATATTCTCCATGGTTGATAATGATTGAATTACCAATGGCGGGAATAAATGCTACCGCCCTCACTTCGCCATCGAAAATGGATTTGACCTTCTCGTCTTGTTTAGTCTGAATGTTGATTCCATCATTTTGAAGGACAATGTTTTTTAATACCGGATGGTTCTGCCGCCCGAATTTCTGAGAGATAAAACCGGAAACGGGCCAGGGAAATTTTGACTTGTTTTCTTCGAACGAAGAAGATAGAGCCGCCGACGGCAAGGCCGGGGGAGCCACGTTGGCTGCCTTGGCCTTCGCCTCCCGTTCCCGGGCCTCCCGGGCGGCACGCTCTATTTCTTCTTTGATGATTTCGTTGATTCGCTTGTCGAGGAGGGCGACTGCTCTTTCCGTCTCCTCTAGATCTTTTTTGAGGCGCTTCTCTTCTTTTTCAAGCGACTTGATAACCGTCTTTTGTTTTTGTTTCAAGTCGGTGAGCTGGTCGTTCTCCGTAATCTCCTGCCCGAGCAGACTGTCCTTCTGACTTTTGATGATTTCAGTTTTCCGTACTTGTTCCCCCAAAACCTTTTGCACACGACGGATGGCATCGGCTTGCTCTTCCCGCGAGCGGCCGTATTGTTCCATGTACTTCATCCGCATCACGAGCTGATCAAACGACTGGGCCGAGAATAGAAACATAAGTTTGTCTGCTTTACCGTTTGCTTTTTGGGCAGCAAAAAGCAGGGTGGCATATTCGCTTTTCAGGTGAGTTAGATCCTCTTCCAGGGCCTGAATAATTTCGTTGTTTTCGTGAATGTTAACATCCAACGAATAAATTTCACTTTTGATGGATGTCATCAGAGTTTCTTGCTGATGAATTCGTTGAGTGAGCGCGGCAAGTTCGCCCATCGTACTTTTTTTTTGTTGCGAAGTTTCACTCAGGATTTTTTCGGTCTCTTTTATTTTTTCCAGGTTTTGCTGCTTCTCTTTTTGCAGTTGAGTCTTGGATTTTTGAGTTTGAGCAGAGACGAAAAAGCCTGTGAGAAGTAAGAGAGCCTGAAAAACGAATTGGATACTTCGCTGACTCATTCGCTGATTAACTAACAGTCGCCTTGTAAAATGGATTCGGGTAAGAGGATTTACCGTCGCGCATACCGTTTCGGAATGTTGAACGGGAATTTCAGTTCCTTATCACCCACCTCTACTTTCGTAAAATCGAACGTAATCGTATTGTTAATGATCCCGGAAGCGGTCCGGTAGAACAAATTGGCTACACCTGTATAGGGGAATGATTTCCCGCTCACCGGCTGAAAGTTGGAATACTCGATTCTGAGTGAATTTTTACTGATGCCTTCGGTTAGTTCAAGTTTTTCAAGTTTTTTGGAGGAGCTGTTAATATAATTCTTGATCATCACCGAACCTTGTTGCTGTTCGAGCAGGTTGAAATGCGTCGCTTCCTGGATAATATCCTGGGCCCCCATCGGCATAATCAGATTCCCCAGAATGGCAGACTGAATGACATTATAGTCGATCTTAAAATTAAAGCGTTTGGAAAGCTCAGTATAATCAAAAACGTAGTATTCTTTATCGAGGCTGCTGACAATGGTGACCGAATCCTTATTGATCAATGCTTTTCCCCCCTGAACGCCAATCATCGAAAGGGTCATCCAGATAACGCTGTCTTTGTGGATGCGGATAGTGGCCTTCACTTCGCGTTCTTTTTTTTCATCTTTATAATTCAACCGGGCTTTGCCGTGGAGGTATTCAAAGTCAATCTCTTCAATGGCGATCGTCTTCGGTGTCAGTGACGCAGTCGGGATTATCTTCTTGTGGCAGGCTTGCAACAAAATAACTGAAATCAATACGATGCAAACTTTTCCCTTGACGTGCATGAAATAGTGTATAGCCTGCTAATATAATTTACGATTCGCGATTTTTTTGTCAATCAGGGCATTCCCGTTGTCCAGTGATTTGGATTTCTGCCACTGCTCTACGGCCTCATCAATCTTCCCGAGTTGGAATAAGATATCCCCATAATGCTCAAACAGCGTGGCATTGGCATTTCCGATACCAATCGCTTTCTCCATTATTTTTTTTGCCTCCTTGTATTTTTCACGCATGTAGAGTACCCAACTATAGGTATCCAGATAGGAGGCATTTTCCGGATGACTCTTAATTAAACGGGAAGACATTTTTTCTGCTTTTTCCAGGTTTTCCTTTCGAAGAGCAAGGTAGTAACTGTAATTGTTCAATATGAAGTCATTATCGGGGTTAACGGCCAACGCTTCATCATACGCTTTGTCTGACTTTTGATATTCTTTGGTGGCATTATAGGAATCGCCCAGCAAACCATTGATTTCGCCCACGAGACCAGGGTCTGAAGACGATAATTTTTTGGCCTGCTCAAGGGCGCCAATGGCTTCCCGGTAATGTTTCTTTCTTAGCTGAGCATATCCGTTTAAATAGTACAGCCGGGCCTGGTTGGGAAATAATTCCATCCCTTGTTCGGTATGTGCAATCAGGCTATCAAATTCGTTTTGCTGAGATTCCAGATACGACAATTTTTCCCACGCATCATAACTCGTCGATTTGCAGCGGATCGCGTTGCGGTACTCCTCTTCGGCTTCCGAATTTTTGTTCATCGCCAGAAATAAATCCCCGCCAATAACATGCACCGCAGGGTCGTTGGGATTAGATTTTCTAAGTTTGTCGAATAAGGCTATGGAAAACGTTTCGGTATCCGGATCCTTGATATTTTTTAGTTGATTTTGTGCCAGTACCGCCACTTGGCTGCCCAGAAGGATCACTTTGTTATTCACTGGAAGAGAAGGATCGTCAAAGACGGACGCCATTAGTTCGCGCGACTTTTGTTCCTTTCCGCTGTCGTGATAAAATCCAGCCAGCATCATTTTAGCGTCGCCCGCGTCCGGATGGACCATCAAATAGTTCTCAAGGTAACCGATGGCTTTATCCCCTTGTTTGAATTGGGACAACGTTTCAGCAAACCCCAGAACGTATCGGTCTTCTTCCGGAAATGCAGCCATAAGGCGTTGGCCCTCCTGGATGGCCTCATTCACTTTGCCTTGTTCTAAATAAAGACGCTCTTTTTGCAGGGAAGAAACTTCATTGATTCCTAAAATATTTTCAGCCCGGGTATACACTTTAATGGCCTCCTCCGGTTTATGATCATATTGATATAAGGCGGCGAGCTCATAGAGATATTCGTCCGTACCCTTTATCTCCTCCATCATGGTTTCCAGGATTTGCGCGGCCTGACTAAAATTGTTAAGGCTGGCGTAAATGGATGAGGCAAGAATGTAGAAGTATTTATTTTTCTTCTCCAACCCCAACGCCGTTTCTATGCTTTGGGCGGCCCTGAGTAAATCGTCTTGTTTATTCCCCTTAGCCAGAATTTCCGCCACCTTATAATGAATAGCTGCATTCTCGGAGTTTAACTCAAGTGCCCGCTGAAAATAATACAGCGATTTTGCGAAATCTTCGAGAATGAAATACTTTTCTCCCTCCGCAAAAGAATGTTCGGCTTCGCGCATTCGGGTAGCTAAGGGCATACTTTCACCCGGTTTCCTTTTTTTGTCTTTCTGGGCTCTTCCGGGAATTGCCAACGACAGCAAAACCGCAAAGGTCAGGGTCAGAATGCATAAAATCTTATGATTTGTCAAAGCCGTAATAGATCAGGTCTTATTCGTTTTGTCCGTGGCACGGGCCTCTGATATAACGTCAAAATTAACGAAAATTACCAATAGCCCATCGTTTAAAATTCGTTTGTTCCATTCGCCAATTCGCGATAAGTAGTGTCCCCACTTCGTTGACGCAATGAATGGTACCTTCAAGTCAGGAAACAATTGTCCTGCCATTCTTGTTCTCCAGAAGATAAATGGATGCGACAAAAATCACCATCACACCGGTATGAAAACCGAAGGACAACCAGAGATTGGCTAAGGTTACTTTTGAGATCAGAAAGATCAGAACGGCCGTGACGGCGATGTAACTGAAATCGGAGAATACCTTGTACGGAATTGGATAGTAGCGCTGACCCAGCAGATAGCATGCCACGGCCATCAATAAATAAACCAGGAAAGCCGCCCAACTGCTCCCCGTATAGCCTGCCAGCGGAATGAAGAAATAATTCAGAACCATGGTTAAGACGGCGCCGCCGACCGTAATGACCGTTCCGAAATAGGTCTTGTCCGTGATCTTAAACCAAACGGAGACATTGTAATAAATACCCAGAAATAAATACGCCATCAAAAGGATGGGCACTATATTCAAGCCACTCCAATACTCTTTGTTTCCAAGGATGAGCTTCAGGATGTCCATATTGACCGATACACCGAGGAGCAGCACACAGCATGTCATTACAAAATAGTGATTGACCCTGGCAAACAGAGCAGGTGAGTTTTTATCGGCTGCGTTCGAAAAGAAAAAAGGTTCCGCAGCAAACCGAAAGGCCTGGACGGCCAGACTCATAATAACGGAATATCGGTAACAGGCGGCAAAAACCCCCAGCGCGAACGCGCGCGATTTTTCTCCGTAAAAATTTTGAGGAAGCCACCACTCGAGCGTGAGTCGCGAGAACATTTCATTCGTCATGCCGGCCAGGCCGGTGAGCATGACCGGGTAGGCATACTTCAGCATGGCCGGGGAGATTTCCCGATCAACCACGGGTCGCCAGTTCAGCAAGTCATGGGCAAAAAAGAGGAGATAAAATCCATTGCCGATTAAATTAGCCAGCAGCACATAGCCCACTCCGACGGCGGGATTATAATTGATTTTAAGGAAATAAAAATTCAATGCAATGACGATAAGTATATTCAGAATTCTGGCCAGCGCGAATTTCAATGGCCTTTTCTCCAGCCGTAACCGCGCGAAAGGAATGGCCACCGCGGCATCGAGCAGCATCATCAGTGTAAGCCAAATTATAAATTCCGGATGTCCTCCAACATGGAGACTCGCAGCAATAGGCTGGGCATAGGCAATAAAGAGGATCGAAAGCGGTAAACTGATAGAGAGGACCACCGATTGGACAAGATTGAAGACCCTTTTGGGATCCGCTCCGGGTTTGGTGGAAAAACGGAAAAATGCCGTCTCCATACCAAACGTGAAAACAATATTAAGAAATGCGACCCAGGCATAGAGGTAAGTAATAACGCCGTATTGCGCAGGAGAAAAAATCCGGGTATGGAGAACGATAAGAAAAAAATTAAGCACTTTGGGCAAGATGCTACCAAGCCCATACAGCAATGTTTCGCCGGCCAGTACTCTGAGTTTAGACATGTAAATGCGATGTCGTTCGACGGGGAAATATGAAACTTAACTCAAATGTATCCCAAATTGGTTTTGAACCGTCGGATTTGACATAGTAAATGAATGACGGAGAGTTGTACGAATCTTACTATCATCAAAATTAGCGGAAGAAACTTAACAGAATACGGCTGCCACGGAAAACATGGGCACCTCATCAATTCCCGCAGACCATCCGGGTGCCGGTAACTTTGGTTATAAAGAAAAGGTATCGAAGTGATAGCTGCTTTATTTCCTGAAGATGTTGATTATTCGCTCCAAAAACAGTTGGGTCATTCAATTCTCGCGGAAACTGCTGATGATGTGAGTTGTGCACTCCAACGCGAAGTTGGTAAATTGATTTATTGGGGGTAATTTTAGAGTTCGATTAGTTCGAATCCGCGATCCCCTCAATTGGCCTGGAAATGAGAACCGTTTACGTGTGGATTATTGTCTGTTTATTGCCCTTGTACGGGCAGGCGCAGAAGGAAATTTCGAGTTCGGGAAATTGGACAGATCCGGGACCATGGGCTCTTGGCGTTCCTGCAAATGGCCCTACGGATAGTGTCGTGATGGATAACTCAACGGCCATCACAATTCAGGCTTCACAAAATATATCTTCTGGCTCAATCGCTTCCGGGAACAACAACACTATCACCGTTGACCCATCCGGAGAGTTACAGGTAGGGGACAGCCTGCACAGCCAGAACATTTCGGCAGGGACCAGTATGGCCATTGTGGCGAATAATGGGGTGATCATCATCTGGGGCAACTTAGTCGTGAATACCAGTCTGGCTATAACCATTCAGGCGCCTTCGGGTGCCATTATCATTAAAGGCAACCTTATCATGGCTAACAATGCCTCCATTGTCGTGAATGGAAACCTGGTCGTTGACGGAAGTTTCAGCGGGGGAACCAATACCAACGTTACCGTGAATGGTACGATCAGTGTTTATGGCCCCACTTCGGTTGTCTCCGGTTCTGTTATTGGTTCAGGGCATTTTAGTACGTATGGCGGCTGCTCCGGACCTCCGTCATTTTGCAGTACACTACCGGTTGAATTGCTCTTTTTTACCGCGGAGCCAACAACAAAAAGTGTAATTTTAAATTGGGCTACCGCGTCCGAATTGAATTTTGATTATTTCATCCTTGAAAAATCCAGTGATGCGAAGGTATTTACAGAAATGACCACCGTGACGGGCCATGGCACATCGCTGGTGAGAAATGATTATTCCGCCGAAGACGAAAAACCGGAACTCGGAATAACCTATTATCGACTGACTGAAGTTGATTTGGATAGGACGACACACATGCTGAGTATGATTGAAGTCAATTATACCGGCGAGAAAATGTTGACGATTTTTCCCAATCCGGTAATCGATGGACAGGTAACCTTTCAATTGAACTTTACGCCCGAAAGCAACGTAACAGTTTCGATTGTTGACATAACGGGAATAATCCGTTCTCAATTTGTCCTTCAAGAAACCAGCTTAACCGTTCCCAATTCACTAACGTCGGGGATATATCTGGTCACCGTGCAGGCTGGCGATTTCAAGTCTGTAAACCGGATGTTAGTTAAATGATAAAACAGGAGAATTCTTCAGGTTCTTCAAAATATCGTCCGTCATCTCGTCAAGCCCGAACGAATGTTTCCACCCCCAATCGCTTCGCGCTGCGGAGTCGTCAATGCTTTTGGGCCATGAATCGGCGATGGTCTGCCGAAAATCGGGTGCATAGGTAATGGTGAATTCGGGAATGTACTTTTGAATGCTCATGGCGATCTGCGTTGGGCAGAAACTCATGGCGGAGATATTGTAGCTGGTACGAACTTTTATCTTCTCGGCAGAAGCCTCCATAAGATGGAGGGTTGCCTGGACAGCATCGTCCATGTACATCATCGGTAAGAATGTATCCGGTGCGAGAAAACAATTGTATTTCTTTTCGGTAAGGGCTTTAAAATAAATATCTACCGCGTAATCCGTTGTTCCGCCGCCCGGGAGAGTCTTGTACCCAATCAATCCCGGGTAGCGTAAACTGCGAACGTCGACTCCGTACCGCCGAAAATAATATTCACACCATAGTTCTCCGGCGAGTTTTGTTATCCCATACACAGTGGAGGGGTCCATGATGGTATCCTGGGGCGTATTTTGTTTTGGAGTCGTTGGACCGAACGCGGCAATGGAACTTGGCCAATACACCTTATCCAAATTTAGTTCGTGAGCAGCTTCCAGTACGAAGAGCAAACTGTCCATATTTAACTTCCAGGCCCACCGCGGATCTTTTTCTCCCGTGGCGGAGAGGAGGGCAGCCAAATGATAAACCTGAGTGATCTCGTTCTTTTTAAGTAATTCAAATAACTTGTCTCGCTGCATGACGTCAAACTTCTCAAACCTTCCATCTTTTAGTGACCCCTGTGCGTCTTTGATATCTGAAGCGATGACGTTGTCTTCTCCATAGATATTCCGGAGGGCCTGGGTCAATTCGGAGCCGAGTTGGCCCCCGGCTCCAATGAGCAGGATTTTTGTTTTCTTCATGGGAAACGAATGCGGGCGTGAAGTTAACAAATTGGATTCTGGAGGCAACACTCTGAATTCTGACCGGAAGCATGTAGATTTGGACCGGTAGCCAAGGAGCATATCCGTTTGAAAAAAAACAAGGTCTCCGCCGGTTTGATCAACTACGACGATGTATAAAAAACTTCAGCCCGTTTTACAGAAAGAACTTGACTCCATCCGGGAAGCCGGATTATTCAAAAAGGAACGTATCATTACTACCCCCCAGGGAGCTGACATCGGGATTCAGGATGGCT
>Ga0302324_100006244_pt1 | contig 25737 bp, 15 predicted proteins | sample Palsa_T0_1_FD_201949 | JGI IMG/M metagenome (GOLD analysis project Ga0302324, IMG submission 201949) | Peat permafrost microbial communities from Stordalen Mire near Abisko, Sweden - Palsa_T0_1 | ecosystem: Environmental > Terrestrial > Soil > Palsa > Peat permafrost | place: Sweden: Abisko... | reverse complement strand
GGCAATGGCAAGGATCAGGCCGAGTAGTGGCGCCAGCCTTGAGGGCCCGGTTTGAGAGCGGTCAGCCAAGACTGGATATTACCAGTCCTCGGGGCTGGTCAGAAATACTGGGGGTCTCTTTTCGAAACGGCTCGCTCATTGCGAGGCGCCAGCTCTGGACCGGGGAGTCGCGATTCAGCAGGAAACGACCGCGGTCCAATCGATAGGACGGGCAGGCGCGTCTTGTCACGCCAATTCCTGGGGGTCAACCGGATCCCAAACCGGTGAAGCTGGTGGCGGGAGGCAGGATCGAACTGCCGACCTACGGGTTATGAAAACGCCAATAACTAATACGACCAACTACTTACACGTCTTGCAAGGCTTCCTAAATACAGCGAAATACGTGTAAAACGTGCCAATCAAGGGTAGACGGAAAATGGCTTCTCCCGCTCCTTCGATCAATGGCGGCACACCAACCCTTCACCAATTCCTTCAAACGCCTAGAGAGTGCCCTCAGACGTATTCGATGAGATAGACATAGTAAAGCGTGTTATCGGCTGCCGATTGCGCTGCCGTCCCCCCGATATACCGGCTACCGGGATACTGGCTTTACATCACTCCGGATAGCAGATCGACCGTGACATGGTGGAGCAGAGCGGTGAACTTCACCTCCTTGGTTTCCCTTGCTGCTTTCCGCACACCCGCCAGCCCCTGTGACACGCAAGCCCCGTTCTGTGTCGGGAGCATGCTGGACTGATGGATGTTCTCCTTGATCAGCGGCTTCCCTCCTCACTCTCCGCCATCGACTGCTCGACTTTGTTCGAATGACTCATCGGTACTATGCCACTGTCCGACTCCTCGGGTGGAGAAGCAGCTCAACCGGAGCTTTCTTCTCGCCGTCAATTTCTCGCCTCAGCAAATGCAACAAGACGGTCTGCCCGACAAAATTGAGATGGCACTTGCCGTCTCCAACCGGGACCCGCGCTGCCTTGAACTGGAGATCACGGAGAATGCGCTCATCGGCAACTCGTCAAAGACGCGGGAGATACTGAATCAAATCCGCGCCCTCGGATTGGGGATCGCGATCGACGGCTTCGGCAGCGGATTTTCGAGTCTTGCCTATATCACTCGGTTTCGTGTCGACCGTATCAAGATCGATCGGTTATTCGTTCAAAACTCCGTGACCGACAAGACTAGCGAGACCGTTACTCGCGTCATTATTGCGATGGCGCACGGATTGAATATCCCCGTGGTTGCTCAATGCGTGGAAACCGAGGCGCAATACGGCTTTGCCAAGACAGCGGAATGCGATACCGTCCAGGGCTACTATTTCTTCCGGCCAATTGCTGCTGCCCAGCTTGAAAATGCCCTTTTGTCCATGAAAAGGCGCGCCTCGCATGAGTAACTTCGCCATGCGCTCAATCTCGCGCTCGCTCTAACCATCAGTTGGGCCCTTCAAGACGCGCTACACTAATCACTCTCACCGGTACAAAAGATCGGGCAGGCCACCCGCCGTCGCGGGAAGCGGGCTGATCGATGAGTTTACCGTCGACATCCTGAAAGAGGCATTCGCCTCGCCGGCGCTGGCCGGCGGTGCGTTCATGTTGAGCGTCAACCTCTCCGCGCTCCAGTTAGGCGGGCGCACCTCGTGTTCTCGTCGCGGCCCATTGAGGCGCATGATGGACGGCCCATCGACGCCTTGAGCATAATCCGGGAAATGGGAGGTTGAGCAACCAGCCTCCCGTTCGCCGTCTAGCCCGTGTCTCCATTTCAAGCCCTGACTTGAGACGCTTCTGTGGAGGCGAGGTGGGTGGGCCTTTACATCAACCACGGGAACTATGAAAACCGAAGTGCTGGGTTCAGCTTGCACTTCGGTGGCAATGCGCTCGTCGACAACTGAACTGCGGTGCTCCAAGGGTTTTTCGATCCTAAAATTGCTTTAGCCTTTTGCACCCCTGAACCGTTGAATGAATTGATCGACTTGCATTTTGTCGGCGCCGTCAACGCTCCCGTGATGCCTATCTTTGTTGTTTTGGAGAACAAACTTGAGGCCAACCCCGTCGTTGCCCCATCGGACGACAGCCGAATTGAGGGTTATGGAGCGCTCAAGGGCCGGATCGTAGCGGTCGGTGATTGTCATCCTCACTACGGTGCCAGGGTACCACCGCTCGTTGGTGAGGACGTACATTCCGGTCGAACTGATATCTCGCACACCATGCGCTACCGGAGCGCCACCGGTGAAGAAATAGGCAGCGAGTCCGGGCAAAGACTCTCGTGGAGCCTTTCTCGGTTCGGGAGGATCGGGGGACAACAGGCGCTTCAACCAACTCTTGGAGGGCTTGACACTCTCTTGCGCAGGCTCGGCTACCCTAGTCTGTTGCGGTTCCTGAAGTAACGGCTCCGGTTGACTGGGAAGATCCTCGCGGGTGCGAACTACAGAAGGATCCATTTGTGCGGGAACCGTTCGCCCGGAGCGAGCCTCAAACGGCAGTACAAGACCCGTAGTGTGATGGGAGACATCTTTGCCGGGAGCGGCAGTTTGCTGAAGTTTGGTATCGACGCTCGAGCTGGTCAACTTGCGCAGACGATGTTTCATCTCGTCAGCGGTGCAAAGAATCAGTTCGTCACCTGGTTGGGTCTCAGTGGAACGTATGGTTTCAGCTGGCAGAACAAGGACACTGGCCGCGGGTGAACTTGAAATAGAAACACGGGAAATGGGGAAGGACTCGACCGTTTCAATGACTGTGGAGTTCCTGTTCAAGTAAACCAGGTCGACCGGAATGCGGACACTTGTGGGAGAAATTCCCCGGAACGGGACCAGCCACAGCCCCGCGCCGGAATTGAGAGCGAGCGTTGGCAAGCGTGCGTCGAGGCAGGCCAAGGAGAAATCGCCGGCTTCCACGTCCGCGCCGAGAAAGCGTTGTCGCGTCTGGTTGTATGCGCAGTGCCTCCCGGTTTCCACACTGACTTGCACTGCGGAGGATTTGGCGACCTTGTATTGATTCGCGTCCTTGCGGACCGCTGAATCAACATAATGGAGACGCTGTGTCATTCACTTCCCTCGAACGCTATCTCGACAAAATAGGGCAATCGCAATGCCCGGTGGGAAACAATTCAAAGTAACCTGATGGTACTTTTCCCGGTAGACAGGACAAGAACCTGTCTTTCATCGCGTTTCATCGCGAGTGCGGCCGATCGAAACTTACCTTACAAAAAGCATGGACTCGACGGGAGAATGTGTGAATGGCACTTCGGTACAGCTCGGTGAGGACTAAGTGCTATTGCTCTGCCCGATGTTTAGCTCCAGCGCGAGTGTTAGTGTAGCGCAGTTATCGAGTTAGTTCGATAGCCGCAATCGGGCGTGTGGGGAAGTGGGAAACGCGAAGCGTTTTCCACTTCTCCATACGTTGTTTCAACTTCAGACAACCAAGCCGCTGGCGCTGGCGGCCGGTAGTTCAATGACGAGTGTGGTCTCAGGGTGTTGTAGCGGACGCGCCAACGTTCAGCCAACACCTGTGCCTCTTTCAGCGAATAGAAGATCTCGCCGTTGAGGAACTCGTCTCGCAGCTTGCTGTTGAAGCTCTCGCAATAGCCGTTCTTGCACGGGGATCCAGGCTCGATGTAAAGTGTCTTTGCACCCGTTCTATGCAGCCACTTGCGCAGATTTCTCGCAACGAATTCGGGCCCGTTGTCTGATCGTATGTATTCGGGAATACCGTGTTGGATCATGGCGTCGGCCAGCACTTCAATGACGCTGAAGCTATTTAGACTTCGTGCCAGACGAATCGCCAGGCACTCCCGCGTAAACTCATCGATGAGATTCAGCATGCGAACCGTCCTTCCATCGTGGGTGAAGGTGCTGACGAAATCGTAGGACCAAACGTGATTGGCGCGCTCGGCACGCAGCCTAACGCACGAGCCATCGTTGAGCCACAGCCTGCCACGTGGCTTTTGTCTCTGCGGAACTTTCAGCCCTTCGCGCCGCCAGATGCGCTCTACCCGATCGTGGCCAACCCGCCATCCCGCACGCTGCAGCAACACCGTAATGCGACGATAGCCATAGCGGCCATACTGGCTGGCCAGCCCGATGATTGCCTGGGTCAACGCATCTTCGTCGTCTCGCTGTGTCGGCCGGTAGCGCTGCGTGCCACGTGGCTGGTTCACCAGGTGGCACGCTCGTCGCTCGCTGACTCCATGCACGCTGCAGGCATGGCTGACCGCACAACGCCGTCGCTCAGGGCTTAGAAATTTCCCGAGGCAAGATCCTTCAACACCAGCTTGTCCAGGCTCAATTCAGCTACCAGGCGCTTCAGCTTCGCGTTCTCTTGTTCAAGTTCCTTCAGCCGCTTGGCCTGCTCCACCTGCAAGCCGCCGAATTCCTTACGCCAGCGATAGTACGTCTGCTCGGTGATGCCGCCTTCGCGACAAGCCGCCGGCGTTGTCTTCCCGTTGGCCACTCCAACTTCGATCTGCCGCAACAACGTCACAATCTGCTCCGGCGTATGCTTCTTTCCTCGTCCCATACTCGGCTCCTTCCATACCAGTTTGTCTCAATTCCACTGGCACAAAAATCACCGGGCACTGCAGCCGTGAGAGAGACTGGCCTGAGATCCGTGGGGCGACTGCGCTGGCGAGGAAGCCGCCTGAATCTCTGCATGGCTCGAACACAAGCGCTGGCCGCGAAGGTTCACCCGGCATCTGCGGTACCTCTCCGGCGACGACAGTACAACCTTCTTAAGACACGAAATGCAGCCAATACCGCTCTGTTCTGAAGTTGGACGTCAAGCGGTGGTTGCCGGTCAGTTTTGAGCGCTGTATACGGGGGGATCCTTCGCGATCGGAGCGGCTCCGGCGCAAGTCGGATGACAACATCCGCAGAGGATCTCCGTTTTTTGCTTCATTCCCTCGCAGTGAGGACTGCAGAACTTCTCTTTCTCGGGAGGAATGCAATTACAGGCTGGATTTGCGCATTTCTTGGGATCTGACATAAGCCATCTCCTTCAGGGGCCGAATTGGCCCGGCAGCAAGTCTAGTCGCGAGAGCGGAGAGGAATGTTGCAGTTTTGATCAGGTTCACAGCTTGCAAACTCTGTCATCGTCGCAATCCGTTTCACCAGCTTGTTATAGCCAGCTTCGCTGATCTCGCGGCCGTAGCTTAAGACGTCAATTGTTTCGATTTCCTTAATTCCTTCTGGCCCGCGGATGATATCTGCGGAAAGATGGCAATTCTCATGACGGTGAACGCGACAGGGCTCGCCATTCCAATCAAAGTAGCGGGTGGATGCGATCGGAGCAGAAAGCGGTTTGAGCACACTCAATAAGACCAATTCTCGGGCCAATATGAAATGGATACTTATAGCCATCGAATCCGTCTTTTCTGGGATTGTCAAAGGCATCATGAGTGTGTTCGGCATCTCCGATGCCAGAATTTCGGGCGGCTGCATATTCGCGAGCATTGTTTTCGGGGCTCTTTTTGTCCAGCAACACGGATCGCCGTCTCAACTGCTACGAGCCCAGCGTTAAGCCGACACCGCTGTGTCTGACGGCGACGGCTACTGTACCGAGGATGAAGCGTGCTTTCGACCCGCCAGTTTCGCCAGCAGTTTCTGCTTGACGTCTTGGACCTCTTCCGCGCTTTCCCTCTCCAAGCAGGATCTTGTCCGTGAACAACTTCAAATGCCGGCCGAGTAGCTCGAGTGAACGGTGCTTGTCGCTCAACTTGAACTTGGTGCGCTTCACACTCTCGAAGATCGGTTTGCCGTCCAAATCCAGGCCACTGCGCTCGTAAGGTTCTGATGTGCAGACAACGCGTGGACCCGCCAGCTTAGATCTAATGCACCCGTGCGTTGCCTGCGGCTGCCAGATCTCACCGGCCGAGCTCAGCCCCAGCGATGGCGAGAGATTCCACCGAGAGCCCTTAGATTTCTGGGTGGTGTTCTGGCGGCGGTTCTATGGGATGTGCCGGCTTCGCAGCCGGTTTCGGTGCAACGGGCTTTGGGGGCGCTTCAGGACGAGTAGCAGGTCCAGTTCCAGCCTCAGATTTAGCGGGAACCACTTCCGAAAATCGGGCTGTGCCTATGCGGTGTGATGAATACGATAGACTCATGTTGCTCCGCCTATCGGTAGGATTGCGAATGTCCCGATATGCCAACCCGCAGGCAGGGACTTCTATGAGATTGATTGGTACACATAGACTGTCTGTGCGCCTGATGAGTGCCAGACGAGAAGAGATCGTTGTGCGCAATCTTATCGAGCAACATGCCACAAAATGCGAGGCGTGTAGGGACGTGATTCGCGATAGTGACGGGTTGGCTGCTGGTGAACTGAAATAGTTGTTTGCAGGATGGTTTAGCGACCCGGGAAGCCAATAAGGTCACCGATGGTGCAACCGTGTTCGAAGCGATGCCTCAGCAAGGTCTCCGCTCGAACTTCATAGCGGTTTCTGTGTCGGTTTTTCGTAACAACGACGTATCCGACGGCAATCAAGTCAGCCACGATCCCTTGCACTCTCCGCTCCGTGATGCCCAGCACATCTGCAATATCAATTGTTCGCGCAGCCGGATTCGCATCGATCTCTGCAAGCGTCAGCGCGTGGTTTGTTACGAATGTAGGCTGGTGATGCGACATGTCAGTCATGCGTTCGAATGCCGGTACTCTGCGATTGATTCAGCAATTTGTATTCACCGTTTGGGTCACATCTGTGTTCTTGTTCGGCGACTTCGAGGTCACGCCCGTTTGCAGTCGTCGCGATTCTCTTATAGCATCTCGTGCAGATGGAGTCGGTTGAGGAATCGCTGTTCCGTTGTCGAGCGAAGGATATGAAGGTCGTTAAAATTCGCACCTCGCGTCCTGATGGCTGTAAACCGCTCTAGTTGGACAAATGTTGATCCAGAGCCCATGCTGATCAAGTTCAATGTTGAATTAAGTGACGACGAATTAAAAGCCATCGCAGGGTACGCTTGTGAAGCCCAGTCCGACTACGATGACGTGCGGAGGTTCCTGAGGGCGGCAATCCGAGACGCTGTGGAGGACGCCATGGTTGGGTATGAGCTCGCGATGCGTTGTCCTATCACTAGGACTGGGCGGTATTTAAGGCAAGATGATTTAAGGCAAGATGCTCATTAATCCGAGAGACTACGGATCAGCTCGGACGAGCAAAACAGACCATACGGACAACTTCGCGCCGCTGGAATGGGATCGGCAGGGCGCAGACGCTTTCCCCAATAGATCGACTGTAGCTCTCCATTCTGATTCACACCAAAGACGTAGGAAACGCCGGCGCCATCCATGCGGAAGGTGTGTGTTGTCTCGTCATAACGAATCGGTGTATTCATTGCGCCGGCGGCTTGACCATGCGCAGAAGGTATCGCCCCAACGAGGCAAACCAAACACGTAAGCGCCAAGGGCATGCGGTGGACGCGATGCTGTGATGTCTCAATTGCATGCCTGTCGCTCATCGATTTTCCTTCGCGGGTTGGCGCCCGATGGAATCAGCCATGGTAGCTGGCCAGTTCGTTATTTTTGAAAGACTGCGACTGGGATTGTGTGTTCGACTCCAGCGCGTAGATGCATCGTTGCATTTCCTGATTGATATCGAACCGTCAGCTCCGCCTCTCGGTCCGCCTTCACGAGGGCAGAAGATAAGTCGCCATTCTGCCAGAAGATTGAGACAGTGATGCCCCCGCGAGCTCGCAATCCTCGCACAGAGCCGGTAGGCCATTTGGTTGGCAAAGCGGGGAGCAGAAGGAGCTCATCACTGTGCGATTGCAGCAGCATCTCGGCTATGCCTGCTGCTCCGGCGGTATTGCCGTCGATTGCAAAGATATTGCTTTCTGCTCCAGCCACTCCGCCTCGCGAATAGGTCAGCAGCGAATCATCCGCGGCATGAGCAATAAGGCCGCACAGATGAAGATGCGCTGCGACTCCATCGCGAAGGCGTGCGTAATAGTTGACGAGGTTGGCGCGGCTCCACTCCGTGTCCTCCCAGTTTGGCTGGTGAATTCGCCGATCAAGAGTGACTCGCGCTGCGGCCGCCAACGCTGGTGTCTTGTCTGGAGAGATCTGATCTTCCGGATAGAGCGCGATGAGGTGGGAGGTATGCCGGTGGTCGGGTTCGGCCTCGTCAAAGTCCTCGAGCCATTCCTGCAGTTGGCCATGCTTGCCTATTTGCAGCGGCGGCAGGCGGCCTCGTGCGTCGACCATTTCGGCGCGCAGCTTCTCATCGATGCCAAGCAATTCAGAAGCCTGAATGCTGGCTGAGAGCAGTGAGTATACAAGGACGCGATCGCAGGTCGGTCCCATCGAATCCGAGCATGGTTTCCCGGTGTCGGGAGCTACAAACCAGTTTTCCGGAGAGTTGGATGGGCCAGTGACCAACCATTTTTTGGTTGGGTGCTCAACCATGTACGACAGGAAGAATTTGGACGCGTCGCGCAGCACCGGATAGGCCGTATCGCGAAGAAACTCCCGATCGCCGGTGAAGCGGAAATGCTCCCAGAGTTGCAGAGCGATCCAAACGCCGCCGGTAACGAACATGCCCCAGCCAAGGCCCCAGCCAGGCGCCGAATATCCCCATGCATTTGTAACGACATGCGCGACCCAGCCCTCCGCACCATACATTTCGCGCGCCGTCTGGGCTCCGCTGACGCGCAGTCCCTCCACAAGAGTTGCCAGCGGTGCGTGGCATTCACTGAGATTGCCCACTTCGCACAGCCAGTAATTCTGTTGTGTGTTAATGTCCAGATGGAAATCGTCGGTCCACCCCATTGCGGCGGCTAGACCATCGTTCCAGATGCCCTGTAAGGCGAGCGGCAAGGGCGAATCTTCGCGGGAGCCTGCGATGGTTAGATAACGGCCGTACTGAAAGAAGAGTGCGCAGAGTTCGGGATCGTCGCCTCCGGCCGCAAGCCGTTTTCTGCGTTCGTCGATGGGCAGTTTTGAGACTGCTCCGCTGCGGCCCAGATCGATAGAGACGCGACGATAGAGAGCGCCATAATCCGCGATGTGCGCTTTACGCAGGGAATCGTAACTTTGCCGGCTCGCGGCTTCCAACGCTGCGGCGCAGGCCTGCTCGGGTCTTCCTCCACGATAGTCGCTTGCTACTGCGATCAGTAGCGTGACGGCGTTGGCAGCCAGAACCGTAATTTTCTCATCGTCGCCTTGCATAGTTCCGGCTTCGGGGAGTATCTGAACCTGGCATTGAAACCTTGTTCCTTGCTTTCCATCACTGTGCAAGGTCTCCCAGGCATTTCCATTGAGAGCCAATCGTCCGGCATGGACAGTAATCTCACCAGGCAGCCGTGGTTCCCCAAACGCGATGATGCAGGAAAGCGCGCCTGGCTTGCTTGACGTGATTCGGACGACAATCACTTCGGCTGGATGGGATGCAAATACCTCGCGATGGAAACTCACGCCTTCGACAGCGAATTCAACCCGCGCGATGGCTTCCTCGAGATCGAGAGAGCGGCGATACCCCGACGTCTCCCCTGCCAACATTGTTTCGATCTCGAGATATGCCATCGGTAAAGCAGTGCCGAATTGGCTCCCATTGCCCAGCAGGTCTTTCCGGCAGAGCTCCTCGGCTTCCGTGTATCGTCCTTCAAAGAAGAGCTTGCGAATGGCGGATAAGGACTCGCGTGCGGCAGGATTTACGGCGTGGTCAGCAGGCGCCCCCGACCACAAAGTACTCTCAGTCAGGTGCAAACGCTCACGGCTCGCACCTCCAAACACCATGGCTCCGAGCCTGCCGTTCCCTACCGGCAATGCCTGCAGCCATCGCTCCGCTGGACGCTGAAACCATATCGGCGTCTCTTTAATTTCCGGCGTGGCCAAGGTGCGGTTAAGCGCGGCGGTGGCCATGGCGCCAAGCAAGAAATCGCGTCGACTTGCTTTCACATGAACGCCCCTTTGTCAGGTTGATCGGTTACGGCGAGGTTCTTTCCAGTGAGATCGGGAAACTTGCGTGTACGTTCACGTATACTCCACAAGTTACACATCGCTTCCCTATGCTGTCAAAATCTATTATCCAGCGTTTTTCGGCGACCCGGTGTGCGAGACTGTGAGCAACACTCACCATGGGATCAACAAACAAACACGGCAAAGCGGCTGGTATTCGCGACATTGCGGAAGCGCTCGGGACCTCGATCGGTACTGTAGATCGCGCCCTGCATGGACGCAGCGGTGTGAGCGCCCGCACCAAGGCGCGGGTACTTCGCAAGGCAGAGGAACTCGGCTACAAACCCAATATCGCCGCCAGGTCGCTCAAGCTCAACCGGGCTATTCGAATTGCTGCCGTGTTCCCCCGCGAAATAGCAGCCTTCTTCGATCCTTTGCGTGGAGGCATTCAAGCGGCCGCGGACGAAGCTGTCGGAATGCAACTTACGCTGGATTTCATCGATTATCCGCGACTTGGTTTGGGCGATGTTGCGGCGCTCGAGAGTGCAGGATCGAAGAAGTACGACGGAATCCTCTTCACGCCTGGACGCCCTCGTGAATTGGCCAGCGTGATTCGCCGTATCGTCGGACAGGGTACACCCATGCTTTGCGTCGCCAGCGACGCACCAGACAGCGGCCGCATCTCATCCGTCACGGTGGATGCCTATATCAGCGGCGCGCTCGCAGCGGAGCTTCTTTCGCACAAGCTTCAGACGCCGTCACGAGTCGCAACCATCACCGGCGATTTGGCCACCTTTGACCACGCGGAGAAACTACGCGGATTTGCTGCGACTCTCGCCATGCTCGCCCCTCATTTGACCCTTCTTCCTGTGGTTGAGTCTCACGAAAGCGCCGAAGACGCCTATCGGCAATCCATGACATTGTTGAAGGCCAAAGCACGCCCCGATGCAATTTACATCAGCACGGCAAACAGCCTTCCGGTGCTGCGAGCACTTGAGGAGCTGAAGCTTCTCGGTCGCGTGCAGGTGATTGCGACAGATCTTTTCCCGGAGCTCGTACCGCTGTTAGAGTCGGGTAAGGTATTGGCGACGCTCTATCAACGCCCGGAAGCGCAGGGTAAGACCGCATTCGAAACGCTTTTCGCTTACATTACCGATAAGGACAAGCCCGTCAAGGTGCACCGCTTCGCCCCGCACATTATTCTGCGCAGTAACCTTCCAATCTTTGCTGGAAGGCTCACTAAAGTAGCCGGAACATAGAGCGTCGACCGTTTATCATCTAGCCGGCACAAATCGAATGGCGCAACCGCCGCCGCTTGCCAGGTGCAAGACGAGGGTGTCGCTGTCTTGCACAGTCTGCTGGCGTATGGAAATATGTTTGGGATGCAGGCCGGAGTCTGCCGCGTCTTCATAAAGCTCGGCCTTGTACGCGCCTTTACCGAGAAATTGCAGTGGGATGCGCAGATCACGTGACGACCAGTTGGTGAGGCTCCCTAGATACCATTCATCGCCATGACGCCGCACGATGGTCACAAACTCACCCGGCTCACCATTCAACACGCGGATGGCATCCCATGTCGTGGGTACGTCCTTGATGAAGCGAAAATCGGGCTGATTTGCGTAGGCCGACGGCGCGTCGGAGACCATGGCGAACGGCTCATCGAAGACCACATAGAGGGCAAGCTGCTGTGCTCGGGTCCCCATGACCATCGGATTTTTATCACGCACAACGAAATCTTCTCGCGTAGCGTTCTCAAATCCGCCTGGGGTGTAGTCCATCGGGCCGCTCAACATACGGGTGAATGGAAAGGTGGTGCGGTTGATTGGGCCATCGCGGCGGCCGGCTTTGTTGTTTTCAAGACCCAGCACTGCCTCATAATCGAGAACGTTCGGATAGGTTCTCTGAATGCCCCAGGGCTGTGTCGCGCCGTGGAAATCCACCATGAGGTGGTGTTCGGCTGCGAGCTTAGCAACGTCGTAATACCACTGAATCCCGCCTTGATCGTTGCGAAGGACAAAGTCGATCTTCACGCCCGCAACGCCCCACTTTTCATAGAGAGGGAATGCCTGTTTCATTTGTTCAGCAACGGCCTTCGAATACAGCCATATCCAGACCTTTACCTGCTTCTTGGCGGCATATTGCACCAGTGCAGGCACATCGACATTGCCGCGCATCTTGGTAATGTCGTGATCTGACCAGCCGGCATCGAGCAACATGTAAGGGAAGCCGGATTCCGCGGCGAAATCAACATAATATTCCATGTTCTTCGTGGTGTATGCGGATTGGCCATCGGGTCCAAGATCGCCATTCCACCAGTCCCAGGAAGCTTTGCCCGGGTGGATCCAACTCGTGTCGTCTACGCGGTTGGGAGGGTTGAGACCGGTGATGATGTTTGACTCCACGAGCTGGCCGGGAGAGTCACCGATCAGGATGACGCGCCATGCGCTATTGTGGGGCAGACTTGCATCGACGGCCGGCCCTTTTCCGTCCAGCGCCGGGGATATCTTGCTAACGAGGTAGTGGCCGGTCCAGTTGCCTGTTGGGTTTTCGAGGTACATCGCTGCGTTGTTTTCAAGGTCCGCTTCGCCCACCGCAGCCCATGCCATTCCCGGCATGTGCAGCAGCATTGGCGCACCGTTGAGAATGTAACTTGAAACCCCGCCCTGATTGCTGAGGGCGCTCAGAACCTGAGGCACATATTCGCTCTCATAAGCACTCTGGTAGTTCGGCAACCGCAGCGCCCAGGCGTCTGCATCCATTACCGGCCGAAACTCGGTATCTTCCTGCGTTAACTGGTAGCGCGAAAGAGCAGGTTGCTCTGGGACGCGGTACCGGAACGCCAACCCACTGTCGTAAACCCTGGCTTCAATGACAAGAACGCGGCCTGCACCGCCGCTCTCCCTAACTTCCAAGGCCACGCTGTTGTAGGGGTCATGAACCGCCGATGTCTTGCCGGCGAGAAGAGTGTAGTCGTCCACTCCGGAGCCGCTGGTTGTATTGGCAATGTGAACGGCAGTCCCCAAAGCCGCCTGATTTGCCAGCTCAAGGCTAAGTGCCGAGTCTTCGAATATCTTTTTCTGGTGAAACGCGACCGAGTAGACGAGTTGGCCGTCTATTCCCGAAGCCTGCTTGTCTTTGCCTGGCTGCACCTTGAAGAACAATGTGATCTGATGATTCGGCGAGTCCACTTCGACAGGGGTTGATTGGGCATGAACCAGCAGAGGACTCGAGGCTGCCAGGAACGACAGAAGAAACGCGAAAGGTTTCGATTGCAACATAATGGTCTCCGATTGTAAGAAGTTTGCGCCGTTTATGAGAACTATGGTCAGACAAAAACGGCTTCCCGTAACGAGAAGCCGCTTTCGTTGATTTTTCGGAATGGCTAAAACACGTACTTTAATGCCAACTGGAAGAACCGCGCATCCGGTGTGTTGTTCTGGAAGAACTTTGGTCCTGATATTAGGCCGCCGTTCGCGTCCATGGAACCATTTGGCGTTCCGAGTGTTGGATGGTTCAACACGTTAAAGCCATCCGCTCTGAATTGCAGATTCTGCTCGCGGAAAGTTGTGAAAGTCTTGAAGAGCGACATATTGACCTGGTAATAACCAGGACCGTAGATGTCGTTTTGCTCACCGCCGAGGAGCGCAATCGCAGTTGTCCTGTCGGTCACCGGAGCCTGGAACTTGACCGGCACCCCATCGGGATTCACCGATCCGACTGGATGAGTCGCGTCGGAGATCATCTCGCCCGGCAGCGGGTTACGGAAGGCGCAGGGGTTGAAATAGTTCAATTTGGTTTTGACCTTAACTGGGCATGAGGTCAGGCTTGGATTGGTTGGGTCAGGAGTCCCCCCACCCGCGAACGGGCTGCGAACGAGATAGGCGCGCGCTCCCCCACCAGAGGCTGTGCTGATATTCGGACTGACAGAAAAAGGGATTCCGGTCTGCGCAGCGTAAGTGAGGCTCGAAGACCAGCCGCCGGCTATCTCGTCGAGCCAGCGAGGAGAGTTGCTGAAGAAAGTCCGTCCGTGCCCAAATGGCAGTTCGTAATTTCCGTTGATGGTGAAGCGATTGCGAACGTCGAAGACGGAGTTGGTCAACTCGTCGATGTAGGGGATCAAAGCGGGCTGGCGGTCACCGATCGCGCTGAACAGGCCGCCAGCATCGCTGGCATCGTCCAGTGCGTGAGACCAGGTATAAGTGGCCAGGAACGTCAGCCCATGCGAGTAGTGCTTTTCCAGCTTTGTCTGAAGCGAGTTATAGGTGCTGACACCGCCAAAATGTTCTTCGCCGATGCCCCCCAGATCCGGGAAGGGGTTGAACGGATTGGTGTTGGTGCCTGGCCGCCAGAGACCGGGCGCGGTATTGGGAGCCGCATAGAGCTCCATGTGCCGGGTCAGGTTGCCTACGTAAGTGATCGTAGCGGACAGGTTAGGCTCAATCTGCTGTTGCACGCCGAGACTAAAGGTCATCGTGTACGGCGGCTTGATCTCCGGATCGGTGGAATGGAAGCCCGGCTGCGAGATGAAGGTTTGCAGTTGGCCGTTGTCCGTGGCCGGCAGCAATCCAGCCTGCAGCGTAACGCCCTGCGCGGCAATCGAAGGACAATTGCCGGTGACGCATGTGGGCGCAAAGAAATTTGCCTGGTTGGAATACGGAAAGTTTGCACCCAGGTTGCCGTTGCCGTTCGACTGCAGGCCGCCGTAGAAGATGCCAAAGCCGGCGCGAACAACGGTGTTGTCATGCGGCGAGTAAGCAAAACCGATACGCGGCGCGAAATTCGTTTTCTGAGCGGTTACAAGGCGGTCATTATCGACAAACTGCACCGTGACGTTGTCCTTGGCCAGTGCGCTGAGGAAAGGTGTACCGAGAACGATATTCTGCTGGCTCCTGGGGAACTGAACGACACCGGAACCAGTTCCGATGCCCAATGGACCAGTCACCACAAAGTTCGCCTGCTGGCCGCCATTCTCCTTGTAGGGCTGGAAGTAGTCGTACCGCACGCCCAGATTCAAGGTGAGCTTGCGCGTCAACTTCCAATCATCCTGCACGTATCCGGCGTCGTACCACTGAGCGTCGTTCACGTTCGGCGAGACAGAAAGGCCGGCGTAGTTTTCCTGATCCACAATCATGTCCGCAACCGCATTGCCGGTATTGGCTACGCCTACCAATCCGGTAAACTGGCCATCCCAGTGATATTGACCGAGATCGGCGGGCGCATAAATGTAGTAGAAGCGGACTGCCTGGAAAGACGCACCAAATTTCAGCGAGTGGTTCCCCCAGATTTTCGTCACGTTATCGAGAATCTGATAGACATTCTGCGATTCGCGGCTAATGCCCACCGAGCCCCACTGCTGGATGGTTCCGTTGACATAGCCCGACGGAAGGCCGTACTGGCCGGGCTTCAGGTTTGAAGGCTGAGGCCCCAGTCCCAGAGAAGAATTGAGCGTGGGGTTATAGGCATTGGGCTGCTGGAAGTTGAAGACGCCCCAGTTGTAGCCGAAGCGAAACTCGTTGGTGAGAGTCGGCGTGAAGATGTGAGTCTCGCTGCCCATGAAGTTCATGGCCAGGTTGGTGTCATATTGGCCGCCATAGCCGCTGCCGTCCAGTATGGGTCCGAGGGGCAGGCCGTTGGTCTTGATCTCATGCAGGTAGCTGTACCGGACATAGCTCTGGTCCCTGGCGTTGACGTTCCAATCCAGGCGCTGGTCCCACTGGATTGTGTCGTCGCTGTTGCCTACGTTTACAAGATAGTTGTTGTATAACTTGCCGTTGTTGGCATTGGGAGTTGAGTAAAGGTTGAGAATATTCTGGGCAACGGAATTGATCTGATTCGTGCAAAAGACGTTCTGCTGCCCGTTGCAGGCCAGAGGCTGATTGGGATCGGCTGTGTTCGGCTCATACAACTCGGTGGGCGCTCCAACGCCTGTCAGATCGCCATTCAGCAGTTCCGAAAAGTTTCCCTGGCGCTCAAGGGCTGAAGGGACATTGATCAGAGTCGGATTGCTGATCGAGATACGGTTGAGCTCCATATCGCCGAAGTAGAAGAGCTTGTTTTTCCAGATAGGCAACCCGAGCGTCGCTCCGAATTGATTCTGGTGATAGGGAGGAACCACCGCATCGGGACCTGCATTCCAGTTGATCGCATCGAGATTCGTGTTACGAAAATATTCCCAGAGATCGCCGTGGATCTGATTCGTGCCGGACTTGATGCTCGCCTGCAGAACCGCACCGGCAGAGTGGCCAAACTCCGCGCTGAAGTTGCTTGTTTGCAGGCTGAACTCGGAGAGCGCGTCGGGCGGAGGGCGCATGATGTAGCTTGAACCGTTGAGGAAGTCGACGAGATTGGTATTGTTATCGACGCCGTCGAGGATGAAGTTGTTCTGCTCCGCGCGCTGTCCGTTGGCCACGAAATCGCCGCTGCCCGATCCTCGGGTATTGCCGAATGGAGGAGCCACGCCATCGGTCAACTGCGCAATGTACACCCAGTTTCGTCCGTTGAGGGGCGTGTCGTTGATCTCCTTGGTGCTGATCACCTGTTCCACCGCCGCGTCCTGGGTCTGCAGAATCGGCGCATCGGTGTCGACCTTCACTGTCTGGGTAACCGCGCCAGCGGGCAGCGTGAAGTTCAGATTGAGCCTCTGCTGGGCGTCGAGATGCACATTCTCGCGGCTTACGGTCTGAAATCCAGTCGAAGTTGCGGAGACGGTATAGTTTCCGATCTTCAGTGGAGAAAAAACGAAGACGCCGCTGCTATTGGATCGGCTCTCCAGAGCCAAGCCGGTATCGGTGTCGGTGGCATTGACCTGGGCGTTGGGAATTACCGCGCCGGAGGAGTCCTGCACAACGCCGGTGATGGCGCCCTGATCGGTTTGGGCTGAGGAATAATCGGCAGTCAGCAGCAGGAACGCTGCAACTGCAACGGCAAGAAAAATTGGTTTGATCAAGATGATTGGCCTCAAGAATCGATTCACCATCGTTCTACCTCTCCTGTTGGCAGGGATTCGCCTGTCCACGCCTCTGTAGCTGAGGCCTGCCTTCTGTGTACGTACACGGATGCATGAAAAGCACTGTGTACGTTACCGCAAAAAAGTAATCCCGCGATGAAAGACTTGTCAAGAAGGCAACTTGAGCGGCCAGTCTTGGAGCGGGATTCTTACCGCATTATGAGATTTTGCGGTCTCCGAATCAGCCTCATCCGCTCCGGATAGGCGGCGTGACCTTTCCATTCCAGTTGGAAACTGAACCAGGCGAGAACCGCTGTGGGCGCAGGCCTATTGGGCGAATTCGTTATGGAAGCTCTGAGTGCCGCTTCTCAAAATAAGCGGCAGAGAAGACTGCGGGAAACCGCGGGATGCGTATAGACTTGATGTCTCGATGGAGGCTTGGATCCTGTGCTCCACTTCTCAAGATTCGTATTCAAACGATTATGCAGGCGCAATCCGATCATTGCTTGACAATCGGCGAGCGCTCCTCCTAGAGTGGCATGAACGGTAACGTTCACGACAGCAAGAATCGCACTTGACTCATTTGGGTCGTGTCCGAACTCCACCCCGGCCGTGAAAGGGATCCCATGTGGCAGGATGTATTGGACGCAATGAACCCAGGCAATCAGACGCCGGCCGATGTACCTAAACTGGAACTGCCGCCCGCTCCAGCAGCGGAACAGGGGCCAGTGAAGGCCTGGCGCGCGCCGGTCTCCATGCTCACCTATATGCCGGCGCGGCCCGACACCAATCCCCTGTTCCTCGAAAAGCGCGTCTACCAGGGCAGCAGCGGCCGTGTCTATCCTTTGCCAGTCATCGATTTCGTCGAAAGAACTCCGCATCCTCACTCCTGGGACGCTATACACATTGAGAACGAATCTCTGCGTCTGATGGTCCTGCCTGCGATCGGCGGACGCATCCATGTTGGCGTGGATAAGCGGAACGGCTACGACTTTTTCTATCGCCAGAACGTCATCAAGCCGGCACTGGTGGGCTTGGCCGGGCCCTGGATTTCGGGAGGCGTTGAGTTCAATTGGCCGCAGCATCATCGCCCCGCTACATTCATGCCCGTAGAAACCGCCATCCAGCGCGATCCTGACGGCTCGGTCACGATCTGGTGCAGCGATCACGATCCTATGGCCCGCATGAAAGGGATGCACGGCGTCTGCCTGCACCCCGGTAAGGCCTACGTCGAACTCAAAGTTCGCCTTTACAACCGCACTCTCCAGACCCAGACTTTCCTCTGGTGGGCCAACGTGGCAACCCACGTTCACGAGCAATACCAGTCGTTTTTCCCGAAAGACGTGCGCTACGCTGCCGATCACGCCAAGCGCGCTGTCACCGAATACCCGCTCAGCCAGGGCCTCTATTACGGCATCGACTACGGTGAGCGCGCCCGCACTGGCGTACCTCCCGAAGAAACGCCCAGCCAGTGTGTCCCCGACGGCTCCTACGCGCCAAACGATCTCGGCTGGTACGCAAACATCCCCGTTCCTACCAGCTACATGATCGTCGGGTCCCAAGGAGACTTCTTCGGCGGCTACGATCATCGCCGGCGCGCCGGCACTGTCGCCTATGCAAACCACCACATTGCTCCGGGCAAGAAACAATGGACCTGGGGCAACCATGACTTTGGCTATGCGTGGGACCGGAGCTTAACCGACAACGACGGACCCTATGTCGAGCTCATGTCCGGCGTTTACACGGACAATCAGCCGGATTTCTCCTTCCTCGCTCCCGGCGAAACGAAGACTTTCAGCCAATTCTGGTACCCGATCGGAGACATCGGCGTTCCCGACCTGGCCAATTTGCACACTGCCCTGCGTGTCGAGAACTCCGATGGGTTCGTCACGATTCACCTTCAGGCGACCGAGACAATCCCTGAAGCGCGTCTTACGGTCTGCATGGGTGAAACGGAAGTTGGACGCTGGACGGGCAGCCTCACTACCGCAGATCCGCTGCATTTGCAGGTCTCTGTTGCCGGAGCCGCGGGTCCTCTTGCAGTTACGCTCAACCAAGGCGATCGGCGCGTGCTCCGCTATGCGCCGGACGAAATTGTGCCGGTGCTCTCTCCTGCCGTCGCTACGGAGCCGCCGTTGCCCGAAGAGGTGGCCAGCAATGACGAGCTCTTTCTAAATGGCCTCCATCTTGAGCAGTATCGTCATCCCACGCGCTCGCCGGAGGTCTACTGGCTCGAGGCCATCCGGCGAGACCCAGGCGACAGCCGCTGCAACCTTGGGCTTGGCCGCTGGCACCTGAATCGCGGTGAATTCCTTTTCGCTGAGAAATACCTCCGCGCCTCGACCGCCCGCCTCACCCTGCGCAACCCCAATCCGCCGGATGGAGAGCCGCACTACACCCTCGGCCTCACGCTCGGTTATCTGCAACATCCGGACGAAGCCTACCAGGCCTTCTACAATAGCACATGGAACGCTGCGTGGCGCTCTCCCGCTTATCACCGCCTGGCGGAGATCGACTGCACTCGCGCCGACTGGACAACTGCACTCGATCATCTCGACCGATCGCTGCGCGCCGAGACCGGCAACCTTAACGCTCGCAATCTGCGCACTCTCGTGCTACGCCGACTCGGCCGAAACGCTGAGGCCGCGGCCTTCCTTGACGGGACGCGCGCCCTCGATCCTCTCGACATCTTCAGCCGCTGGCTGGCGACAGATGCGCCTCCTCAGGACGGCCAGCTACTGCTCGATCTCGCCTTCGACCTCGCGCGTGCCGGCTTCTTCGATGAAGCGCTATCGATGCTGACCGCTGCAGCTTCAGAAGAGTCCATCGGGACTTTGCCAATTGCGTTGTATTTGCAGGCCCACATCCTCCACCAACTCGGTCGTCATGACCAAAGCGCCGCCGTGCGCGAGCTTGCTCGCCTCGCTAATCCCACTTATGTCTTCCCACACCGCCTCGAAGAATTCGTGCTGCTCAGCAATGCGGTCGCGGCAGATCCCAGCGACGCACACGCACCCTACTATCTGGGCAATCTGCTCTATGACCGACGCCGCTACGCTGAAGCCCTCGAGATGTGGGAGCGCGCTGCTGCACTGGCTCCCTCTTTCGCCACACCCTGGCGCAATCTCGGCATCGGATACTTCAATGTGCTCCACGACTCAGCTCGCGCACTCCAGGCCTTCGCAAAGGCCCGCGCCGCCGCGCCTTGCGATGCCCGCATCCTGTACGAATACGACCAACTGCTGAAGCGCACCGGTCATGGCCTTCCCGAGCGGCTGGCCGGTCTCGAAGCCAACGGAGAGCTCGTAGAAAAACGCGACGACCTCTCCGTCGAACTGGCTACGCTTTACAACAACCTCGATCGACCTCAGCGTGCCCTCGACCTGCTCCTCGGCCACGAATTTCAGCCGTGGGAAGGCGGTGAAGGGCTTGTGCTCTCGCAATATGTTCGCGCCAATGTTCTGCTGGCCCATCGTTCTGTGCAATGCGCAGAGCCATCGCCTGCCATTGCCAGCCTGCTTGCCGCATCCAATCCGCCCAAGAACCTCAGTGAAGCCAAACACCTGCTGATGAATCTGAGCATGATCGACTTCTGGCTTGGAATGGCGCACTGCGATGCCGGCAATCGTTGCGAAGCCGAACGTCACTGGACCCGCGCCGCCGGCCAGAAGGGCGACTTTCAGCAGATGGAGACAAAGACGGTCTCTGAAAACACCTATTGGAGCGCCTGCGCCTTGCGCCGCCTTGGCCGCGAACAGGATGCCCTGGATGCCTTCCGGACGATCCTGGAATACTCGGCCCAACTCCAACGCGAAACGCCGAAGATCGACTACTTCGCCACTTCCCTGCCCGCAATGCTTCTCTTCGACGAAGACCTTGGCCGGCGTCAGACCATTACGGCTCGCTTCCTTGAGGCGCAGGCGCGATTTGGACTGAACGAAGCAGCCGAGGGACTCCGGTTGCTCGAAGAAGTCCTGGCCATGGACAACGCCCATTCGGGCGCCATCGATCTGCTCCGGTTCCACAAGAGGTAGCGATGCACGGTCCTACACTTCCCGCCGATTCCCCGACCGCCACGGTCGCACCCGAGCAGAGCCTCTACATCTGGGGCATCGCGCTGGTCGCGGCTCTGGGAGGTCTGCTCTTCGGCTATGACTGGGTGGTCATCGGGGGCGCGCGCCAGTTCTACGAGGTCTATTTCCACCTCAACTCAGCGGCCAGCGTCGGCTGGGCCAACAGTTGCGCGCTCATCGGATGCCTTTTCGGTTCGCTGGCTGCGGGAACTCTTGCCGACCGCTATGGCCGCCGGCGCATACTCATGGCTTCCGCGGTATTGTTCGCCATCTCCTCGGTGCTCACGGGCTGGGCCTGGACCTTCTCCGCCTTCATCTTCTTTCGAATTCTCGGCGGCGCGGCCATCGGCCTCAGCTCCAATGTTTCGCCCCTTTACATTGCCGAGATCAGTCCGGCTGCGCATCGAGGACGCCTCGTCAGCCTGAATCAGTTTGCGATCGTCGCCGGCATCCTGCTCGCTCAGGTAGTCAACTGGCGCCTCGCTCGTCCTGTGCCTGCCGGCTTGCCGGCCGATCTGCTGCTCCAGACCTGGAACGTGCAGTACGGATGGCGCTGGATGTTTACCGCTGTCACAGCGCCTGCCCTGGTCTTCACCGTTGCCTCTTTTTTCATCCCCGAGAGCCCTCGCTGGCTCTGCGGCGCGGGCCGCGCGCGCGAAGCCGAGGCAATCCTCGAACGCATTGGCGGCTCCGGCTATGCCGGCGCCGAGTTGGCCGGCATCGAAGCCGCGCAGCGCGACGACGCCGCTTTGGCCAAATCCTCATGGCGCGAGCTTCTTCATCCCGCGTATCGCAAAATCCTCCTGGTGGGCATTGCGCTCGCCGCGCTCCAGCAGTGGACCGGCATCAATATCCTTTTCAACTACGCCGCCGAGGTGTATCGCAGCGCCGGCTACGGAGCCAACGATATTTTCCTCAACATCGTGATCACCGGCGCAATCAACCTCCTTTTCACCGTGCTCGCCATGGTCCTCGTGGACCGTCTCGGCCGCCGCGTCATGATGCTGGCCGGATGCATCGGCATTGGAGTTTCTCATCTGCTCTGCGCCTGGGCCTACCACGCGCAATGGCGCGGTACGGCGGTGCTCGTCCTGACCCTGAGCGCGATTGCCTGCTATGCCCTTACGCTGGCGCCGGTGACCTGGGTTTTGATCGCCGAGATATTCCCTCGGCGCATACGCTCGCAAGGCGTCTCCACGGCCGTGAGCGCCCTGTGGATCGCTTCCTTCCTTCTCACTTACACCTTTCCTCTTCTGATGAAGCTTGAAGGCACAGGAGGCGTCTTCCTCAATTACGGCGTTATCTGCCTGATCGGGTTTGTTTTCGTCGCTGCCTTTGTCCCTGAGACCAAGGGACGCACGCTTGAGCAGATAGGAGCAGGCGTCACCCAGGCCTGAGAGCGCACGTCGACGCGCGAACCTGCCGGCCACCGTCGTTTCCGATGCGTCTACGTGTACGTACACCTATAACTGAATAATTGGAAGCTTCGTCGATTTGTTATTGACATATCGTGTTCGTACACGTTCATATGTTGAAGCGCTGGATTTCGCTCCCGCTGGCGCTGAAAACGATGGCCTTTTGCCCTGTTTTCATCTTGATCCTGCGCCTGCGCGGCGCGGTTTCGCCGATAGTCCCCAACAGCGAGCCAGCCTCCTTCCGCGAAGCCCCGGCTCTCGAGGTCACACCATGCGAACCTTTCTATCTATCGCAACTGCCGGTCTCCTCCTCAGTTCCCTCCACGCGCCCGCAGACGCTCAGGTCAACGGCGTTGGCCACAAGCCCTACCTTGGCTGGAGCACTTTCAGCGAGCAGACCATTAACGGAAACTTTCTCACGCAGGCCAATGTCCAGACCCAGTCTGACGCTCTCAAGGCCTCCGGGATCGAGGAGCACGGCTTCCGCTACATCAACATCGATTCGGGATGGCAAGGCAGCTTCGACGGCAATGGCCGGCCCATCCCCAACACCACGACGTTCCCCAATATGAAGGCTCTCGTCGACCACATCCACGCCAACGGCCATAAGGCGGGCATCTACTGGATTCCCGGCATCGAGCAGCCCGCCGTCGACGGCAACTTTCCCATCCTCGGCACCACTTACCATACCCAGGACATCGTGGCGATGCCACTGGCCCAGGGCAACGCATTCGCTGGCCCGCTGCCCAACCCCTACCACGACAAAATCGATTTCACTAAACCCGACGCTCAGGAATACGTCAACTCAGTCGTCGATCTGTTTGCCTCCTGGGGCATCGACTTCATCAAGCTCGATGCCGTGACGCCTGGCTCCTATTCCAACAACCTCTCCATCGACAATCGTCCCGACGTAAAGGCCTGGTCGCAGGCTATCGCGCAGAGCGGACGGCCAATCTGGCTGACGGTCTCATGGCAGCTCGATCAGGACTACCTCGACACGTGGCAGCAATACGCGAACGCTCGCCGCATTGATGACGACGTGGAGTGCGAAGGCGGCTGCGGAGGCTACCTGACCAACTGGCCCCGCATCATTCTGCGCGAATACGACGATGTCGGCTGGGAGAGCTCCGCTGGCCCCACCATTGGCTGGAACGATCTTGATACTCTGGACGTAGGCAACGGAAGCGCCGACGGCCTCAGCGATACTGAAAAGCGAACAGCGATTACCATCTGGGCCATGGCCAACGCGCCGCTTTACCTGGGCGGCGACCTCACCCAGCTCGACGCCCTGGCCATATCCGCCTTCACCAACGATGAGCTGCTTGCAGTCGATCAGTCGGGACATCCCGCCACGCAGAAGATCGGCGGCTTCCATCCTGTTTGGATCTCAGATGCAGGCGACGGCGACTACTACGTTGCGCTATACAACTTCGCCGCATTCACCGACCGCGTGGATGTGCGCTGGAGCGACCTTGGCTTCAAGAATGCTATTGCGGTGCGCGACGTCTGGAATCATACCGAGTTGGGTGCATCTCCGGGCGAATTCAGCACGATGATCCTCGGCCATGGCGCGCGGCTTCTCAAGGTCACGCCTCAAGGCGAAATTGAGCGTCAGCCCGCGGGCGTCTCCTATGAGGCCGAGGCCGCCACGCTCACCGGCTCCGCCTCGCCCGCACCATGCCCCGCTTGCTCCGGAGGCGTCAAGGTCGGCAACATCGGCAGCGCGAGCGAGGTCATCTTCAACAACGTCTCCGTGAGCAAGAGCGGCATTTACCGCATGCAGATCGATGCCATGACCCAGGGCCCGCGCACCATAGAGTACTCAGTCAACGGCGCCGCTGCACAATCGCTGAACATGGGTGGCGGAAGCTATCTATTGCCGCAGAGCTCCACGGTTCCCGTTGCGCTCCACGCCGGGAATAACACGATCGCGTTCCAGAACCCTTCAGGCTACGGATCCGACCTCGATCGCATTGTCATCTCAGGCGACGGCAAGGAGCCCGCGCCAACCTTCACCACCTATGAGGCTGAAGGAGCGCAACTGGCCGGCACCGCCGGCTTCAACTACAGCACCCGCGCCTCCGGCGGCGCGTACGTCGGCAGTTTCGGAGCCGGCTCGGCCAACACCGTCACCTTCAACAACGTCACTGCGCCCTCCACCGGCACGTATCAACTCGAAATCGACTATGTGACCGACGGTCCGCGCGTCGTATATGCATCCATCAACGGCGCGACCCCGCTGCAACTCACCTTCAATGGCAACAACTGGTACGATCCAGTGCCGTACGTCATGCCCGTCCAACTCCTGGCAGGCGCCAACACTATCGTCTTCTCAAACCCTAGCCCCACCGGCTACGCTCCTGGCATCGACGTTATCATCGTCTCCGCCGGAGCCAACACTGCTCCGCGAATCGCACTTGATTCGGCAAGCTGCAGCCGTATGGCTACGCTCTCCGATACCACGCCGGGGGCTATCCTGTACTACACGACGGACGGAACCACGCCCACGCAGAACTCCACGGTCTACACTCACCCCATCGTTGTACCGAAAGGCGCGACTCTGCGCGCTATCACCTTCGCTCCCGGCTACCCGCCGAGCGACGTGGCTGTAGCAGCCTTCCCGTCCACTGGTTACAATCCCGGTAAGTGCGAATAACGTCCGCCGCATTATGGCAAACAGCAAGGGCGGCCTATCCAGAGCTGTCCTTGCTGTTCGTATCTGGAAGTTACCACTGGTCTGAAGTGCCCCGAGAATGAGATTACCGATAGGACCATATGGAAAGCTCGCTGAACTTTTTTGCGATTCTCAGCCAAAATGTTGCTTGGTCTCGGTAATAGAGCCAGGGTTGATCAGGCTCGATCTCGCCTTCATCGACGAGGTCAACTCCTCCACGATGTTGAACTGGACAAGCTGGTCTGTCGCGTCCGATGGAAATGAGCCGGCCGCTTTGATCGCGCCTTCATAGAAGTTCCCAGAGCGGCACACCGCGGCTCTTGGCCCATGGTGTTTCGCTCATGCAACAAGGCCAGCAATTGATCAAGTGGGTCAGCGTGACCTGAAACGATTGGATTATCGCTCCAATAGAATACTCAGTTTCCGATAGGCAACAAGCAAAGCCAGCTAAGTGACCTCCCCAGTCCAGCATTGATTCCATCAGCATAGGAGGAGTCTCTGGCTGAAAGGTGCAGGTTTCGCCCGGTCGTTTGAATTGGTACCCAGGCGGCGCTCAAGCATAAGGAGCTTCCTCCTTGGGCGAAGGCCACTCATAGTCCTATCATCCGTCAGCTGGGAAAACGCCGAAACCGATTCCCGCTCCTGCTCCCGGTGGGTCATCCCCGGCGTGGGTAGGCATGACTTCACCGCATTCAACGGCGGCCTGCTTCGAGGAAAACGACCTGATCGATCTTTCGTCGACGCCCAAGTCTTCAAA
>Ga0302324_100006243_pt1 | contig 25739 bp, 16 predicted proteins | sample Palsa_T0_1_FD_201949 | JGI IMG/M metagenome (GOLD analysis project Ga0302324, IMG submission 201949) | Peat permafrost microbial communities from Stordalen Mire near Abisko, Sweden - Palsa_T0_1 | ecosystem: Environmental > Terrestrial > Soil > Palsa > Peat permafrost | place: Sweden: Abisko... | reverse complement strand
CTTCTCAGCGGAAGTGTATGAACACGAATAAAAACTCCGCAACAGAAAAGAATCCGCAACCGAGCGAACGCCACGCTGAAGCCATATGGGCGACCACCGGCGAGCTTGCCAGACGGTACGGCGTCTCGGTCCGATGTATTCAGCTTTGGGTGAAAGGCAGCCTTCTCCCGTCCGTCAAGATTAACCGGATAATTCGATTCAATGTGCCTCGCTGCGATGCTGCCGTTGCCAAGTTCGAGAGGCGGTCGGTGTCGTGAGAGCCCGGGCCGCCCCGCCCCCTTTACCCGTTCCGCCCATGAAAACGCCTGCTACGGCTGAAATAGAGGGCAGAAATGCCTTTCAAGCAAGTGGTCACCAACCTCGTTGCAACACGACGGCTTTGATTATCGCGGGATCGTCCGCGAGGGGGAACCCCGCGAAGGCCGCAATTCACAAGACTCCGAGCGGATAGAAGGGAAGAAAGAAAACCCCGTCCTGAGCTTGGCGGCATTGGACAGGGTTTTCAAAAAGCGAACAATGAAGACTATACAATCCCCCACTGTCGGGTGCAAGTCATGACCGGCGCCGAAATCAAAGTGGCGCTGGCGAAGCGGGCGGAGGAATTTGCCAGCTATCTTTTCCCGAACGGCAAGCGTGACGGCCGATATTGGTGTGCGGGCGACATTGCCGGCGGACCGGGCAAGTCGTTCAAGGTCTGCGTTTCGGGCGAAAAGGTCGGGCTTAGCGGGGACTTTGCGACCGGAGATAAACCCAGCACAAACCTCGTTGACCTGTATATGCGGGTGCGTGGAGTGGACTTCAAAACGGCGTTTGTGGATTGCGCAGCCTGGCTAGGCGTGACACCGAACGGCACACAAAGCGCGAAGCGGACAGCGCCGGCGCATGAGGCGCGAGAGCCGAAGGTGCCGGAGTTGCCTAAGTTGGAACGCGGGAGCCGCGCGGACTTGCTGCGCCTCTCCAAGAGCCGGAACCTTGTGACCGCCGCGCTGGACCTTGCGAGCGAACGCGGGCTTCTGTGGTTCTACGACTCTCCCGAGGGCCGGGCGTGGCTTATTACTGACCTCGCCCGCCGCAATGCCCAAGGCCGCCGTCTCGATGGGGAGCCATGGGCGTGGAATGGAAAAAAGGCCTGGACCCTCGGCGGTTCGTGCGCCAAGTGGCCCATCGGGTTGCCGGAAAGTGAGCCGTTCTCCGCCGTCGCCTTGGTTGAAGGTGGTCCGGATTTCCTCGCGGCCCTTCATCATGCGCTGGCGAGTGGCGTCGAGGAGTGTGTCGCGCCCGTGTGCATCGTTGGCGCCGGGATGTCGATCCTTACCGAGTGCCTTCCGGCATTCGAGGGGAAGCGTGTGCGGGTCTTCGTTCACAACGATCCAGAAGGGCTGGGTGCCGCCCTCCGCTGGGCGGATCAACTCCGCGGCATCGCCACGCGGGTGGACGGATTCACCTTCGACGGCCTCTTCCGCACCGATGGCGCTCCAGTAAAAGACCTGTGCGACCTCGCAAGCATCGACGCTGACTCCTGGGAGGCGAATCGTGACGCCGTGGAAAACTGCATGTCGTTCGCAATGAAAGGGAGGGTCGCCTGATGGCTGGCGTGATTTCTTTGGAACCCCAGCTTTGCGAGGGGGAGACCGGGGCTGAGGAAAAGCCTGCGCTACCGCCGCCAAAGGTGTTTCCGATTGGGGAGCTTCAGACTCCACCCGCGAAGGACGACCCGAACGAACTGCTCCGCTTTCGGTATTTGTGCCGCGGCGGAGGCGCTCTGCTGGTCGGTCCCACCGGCATCGGCAAATCGACGCTGGCGCTCCAAGCCGCGTTTTGCTGGTCCGTCGGGCGCGATTGTTTCGGCATCACTCCGGCACGGCCGTTGCGGTCGCTTTTTATTCAAGCTGAAAATGACGGCGGCGACCTGGCCGAGATGCGCGACGGAATTCTCGCGGGTCTGGGCTTCACCGACCGTGAGCGGAAGCTCGCCTGCGAAAACGTTCTCGTGGCGACCGAAGACGTCCGGAGTGGCGAGGCTTTCTGCACAGAGGTTCTCGGCCCGCTGCTCGAGGAGTTTAAGCCCGATCTGCTCTGGATCGATCCGGCCCTGGCGTATCTCGGTGGCGAGGCGAATGCGCAGCGCGACGTGGGTGCGTTTCTGAGGAACGGGATCAATCCGTTGGCGCACAAGCACGGCTGCGGTGTGATCGTGGTGCATCACACGAACAAACCCCCGTCCGGGAGCCAAAAACCCGACTGGCACGCCGGCGACTTCGCGTATCTCGGCAGCGGCAGCTCGGAATGGGCGAACTGGCCTCGTGCCGTTCTTGCCGTGCGCTCGATTGGCAGCCACGAGATTTTCGAGTTGCGCGCTGGCAAGCGCGGCGGGCGCCTGGGCTGGCGCGGCCAGGACGGTGAACGCCTTTACAGCCGGTTGATCGCCCACGCCAAGGATGGCGGCTTTTACTGGCGCACGGCGGACTCGTCTGAGCTCGATGCGCCGAAGACCGGCCGCCCGGCGCAGTTCAGCACGAAGGACCTGCTGTCGCTGCTCGCATCCGCTCCGCTCGGCCTTAAATCGAAGGAGTGGCAGGCGCTCGCCAGCGAAGATCGAGGCATTAGCCGCGCGCGCTTCTATGGCCTGCTGAGAGAGCTGTCCGACGCAGGCGAGATCGAGAAAGACGATGCCGGTCGCTGGCGAAAGTCCATTAAGTCCAATAAGTCCAAAAAGGGGTTTTTAGACCCGTAGTCCAATAAGTCCATCCCCTTTATAGGGATGGACTTATTGGACTTGTCGGGAAGCAAGGAGGCTGAGGCTGCTGGCAAGTCCGGAGACCCGCGCGGCGGCGGTTTACGACCAGGTCTTGCGCGGCCTGCTCCGTTCAGCCTTATGAACGGCGCTGAAGGTGGGCTTGTTCTGGGTGGTGGCCTTGCGCCAGCATGTGAAGCCACGGAAGACGCGAAATCGCCTAACGAGGCCGAGATTGCATTGAAGTATCTCGTCTCGTAATCTTCTGCACATGACACCCATATTTGATCGACGTGGCGCAGTTGTTTCGTGGCTCGAAGACGGCGTCATTTACAACCTTGCTGGCCGCGCGGCGGCGTTCTTCGACGACGAGAATGTCGTAAGTTACCGTGGCCGCCATTTGGGTGTGCTCGATGCCGGCCTTTTTAGAGATCACCGCGGCGGAGTAGTCGCGTTTCTCGAAGGAGCTCACGGCGGCCCGATTCTTCCGATTACGCAGATTCCTCCGATTCCTCCGATACCTTCTATCCCTCCAATTCCACCTATCCCTCCGATCCCTCCGATACCGGCTATTCCATCGCTGGGCTGGTCGTCTATGTCATGGGACGCATTTCTAGCAGGCTAATGAGGCTAACCAAGCGATGCAGCTAACAGGCTCCGCGCGTCACGGTAGTTGCTCCCCGCAGACCCGCCGCGCAGCTACCGCGCCGCGCTCCGCAGAAGGGCAGCGGTGGCAATCGCATGAGGCCAATAAGTCGCCGATGCGAGTAAACGTTCGGAGGTGCCGGTAAAGGGTTATGTCAGCCAACATCTCAACAAAACCGCCATTCAGCATCCGCGACCGGCAGGCGGAGGAACTGGCCGAACTCGCAAGCCCGCTGTTAAAAAACCTGCCGGAGGACGACTTCCTAAACTTCCAGAGGAGTCGCCAGCCGCCCCTGAACCTCCAGCAGAAAAGCCCGCGGTTCACAAGCCAGGTGGCCGACGCCCTCCTGGCGCGTCTCCAGCCGCACCAGCTCCAGGAACTGCACCGGCAGATAATGGCCCAACCGGAACGGGACCGGGCGGAGGCGGCAATGGACCTCTTTCTGGAAATTTAACGCCGCCGAAGCTCTCGGATGCCGAGCAAAAGATAGAGGATTTGGGCCAGTAAGCGCCCTGCAAAACGTTCCGAAGCACCGAGATGCTCCCCGAAAAATAGCTCTCGGTGTCATGCGAGATCGAATTGAACCTTTTCCGACAAAATCGTGCGGCACAGACACATTTTCCTTTGCCGATTTCCGAAAACTGGTAAACGCATTTTTTGGCACGTTTTAATGGATTTATGAGCGAGACACCTACCCCTAACGAATTTAGGCCCTTTTTTGCGAGATGTTTGGGAGGCATTTCCGTGCCAAAAACGAGTACGTTCCGAGAATAAGCGCGAGGGTAAAGGGAGATGTCTCCGAGATATTTCCGATGGATTTCCGAGGTAAAAACGAGAATAATCCAGCGAATGATTAAGCAGTGGCGCGAGATGTTTCGGAGGCATTTCAGAGAAATCTTGGAAGGGGCTTGGGAGGGTCGTCGGAGGGATTCCGAATGAACCTCGAAGGGATTTCTGAGCTAAAAGGGAGAATGTTCCGAGAATGAGCGACAGCGCGACGCGAGATTCAATCAACGCTGCATTGAAGATTGCCGCAGCAAATTACGAGCCTCGGCGGAGATCGAAGCAGAAACAGCTTTTGCCGTTGAAGGAGGGTATCGCCGCGCTTCGCGAGGGGGGAGCCTCGTTTCGACTTATAGCCGAACTTTTGACGCAGCAAGGCGTTCCGATTTCCGACTTCACAGTGCGCGCATTCTGCCGCGCGGAAATCGAAGGCGTCCACCGGGCAGTGAAACGCACGGATACCCGCCGCAACGACAGGAACCAGCGGGGCTTTGCCCACGTCCGCGTGACACGAGAACAAGGAACGGAATCAACATTTGCGGGGAATGGCACGGGTCGCAACGCTGTCTGAGGCTTGGAAACGCGAGGGCGATCCCCATGTATGACCCCCTATCCGAGCAGGAAAACGTCCGGCAAGTCGCAAAGCAGGCCGCCCATCGACCGACCCGGCGTACGTATCGTCGCTCTGAACGGAGCTTGACCGGAAACCATCAAAACTTGACATTGGCAACCCAGATGCTCTTTTTCAGACGTTTAATTCATTGAGGACCCAAACCTAAATGGAGATCCTACTCAAGGACATCATCAAGAATCCCCGCCCGCCGGAGGAAACATGCCCATCTACCTAAAGGACCTGGTCAAAAACCCCGACTTGCTGAAACAACTGCGCCAGAAACAACCGACTTGCTGCCGATGCGGTGTCATGCTCCAGGAAACAGTCACCGGCAAGCGCGACACGCCGGATGGCGAGGCGTGCAGTGACTGCTATTACGGAATGCTCGGAGAAGAGATCGAGAAACATCCAATCGCTTCCGGTGGCATTCGTCGCGGCTGAATGAGGTTCCGAGAGGGTTCTGCGTGGACCGTTCCCGATTCAGTGAACCGGGAATGCAAGGCCGTCTTATTTGTGAATTCCCCTTGTGAAAACCTACCATCTCGGCACTGAACAAGTTCGCGCGTATTTGCGCGACTTTGTGGAGCGGCTGCGCGGGTTCCAACCCCGTCCGACCATCTGGTGCCCGATTACGCAGTCTGGAGACGATCTGTTGAGCGCAATTTGCGAGCTGATATCCGAGGAATGTCCGGAGATGATCGAGGGAGTTCGGTTGCTTCCAATCGAGGTAGACGGCGACGCAGGCAAGAGCATCCGCTTTCTCGGCGAGGACCCAAAGGACGTGATTCCAGGGCAATCAGTGCTGCTGCTCGACGGAGCCGCACACTCTGGGAAGATGATGAGTCGCTGCGCAGACGAAGTGTTGCTGCGGGGTCCGTCGGAATTGAGCAGCTACGTTTTGGTTCTCAAGCGGGGAAGCTCATTCATCCCCACGCTTTGGGGAATGATGATCGATGAAACCGACAGGGCTTACTTCCTCCTCAACAAAATCCCCAACAACCGGCTCCATGCGGAAGCATCCTATCCCCAACCGTTAGTGCAGCTTCGGAAGTTGAACGAAAACCATGTCGCCCGACCGGCGTTGGTTTCTGGCGTTAAGTCCATTGATCGAATGACGTGGAGTGATCGCCGTTTCCAGATGAAGACATCCAATACCTGCACGTATGTGTTGGAAAAGGCGCAAGCCATCGTCGGCTTCCTGACAATACACTTCTCTGGACTCGACGAATTAGTCATCGACGAGATCGTAATCGATCCGGAGCATCAGAGGAAGGGATATGGCGGTGTGCTTTTGCGATTTGCGGATACTCTCGCCAGGCAGGCAGATTGCCGGGTTGTGAAGCTGAACGCGATCGAGCGCGGCACCGAGTTCTACAAAGGCTTCAAGTATCGGCTCGTGCCGGACCGGGAGCCTATTTCGCTGGACGATGAGGTGTACCGCCCGATGGAGCGCGCGGTTCTGTATCATCAGAGTCCGTTGCGCTAGCCTTGGCACAGTCTCCGGCAATTTTGCCGAAAAATCGCATTCTCGCTTGAGAGTGAAACATGCATCTTGGCCAGGCAACTTGCCGCGTTTTATCCGAAGACCCCAAGCTTTGTTCCTGGTCTATTGCCAGATCGAGCCGAAGACGGCGCGGGCAATTCGGCCCGGCTTATCGAGCGAGACCGGAAGGCCAACGGCAGCTTAAAAGCCAGTGCCCCTTTTGCATGAAACCTTCCGGGCTTCAAACGCCTACCACGCCAAAGGGTGACGAGGGAAGGGCATCTGACAAAAGGCCGCGGCCCGCCACGGCGGGCATTGCCGCCCAGAAGGATGCCCCCGCTTTTTGCGACTCCCGGCGTGCCATCGACGCCTGCGGAGCGGCAAAAGAACAGGCATCGCGCCGCTGGACAAGAGATAACTACTGGGGAAAGGTTTTTAGGGATGGATGATCCCTATTGTCCCTGCGACCTGCAACGGCACCCTGTTTACCGAGCTTTTTCCTCCGACGCATCATTGCGCGACAAAAATCACCCTCGCTAGGGACTACTGCCGCGCCAAGGACATCGTTTTGAGGTAATTGTTTATGGATTCGAACAAAAAGAAGGACGAACAACCGAGCTTGAAGTCAGCGAGCGGCGCAGGCTTTACTTTTGAAGACAAGGTTGCTGCCGTTCTTCTTTGCGAAATGCTCACGGGCGTCCTTTCGCTCGGAACAATATTTGGAATAATTCAGAAACTCGAGCGCCAGGCGGGAGACTGGGAGCCATTCGGCGATCTCTTACTCAAGGTTCCGAACAGCGAAGGCGCTCTTGTGAACTGTGGCGGTTCGGTGAAAAGCAACCGCCAGATCAGTGTGAATGGGTGCAACGAAGAGCTTTGCGCAGGTCTGTGGAAAACAATGGCGAAGCCGGTATTTGCAGCCGAGTCTGATTTCCTATTCATCGCGTGCGCGCCGCTATCGCCAGCGGTTAGCGATCATCTGAATCGATTGTGCCGCCAGGCAGGGCAAATCGAACCCGCGCGGCTCGACGAGAAAGTGGTCCATGCAAATATTCGCAAGATTTACAATTCCTTTTGACATCCAACGGACTCCGGGACTGATGGGCTTCCCGGGCGCGCATTGGCACGCCTTATTCATCGAGAGTTCGACTTCGAATCGACGGTTTCTCAAAGCGAGGTCGCAGTGCTCAAGTTATGTCGCGACGCCCTGAGTCCAGACGAGCAAGATGAAAATAGGGCCGAAGCCCTCTGGAAGGAATTACAGCAAATAGCTGAGGCCCTTCGAGTTTCAGGAGGTGCAATCAGCCGCGGAGGTCTATCAGCAAAGCTGAGGCTCAGGTTCAGTCTTCGTGATGATCCTTGCGATAGCGTAGCATGGACACGGATTCGGAACTTTTCTCAGGAAGGTTTGGAAGAAATAGAGACGACCCTCCCTGGCAACATCAGGATGCCGCGGAGTGCCGAGCTCCAGGCGCTACGCACTACGGTTATCGATTCACGCGCCTGCCATGTGCTCGGCGACTCCGGCTGTGGCAAAAGCGCTCTCATTAAGATGTATGCGACAGAAATGGGGGCTGTTGGTGCGGAAGTGGTATGGATAAGGGCTGACCGGTTCAGCCAACTTCTCTCGACGGTGCCAGACTTCGCCGGGGTCGCCGCGAGGGGCCGCCGACCTTCTGCGCTGCTTGTTATTGACGCACTGGAAGGATGTAATACCCCCGAAGCTCTGAATGCGCTCGCGCGACTGGTGTTGGAACTCACAAAAGGAAATCCTACATGGTCGGTTATTCTTGCGTGCCAGACGCCCGAATGGGCTCGCGTAAACGCCGGTTTAGTCAAGCACCTGGCTGGGCATCCAGTGCTCGCCAAACGACTCGATTGTGGTCCCCTCGCCAATGAAGACCTTGATTTTGTATGCAGAGCTTCGTCTTCGGTAGCTCGGCTTTTGCAAGAGCCACAGCTTAAGCGGTTGCTATCTTCTCCGAAGATGCTCGATGTGCTCCTAACCGGGCAGCTTGCTGAGGACCGCCCGCTGGCGGGAGAAGCTGACTTGGTCGAATGGTGGTGGGAACAGCAAGTGCGTGGAGCGAAGCGAATTGCGGCGGAAGAGCATGTCGCCCGTGAGCTTGCCAGCCGGATGGCCGATGAACTTTGTTCAGAGCTTTCCCCTGACAGCGTCGCAGGTGCGGAGGCGGCGGCAAATGAGTTAATCAGAAACCGAGTACTCAGGCGCACTCGCGATGGGCTTCTCCGTTTCGAGCACGAGTTATTGGCGGATTGGGCTCGGGTAATGCGTCTGAAGGGATTGGGGCAACAGACCGTTCCATTTATCAGAACCCACGCGGAAAATCCGCCCTGGTTGCGTGCCGTGCGGCTACTTTCCCAACACCTCTTGGACCGCGTGGCGGACATGGATCGATGGCGCGAGATTCTGAGCGTTTGCAGTATCGTTGAACGACCCCACGGAGATCCCTCGGCCGAGAACTTGCAGGTAATCGACGCTTGGCTCGAAGGCATCATTTTCTCCGTTAATCCCGGTAGCGTCATTGAGCAGGTGCGCAAAGAGCTTTTCGGCAACGAAGGGTGGCTTTTACGTCGACTCATTCGGCGTATGATGCATGTGGGCACGATTCCAGATCCTGTGATGCTGGAGCATTGCAGCAAATTGGATAGCAAAACCGCGGAAGCTGCTGCTACTCGCTACCGGTTGCCAATAGCCAGGGTTTGGTCTCCTATAGTAGAGTTTCTCATTAAATATTCGCAACAGGTGACAGATATGGCGCCGGCCGATCTTGGAGAGATCGCCGAAATGTGGGCACGGCTAGAGGAATACCTGAAGCTGCCATGGCCAGCCCTGGCGGATGTGGTGATATTGAACGCAGAGAAAGAGCTCCGGCGTGAGGTAGCCGGACAATACCGCCATGATTCGGGTACTCGTACATTCGGCGGGGGCAACAACTCGCGCATTACCATTTATGCCGGTGCATTGCGCGCGGCGGCACAATTTCCAGATCGGGTAGCAAAACTTGTATCAAAGGCGGCTGGAATTGCGCCTTGGGAAGATGGCGACCTAGCGCCGGAGGCTGCCAGTAGATGGCTCGGTAAATGGGAAGAGTCCCACCAGATGTTTGACAGCGGACCTTTTGTCGAAATTCCTGTGACATCGTGGACTGACGGTCCCACGCGCGAAACGAGCAAGGACTTTTATCACGCATGGTTTGACCTGTCGGCTTCAATTTCAGTTTACAGGAATTCTCCGAGCGTAGCTTGCAACGCTACTCTTGGATTTTTGCTTGATTGGCCAAAACGAACTCTGCTTCAAGGTGATCATCGCGATGCGGGAATCGATCATTTCGGATTCGCCTTTGAAGCCGGTCATATGTGTCCCCCTTTTTACACGAAGGGTCCGTTCTTGGCCTTTTTCAGGGAGAACTGGAATTCTGCGCTAGATCTAATCGTTCGGCTTACAAACTTCGCGACGGACCGATATACCGACTGGTGGCCATATGATCCAAGGCCGAGTGTTATAACCTTCACTACTCCGAATGGAGAGGCATCATGGCTTGGCAACCACCAAGTCTACGGATGGTCTCGCTTCAATATGAACACAGCGGATGTTGTCACCTGCGCTCTAATGGCTTTCGAAAAGTGGCTGGAGGAGCAAATCGAAAAGGGAGAGTCTATCGCTCACCCGGTTCAGGTGCTCTGGTTGATGGGGCGATCTCTCGCATTTGCTGGAGTAATGGTCGCCGTGGGGAAACGCCATCCAGAATTGTTTCTTAACGAACTTAAGCCACTGCTTTTTGTGCGTGAGCTTTACATGCTTGATATGTCGGCTGTTAGAGAGGGAATGGGTTACGGGTTTTGGCCGCGTGACGGCGAGTTCGTGAATAACCTCAGACGCGAATGGGAGACGCTTCCGGGACGCAAGACAGGCCTTCTTGAGCTCACCCGCGAATGGTTTATCATGCGCGCTGAACTTCAACCCGTTTTGAGGGAGGTGTCTGCCGCATGGCGTGCCTTGGCAGTCACGCTTCCGGACGACTCTGAGAATCGAACGCCCCTTCTCCGCTGGGCATCAAACTTCGATCTGGCAAATTGGAAGGAGGTCAGGTTTCCGGATGGAGGAACTGGCTGGCAATATGAGCAGCCTGAAGAGTTACGTGATGTTGAGGGAGCGGAGGCTCACATTCGACACCAAGCACTATTGACGCTTCCATACCAGTGCAGCGAGATGCTGGACAAGGGAACAAGTCTCAGTCCACAACAGCTTGAAGGTATTTGGGAGCAGCTTCATGATTGGACTGCATTCGAACAGGATTCTTCTCCCGGCGAGGAAAAGGATGAATTCGGGTCTTTCCTCTTAGACCACCGGCATGCTCGCGCTGGATTGATAGCTGTGCTCCTCTGTCTCGGAGGCGAGTGGCGGGACCGTGATCCCACACGTCGTCCGTGGCTGGAGGCGGAGTTAAAGAAGCTCTTGGCAAATCCTCCAAAAGTCGGCGCTTTCACCGCGGAGGACATTAACGATGACTGCGAGGGATTTCTAGCGCGCAGCGCCGTTCAGTGTTGGGATCATTCGGTACACAGTCAACAATGGCGCGGCACCGTGGGCAGTCTTATCGCTGTATATCGATATCGGACAATTCAAAGATTGTTCGAAGAAGCGTTCCGAAATCGCGGGACGTTACTGGCTGCGTTTCGCGAATTGGAGGCACTTGCACTCTCGTTCGCCAAAGTTAGACGCCAAGCAAAACTTGAATCAATTAAACCGCAGCCTGGCCTGATCGACAAATGGTTCAACAAGTGGATTCCGAAATTTGCGAGGGGTCGTGGCCCAAAGTGGACGGATGATTGGAAGAAGGTTGAGGTCTCAGAGCCATTTCCCCCTGCGTATGAAGAGCAACACGGCAGAACTGGACGCAGGAAACGGGGACGCCGCGATTATGGGTTCGACATGGGAGTCTTGCTGGCTGCATTCGGCACTCTTCCGCCGTTGGCCGACGCCTTGGATGCTCATGAACGAGAGCATTGGCTGAAAATCTGTCGAGAGTTGCTCGGCGCATACATACGAACGCTGCCATGCGAAGGCCGCGACGACGAAGAAGATGAGTGGCGGTATGAAGTATGGAAGGCGGACGAGAGGATTCTTGGAATCGTCGCAGCCCGCCTCTTCCAATGCTCAAGAGAGGAGCAGAAGTTGCTATGGTTACCAATTCTGAACCTTCCTCCTGCTGCCCACCATCACGTAACCCAGTTCCTCAGTGATGTGCTGATTGAGGCGATCCGAACCGACCCACCGCGAATTTCAGAATTGCTTCCTCTTTGGCGGGCGATGGCCGAACACCTCCTTGCTTCTCCTCAGTGGACTGGAGAATTGCGGAGGAAGGAGAACGAAGTGTGGAAATATATCTTTCTTTATGGAGGTTCCGTTTCGTCAGTTAGGGATCAGGATCATATCCCCTTTGTTCACGGCTTGTGCGACCTTTTCGAACGCCATGTGAGAGCGATGGAGGCAGACCCATACGATCAGTCCTCTCTCGCCGGATTTTTAATCAGCGACGCCGGCGATCAGCTTCTTGTCGATGCGCTGGAATGGCTGGGTCCGTCTTGGCAAAGGGCTGACTCGTATTTCTGGGAGCGAGCCGTTGAGGATCAACACTTCGAAGACTTGCTGCACCGCGCGTGGCAAAAGCATTACGATGAGATCCGCCAAAAGCCGGATGCATTGAAAGCATTTAAAGCACTCACACTGAACCTTGCGTCGTTTCAGGTTTCCGTGGCGATCGAGATCCAAAGACAGATTGGAAGCGTGTAAGGTAAGCCAAATTCCGCGGAGCGTTTAACCACGCCATCCGGTTTGAAGTGCGCTGGACTTCCTCCGCGAGCGCGTCGCGCAGTAGGTGTAGCGCGGCACCCAAGTCGTCTTCCGTCGCGTCCTGGGAAAATGGAGCGAGCCTGGTGGAGTTCATGGCCGTAATTCTTTGGCGGTTTGCGTAGGGCTGTTATGCAGACTGCGCTAGTTTCACCAACTTTTCAGCCACAGCGATTGCCTGCCTGATGTCAGATTCTACAGCAGTAGTCGGGTGCCAATGACTATAAGCATTCAACACAGTTTTGCGGAGTGCCTCCAAGTCCGTTTGTAGGTCTTTGCGAACAATCTTCCGGCGGGACTTCCTTCCCGTCCTCCTTCCCGTGAGTGCTGCTAGAAATTCGTCCGTGTCATGCTTGTATGGTTCCAAGTTGAATGGAATGGGCAAATGTTTTTGGGCACATAGTTCTTTCAACGCCCACTCGATGGCCGTGCGAGCATAGTTAGCCGCGGCAGGAAGTTCGTGCTCAACATCAAGAAAATCCCTCGCGCGTTTCACGAGATTACTGGATGACTCTTTCCGCATAGGATAGTCGGAGTTTTCCGGCCCAGCCTCCCGCTTCGCATAAATCTCTGCGGAAGTCCATTGACGTTGGCCCATTTTTAGTCGGCAGTAATCAAACCACTCACGGTTATGCGTCAGTAACACCAATTGAAATCGTTTCGCCTTCAAAAACTCCGCGCGAAGGATTTTTAACACAGGAATGCGATGGTCGTAATCCAAGCCGACCAACACGTCATCGAGAACCAGCAGTCGGGCGGGTTGTTCCGGGTCGGTCGCTCCCGGCACATATTGAATCTGGTCTTGCAAGCGCACGGCCGCGAAAAAGAGCGCCAGGGCCAGAGCGGTAAGCCGTGCTTCGTTCAATACATGCTGGTGACTTGCCACCCACCCGCCATTCACCGCCGCACCGAGTTCTTTCTTACAGAACGTCACATGCGGATGAAGCAGCCCACCAGAGAGCGTCCCGTCATGCCGATTGAAAGTCAGATGCTCGAATTCAAGTGCGATCTGCAATTGCAAATTCTCGAACATCCCCAGCAACCTTTGAGCTTCCGCCACGAGTGGCGTTGGTTTCTTTCCTTGCGGCAAAAGGTATTCATCCAGAGCCGCGTTCAAAGTATTGATGGCATCTTCGATGGGCTTGTAGTGCGCCACGGGATCGAGGGTGCCTGTTTCGGCTGATTGTCCGCGTTGCTGACGGGCTTTGTTGTAGGTTTTGACGCCATCCTGAATTTCAGCCCAGAGTACGGACAGCCTCTTGTTGGTGGTGCCAGCCGTAAGATAGGCGAAAAGATGCTGCACAGCAGTCAGGAAAAAGCTTTCAGACAAATCGCGCTCGCGGTCACTGAGCAGCAGCAGTTTGCGGTGATCCAGAAAAGCCGAACGTGCCGACGATGACAACAGCCACGCCGGCAATGGCTTTGCGGAACCAGCCGTCCATTCTACCTTTTCCATTTTTTTCTTTGGAAACTTCTTGCCGTCACTGGGACGTATGTTGGTGACATGGCCCTCAAACTCCGCGATGATGCTTGGAACGGATGTGGTAAAGAGATTTCGGTGTGGTTCTAGTGCGCAGGTGTCTCGCGGATCGAACAATAATTCAAGCGCGCGCGCGAGGCTCGACTTGCTGGAGCCATTCTCACCGTAAATCAGCATGTTGTGGCCACCGATGGGCAGTTCGAGCTTGTCGGAAATGCCTCGGAAAGCTTTGAGAGTTAATTTCGTGATCCTCATGCCTTGCCCTCAATGATGCGGATGGGTTCCAGCGTGTGCAGCTTTTGCAAAGCCGCGCGGAGGGCATGCTTGGGGGCGTAAAGTTCTTCGAAGGTCTCGCGCAACGCGGTGAGGCAGGGTGTGGCATTGGACCTTATGCCGTTGAGTTTAGGGAACTTAACTACTGCCAGGAGATCGAAGAAATGAAGGCCCGCCGCGTGCAAATCGTCCGGCAAATAGAGCTCATAGACCAGCGCATTCAATAGGTCTTGGTAGTAGTCGCGGATAAGTGGGTCGCGCGGCTGGGCGGTTGTTCTGGAGGCGAGCGAGCTGTCGTATAGAAAGCTCAGAAGGTCAACTAGCTCTTCCATCTTCGCAATTACAGGGGCTGCGGCGCGTGGAATGGGAACCTGCTTCATGTAGTCCGTGAAAGCCCTCAGGTATCCACCTCGAATGCGATTTGAAATTTGACCGTATAGCCACTCTACTAATGGAGTGTTTAGGACTGCGGTGAGGAAGCGGGCACGTGTTTCATGTGGGATAAAGTAAGTTGTATTAGCTGCAAAATATCCGATGGAGTCAAAAGCGAAGCTTTGGTGCTCGTAGATGTCGGGATAGATGACCTTCGGCAAAGCAAAGTCGTTGTAGTAAGCGCAACTTCGCAGTTCCCAAAAATAGTGTCCTTGGTCTGTTCGTGCAATGAGCTTTTCGCGAAGTGGTAGAAAGTGAGTGTAGATACTTGGAAAACTGTCGCGAAAAGCGCGCTCTGCCTGTGGAAGAGGTTTGCCGCTCCAAGGATGCTGTTTATTCTCAGAGGATTCGATAAGAATTAGCCACAAACCTTCATGCTTTGCACGCCAGCGCTTCACATCCCGCCCCCGCAGGAAAGGTTTCAGAAGTTTGGAAGACTCCGTGTCTTCCGCAATGAGCTGATCGCGAGTCGTACTGTCTACGACAAAGGCGTCGTTCAGTCCGGTTTTAATTCCGTAGTAGAATTGCCCGCGAACGAACTCGCCGAGAGGCGTGCCGGCGATGCGAAGTTTATCGAGCAAGTCCTGCCCTTTCTTTGCCATAAAGCGCCAGCCTTGGGGCGAGAGACTGCTCTGTGTGATGCGCGTGGCACGGGCCGCATAAAACTTAGCGAAATTTGCGATTTCAGTGTTGGGTGTTTCCGGGTCCCAGTTCAGCGCGCGGAAGGTGTGCTTGGGCGGCGGCGAGGCTTTGCGGGCGATGACGATGGTGGGGTAGGCAATGGCGGTAAAGACGGGCGCGTCGCCGAAATCAATGGCATGGAGCAGCGTGGTGGTGCGGCCGAGATGGGCGCGCAGCTTTTCGCCGTAGGCGGCGCGATACCATTTGTTTGAGGTAATGTAGGAGAGGATGCCGCCGGGGCGCAGAAGCTGGAGGGCGCGGTCGTAGAAATAGACGTAGAGGTCGGCGGTGCCAGTATAGGTGTCCGCGTAATACGGGCGCAGTTCTTCCTTCTGGTCTTTTATCTTCTCCTGCCGGACATACGGCGGGTTGCCAACAACGATGTCGAAGCCCATGGATTGTGGATTCCGAACGGTGGACTGTGGATTGGAAGAAAGCTCCTGCTGTTTCTGCGCGGCATTGATGATGTCGGCCATCTCTCCGCCGAACGTCGCGGCGACGGTCTTGGGACGAGTGTAAGCGGTGCCGAACATCCAGACGGGATCGAAAAAGGGAGCGGAGGAATTTTGGTCATAGGGGTCCCACTTCGCGAGCTGCCTGACGGTGTTGGCAGGGAGATGCGTCTCCCGTTTGAGCAGGTCAGCGATTTGCTGGCGGAGGCGGGCATCCTTTTCCCGGCAACGGCGCTTCGTGGCGGGGCTGCGCGCGGCAAAGTGGTCGTGGCGGACATCGCGCAATTGAAGGCGCAATTCTTCGAGTTCGCGCTCGAACAAGTCGCCGACATGCCCGTCGGTTTTCATTTCCGGGACGGGCAGCAGCGTGTTCGCGGCGACGAGCCGGGTTTCGAGGTTCGGGAGCGGAAGGACTCCTTGGTTACTGGCTTTGGCGTCGGTTTTTTGATCGCAAATGAGGGCGATGAAAAAGCGCAGCTTGGCGATCTGCACTGCGACGGGTTGGATATCGGCTCCGAAGATCGCGTTTTCGATAAGGAAAAGCTTCCGCGCGTAATCTCGGTCGAACCGACCGGCATTGAAGATGGTCGCGAATTCGCGGGCGCGCTGGGCTAGGTCGGCGAGTGCTTCCTGACGCCGCTTCTCGTCGCTGATTGCCGAGGCGCGGGCCTTGTCTTCGGCGAGCCGAGCTTTTTGCCTGGCTTCCCAGAAGTGGTTCTCCGGGTCGAGCTTGCGCAGCAGGTCCACCAGCCGGTGCAACGCACCCATCGGGAACGCGCCGGAGCCGCAAGCCGGGTCGAGAATTTTCACCTCGTCAAGCGCGGTGACGAGTTGCTCGATTTCGGTATTGTCGAAAGGCGGGTCATAATGCTCGGCGTCTGCCTCGAAAAGGGAGTGGAGACGCGTGATGGGATCGGTGCCGGCGAGAATCGGTTCGAGATACGCGATGAGGGCTTCGTCCACCATGAACGAGACGACTTCGCGGGGGGTGTAGAAGGAACCGGTGGCTTTGCGTGCCGTGGTGGCGGTCTCGGGATTGTAGGAGGCGAGGAGGTTCTCGAAGACTTTGCCGAGCAACTCGGGATCAAGGGCGATTTCCTCGTCGAGCGGAGTGTTTTCCTCGATGGTGAATTTGTAGCGGGAGAGAATCTGGATGAGCCCGCGGACGCGCGCGCGCTTCGAGCGGGCGGCGCGCTTGTCGTCCTCACCGTAATCTTTCGAGAGGTCCACGGTCTTGCCGCTGTCGTCGAAGAAGACATAGTTCGGGATCGAAGTGGATTCGTCGGGGTTATCGGAAAAACCGTCGAGCCTGGAGTTAGGCGTCTGCTCTGTGTTTTGGAAAACGCGGTCAAGGCAGTCGAAGAGGCCGCCGTTGAGAAATGGGATGGCTTTCGTCACTGTCTCCCATTGTGTCGGGTCCCGGAAGGCGTCCTCGTAGCGCCAGAGGTTGGTGATGCCGCGGTTCGGATCGCGCCCGCCGGATTGGTTGCGCTTGCGAAAGCCCCTGGCCGGTTTGCCATCGTCATCCGTGTGAGGTTGATTGAGCGTGGCGAAGAACACGTTTTGCAGGACGGCGCGGTAGAATGTCGGACTCTCCGGCGCGAAATCCTTGAGCAGCGCTTTCAGACGGTGCTCACGAAAGAGGTCGGCAGCGAGCAGGCGCTTTTCGAGCAGGAACCAGCAGAAGATGAGGCGAGTAAGCAGCCGAATGAGAAAGAGCGAGCGCTCGGCGTCGGTATCCACGTCGCGGGGCGGAACGATTTTCCCCTCGGCGATGAGATGCTGCGCCCAGAAATACCAGTCGGCGATTTCGAGGTAGAACTTGTCGTTGAGGGCGAAGGTTGCGAGCCGCTTTTGCCACGCAGCGTGCAGGGAGACGAAGTTGTGGATACCAAACTCGGCGTCGAGATTGGCGAACACGAAGTCGTTGAGGATCTCGAGGTGCGCGCGGATGGGTTCCGCGAAGCGTATGTCCTTGATGAGCGTGGCCTTTTCCAGCACGTCTTTGTCAGCCTCACGTTTGTTCAGCCGACGGTGAAGGATCGCGAGCGAGAGAGAATCGCCATGCCGAAAGAGGATAAGGGCCGGCATGGGGAGCGGCTTGTTGATGGCGCGCGCGATGGCTGAGAGAAAGCCGCGCGTATAAGTATTGCCGGGAAGTTCCGCGACAAAGAAAAGGTAGGAGTGGATGCGGGTGTTCTCGACTGCGGTAGGGTCTTGAAAAAGATCCGTATGGGAGGTCAACTCGGCATCCGTGAGCTGAAAAAGAAAGTGGAGCGAAGAGAGACCTGAGAGCGTTTCGCGTTCCTACTCGGTGAGCACACCTTCAGGGTCGAAGGAATGGCAAAACTCGCGCGCTGTGTTGCATGGAAGTTGGCGCTCCGACTCGTAACCTAAAATTCCAAAAAAACGCTTCGCGGCTTCCGGCAATGGATAGGTGCGAAAGTCCGCGAGGGCGGCGGCGATAGATTCGCGGAGATCGGTTACTTGGGGCATGGGCTATCTCAGAACCCAGTAACTCATGGAGTCTTGATGACCAGCCATGTGATAAGTTCAAATTCCGAATCCTCTGTCGCCTGCTCCTTTTTCGTCGGCAGGATGGCGTCGCGACTGAGCAGGAGGTGGCCGGTGGCACGCCGACGAAAGGTGTGAACGATGGATTCAAGCGCTTTCTGAAGAAGCACGGAGTAGGCGTTCATGTCCTTGCCGTGATCCGTCTCGGTGTCGAAAAGTTGGCACAGCGCGTCGTCTGGCACGGTTTTTCCAGCGCAAAGAATGCGATAGATGTCGAGTATCTGCTTCGGCTGGGCGAATGTGAAACGGACATTACCATCGTCGCGGATATAGACGAGGAAGTAGGGTTGCAGTGGATTGATGGTCTCGCTGCCATCGGTTTTTCCAGTTTGCTTGAGGCAGAAAACCACGCCTGGCGCAATGACCTTAAACTCGGGATTTGGCGGGACGACGGTGTATAGACCGAATGGAGCGGCTTCGAGCAAAGCGCGATTGGCTTCCAGGTATTTCAAAAGGTCGATTCGGAAATCATCGAGTGTGAATTCGGAAAGCGAGATGCCGTCCTCATTCAATTCGTCCATGTCGAGGATTTCGTCTTTCAACCGCAGAAGTTGTTTGTCGCGATACTTGAGATCATCCTGGATCAACTCTTCGAGGTCGTCGGTTTTCAGCACGTTGTCCTCAAAGGTGGCGGCAATGTCTACGAGAGCCATGCGAGCTTCGACGCGATGCTTAAGATTGATGTACTGATTGAGGTCATCGGTCGGCCAGAAATTGACGAGTTGGACGATTTGGTTGCGGCTGCCGATTCGGTCAATGCGGCCAAAGCGTTGGATGATGCGGACGGGGTTCCAGTGAATGTCGTAATTGATAAGATAGTCGCAATCCTGGAGGTTCTGGCCCTCGCTGATGCAGTCCGTCGCGATGAGAAGGTCGATTTCGCCGGCCTGCGGCATCAAGGTCATTTTTTCGCGGTGTTTGGCTATCGGCGAAAAATTGGTGAGGATGTGGTTGAACTCGGTGGCTTGATGATAGCCGCCCGGCTGGAATGTGGTGCAGTTGTTGCCGCTGCCGGTTACAAGTGCGGTAGAGATGCCGAGTTCGCTCTGTGCCCATTCGGCTACTTGATCGTAGAGATAAGCCGCCGTATCGGAAAATGCGGTGAAGACGAGAACCTTCCGATTTTGGCGTCCGTCTTTGGTTATTGTGGGCTGTTTTACCTTTTTGGAAATCAGAGTCTTCAGTTCTGAAAGCTTGGCGTCGCGGTCGGGAGTGACTTCCTTTGCCGCGTTGTAAAGAATTGTGAGTTGATCTTTGTCCTTTTTGAGGTTCTTGAGCCACTCGTCGAGCTTAAGGTGTTTGAGTTCGTATTTGAACTTTCCCCCAACAAGCTGCGCAGCGTCGCGATCTTCGTCGTCGCCGGTTTCGCCAAGTTCAAGTTCTAGCTCGTCGGAATCAGGATTCTGGGTCGGGGCAGCTTTGAAATTCGCGATCTTTCGCTCCAAACCCTCAATTTTTTGAATGGTGCGCTCCATCGTGATCTCGAATGACTCCACTGAACTTTCAAGTCGCTTCAGGAAATTTACCTTCATCATTCCGATAAGGAAATTCTCGCGGTCAGCCTGCGTAAAAGGATCGCGCTCACGGGTCTGATACTGCGACTTGAATTCCTCGCGCACGTAGGCGGACGGGCTGAAAAGCGAGAGCTTATAACCGCTGATTTCCTGATTGAGTTTGTCGTAGGAAAGAAATCGCCGTTGCAGGTCAATATCCGGAGTGATGGAGACTGGCTTTGCGCGAATCGGGAATCCGCCAAGTTCCTTTATCGTCGCGGCGTAGTATTTCTGAATGTGCTTTCGTGAACGCGCGATAGTCAACTCGTCGAGGAGCTTGAAAAAATCCGATCCAAGATTCTCCAGCAGTTCGCGGATTTTGCGTTTTGAAGGATGCTGCCTCGCCCAGTTGGAAAAATTTGCCTGCGCTCTACGGAGCGTCTCCTTAAGATTGGCAATGCCGATTGTTTCCTTGAACGCAGTGTCGCTGCCCTCGGTGAGAAAATAGATTTGGTTGCGAAGGTCCTTGAGGTCATTGTTGACCGGAGTCGCGGAAACAAGAAGCATCTTGGTTTTTACACCGGCTTTGATGATGTCGTCCATCAATCGCTCGTAACGGCTCTTACGGACGAGGTTTCCGTCTTCATCGCGTTTGCCGGGCGTGTTGTTGCGAAAATTATGCGACTCGTCTATAACCACCAGGTCGTAGTTTCCCCAATTGATCGTTGTAAGATCAATGTCGCCAGTCTTGCCGGAATCACGGCACAAATCTGTGTGCGAGAGCACGTCGTAACGGAATCTGTCGTTACCAAACGGGTTGAGTTGATCGTTGAGCTTATAGACGGTCCAATTCTCGCGCAGCTTCTTCGGACAAAGGACGAGCACACGTTCGTTGCGCAGCTCGAAGTATTTAATGACTGCAAGCGCTTCGTAGGTTTTTCCCAAGCCCACGCTGTCCGCAAGGATGCACCCATTGTGCGTCAGGACTTTGTTGATCGCGCCTTTGACGCCGTCCTTTTGAAATTCAAACAAAGCCTTCCAAATTCCAGTTTCAAAAAGCGTCGTTTTCCCGAGTTCCTCGGCCGTCTTGCCGACATCGCCAAGAAAACGATCAAAGATATGAAACAGTGTTTTGTAATAGATGAACTCGGGCGGGTGGTTTTGGTAAAGTTGCTCCAGATAGCTGAGCACCTCAGCCTTCACGTCTTTGACAAGCGCCGAATCATTCCAAAGTTCATCGAACCACGCCTTGAGGTCGCGGCGATCCCGGTTGCTATCGACCTCAAGATTCAACTCGATGTTGTTCCAAGCAGGAGCTAGGCCGAGTCCACGCACCGTGAAATTCGAGCTTCCGAGTATGGCATCTTCGACTCCGGCATTGTGGATGTGGTACATTTTTCCGTGCAGGAATCCGGCCTGGGTGACGGAGCGGATTTCGACTTTCTGCTCAATCCAATCCGCGCACTCACGCGCAACGCGCTTTTGTTCGAGCCTGTTCTTTAATTCAAGTTTGTCATCCTCAATACGAAATGCCTTTTCCTGCGTCTTCGACGGATCGAGCGACCGAATGAATTGCGGTTCACCGAAAAGGAATCTCAGTCTTTCGATTTCGGTCAAATTGGATTTCAGGCCGTCGAAAGCGTAGATGGTAAAGTACGCGGACACCACGGACAACTCAGAGCCACGTCTGATTTTTCGGTTCAAAAACTCGGCGACCGTACCGCGTCGATAATTATCCCGGATTCCCGAAGAACTGGACCGTGGCGATGCCTCCGATGAATCGTCCGTGATTGACTGGGCGCCGTTCCTCCAAGGCTCGACTTTCAAATCGAAAACGCCAAGCTCTAAAAATTCCAGTGGTTTTTCCATCCATAGAGCCCGCAGTCGTTCTGCGCCTGCCATCGGCATTCGCAAGGTAACGATAATGCTTCCGTCCTCGACTGTAATGATTTCAACCTCGTCTTCCTCCACTCCTGCCAAACGCGCACTCGTTGTTAGCATCGCCCGTTTTTCGTTGTCTCCGAATTCGGAGCGGTTTCCTCTCACCAAAATCGTTACCCGAGCCTGTCGACCTGAATTATCCGAGACACTTCGTCCGGAACCTTGTCGTGCTCCTTTTGGCTCCATCAATTTATCCAACTGGAGCGCTTGGGCTATAAAGGTTGCGGAGTTACGTGCCGCCAACTGCTGATCCTTCTCTTTATTTGGGTTGTCCTTCTTGCCGTCTCCCCAATCGCAAATCGCTTTGACGAGAATCCAGTCCACCTTGGCGATCTGGCAGGCCGCGTAAAGCCCTGCGCCTTCCATTTCTCCGCCAATCGCTTCGGGTTCGACGGCCCGCAATTTCTCCAGAAATTCCGAGTTATCCACCAGCTTCTCGCCGGAGATGATCAGTCCGAACGAGACCTTTGGTTCATCCGTTTCACGCCGCAACTCCGCTGCCCGAAGGTGATTGAGCAATTTTGTGGAAACGTCCGCACGTGTGCCGCGAGGACTCAACTGCTCTTTGCCGTCCTTCATGCCTACCCGTTGTGGCTCATAATTCATGATGCGGCTTGCCACCAACACTTGCCCAATCACCTGTTTATCAGGCGTCATGCCAAAGGCTACTCCGACCATGATGACCACACTAGGGCGCAACGCCACCACGGCGGCCTGCACCGTTTGCAAGGATGCACCGAGCCCCACGCTCCCCATTTCTGACTGCACCATCACTACCTGCTGGCCGTTCACCGTTCCGAGATCGTGATACGTATGATTGCCCTCATTGAATGCCGCCCCTGTTGCACGCGTCGCGGAGGCGAACGCCTCAAGAACCGCTTTCGCTTCGTTGCGGTTGACCGTCACGATCAGAATGTCGGCGGAGCGATTCATAAATTGGCGAGAGCGGAGAAACTCGTTTCCTTTATTGTCATCCCGAGTGGAGTTTCGCAATGCGAAACGATAGCCCGGAGGGCCTTAATTGTCGCCGCCACCTCCAATCAGTCCGGGTTCGCTTCGGGTCGAACGCGATTTCGCCTGCGCCGCACGACCGATTCTCAATTCAGATTTGCAGATTCGATCTCGGCTGCCGCTTGTTTATCGCCGAGAATATTGAGCGCCCGCCCAAGCGCTCGCGTCTTGATCCGAGCGGATTCCCCGAAAAAAAGAGAGCCGAACCGGTGAAAACGATTCGCAAAACGCATCCGATGATCAGCCCAATCAGTCACCCCGTTATATGCGGCCCATAAAGAGCCCCGTATTCCAGTTTCCGCATTGCCCCGCCCTGTCTCAGAAAGTTCCGAGCACATCGCGCGGCGGTGTTTTACCTCCTCAACGATTCTCTCGTAGCTTTTCTGTGAATGACGCCCTTGGTCCGGTGTTGGAAAGACCTCTTCGAGGTAGGTTGGGAGATCGGTATTCAGCATGGGACGTTGCGCCATTTTGTTGAATTGCTGGCCAAGGATTTCGTACTGCCGAACGATAGCATCAAGTTGCGCGCTCACTGCTTGGAGCTTCTTATGCATGTCCCGCCCGTGATGGATACGAAACTCACTTTTTGTCGTCCGAATCGCCCAATTCAGGGTGTTCTGGCAGACAACTCGAATCGGCGTGAGAACCACCCGCACCGCGGTAGCCGCATTGTGGCCATTCGCGAGCATGATATACGGCTGGAGCCTGTCCTTCCCGGCGACGTAGATGTCATCTTTCAATTTCGCCATTACCCACACCCGTTCCCCATTACCCAACGCACCGGCGGTTTCGTACGTCGCGAGCTTTCGCGTGATCAGGCCGTCAAAGAATCCAAAAGCCTCCTCATTCTGAAGTGGAACGTAATTCTCCGACACCGTCGCAAAGACGGGACAGTCCTCCGCGCCCCACTTGTCTTCGCGGACGATTGCGTAACGATCAGGAATTTCGTACCAGATTCCATCCGCCATCGTGCAAACCGGCTTCATCCTGACGCGCCAGTCGAGGCCGGCTGCCTTGATTGCTTCTCCCGCGGTCGGCGGTTCGGTGAGTTGCTTGCCCAGTCCGTGCCAGGGGACTTCACCAACGTACATCATCGCAGCGGCACCATTTTCGATCAGAAGCTCGTGGGCCATAGAATTTGTACCTCGGATTCGATTCTAAGCCACCGGCACCGGGCATGCAAAGACTTATCCCATTTGCGGAATCCTGGCACGCACGTGTCCCCGTGCGACGACATGCGATGCACTGATTATCCGACGTGACACCACGACTGTCCGCGCCGCCGCCGTCGTTCCCCCGCATGCCCGAACGACCGCAGCGCCCCCGCCCAGCCGAAACGCCGCTCAAGTTCGATGCACGAGCCGCCGCCCACCTTTCCGCCTCTTGGCTCGTGCATCGCTCCTTCGCCGCTCCATTTGGAACAAGGGCGCTCGCCGCCGCGCCCTTGTAAATCCCCAGGCTCGGGAGGAACTTGCTCTCGCGCGCTTCGCTTGCCTTGCTGCCGCGCTTTCGCTTGGCAACTCACGTCTCGCTGGCGCGAGCGCCAGGGGGCATGCCATGACCTGTCACCTTCACCGTGCGGCCCTTAGCGTGTCGTGAACTGCGGCAGATAGATAATCGAGGGGGCTTCTTTGGGTGACTCCTGCTCGGGTTGACGCCGAGCTTTGGCTCAGAGCGAGGTCCAGAAGGTCCCTTTGCAGAAAGTTAATCGAGGTTCAATTTGGAATCTGGATCGTCGTCGAACGGGTCCGGGTTCATCGGTAGTATCTTGGTCTTTTGCCGTCGGAAACACGAGCGGCTACGGTGTCCGTCCTGTCCGTTCCTCGAATCACCTGTCCAGGCAACGGTGTCAATCCCTGTCAAGAAGACGGGCCGCCCTGTCGGCGAGGGGCGTACGATCGCGCGCGTGCATACAAGCTCAGCAAGAAAGCCCCCGTTAAACGATCCTTACGAGATCAGGGCGCGGCAAATTCGAACGGACAAGGCAGCAGGAATTCAACCTGTGACGTTGAATTGGCCCCCATACCACTGGACCGGTGCTGCGTCCGGAAATTCGCTGCGGTTAGTGGCTGTCGATCCTCCAAGAGTGGCGAAAAACGCATCGCGTTGGGAATCTTCGCGTGTCTCGGTGTGGGGGTCCATACCTGGAAAAGGTAAGCCACAAACATATGGCGATTTAACAGAGGTTGTTTCGCGCTGAAGATCAAGGGACTCGCCGCCAACTGCCGCCAAAAGAGTAAGGTTTAGAATTAAGGGACCCTTCATGCTTTCAAAGATACACCGTACCGAGAGGTTGGCGCGAAAAAACGCGCTTTGACAGTTCCGCGTCCGCGTGAGGCTCACGGACGAGGAATATGCATACCCCCTTGGGCAGTCGTTACACTCGCGCACGCGTGCGCTGGTAGGGTGGCGGCGCACGGTTGACTCTGCTGGTGTCCAAACCTGTCCGATCAGAACGGCGCGGCGCTCCGTCTCATCCTGTCTCATCTTTGGCCCGTCCGAGGCCAGACAATGGCGGGTGGGTGAAGTGTGTGTTTTTGCCTTCCGAGCATCAAAACGCCTGCTACGTTAAGGGGGGAGGCAGGAAATCCTGAGAGCGCGCCCATTCAGGGAGAGAGGTCAGGGGAGTGAAACTGATTAACAATCATCAGTCCCTTGCCAACTTGTATGCGCCGGGTCTGCATTTTCGGCCCGGTTCCGTGAAGGCGGACCGCGTCGGCAAGGATATGTTCGCATCGTGCCACCGCGAAGACAAACCGCCGCGAGCCGCGGAGCGTGCGGTCGTTGATCAGTTCGGACATTCCATGCGCCAATTTGCCGTAGCTGTCTGGCCCATCACGACGCGCGCAAGCCACCATGCCCCGGCTCAGCGGCATCAAAAGCTCAATGTTTGGATTTCGAAGTCCCAACGGAGCGGATGAAACGGGATCAGCTAGCATCACTGGATGATCGCCAATAATCAAGTCAGGTTCGCCCGGTTCTACGCCGAGGAACGTCCATTTCATCTTCGAAAGTTCGTCTGCAATGTTGTCGATACTCGCCAGTGCGAGTGCAACTACATAATCTTTTGCCGGCGTCACCTTCATTTTGCCGTCTTTGATCGACTTAAATAGTTTTTCAATCGTTGCCTGGGTAGCTCCTTTCGCCAGCAGTCTCTTCGTGACGCGTTCCCGGAACTCGGGGTCGAAGTTCCCCATACGCTGAAACATCTCTTGCATCAGTGGTGCTTGGAACGCGGCAAGATGCTCAAACGCAGCAGGTGTGCGCA
>Ga0302324_100006241_pt1 | contig 25746 bp, 30 predicted proteins | sample Palsa_T0_1_FD_201949 | JGI IMG/M metagenome (GOLD analysis project Ga0302324, IMG submission 201949) | Peat permafrost microbial communities from Stordalen Mire near Abisko, Sweden - Palsa_T0_1 | ecosystem: Environmental > Terrestrial > Soil > Palsa > Peat permafrost | place: Sweden: Abisko... | reverse complement strand
CAACGGCCAACTCACTTCGCCCACCGGCACGGTGGCAGTGGCTGTCAACAACCTGGCCGACGGGGCCACCAACATGGCCCTGAACTGGAACCTGACCAGTCCCGGCACCGGTACCGGCCTGCTGACCCAGGTGGCCGGACCCTCGTCCACCTACTCGACGCAGACCGACGGATATTCGAGCGGTTCCCTGCAGAGCTTTTCGGTGGCCAGCGACGGCACCATCCAGGGCGTCTTCAGCAACGGTGCGACGCTGGCTCTCGGGCAACTCGCTTTGGCCTCCTTCACCAACTCCCAGGGGCTGCTGAAAAACGGCTCCAACACCTACCTGGCCAGCCTGTCCTCGGGACAGCCCACCATCGGCGCTCCCAATGCCGGCGGCCTGGGCTCGATCACCGGCGGCTCGCTGGAACAGTCCAACGTGGACATCGCCACCGAATTCTCGAACCTGATCCTCGCCCAGCGCGACTATCAGGCCAACGCGCAGACGGTGACCACGCTCGACCAGGTGTCGCAATACGCGATCAACATGATCCAGAACGGATAAACGCTGACTAACCAAGAGCGCGGCCGGCCCGGGCGGGGATTCCCGCTTCCGGGCCGGCCACGCCTTCGCATAAAAACTTTCTAATCATTCTCATCGAAACCCCGTTCGAAACCTCGCACGAAAGGTCGCGGCTGCCGGGTGCAACGCCGTACTGCATCTCGAATGCGGACGGGTTTCCCCACGTGCGTTGGCATAACAAGCGCGTTTTCTTTTGGTTCGGCGCGGATGCTTTCCCTCACGCAACGGGCGGCGCTCGGGCGTACCACTTCGGTCGCCCGATTGCATTCCCTGTGCCGTCATGGCACAGCCTACTACCAGTCCCGCAGAGGCTTCTCCGAAGCCTAAATCGAAGGTCTTGCTCTTCGTGCTCGTCGGTCTCGTCATGCTGCTCGGCGGCTCCGGCGCGACGTGGTTCTTTTTCGTGCACGGAAAGCAGGCCCAGGCGGCCGCTCCGAAGGTGCAAAAACCGGAGGCGGAGTACACCGTCCACCTGGATAGCTTCACCGTGAATCTGGCGGACCAGGAAGAGAGCCATTTCCTGCGCGCCACCCTGGACCTCGGTCTGGGGCACGCGCCCAAGGGCGACCCCGGCAAGGAGGGGGCCGAAAACACTGGCTTCCCGACGGCCCAGACGCGCGACGCCATCCTGACCGTTCTGAGCGCCTGCAAGGCTGAAGAGTTGCTGACCCCGGACGGCAAGAGCGCGCTCAAGCAGCGCCTGCTGGCTACCCTGCAGCAGAAGGTTCCCGAAATCGACGCGCGCAACGTGTACTTCACGGAGTTCCTGGTACAGCGCTAGCCATGGCCACCGCTCTGGCAGTGCCACAGGCCCCTCGGCAGGAAATCCCGGACAGCGCCTGGCAGGAAGCCGGCTGGCTGCCCGTCCGCCTGGGGGCGGAAATTTTCGTGCGCGGGTTCACGGTGGGGGATCTGCTGAGCCTCGAAGTGGGCTCGCTGGTGGACGCCGGCGTGGGGGCGGATGCGGACGTTGCGGTGGACGTGAACGGGGCGCGGGTGGGTTGCGGAAAGCTGGCCGCCGCCGGCGAGCACCGCGGCGTGCGCCTCACGGAACTGGTGTGAAGACCCCATGAAAATTTCTCCGGCTCTGGAACTGCAAGATCTGCGCGGCACGCTGCTGGGCTCTGTGTGGACGCGGCTGCAGGCCCTGTGGGCCAGCGTCCGCGTGCAGCGCCGCGTGCGCCGCCTGCGGCTGTGCGAAAGCCTCTCGCTGGGCGAAAAGCGGGTGGTGGCGGTGGTCGAATTCGAAGACCAGCGCTTTCTGTTGGCGGCCACGCCCGAACACATCACCTTGCTGCAGACCCTGGACGCGGCGCGGCCCGCCGCGACATCGGCCGTGGAGCGCCCGTGAAGAACGCGCGCTTCGGGCTCCGAATCTTTTCCCTCGCGGCCACCGCGGCCGCCGTGTTCTTGACGGGAGGAATTCTGCCGGTGCGCGCCGCGGCCACCGCCGCCACCGCGCCCAGCCAAGGCATCTCCCTGCAGCTCCCGGGACTCACCCTGCACGGCGACTCCACTTCGTGGACCATCGTCGCGCTGATGACCCTGCTCACCCTGCTGCCCGCGCTGCTGCTTTCGGCCACGCCGTTCGTGCGCATCCTGGTGATCTTCCATTTCCTGCGCCAGGCCCTCGGCACGCAGAGCACCCCGGCCAACCAGACGCTCATCGGGCTGTCTCTGTTTCTGACCTATTTTCTGATGCAGCCAGTGGCCCTGGCCATCAACCAGCAGGCCCTGGTGCCGCTCGAGAGCGGCGCGATCACTACCTGGGAAGCCCTCGACCGCGGCTCGGTGCCGCTGCGCGAATTCATGCTGCGCTACACCCGCGAGAAGGACCTGGCGCTGTTTGTGGACATGGCCCAGCAGGGCCGCCCCAAGCAGCCCGACGACCTGCCGATGCGCATCGTGATTCCGGCCTACATTCTCTCCGAGCTGAAAACGGGTTTTCAGATCGGCGCGATCCTGTTTCTGCCCTTTCTGGTGATCGACATGGTTACCGCTTCGGTGACCACCTCCATTGGCATGATGCAGCTGCCGCCGGTGGTGATTTCGACGCCGCTGAAGATCCTGCTGTTCGTGGTGGCCGACGGGTGGAACCTGGTGGTCGGTTCGATGCTGAAGAGTTTTCACTAGTTTTCATTTTCATTTTCATTTTCATTTTCATTTTTTGTGGGCGCGCGAATTTTAAGGGAAGGAACACGAACATGTCGCCGGAACAAGTGGTCTCCATGGCCCGCCAGACGCTCGAAGCCGCCTTCTGGGTGGCCGCGCCGATCCTGATTTCCGCCACGGTGGTGAGCCTGCTGATCAACATCGGGCAGGTGATGACCTCGGTGCAGGATCCCACGGTGACTACGGTGCCGCGCCTCGCCGCGGTGGGCGGAATCGTGTTTCTGCTGACGCCCTGGATGCTGCATCACCTGGTGGCCTTCACCATCAATATTTTTTCCGATTTCCGGGCGTTTACGCACTAGCAGCCGAAGAGGAGAAACACGAGCGGAATGTCCCCTGTGCTGGAAAACATGCTGGCCCACGCCCTGCCCATCGGCGTGCGCCTCGCCGGACTGATGACCTTTGCGCCGTTTTTCGGTAGCGAAGCGTTTCCCGCGCGGGTGAAGGCGGCCCTGGTGCTGGCGCTCACCGCGCTGCTCTACGGAGTGTGCCCCACGCCGGCGTTCACGCTGACCATTTTCAGCGTTACGCGCATGGTGCTGTCGGAGGCCGTCGTGGGGCTGTTGATGGGGCTTTCGGTGCAGATCGTTCTGGAGGGCGCGCAGATGGCCGGGCAGCTGGCCGGCGCGCAGCTGGGTTTTTCGCTGGCGGCGATCATCGACCCGCAGACCAATATCGAGACGCCGGTGCTGTCGATCTTCTACCAGATGATCGCCATGCTGATTTTTCTGCAGCTGGACGTGCACCACTGGATCCTGCGCGCGGTGGTGAAAAGCTTTGGCTACTTTCCGGCGGGCACCGGGACGGTTTCGCTGGCCGCGGCGCGCGAACTGCTGCGCGGGGCCGGGGCCATGTTCCTGATCGGGGTGCAGATCGCCGCGCCCATCCTGCTGGCCACCATGGTGATCGACGTGACCATCGGCTTTCTGAGCAAGGCCTCGCCGCAGCTGCCGGCCATGTTGATCGGCATCTCCGCTAAGAGCATGGCGGGTTACGCGCTGCTGGCCGCTTCCGTAGGGCTGTGGCCGCTGCTGCTGGAACATCGATTCTTGAATGCCGTAGGTTTTATGGAGCGCGTGCTGGGCGTGGCCCGCTAGCCGCAAAAACGACATGGCCGACAACCGATCCGAAAGAGCTACCGCGCGGCGCAGGCAGAACGCGCGCCAGAAGGGCCAGGTGGTGCGCTCGCGCGACCTGGCTTCCACGCTGGCCCTGCTGGCGCTTACGCTGGCGCTGGCCTGGCAGCCGCAGATCTGGATCGTGCGCTGGCGGGAGCTGCTCGAACGGCTGCTGTCCCTGGGCACCGGCGGCGAGATCGGCCTGGGTACGCCCATCTTCTCCTGGACCCTGCTGGCGGTGGCCCAGTGGCTGGCCCCGGTCCTTTCGCTGGCCCTGGCCGTGTCCCTGCTGACCCTCACCGCGCAGGGCGGTTTCGTGTTCGCTCCGGAATCGCTGCAGCCCAACTGGGGCCGCCTGAATCCGGCCAGCAATCTGGGACACATTTTCTCCACCGCCGGGCTGACCCGCCTGCTGCGCTCGCTGGTCCCCTTCGTGGCCATCGCCGCGCTCGCCGTCAACGTGCTGCGGCGGGATTTCTCGCCGATCGCCCACGCGGCGCGCTTCGATTCCCGCGGGATTCTGGCGCACCTGGGCGCGCTGCTCTTCGAGCTGGCCTGGAAGTTCGGCCTGGTGCTGCTGGCCTGGTCGGGACTGGATTATTTTCTGCAGCGCTACAACTACGAACGCTCCCTGCGCATGACCAAGCAGGAGGTCAAGCAGGAGACCAAGGATTCCGACGGCAACCCGCTCATCCGCGGGCGCATGAGGCGGCTGCGTCGCGCACTGCTGCGCAAGACCATGGCCAAGGATGTAGCGCGGGCTACCGCCGTGATCACCAACCCCACGCACTACGCCGTGGCCATCGAGTACCGACCGGAAACCATGTCCGCGCCGGTGGTGGTGGCCAAGGGCCGCAACCTGCTGGCCCAGAAAATCAAGGAAATCGCGCGCTGGCACGAGATCCCCATCGTGGAAAACCGCGTCCTGGCGCAGGCCCTCTACAAGACCACCGACGTGGGCCAGGCGATTCCTCCCAAGCTGTACGCCGCGGTGGCCGAAATCCTGGCCTTCCTGTACCGCGCGCAGGCACGCCTGCTGGCGGCGCAGCCCAAGGCGGCGGGCTAACCGATGGCACCCATGGCACCCGCACCGGACAAGAAAACCGCGCCCCTGACCCTGGCCAAGAAGGGCTCCCTCGACTGGCTGCTGCCGCTGGCCGCCGTGTGCATGGTGTTCATGATGCTCGTCCCGGTGCCCAGTCTCGTCCTGGATGTGTTTCTAGCCGCCAGCGTGACCCTCGGCGTGATTGTGCTGCTCTCGGCCCTCTACATTCTGAAACCGGTGCAGTTTTCGGCCTTTCCCACCCTGCTCCTGATCCTGACGCTCTTCCGCATTTCCCTGAATATCGCCAGCAGCCGCCGCATCCTGCTGCACGGCAACGAAGGCACGGCCGCCGCGGGGCACGTGATCGAGGCCTTCGGGCAGTTCGTGGTGGGCGGCAACTACGTGGTGGGATTCGTGATCTTCCTGGCCCTGATCGCCATCCAGTATCTGGTGATCAACCACGGCGCGGTGCGCACCGCGGAAGTGGGCGCGCGCTTCACCCTGGACGCGCTGCCCGGAAAACAGATGGCCATCGACGCGGACATGAACGCCGGGCTGATCGACGAAGCGCAGGCCCGCGCGCGCCGCGAACAGATTGCCCGCGAGGCCGAATTCTACGGGGCCATGGACGGCGCGGCGCGCTTCAGCCAGCGCGACGCCCTGGCCACCATCCTGATCACCGCGATCAACATCATCGCGGGCTTCCTGATCGGCGTCTTCCAGCTGAACATCCCCTTCGATCAGGCCCTCAAGACCTACACCATCCTCACCGTGGGCGACGGCCTGGTGACCATGATTCCCTCGCTGCTAGTGTCGGTGGCCGGCGGCATGGTGGTCACGCGCACTTCTACCGACGAACCGGTGGGATCCGAACTGGGCCGCCAGCTGTTCAGCAAGAAGGTGCCGTTGCAGATCGCCGCCGGCGTGGTCTTCCTGCTGGGACTGATCCCCGGGCTGCCCAAATTCTCGTTCTTCCTGCTGGCCGGCGCGGCGGCCTTTCTTGCCTCGCGCGCGACCCGCAGCGACAAGGCCGCCGCTGCGGAAACCGCCACGGCGAAAAAAGAAAAGAAACCCGACAACCAGCAGCAGATCGAAAAACTCCTCAAGCTCGACGAGCTCAGCCTGGAAGTGGGCTACGCCCTGGTGCCGCTGGTCGACCAGGCCCAGGGAGGCCAGCTGCTGCAGCGCATCCGCGCGCTGCGCCGCCATCTGGCCCTGCAACTGGGGTTCCTGGTGCCTTCGATCCACATCACCGACAACCTGAAGCTGAAACCGCGCGAGTACGTGATCTACCTGCGCGGCGTGGAAATCGCCCGCTGGGAGCTCTACCAGGACCGCGTGCTGGCCATCAGCTCGGAACCCAACCCCGCGGCTCTGGACGGCTTCGACACGCGCGAGCCGGCCTTCGGCACGGCCGCCAAATGGATCGCCCCCGGCCTGCAGGAACTGGCCCTCACCAAGGGCTACGTGGTGGTGGATCAGACCTCCGTGCTGGCCACCCACATCGCCGAGGTGGTGCGCCAGTTCGCCCACGAACTGCTCACCCGCCAGGAAACCAAGCGGCTGCTGGACGCGCTGGCCGAGAGCCAGCCCAAGCTGGTCGACGAACTCGTGCCGCGCCTGCTGACCCTGGGCGAGGTGCAGAAGGTGCTGCAGCAGTTGCTGCGCGAACAGGTCTCGGTGCGCGACCTCACCACCATTCTGGAAGTGCTGCTCGACACCGCCGGAACGAACAAGTCGCCGGTGGCCCTGGTGGAAGCCACCCGGCAGGCCCTCGGCCGCTCGCTGGTGCAGCCGCTGCTGGGCGAGGACCGCAAGCTCAAGGTGCTGACGCTCGATCCCGCCGTGGAGCAGGAGATCCAGCGCAGCGTCGATCCGCAATTCGCCGGGGACCGCTCCGGGGCCTCGGTTTCGGTGCGCCGCGTGCTCGAAGGACTCCAGAAATCGATCGGTGATAAGGCGGCTCTGAACTCCATGACCCTGGTGTGCGCCAGCCCGGCGCGGTTCTATCTGCGGCGGCTGCTCGAACCCTTTCTGCCGCGCATCATCGTGCTGTCGCCGGCGGAGATTCCCGCCACCGTGTCGGTGCAGTCGCTAGGAATGGTGCGCTGATGCACCCAGACAGACAACGGAATACCCGGGGAAACGCGCCATGACCACGGAAACCAAAACCGAAACCACAATCGCCGAACGCGCCGCGCCGCTCGCCGCGGCGGAGCGCGAGAAGCTGCTCACCGAGCACCTGCCCGAGGTACAGTACATCGCCCGGCGCATTCACGAGCGCCTGCCTGCGCAGATCCCCCTCGAAGACCTGGTGCACGCCGGGGTGCTGGGGCTGATCGACGCGGTCGACAAGTTCGATCCCACGCGCCACGTGCAGCTGAAGTCCTACGCGAAATTCCGCATCCGCGGGGCCATCCTGGACAGCCTGCGGGCCACCGACTGGAGCCCGCGGCGGCTGCGCAAGCAGGCCCGCGCTGTGGAGGAAACCTTCCGCAACCTTTCCACCGCGCTCGGCCACGCCCCCTCGGAGCTGGAAATGGCCCAGAAATTGGGCCTGGGACTCCTCGAGTTTCAGCAGCTGCTCGGCGAACTGCACGGCCTCGATCTCGGGACCCTGCAGCCGGACAACGGAGAGGAGTTCGACGAGCCGGCCGACTGCACCTACCAGCCCAACGGGCCGGAGGAGAATCCCTTTTTCCAGTGCCTGCAGTCGGAGCTGAAAAGCTTTCTGGCCGAGGCCATGAAATCGCTGGAAGAAAAAGAGCGCCAGGTGATGGCCCTCTACTATCTGGAAGAACTGACCATGAAGGAAGTGGGCAGCGTCCTGGGAATCGGCGAGTCGCGCGTCTCGCAGCTGCACTCGCTCGCGCTGGTGCGCATGCGCACGCGCCTGCAGGAGCTGATGCAGTCGCGTACCGCGCCTCCCGAGGGCGGCCCGGCACCCGTCGTGCGGCTGGACTAACGAGAACGATGGGCCGGCTGGACTAGGAGAAGAGTATGGAAACAACCTTTGATCCCGCAGAACTCGGCCCGCTGCGCCAGAAAGCGCGGCGCAAGACCTCCGCGGTGCTCGCGCCGGAAAAGGCCCCGGCGGTGACGCCGTTCGATCCGCGCCAGGTAGGCCAGCCCTCGGCGGCCCAGCAGCAGGCCCTCGAGCTGCTGCACCAGCAGTGCGCGCAGAACATCGCGGAAAAGCTGGGAGCGCTACTGCGCACGAGCGTCGAAGCCACCTGTGCGTCCGTCGAACGGGCCTCCGGCGCGGCTTTTCTGGAAAAACTTCCCGAGCCCGGCTGCCTGGCGCTCCTCGGACGGGCCGGCGGTACGGCCCTGTTGCAGGTGGATCTCTCGCTCGTTTTCCCCATCCTGGACCGCATTCTCGGGGGCACCGGGCAGGACGCCGCGGAAACCCGTGGCCTCACTGAAATCGAGCAGCAGCTCTTCGAGCCGGTGGGACAGAGCATGGGCCAAGCCCTGCAAGAGGCCTGGCACCCGGTCTTGAAATTGGACACGGCCTGGGGCGGCGGCCTGCTCAAGAACGACGCGGCCGCGCTCCTTCCGCCTGCCGACAACCTGCTGGTGGCCACCTTTCAGGTGCGCGTGCAGGAAACGCAGGGCCAACTCGTTCTGGCCTTTCCTTCCACCGTGGCGTCGGCGCTGCTGCGCCGGCTCGCGCCGCAGGAGAGCGCTCTTCCCACCAGCGCCCCGCGGGACCGCAGCCGCCTGCAGGAGCAATTGCTCGGCAGCCGACTGGAAGCCGAACTCCTGCTGCCGCGAAGCACCGTTTCCATCCGCCAGCTGTGCGGCTTGCAGCCAGGAGACGTGGTGGTGCTGAAGGTGCGCGCGGATGAACTGCTGCCGGTGCGCGTGGCCGGGCGCGAGATGTTCCGGGCTTCGCCGGTGCGCTGCGGCTCGCAGCGCGGCGCGCAGGTGCAGCAGACGCTCTCGATCGTTCCCAAAAAAGAAGGGGAGGGAAAACAGTGAACGAACCCATCGTATCCGCAGATTCCGGGCCTGCCAGCGACGCGGCCCAGCCCAACGCGCATCTGGACCTGCTGCTGGACGTGCAGCTGGAGGCCACCATCCGTTTCGGCGAGACGCAACTGCTGCTGCGGGACGTGCTCGCGGCCGGTCCCGGGGCCATCTTCGAACTCGACCGCGAACTCAACGCCCCGGCGGACCTGCTGGTGGCGGGCCGCCTGATGGCCCGCGGCGAGGTGGTCGTGATCAACGGAAATTTCGGGCTGCGCATTACCGAACTGGCCGCCCAGCCATCCGCGGCGCTGCTGGCCGGATAGCAGCCGGCCGGAGCAGAAGCTTCAGAACGCACAGGAAACCGAACGCCGGGCGGAATGTCCGTCCGGGAAGGAACCGCAACGAGTCGGCCGGATCATGAATTTTCTGAGCGACAAATCGATCGGAGAAAGAGGCAGCGGAGACACGGCGGACGCCGCACCCGGCTTGGGCCTCCTGCCGTTCGCGCGGCTGCGCCACCAGTGCGCCTATGCGGAATGTCCGGAGCGCCGCCGTCTGTGGCCCCGCTGGCGGGCCCGCTCCGAGGAAATCCTCTTCGAGGGCAAGCGCTACTGCTGCGCGGCGTGCGCCGAAGCCGCCTTCGAACGGGAGATCGAACGCCATTTGCTGCTGGCCCAGCCGGACGAGGAACGGCCGCACCGCGTTCCGCTGGGGCTTCTGCTGGTGTCCCGCGGCCTGATCACCAGCGCCCAGTTGCAGGAAGCCCTCCAGCGGCAGCGCGAGCAACCCGGAACACGGCTGGGCCGCCTGCTTCTGGAAGCCGACGCCCTGAGCGAAACGGCGCTGACCGCGACGCTGGGAAGGCAGTGGGGCTGCCCGGTATTCCCGCTGGAAGCCAGCCGCTCCTATATGGAATGCACCCGGCTGCTACCCCTGGCCCTGCTGCAATCCGCCGGCGTTCTGCCGGCGCATCACTCTCCCTCAACCGGGGTGTTTCATCTGGCCTTCACCCGGCGCGTGGATCACACCCTCTTATACGCGGTCGAGCGAATGTGCGGGGTGCGCGCGGTGCCGTGCGTGGCGGCCGACCGTCTAGTCGCCGAAGCCTTCCGCCGCGTCAACGTCTCGCCGGAAGAGACCGTGTTCGACAGCGTGCGCGGCCCGCGCGACATGGCGCATCTGGCCGCCGGCTACGCCGCCAAGCTGTGCGCCGCCCGGGTGCAGATCGCCGGGGCCGCCGATCACGTCTGGCTGCGCTTTGAAAATGCCCGCGGGGCGCACCATCTTCTGTTTCATTCCCCGCCCCATAAGCACTCGGTAACATCCGCCCACCGCTAAAGACTTTCCCGCCCAAGCCGATAAACCTACTGAGGGGGATCGGATGCCGCGCTTGGGACCCAGAACCGCTGACCTCTGCCGTCAGATACTGCCTGCCGGAGACTCCGCCCGCCGGAACCGCAAGAATCGCGTGATGTCGCTGGTGGCCGAGGGATTCCCCGTTCCGGAAGGCCGCCTGTTCGAGCTGCTTAAGCAACTGAGCGACCCGGTGATGAACCTGGGGAACGTGAGCGCCCTGCTGCGCTCGGAACCGCGCCTCGGCGCGCAGATTCTGGGCCTTTTGAGTTCTTCTCCCCTGGAGGAATACCACCGTCCCCTGGATGTGTCGGAAGCCGTGGTGCTGCTGGGATCGGAGCGCCTGCGCATCCTGGTTCTGGGGTGCGCCCTGGCGGACTTCGCGGGACGCCGTCTGCCGGCGGAAACGGTGCGCGAATTCTGGCACCACAGCCTGCTGACCGCCCTGCTGAGCCAGCGGATTGCCGGAGAGGTGCGTCCCGCGTCGGCCGATCAGGCTTATTTCGGCGGCCTGCTGCACGATATCGGGCGTCTGCCGCTGCTGATCGTCGCGCGGGAAGAGGAGCAGGAGGGCCTGGCTATACCCGGCGGGATCCAGGACTCCCCGGCCCTCGAGCGCGACTATTTCGGCGTGGATCACTGCGAAGTGGGACGCTGGATTTCCTGCTGTGGCAACTTCTCTCCGTGGATGTCCGACGTGCTGGAGCACCACCACGATCCTGCCCTGGCCACCCAGGATGCCACGCTAACGGCCATTGTCGCGGCGGGCGACCGCTGCTGCCAGTCGCCGAGCGCCCCGGCCGAGGGCGTCCTGAGCACACAACCCGGACCCCGCACAGCGCCGGCCGACGGAGACCTGCTGTGCCACATGCGCCCCGCCAACCTGCTCGAAGAGGACCAGGCCGCGCACTCCGCGTTTCTGCAAACCTGCGCGCGACCGACGGCCTTCCCGCGCTTCGGCTCCTGCTAGGCCTCCGGGGAAAATTCTGCCCAGCCGCGCCCGCCCCGCTGGGCAAGGTGCGTCCGTGGCGCTCGCGGCCGCGAAAACAGGTCCCAACGGCCCGCCTGTAAACCCCCGGAAACACCGCCGCTTTCCTTCCCGTTAGGACCGCCTAACATGGCCTGCCTCGTGCTGTACCACTGTGAAAAGGAGTCCCATGGACAGCGGATTTTATTCAGCCTTCACCGGCCTGGCTTCGCGGATGCAGTCGCTCGATCTGCTGGCCAACAATCTGGCTAACGTGAACACCGCCGGCTACAAGTCTGAAAAAGAGTTCTACCGGGCCTTCTCGGCCTCGCTCACCAACCGCGCCCTCTCGCCGGTGAACCAGGCCATCAACGATTACGGCCTGATGGGCGGCGCGCGCGTGGATCTGGCGGCCGGCTCCCTGCAGACCACCGGCAACGACACCGACCTGGCCCTGGACGGTTCCGGATTCTTCGTCGTCAAAACCGCCGCGGGACTGCGCTACACGCGCAACGGAAATTTCAGCCTCAACGCCACCCGCCAGCTGGTGGACTCGAAGGGCAATCTGGTGCAGGGGCAGGACGGCAACCCGATCCAGCTGCCTTCGGGGAACGTGAACGTGAGCACGGACGGCACGATCTCCGTGGACGGAGCCGTGGTGGCCCAGCTCAAGACTGTCGATTTCGCCCCTGGCACATCGCTCTCTCCGGAGGGCAACTCGGACCTGGTGGCCGGCCCCGACGCCCAGGCCATTCCGTCGACCGCGCAGGTGCGCCAGCGCATGCTGGAATCCTCCAACGCCGATCCCATCACCAGCGCGGTGGCCCTGATCGATCTGCAGCGCACCGCGGAAATGATGCAGCGCGCGCTGACCATCTTTAACACCGATTTCAACCAGACCGCGGTGCAGGAACTGCCGCGCGTCTAGAGCCCAGGAGAAACCCATGTTTCGCACCCTCAGCACCGCCGCCAGCGGCATGATCGCGCAGCAGCTTAATCTGGACAACATCGCCAACAACCTGGCCAACGCCAGCACGGCGGGATTCCGCAAGCGCCGCCTGCAGTTTCAGGACATGCTCTATCAGAACCTGGTGCTCCCGGGCGCGGCGTCCACCCAGCAGACCACTTATTCGACGGGCCTGCAGATCGGCCTGGGGGCGCGCTCGTCGTCCTCCGAGATGATCCAGACGCAGGGCGATTTCCAGCAAACCGGAAACCAGCTGGACCTGGCCATCCAGGGCAACGGCTTCTTCCAGGTGCAGTTGCCCAGCGGCGAACTGGCCTACACGCGGGCGGGAAGCTTTCAGGTGAGCGCGCAGGGACAGATCGTCAACGCGGACGGCTACGCCCTGCAGCCAGCCATCGCCATTCCCAACAACGCCACCAGCATCACCGTCGGCACCGACGGCACCGTCAGCGTGGCCCTTCCCGGCCAGCAGCAGGCTCAGCAGGTGGGGCAGATTCAGCTGGCCACGTTTGCCAATCCCGGCGGACTCAACAGCACCGGGCAGAACCTGTTCCTGCCGACCACCGCTTCTGGAGACGCCATCCTGGGCACCGCTGGCGGCAGCGAGGGACTGGGCACGATTCAGCAGGGGCAACTCGAACAGTCCAACGTGAACGTGGTGGAAGAGTTCGTGGAAATGATCCTGGCGCAGCGCTCCTACGAATCCAATTCAAAGGTGGTGCAGGCCGCCGACCAGATGTTTCAGGACGTCAACTCGATGTCGCGGTAAGCGGAGCCGGCCTTGCACCGTTCGAAACTATTGCTGTTCCTTCTGCTGCTTGTGCTGCTCTCACTCCTGCCGTTCGCGGCAGGGGCCGGGGCCGCGCCGCCTGCGTGGGCGCTGCTTGCCGAGGCGCGTGTGGCGGGAGAATCGATCTACCTTTCCGACCTGCTTCCCGCGGAAGCCACGCCGGGGATGCGCGAAGCCGCTGGAAAAATCCGGCTGGCTGCCGCTCCGCCGCCGGGGGGCACAGTGACCCTGGCCGGGGAACGCATCGCCGGACTGCTTCCTGAAGCGGCACAGCAACAGATGGTAATTCCGCCGCACGTGCTGGTGCATCGCGCGAGCCGACCGGTGACCCGCGAGGAAGTGGTCGCCGCCATTCAAGCCGCCCTGCGGCGCAACGGACTGCCCGGGCGCGCAGCCTTGGATACTAAACTGGATACTGAACTGGATCCCGAAACTGTGCACTTCTCGCCCGCCGTCACGGTGGCCGCCACGGACGCCAAACTCGAAGTGCGGCGCATCGATTTCGACGCCGCGCTGCAGCAGGACCGTTTTCTTCTGGCGTCGGCCGCCGACCCGCGCGCCCTGCCCTTTGTGGTGCTGGCCGAGCGGCCTTCCGCGGCCCGCGAAGAGTCCCCCGCCGTGGCGAGCGACAGGCCGCGCGATGCGAGCGATCTCGAAAGCGCCTTGCGCGCGGCCCGTCCCGCGAACAACTCCGCGATTCCTGCGGGAGGGATTCCCCTCGTGGAACCGAAAAAAATAGCCAAGCTGCATGTGATTTCCGGGAGCATGCAGATGTTCCTGCAGGTGCTGCCCCTGGAAAAAGGCACGCTCGATGAAACGGTGCGCGTGAAGGTGGCCGGGAGCGGCCAGATTCTGCGCGGTCGCGTCATTGCTCCCGGACAGCTGGAGGCCCAATTTTGAGAATCCTTTCTTCGCAAAAAGCCCCCGGGCGCATTTCCCGCGGCATCACCGCGGCGCTGCTGGCGGGCTGCTTTCTGGCCGCGCCGCCGGCCCGCGCCAACAATTTTCTGAAAGACCGCAAGAAGCCCGGACCGGCCAGCACGTCGCTCGACGACTACCTCAAGCGCGTGCGCGACGCCGGCGCGGAGGCCCCGGCGACCACCGGCAGCCTGTGGGTTTCGTCGGGGCCGCTGTCGGACCTGGGCGCGGATTACAAGGCGCACTGGCCGGGCGATCTGATCGTGGTGCAGCTGGTGGACACCTTCTCCGCCGCGACCAGCGGGGAAAACAACACTTCGCGGACGTTCAGCACCCAGTCGGCGGTGACCGGGCTGCTGGGAAAAATCGGCCCGAGCAACGCCCTGCAGAACATGTTTAACGCCAACTCCACCACGGCCCTCGACGGCAAAGGGGCCTCGACTATGAGTTCGAGCCTCAACCTGAATCTTTCCGGGCGGGTGGTGGACGTGCTGCCCAACGGCGTGCTGGTGATCGAAGCGGTGCGCGACTTCACCGTGGGCAACGATCGCCAGACGGTCACGCTGCGCGGCCTGGTCCGCCCCGGGGATGTGTCCACCAGCAACACCGTGCTGTCCACGCAAGTCACCAGCGTGGAGCTGTCCATCAAGGGCAAGGGCGCGGTGGCCGATGCCACGGCGCGGCCCAACGCGGTGGTGCGCCTGCTGCTCAAAGTTTTGAGTTTCTAGGGAGACGATGCCTGCCATGCTGCGCACTCTCATCAGCGGTTTGCTGGCCTTCGCGACGCTGGCCGCCTGCGCCTCCGGCGCGGGGGCAGCGGTCGACAACGGGCGCGGAGCCCAGATCAAGGACATCACCACCATCGAGGGCGTGCGCGACAATCCTCTCGTGGGCTACGGCGTGGTGGTCGGCCTCAACCGCACCGGAGACAGCCAGCAGACCGTCTTTTCCACCCAGACCCTGGCCAATCTGCTGCAGCGCATGGGCGTGCAGGTTCCGGCCACCTCCATCCGCGTCAACAACATGGCCGCCGTCTTCGTCACCGCGGAGCTGCCGCCCTTTGCGCGCCCGGGCATGACCATCGATGTGACCGTTTCCTCCGCCGGAGACGCCAAGAGCCTCGCCGGTGGACTACTGCTGATGACGCCCCTCAAGGCCGCCGACGGCACCGTGTACGCGGTGGCCCAGGGAGCCCTCACGCTCGGCGGCTACAGCGCCGGGGGCGGGGGCAACTCGAAAACCGTGAATCACCTCACCGTCGGGCGCGTGCCGGCGGGTGGCATCGTGGAGCGCGACACCGCGCTCGACCTCTCCAGCATGACCCGGCTTTCGCTGCTGCTGCGCGATCCGGACTTCTCCGCCGCGCGCGACGTGGCTGCGGCCATCAACAAGGAAATGGGCAAGGAGGTGGCCCGCGCGGTCGACAGCCGCCGCGTGGACGTGCTCGGCATCACCGCCACGGTCGGCGCGGTTCCGGAACTGATGGCGCGCATCGGCAGCCTGCCGGTGAGCGTGCATCCGCCGGCCAAAGTCGTGATCAACGAGCGCACCGGAACGGTAGTCATGGGCAGCACCGTGACCCTGAGCGCGTGCTCCATTCTCCACGGCAACCTGGCCATCCAGATCTCGACGACCTACCAGGTCTCCCAGCCGACCGCGTTTTCCAGCGGGGGAACCACCGAGGTGGTGCCGCAGGTCGAGGTGCAGGCCACCGACACCCCGGCGCAGCTGATCCAGCTGAAGGAGGGAGCCACGGTGGAGGAACTCGTGCGCGGACTCCAGACGCTGGGAGCCGGCGCGCGCGACATCGTTTCCATCCTGCAGGCCATCAAGGCCGCCGGCGCTCTCGAAGCGGAGCTGGAGGTTCTGTGATAGTTCCGATCGACAGCAGCGCGATCCCCGCCGCAGCGACGCTAGGCCCAGCACCGTCTACAGCCGCCCTCGGCTCGGCCGACGAAGCCAAACTGAAGAAGGCCGCGGGGGATTTTGAGTCCATCCTGCTGGCGTCTATGTGGAAGGGCATGAAGCAGAGTTTCGGCAGTTCCGAAACCGACGCCGACCCGGCGCACGGAACCCTGGATGACTGGGGCATCGAAATCATGTCCGGAGCGGTGGGCCGCGCCGGCGGTCTGGGTATCGCGAAATTGCTTCTGGCGCACCTGGATCCTGTCCCAAAGAGTAGCGCGGGCTTTGCGCCTGTTGACGGACAGGCGGAAGCGGGCAAAATAACAGAATGAAACGACTTAAAATTGCATTAATGTTTTCTCATTCCGGGCCGATGGACTTAGAGAAGTCGGCGTACTATCTGCGAGGACCCGGTGAGAGGATTCAGCATGCGCATTGATCCCAGTTCGCAGTATCTCGGCAACATCGCCCCCGACAACGTGGGCAATGCCAAGGGGCCGGCGAAAACCCCGCCGCCGCAGACTGGCGCGGGAGCCGGCGTCGAGTCTTCCACGGAAGGCGGCGACACGGTCCAGTTTTCCGGGGCCTTGAGCGAGGCGCAGCAGCTGAAAGCCCAGCTGGCCCAGACACCCGACGTCCGCGCCAACCGCGTGGCCGCCCTGCAGCAGCAGCTGGCGCAGGGAACCTACCAACCCAGCAACGGGCAGATCGCCAGCGCCCTGATGGCTGAACTCCTGGGCACGGGCAACCCGCAGTAGCCCACCGGGGCCGGGGAATTTTTCATGGCGGACCTTTTGCCAGCACGGATCGAGCCGCTGGGAGACAGCGCCCAGCAGGGAGCGGATTCCCGCCGCGAAAAGCCGCCCCAGCCGAAGGCCGCGAACACTCCCGCGCCGGCACCGCCGCCGCTGGAACCGGAACAGGATGACGCCCATCAACTGGATGAACTGGCCTAAGCGATGAACTGGCCGAAACCATGACTACGGAAAGCGAACGCTACTGGCGGCTGCTGGAGCGGCGTCTGTCGCTGCTTGACGCCCTCACCAAAACGCTGGCCGAGTCGCGCGCCGACTTCATCGCCCTGGACCTGGAGGCCATGCGCGGGCGCATCCGCGAGCAGGAGCAGTTCTGTGGGCAGATCCGCGCCCTGGACCAGGACATCAGCCGGGCCCAGGTACAGTGCGCGCGGCTGGCCGGAGTTCCCTCCGCCAGCGCCGAGATCCGCTGGCCCGCGGTCCCCGGGACCGAGCCGGCCCTGGCGGAAAAGATCCGCGAAACGATGGGCCGGGTGGCCGCCGCGCAGCGCCAGCTGCAGCAGCTCAATAACGCCCATCAGGCCATGCTGCGGCGCTCTCGCCGCACCGTGCACGTGCTGCTCAATCTGTTCCAGTCGCACGCGCCCACCTACGCCGCGCAGGTGGCTCCCGCCAACGGCACCATCTGCGAGGAAAGGGTCTAACCGTGGGAACGCTCGGGGCCAGCCTGAATATCGCCGTCGGAGCCATGCTCACCGACCAGGCCGCGCTGAGCACCACGAGCAACAACATCGCCAACGCCAATACGCCGGGCTATTCGCGGCAGACCGTGGATCTGGCGGAGGTCTCGCCGGTGGAATACGGCGGCCTGCTGGTGGGCAACGGCGTGCAGCTGCAGCAGGTGGTCAGCCAGCGCAGCAGCCTGCTGCAGACGCAGCTCGATCAGGAAACCCAGCAGCAGAGCAAATACAATTCCTACCTGGGTTCCATGCAGCAGGTGCAAACCCTGTTCAACGAAACCAGCGGCACCGGCCTCCAGAGTTCTCTCAGCGGCTTTTTCAACAGCCTGCAGCAGCTTTCGACCAGTCCGTCGGACACCAGCCTGCGCGCGGGGGTGCTCAGCGCGGCCCAGAATCTGGCCCAGGGTTTCAGCAGCACGGCCGCGAACCTGGTGTCCCAGCAGCGCAGCGCGGACATGTCCGTAACGCAGTCGGTGGGCCAGATCAACTCGCTCACCGCGCAGATTGCCCAGCTCAACGGCGAAGTCAGCACGGCCACCAGCACGGGGCAGAACCCGGGCCCGTTCCAGGACCAGCGCGACGAGCTGATCAACCAGCTGTCCGGCCTGGTGGATCTCTCGGAAATCCCGGCGGGCAACAACAGCCTGACTCTGACCACGACCGGCGGGGCCAACCTGGTAGTGGGCAACCAGAGCTTTCAGCTGGCCACGCAGGCCGATCCGTCCACCGGTTTTCAGCAGGTGGTGTCGCAGGGGACCAACATCACTTCCAGCATCAACGGAGGCGCGCTGGGCGGAGCCATCGAGGCGCGCGATACGGGCATCCCGGCGGTGCTCTCTTCGCTGGACTCCCTGGCCTCTAACCTCGAGAATGCCGTCAACTCCGTCAACCAGGCCGGCACGGACCTGAACGGCGCACCCGGCGGAAACATCTTCACGACCCCTCCGGCGGGTGGAACCGGGGCCGCGCTGCAGATGAGCGTGGCCATCAGCGATCCCGCCAAGATCGCCGCCAGCCTGGACGGCAGTACCGGGGACAACTCCAACCTGACGGCCATGCTGAACCTGCAGAACCAGAATATCGTGGGCGGCCAGACCCCGCTGAACGCGTATGCCAATCTGGTATTTCAGATCGGCAACACCGTTTCGGCAGCCCAGTCGGAGGTGTCCGGTTCGCAGGCCCTGGTGCAGCAGATTCAGAATCAGATCGGCAGCGTTTCCGGGGTAAACATCAACGAGGAAGCCGCCAACCTGATCCAGTATCAGCAGGCCTACGAGGCCGCCGCGCAGGTGGCGGGGGTGATCAACAGCCTGACGAGCACGGCCATCAATCTGGGCCACAGCAGCGGGTCTACCGGCTAATGAGCGTCCGACTAAATCCCGACATCACCCCCGACCTGCTGGCCTCCATCGAGCAGGCCCAGCAGAACCAGCAGACGGCCATCCAGCAGATGTCCACCGGGCGCAGCGTGAACAATCTCTCCGACAATCCCGCCGCCGCCGCGGGACTCGTGGGCAACAACGCGCTTTCCAGCGAAAACGACCAGTTTCTGACCAACGTGAGCGACGTGCAGGGCAAGCTGCAGACGGCCGATTCGGCCCTGAGCAACGCCACCCAGCTGCTCACCACCGCCATCACCGTGGGAACGCAGGGCGCAAACGGCACGCTTTCCGACTCCGACCGCCAGGCGCTGGCGCAGCAGGTGCAGGGACTGCAGCAGCAGATGCTGGGACTGGCCAACACCGCCTACGAAGGCGTGTATGTGTTTGGGGGAACCAACGTCTCCGCGCCGCCCTTCGCCCAGGATGCCAGCTCCTCTTCGGGGGTGCAGTACAACGGGAATTCCCACGTGACCAGCGTGCAGATTGCCGAGGGCACCTCGGTGCAGACCAACGTGGCCGGCAGCCAGCTGTTCCTGAATTCCGGCGGCAACGTCTTCAGCGCTCTGAACGACCTGGCCAACGCGCTCACCTCCGGCAACGGAATCGCCGCCGCCAACACCGAGGTGCAGCAGGCCTTCTCGCAACTCACCACCCAGCGCATCACCTACGGCAACGGTCTCAGCCAGTTGCAGAGCTCCCAGAATTTCCTCAACCAGGAACAGGTGAACCTGAGCACGCAGCAGAACCAGCTGGTGGGGGCCAATCTGACCGCCGTGGTGGCCAACGAGTCGCAGGCCCAGGTGGACCTGCAGGCGGCCCTGAGCGCCACCGGCCAGGTGCTGAACCTCCCGAACCTGCTCACCTACCTAAAGTAAGTAGCGCCCGGCCACAAAGGAAACGTACCCGGCTTCCCTTCCGCAGCTCTCCAAACCAAAGTCTCCTACTGGTTCGATCAGGACAGCCGCAGGGAGGCGTTCGCGTGCGGGAGGAAAGCAGGGAATGTCAGCGGGCGGCTTCGGAGCGGTGCGCCGCCGCTGCGGCATTCTGGCTGGCCAGCCACTGGCGCTGCGCGGTCTCGATCGAACGGCAGAAGCCCGTCCGGAAGTGCGCGCCGGAGAAACGCCGCGCCACGCATTCGCGGGCAGCCGCTCCCATCTGCGCGGCCAGTGCGCGATCCTCGAGCAGCCGCCGCGCATAGCCTCGCAGTTCCGCCGGGTCGTCGGAAAGGAAACCGCTCACCCCGTGTTCCACCGGGGACGTCGGATGGCGGTTGCCCAGCACCGGCAGGCCCGCGGCCATGGCTTCCAGGGTAGCCATGTTGTAACCGTCTTCGAGACGCGGGTCGGCGGTATGGATATAGAAGCGGTGCCGGCGAAAAATCTGCTGCAATTGCTGCCAGCTACCCGCCGGATGCACGTCCAGCAGGGCGGGATTGTGGCCCACCAGGGTGACGGGAAGTTCCCCAAAGGCCTGTTGATGGAACTCCCACAAAAGAATCTTGGGTCGGCGCAGCATGTGGTTGGACACGCGCAGGCCCCGCGCGAGATCTCCCTGCCACGGCAGACCGTCGCCCGCGTCGGCCGAAAACGGCACAATGTCGTTTGCAAAACCCCAGGAGCGGCCCTTCAGGGAAGACACCGCCACCACGTGCGTTGCGGTGAGGCGGACGTACTGCGCGACGACTTCGCGAAACTGCCCCACGGAAACCGGCAGCTGCTGCTCCAGGGCCGCCCCGTCGAGGGTTTCGTGCAGCACCAGCAGGCGCGGACCGGGCAGGGATTTCACATCCAGAAGATCGCTCAGATTGTGGGCGACGATGCACCCGTAAGGCTGCGCGGGCCGGAGGGCTTCTTCCAGGCGAACCAGCCGCGCGCCGGGCGGCACAGGACGCATCTTCTCGTCCCACCCCGCGGGCCGGCCGCGCAGTCCCGCGACGATATCGAGAGGCCGGCCGAGCCAGCGCAGCTGATGCACCCAGGCCTCGTGGCAGGCAAACACCAGCAGAGGACGCTGCTGCCAGGAGGGATCGAGAGTGAGGGGAGGAGCCATGCGAGGGGGGAAAAACCTCAGCGCCGAAAACCGCGGGCCACGTCCTTGCGCTTGGTCCTGTTGACCTGCGCCATGCTTATCGCGTCTGCCGCCACGCGCCGGCCCACAAACGCACGGAATCGAGATGGCTCCGGCGGGCCTCGATCTGCGCGCAGCGCGACAGCAGCAGGCAGCGCACGCGGTCGAAGGCGCGGTCCATGTCGCGCAGATTCCGGGCGTAGATTTCCAGCTCGTGCGGCAAGGCCGGCACTGCCGCGCGCAGTTGCTCCGCGCGGGAAATCACCGGGGCCATGGCGCGCACCGGCGCGGCGATTGCGCGCACATCCTCGGAGGTAAACGCAGCGCGCCCGGCCAGCGCTTCCTCGATGCGCGCCAGAGACTGGCCCAGCTGCTCATTCGCCGCGCGGACCCTGGCCAGGGCGGCGGAGGGATCCTCCATCACATGCATCACACGCTCCAGCTCGAGGACGGGGCTTCCGGATCGGCCTCCGCCGCCGGGTACGCGGCGCGCGGGCGCGGAGCCGCAGCTTCCGGCTGCGGCTGGCGGGCAAAATCCTGCTCGGCCTGCTGCCAGGCCTGGCGCACCGGGAGAAACAGCTCCATCAGGCGGGCGAAGGGCGCATCGCTGGCGCGCACGTTGGCCTCCACGATCATGGCCCGGGTGACGCGGTAGAATCCTCCCAGGTGGCGGGCCACTTGCCCGCCGCGCTCCTGATCCAGAACACTCTCCAGTTCCGCCAGGATGAGCAGGGCGTGGTTGACGGCCTTGACGCGCCGCTCGACCTCTCCCGTGCGGAGGGCCTCGCGGGCGCGGCGGAGATCCTCGATGATGGCGTCGTAGAGACGCACCACCAGCCCGACGCGGTTGACTCCCTGGGTGCTGCTCTGGCGATACTGTCCGGCAATCTGTTGTTGGTTCATGGTCGCTTTATCCGTTGCTCAGGCCGGCCAGTTGCTGGGTCATTTCGGCCTGCAGCTGGGGCATTTCCTGCAAAGTGGTTTCCATCTGCGCGTATTGCGCCGTGAGGGTTTGCGTCTGCGACGTTAGCAGGGTCTGCATGGCGTCGATCTGCTGGGTCAGGGACTGGTCGGTCTGCGAGAGGCCCTGCAGGTCCAGGGCGATGGAGCCCTGCGTGGGATCGGAGATCTGGTTGAGCGTATTGGAGAGAAACGCGCCCACGCCGGAGGTGCCCTGCAGCAGGTTCTGCACCGCGGCAAAGTTGGTATTCAGGGCATTCGACAGCGTCCCGGAATCGAGAGACAGCGTGCCGTCGGTATTCAGGTTGATGCCGATGCTGGCCAGGTTCACGAGACCGCTGTTGCCGGAAATGGAGTCGCTGATAGCCGCCAGCAGCTGATTCTGAATGTCGCGCAGGTTGTTGTCCGCTTCGAGCGGGCCGCCGCCGGTGCCGTTGGGAGAGACCGCAAACTGCGTATTGATGTCTCCGATAACCTTGTTCCAGGCGGTCACGAACTGGCTGACGGCGGTGGAGGCCTGGCTGGCATCGGGGGCGAGCGACAGGGTGACCGTCTCTCCGGGCGAAGCCCCGTTGAGGTTCAGAGTGACCCCCGGAATCACGCCCGCGACGGTGTTGCTGGCGGAGTTCACCGGGACCCCGTCCACAGTGAGCGAGGCGTTGGAACCGGAGGCCGCCAGATTGAAGGTGAGCCCAGTGGTGTTGCCGGATACGGTGATGCCGCCGGCGCTACCTGGAGTGTTGCTGACCAGGGCCAGGCGCGCCCCGTTGGCGTCGGTGATGACGCTGGCCGTCACGCCCAGGTTCTGGGCGTTGATGGCCGCGGAAAGCGCGTTGAGGGTGTTGTCGGTGTTATCGATGGTCACCGTGGCCGGCGCGCCGCTGCCGACGGCGATTTGGAAAGTTCCAGCCGCAAGCGTGGTGGTGGCGGTGGCTACCGCGTTGGTGTAATAGGAAGCAGTCGTCGCCAGGGAATTCACCACGATCGAATGCGTGCCGGCCTGCGCAAAGGAATCGGCGCTGGCGGTGAGCACTGTGGAATCGGAAGAGCTGGCGGTCAGGGCGTTGATGGCCCCGTTGGTGTCGGTGAGGGCCTGCGCCGCGGTGGTCAGGGCGGTCACGTCGCCCGCGATGTTCTGCAGGGCGGCCGACTGGGTCTGCTCGGTGGTCTGCTGCTGCTGCAGGTTGGTCAACGGAGCCTGGGCGGCGGCCAGGGCGGAGTTCAGCAGGGCCTGCACATCGATCGGCGTGCTTCCCGCCGGAAGCAGTACGTTTCCAAAACTATTGATGGTACCCATGGTCCCCTAAGTGTTCCCCCAGGCACTTCCTGGCAATCCGTCGGCCATCCCGTAGCCGCGGCTGCTGTGTGCCCTTGCTGCAATAGACACGGGCGGAACCCGCGAAGGGTCCCGCCCGGCCCGGTTCTGCGCTACCTGCCCGACTAGTGCAGGAGCGTGAGAATGCTCTGTTCCTGGGAGTTGGCTTGCGCCAGAGCGGCCATACCGGTCTGGTTCAAAACCGACTCGCGGGACAGGTCCGAGATGGTCGACGGGATGTCCGCCGCCATGATGTTGTTCTCCGCCGCCGTGAGGTTCTGCACCTGCGTGGTCATAACCGCGGAGGCGTCATTCAGGCGGTTGATGGCCGCGCCGATCGTACCGCGGTCGTTGGCCACCGTCTGGATGGCCGCGTCGATAGCCGTCAGAGCGGTCTGAGCGCTGGACCCGTCGGTCCCGGCCAGACTGGTGTTGGTTCCCCCGGTGGTCAAGCCCAGAACGGTGGTCGAGAGGGCTCCGACCGTGTCCGTGATGGTGCTGCTGGAATTGGCATCGGTGAGGAAGATGGAGGTCGTGCTGGCGGAAAAGACCGACGTCCCGTTGTAAGCCGTGGACGTGCCGATCCGGTTGATTTCACTCAGGACCGCCTGGTATTCCGAGTTCAGCGAATCGCGCTGCGCGCTGCTGACCGTCCCGGTGGCGGCTTCCGTGGCAATCGTCACGGCGGTATTCAAAAGAGAGGTCACCTGCGACAGAGCGCCGTCGGCCACCTGCAGCGAACCGGTGCCGTCGTTGGCATTCTGAATCGATTGATTGAGGGCCGCGATATTGGCCGACAAGCCGTTGGCAATGGCCAAGCCGGCCGGATCGGTGGCACCGGAGTTGATGCGCTGGCCGGTAGCCAGCTGCTCCAGGGTGGTGTTCAGGGTCGACTGCGTGTTGCCTAATGCCGCCTCGGCCTGCAAGGCCGGGATGTTGTTGAGTACGCCAAAAGACATTGTGAGAGGCTCCTTTTTCCGTAGAGTTGAGCGTCCCGGTTGGCGGCCTGGAGCCTTTGGCTGGGAAGGGACAGACCCTGGGCCGCGGGGACTCGCATCTCGCTACGGGAACTTCTCGTCGTTCACCCACTTCTTCGGCAGTACCGCTTTGAAACTTTAGTCCTGGTCCGCTCCGGTACGGGAGTTCTGGAGCGCTGTTACAAGTTGATTAACGCCCGCCCCCTCGCGCGCCTCCAGATCCGCCAGGGCCTGCCCGAGGGTGGGATCGCCGCCGTGCAACTGTTGGCCCACGTGCAGGATGGCTGCGGCCCGCGCCCAGTCGCCCTGGGTCGACCACAAGCGGGCCGCGCGCCGGAAGTCCGCCGCGCCAGTGCCCGGCACCTGGCGCAGCTTGTGTTCCGCCGCCAGGGCCGCCTCGCGGAAGCGCTCCAGCCAGACCAGCAGCTGGATCAGCCGGTCGTGCAACTCGCCGGCCTGGGGGCGCTTGGCCACCGCACCACGGGCCACTTCCAAACCCCCTTCGCGGGACCCCGCGCGCGCCAGCGCCAGGCCAAGCTTGCTCTCCAGCGCGGCGGATTCCGCGGACCGCTGCAGCGCCTGCCGGTAGGCGCTCGAGGCCTCGGCAAATTCTCCCCGGTTGTAGTGGGCGTCCCCGCGCGCCTCGGCCACTGCCGGGGTGGCGTGTCCGCAGCGCTCCGCCCGCCGCAGGCAGCGCAGGGCTTCCCCGTGGTTCTCCCCCCGGAGGTGCGTGACGCCGGCAAAAAACCAGGCTACGCCGAGCCGCGGGTTCAGCTGGCAGGCGCGCTCGAAACATCGCCGCGCTTCCTCGAGATTGCCGAAATTGTCCAGTTCCACCAGCCCCAGCTCGAGGTGCGCCTGGGCGTTCCCGGGCAGGTCCTGCACCTTGCGCCGACCGAGTTCCCGGTAGAAGCGGTTCTTGCGTCCCCGCGTTTCCGCGTCGGCGGCCAAGCCAAAGTGGTGAATCAGAAAGGAAGCCTGCCCCAGCCGCAGCCCGGCGGATTCGATCGACGGGCCGACGCTTTCATGCACGCGGCCCACGAAAACCAGGCGCGGGTCGCGGCGAAACAGCCGCACGTTCTGGTGATCCACGTAGGCGGGATAGCCCTGCGCGGCCGGCAAACGGAAGTCGTTGGGCTGGGCCGGCCGGTCCCACACGCGTTCTTCCAGACTGAGAACGTAGTTGCGGATGGAGACCTGGTAGCCGGCCACCTCCGGGGCCTGCACGGCTTGCGCGAAGCCGACCGCCGCGCCGGGGTCGAGAACCTCATCCGCGTCCAGGCTGAGCACCCAGTCGGCGCGGATCCCGGCCAACGCGGCGTTGCGGGCCGCGGCGAAGTCCTCCGTCCACGGCACGTCCACCACGCGCGCCCCGCAGTCCCGGGCCACATCCGCAGTGCCGTCGGTCGACCCGGTGTCGCCGATGACGATTTCATCCACCAGCCCGCGGACACTGTCAAGACAACGGCGCAGGGTGGCGGCCTCGTTGCGAACGATCATGGACAACGCCACGCGCCTCAGAGGTTCCATCGCTCTTCCTGGGAAACGCGCCCTGGGCAAAAATTGCCCACAGCGTCTTCATTTCCTTGGGCTTATGGTGCGCCCGCGACGATATGTGCACGGGCAGCGCCATCGCGCGCGGCTGGCGGGAGCCGGTGCGGTAACCGCCACGATTTTTTCCCCTTCCGGGACTGAACTTAAAGGCCCGGTGTGCCGATAAGACACTTGAGGCATTCTTGCGCCTCGCCAATCCTGGGGGACCCGGTTTCCGCGGCACC
>Ga0302324_100006240_pt1 | contig 25746 bp, 24 predicted proteins | sample Palsa_T0_1_FD_201949 | JGI IMG/M metagenome (GOLD analysis project Ga0302324, IMG submission 201949) | Peat permafrost microbial communities from Stordalen Mire near Abisko, Sweden - Palsa_T0_1 | ecosystem: Environmental > Terrestrial > Soil > Palsa > Peat permafrost | place: Sweden: Abisko... | reverse complement strand
TTGATAACACCAAACGCCCGTTGAATAGGGGTAGGGAACGGCTGTCGCCGTCCCCTCCCTCCGAACCCGGTGTGCAGTTCTCCCGCGACGGGCTCTCCAGTCAGTTGTTTCCGCATCGGGATTGGCGCGCTAATCGGTGGACTTCGGACATTGTGAAAAGGCCCAGATCGGCGAAGAAGGCATTCGGCCATTGTTTGTGATCGCGTCGGCATTGGCCTTGACCTGGTCGGTGCTTTTGTCGGCGTAACATTGCCCGCAAACGACGGCGAATAAAGCCGTCGAGCGACGAGAACGTAAAATGGTGGGCGTGTTGGAAGTAGGCATACCAGCCTCGCAGAGTTGGATTGAGTGACGCAATCACGTATTCGATGGAATGTCCCTCGTTACGCTTGGTCTTCGCGCGGATCTTATCCCGCACGGATTTCAGACTTTTCTTGCGGACTAAACGCCGCCCTGCCTCAAACCGGTATCCCAAGAACTCGAACCCCTGACCCTCCACCCGACAATCCCCAATGTGGGTCTTCTCCGGATGAAGCGTCAAGCCGTTCGCAGTCACCCAAGCACGCATACGGACCAGCGCTGATTCCGCTTCCTCCCGGCTGCGACACAACACTACGGTGTCATCCGCGTATCTCACCATCACCAGCCCGGCCTCACGCATTTCAACGTCAAGCTCATGAAGGTAAATGTTGGCGATCAGGGGACTGATAACAGCGCCCTGCGGACTACCAGAGGTTGGTGTCCAACGCGTCATATCTTCCATGATGTCTTGCTTGAGAAATTGCTGAACGAGCTCCAGTACACGACCGTCCGCAATCCGCCTTCCCACTTTCGCGAGAAGGGGTGAGTGTGGAATTGTGTCAAAGTAGCTTTGCAGGTCCGCATCCACCACCCAGAAGTGGCCCGATTTTAAATACCGGTCCACTTCACGCAGCGCATCTTTGCAGCCCAGACCTTGCCGAAAGCCAAAGCTTCTCGACTCGAACTCGTGCTCAAAGATCGGCTCGATCACCAGCTTCAGTGCCGCCTGAAGTACGCGGTCTTTTACAGCGGGTATACCGAGCGGGCGCTGCCCCTTGCCTTTGGGTATGTACACACGCCTCACAGGCTGCGGACGATAGCTACCGTCCCGCAGAGTTGACGCCAGTTCGGCCAGATAGTAGTCCCGCGCTTGTGCGAATCGCTCCACACTCACGCGGTCTACACCCGCCGCTCCAGCGTTCCGTTCGACTTGTGTCCATGCCAGCATCAACGTATCAGGATGCCATACCTTATCGATCAAACTGTGCCATTTGCCTCCTTTAACTCCTCGTTGTAGAGCTGCCAACATAGCTTCCGTCCAGAGTGGAGCCGGCGTGAATTTCCGCTGCACGCAGCTTTCCAGCACACCCGCATCACGTTTAGTCGTTTCCAACACTGACGATGCTTCGATTTTCATCTTCGCTCTTCTCTGGTCATTGGCTATCAACTTTCCTGCCCCACTTCCCTAATGCGCCTTTTACTCTGACGTATGTCTCCACAGCTCGTCGCCGCGTGCGGTACTACTGGGACTCTGACTCCTGTCACTGTTCACTCACTGACAGGTCTCCCCGCTTGTCTCGAACTATCTTCCTGTCGTTCCGTCCTCAACCACGCGGTATTCCACATCGCCGCTTTGATCGCCACTACAGCGCGATGTGTTACTTCCAGGCTTCGCCACTTTAGTGCAGGCTCGCCGCAATACCTCGCCGAAACAGGTTCGTCATCCTACGGACCGACAGTTCGCCTCCGGTTACTACCCACCTCGTCTCACGACGACGCAGTTACCTTCGGCTACGGAGCTGTGGCCAACTCCGACAGGGACTTTCACCCTGCAAATAGTACGCATTCACGGGCGTACACTAAACCGCTTCGCGGTAGTCAGAGAGTTTGGCCCCACCGGTAGCCGGCGACAACGTATTTTTGGTGTCCCAGTTCTGCCGATCTTCCTTGCCAAGATGGAGTGGCTGCATGTGCAGCGATCTTATCTTGTAAAGGAGCCTCCCCATGACACAGCTTCGTCAACGCATGCTCGAGGACATGCAGATCCGTAATTTCTCCGAGAACACACAGCAATCGTATCTGATGCAGGTTTCGCTCTTCGCTCGCCACTTCCGGCGATCTCCCGAGGGTCTCGGACCGGTCAATATCCGGACCTACCAAGTGTACATGACGAACGAGAAGAAGCTCGCACCCGGCTCGATCAGCATCGCCACAGCGGCGTTGCGTTTCCTGTACACGGTGACGCTCAAGAGGCCCTGGGACGTCGCTGAAGTTCTGCCGATGCCGAAGACGCCCCAGACGTTGCCGATCATCCTGAGCCCCGATGAGGTTCGGCAGTTCTTGAGCTGCGTGCCCAGACGCAAGTGTCGCACGGTTCTGACGGTGTGTTACGCCGCAGGGCTGCGCATCTCGGAGGCAATAGCGCTCAAGCCCACTGACATCGACAGTCAGCGCATGACCATCCGTGTAACGCAGGGCAAGGGGCAGAAGGATCGCTACGTCATGCTCTCCGATCAGCTCTTGGTGATCCTACGCGATTGGTACCGCGCGGCGAGGCCAACACCATGGTTGTTTCCGGGCGTAATCCCCGGTTCGTACGTGACCCGGTCCGGCGTTGCGGATGCCTGTCAGTTGGGAGTCGAACGCAGCGGCCTGTCCAAGCCGGTGACGCCGCACTCCTTGAGACATGCCTTCGCCTGTCACCTGCTCGAGTACGGCACGGACCTACGCACGATCCAGCTGCTCATGGGGCATCGAAGTCTGTCGACCACGGCAAGGTATCTGCGGCTCGCAACTTCCAAGGTGTGCGCCACGCGTAGTCCTCTGGATTTGCTGCCTCGACCGTTGCCGCCGGCGGAACCGCCCAAGGCGCCCGAGCACTTCTAAACTCGCTCCTCGTGGAGCGACCTCGGCTCGAAGTGGCGGATATCCTCCGCCGCTACGGTGCAGCGTATCGTGCTGAGCACGAGCCGTCGCTGTCGAATGCGCAGCGGCGCGTCATGCGGGCGATCACCGCGTGCCGCACCGCTGCGCTCGGCGGACACGTCGAGGCGTGCGACAGCTGCGAGCATCAACGCGTCGCCTATAACAGCTGCCGTAATCGGCATTGCCCCAAGTGCCAGTCACTCGCTCGGGCGCAGTGGATCGAACATCGTCAGGCGGAGCTGCTGAACGTTGAGTACTTCCATGTCGTGTTCACACTGCCTGAGGAGATCGCGGCCATTGCGTACCAGAACAAAGCCGTGGTTTATAACCTGCTCTTTGCCGCAACCGCCGAGACGCTGCGCACGATCTCCGCCGACCCCAAGCACCTCGGCGCCGAGATTGGCTTCTTCGCCGTCCTGCACACCTGGGGGCAAAATCTGATCCACCACCCCCATCTGCATTGCGTGGTGCCGGGCGGCGGACTCTCCGCCGACGGGCAGCGCTGGCTGGCGTGTCGCTCCGGGTTCTTTCTGCCCGTACGGGTTCTATCGCGCTTCTTCCGCCGGCGATTCTTGGAACTGCTGGCGCAGGCCTTCGACCGCGGTGAGCTCGAGTTCTTCTCAGCCCTACTGGAGCTGCGCGAGCGCCATGCCTTCCGACGATATCTCGATCCTCTGCGGGAGAAGGAATGGGTCGTCTATGCCAAAGCACCCTTTGCCGGACCCGAGCAGGTCCTCGATTACGTCGGCCGTTATACCCATCGTGTCGCCATCTCCAACAATCGTCTCCTCGACATCGACGATGGGACCGTCACCTTCCGCTGGAAGGACTATCGCGACGACAACGCCCAGAAGACCATGACCCTCCAGGCCGATGAGTTCATCCGCCGCTTCCTATTGCACGCCTTGCCGCAGGGATTGCAGCGGATCCGCTATTACGGTTTGCTCGGTAACCGGCACCGAGAGGCGAAGCTCGCACAATGCCGCCAGCTTCTACAGATGGAACCGAAGACCCACAGCGAACCCGACGCTGAGCCATCCGACTATCGAGATCGGTACCAGGAACTCACCGGCGTCTCCTTGCATCAATGCCCGGTCTGTCATCGTGGTCGCATGCTCATAGTCGAGCAAATCAACCGGCCCGCGCAGCCGCCGATCACCATCGACACCTCATGACGTACGCTTACCCCGATCAAACAGCTCTGCAAAAACTCGGATCGTGGTGTTCCGATGCACCGGGCTGCCCGACACCGCGCACTCGGCCACATACCAGCCTCATCATCCCAATCCGCCGGACCCAAAACGCACTACTTCTCGGCAATGGACCCCGCCAATATCTCCCGGCCATCCGTCCACGGGGCAATCTGATCGTCGCCGAAGGCCAAGCAGCCGGAATAAAACCCCATAGCGTCGAGCTTGGTAGGCGGTTTAGTCCAATCCATTTTTAGCTCAGCATCGCCGGTCAACTCCCGGCACACGCTGCCTTACCTGCGGCGACGCTAAGCTAAAAACGCTCTGCAGAATCGGGACTTCTCTAAAATGGGGAGTGTCGCGTAGCGGCACTTATGGCCGGGGAAAATACCTACGGCCGACTCCACATTTCTGTAAGAGCTGGCCGTCGCCTGCCGATTGGCCCAACCGGCAGGTACCGGCCCCAAGTGAGGTGTCAAAGTCGACGTCTGGTTGCCGGGAGCCGGGCATTCGACTTAAATTCGTACCTTCACCACGAGCAAACGCCCTAAATCCAGCGCAGGGCCGCTGCTATTACCTGGGCGGCCCCCTCGTGCACACAATCGCCATGCGCGATCAGCAGCTGATTGGCATTCCATCCAAGCACCTTCTTTCGTGCGGCGCGGGCAGGAGCGCGTCGCAGAAAGCTGGCTCGCCAATCGCGTGGTGTGCTCCCGGCCTCGCCGACCAAGCCATCGAGCCGCATGACCATGCCCTTCCAGCCCGACGCCTTTGAGACAGAAAACCGCTGGATGAGATCGCCAATGATCACTGTGCGTGACTCGCGGTGAAAGAACGTCACTTCTTCCATAGCAAACGATCCAAGAAAGATCGCTTGATCGATGTCCGGAGCCCAAGACAGGTTGGGTTCGTCGTCGAGTTGAGCACAAAAAAACGCAGATCTCGTCTTTTCCTTGCGAGACCGGGCGGTGCGTAGAGGCGCGCTTCGGGCCAACGGTCGGTCCACTCCTGGAGCAACAGATGATGAATCTTGTTCGGCGAGACAATGTGACGAACTGGTCCGAAGCAATTAGGTGGAGAATACAGAGGTCCCGCCACCCAGCCTTGCTGCGTCGATCGATCGAGGCCAAAGCCTGCGGACCGCGCTCCAGGGCAGTGCCTTCGGAGGCAGCTCGTCGCGATAGATCCGGGGCGTGTCCAGCGCATCGAGCGCCTTGGAGTGAGCCCGGCATAGGGAATGTAGCGGAGGAACGATCGCAGGATCCCCACCACGTGTTGCATCGAGTAGCGGGACACCTCGCGGCTGCGGGCGAGAATATGAGCCTCAATGTCCTCGCGACGCACCGAGCGCAGGAGCTGCCGGGGCCGGATCGCCCGGTTCAGGAAATCCGCGACCTCCTGAGGATGGTGCTGGCGGGACGACTCGGACAAGCCGCGTATTTCCAGCAGAAAACGAGCGTAGTCGCCGCGCAACTCTGCAAAACGATCGCCGTCCGGTTCCGCGCGGAAGCGCTTCCGGGCGACTAGATATCGAGCGTACGTCCGCCGTGTAGCCGCAAACCGAAACAGGCGAGAGCGTGGAGTGCGCTCCGGCCCGAAGGCGCGCTCGAGTTGGGCGCCAGAATAGGCATGAATGTGTCCGTCGGGTCCAGCCGAGGCACCACGAACGCGAGCCTGCGAAGGTGCTGATCGCAGACAAAAGCGGTATAGCGCTCGGCCTCGAGCCAGTCGGCAAGGTCCAGGAACTCCCGGCGGGACGCCGAGTGCGCAATCCAATCACGGGTACTGGCGCATAGTTCCAATGTCATCGCTTTCTCCAGCTGTGGGTGGAGTCCGCCACGCTACGCGCGGGTCACAAAGATGGTGAGTAAATGCGGAAAAACCTCGCTCCCGCTGCCGCAGGAGCAAGGTCACTCCACATATTAGAGAAGTCCCGATTCCGCGAAGCTCGTAGTGTCTCCCCGGCGACGATGATCGAGGACACGAATGTCGACGAGGGCGAGGGCCTCCTTTTATGAGAAGGACGCCGTAATGCTCAGGAGATCTCTGATTCCGCAGTAGCGCAAAGCAATTGGCCGGACCTGCTGCGCATAATTTCGGAGACTCATCCGGCGGTACCGGATAATAATTTCACACGGCGAACGGGCGATAACCTACCTGCTCACGGGCAGTCGGGTGTCGTGACATGAGCATCCAACAGCGCCTGGCGGGAGGGGTACCAGACGCGGCTATTGGGCGTTTCCATTATTTCGTTTACGAATAGCTCGGGCAGACCGGCCTTCAGGTACAGATCCCGTTGATAGTCTGCGATATTTTGGAAGGTTTTCTTGGAAAGGTCACGCACGTAAGTCGCGGCGTGAAATCCAATTCGTGCTCCTTCGGCCATGCACCTGTGTCTCCCGGCGAGAAAAGAAAATGTACATGCCGAGGTGCATTCCCGAGTTACATAAGTATCCAGGCTGTGCTTTGCAATGCTCTTATCAATGAGGATCGCCTCCTGCAGCAATCCGCCCTTCGAATCGAAGGCAATGGTGGTGACGGATGGGAAGCTATTCATCGCTTTCGCGAAGGCATCCGCAGACCCCTCTCGCATCTGGCCCGACAGCAACAAACTCTTACCTCCGTCGATTACGCTGATCGATGCCGGCGGTCCATATCGGCCTGTAAATGCCATGTGAATATGGTCGTCGACTATCCTGTATGTTCCCAGAAAAGTGAAGAAGGAGTCGCCGAACAAAAGCGTCATCACCGGCATCGCGACAACGATCCATATCTTTCGACCAGCATTTTCTCGGTAGACCTTGATCGCTCGCGCGGTACCTAACACGCCCCAAAAAAATAACGGATAGAACATAAAGAAAATCGAGACGAACGCGATCGAGGCTGCGCGGGCGGGAATGTTCCACGTATTGGAGGAAAGCAACGACAGCATCGCGATCGGGGTGAACCACGATAGGAGAATCGTGTTGAGCCAGAACGAGCGCGGAAAGGAGTACTCGCCAAGCCAGTGCTTGCGAATAAATCCATGCGCCCTTACGGGTTGTTCCCGATCCACCTTGTCTCCCTGACTAGAACCACACCGAAAACGCAAGACTTCCGATCGATCCGCACCGATCACTTTGCCACTAAGGAGGCCCGAATGTCCCGTTCCGAACCCGAATTTGAGCCTTTGCTCACGAAGCTGCGAACGTATTTACTGGAGCAGAGCTATGGCGCTGGTGCTCGATTTAACTACCCCCACGTCGCGCGGCCGTTCCTCCGTTATCTTGCGAAGATAAATCAGACCATTGAGTCTGTGTCTACGGTCGATGTCGCTCGGGGTTGTGCGCGAGGATGACAGCGGCGGCGTTGTGTTTGAGGGCCTCCTTCACGACTTCGCGGGGGTGTCCGCATGCGCCGTCGATGGCGCCGCGGAAGAGGTCCTCGCTGGCGTTCAGGCGATGGCGGTTGTCGAGGTAGATCAGCGTGAATACCTCGTGGGGATGTTGTGCGAGTCGGGCCATCAGGTAGTCGGCGGTGGTCCGTGGCGAGCTCAGTGTCGTGCCTCGGCGGACCTTGCGGGAGACCGCTTGTCGTGCGCCGGTCATGATTTCGTCGAAGGTCGCCTCGCAGTAGTCGGTGCATGGGAGCGAATTGCCGGCGGTTGAGCTCAGGTTTCGATTCCTAAATTAATACGTCTTGCTGGCCGCGGTTATTTCGCGAAGTGACGTTGGGATCTCTCTATCACTTGTCTTTGCGTTTGGTCCGATTCCCTGGTTTAGCGCGCCTGGCAGTTTTCTTACCCTTACCATTGTCCTTAGCAGTGCCGATTTTTCGATTTTTGCCTTTTGTTATGGCCAGTTTGTTCTCGTTAGTGCCGCCGGCGTTTGCGTGCATCTGAGCCGACAGATTTTTCTGGTCCAGATTTTCTTGATTTTGTAATGCTCGTTGAGCCTGTTTCTCCTGAGTGTTCTTGTTCATGTTGTTGATCGCGTCCTGCAAATCACTATTTGCCGGTGTCTGCGTTTTCGGCGCCGTGGCTGGTTGAGCCGTGCCCATCGGCGTAGGATTATCTGCCTTCGAGGGGACGATTAGCACTACGAGCATGGTAACGGCTGCAAGGATTGGCGACGTCTTCATGCGCATCCCCGATGAGTCTGCCCTATATTACATTCTGGCCTTTCAAATCTCCAAACCATTTTTCGGTCCCTCGCGACGGAGCTCAGGCGGCTGCTCAGCAACTGAGGCAGACGCCGCTGTCGCGGCTCGGCGCCCCCGGCTCGGCGCCGTAGGCGCCCAGAGCGTTTGGCGAAGCTGATGATGCCTCTACTCCCGGGAGGGGAGGGGAGGAGACGAGCCGGACTTATCAAGCTCACGTGGAGCGCCGACGCTTCGTCATTCCAAAATCCGCGATCTGCGTCACCGCACCGTGTGGATTGGCCTGGCACATTCGCGCATTCGGTTGAAGAGCAATGGAATGCCTGCCAAATCACCGCTGAAAGCAAAGCCGCTTCGCGTCCCCGGACAGTCGGTGGACGAGGAAATCGACCGGTGGATCAACGATACGGCGACCAGTTATTTCATCGCGGCTGCGGTGCTTTGCGTTCTCTCAGCGATGGAGTGGCTCGGATATCTGACCCATTCTCCCCGGCATCCGATTTTATTTTCCATCATGGCGCTCATTGGGGTGGCAGCCGCTGCTTGGCACGTGTTGGACGTCCGGCGTCGAATTCGGCGGCTTAGGCTGGGTCGAGATGGAGAGAGGGCGGTGGGCCAATTTCTGGAGCGGCTGCGCGATGACGGTGCGCGGGTGTTTCACGATGTCCCGGGCGAAGGGTTCAATTTGGATCACGTGGTTATTTCGCCTCACGGGCTGTGCGCGATTGAGACGAAGACCTACAGTAAGCCTTGGCCCGAGGCCAAGATCACTGTTGAAGGGGAGTCACTCAAAATTGCGGGCCAAATCCCTGACCGCGACCCCATGTCGCGCTTGCGGCGTTCTATTTGTCGCGCTATGTGAGAGGCGATGGCGGATTGAGCATGAGCACGCTATTTGATGGGCGTGGGATCGAGCTGATCGATGGACTTCCCACTACCGATTCCGGCGCGCTGTAGTGCGAGTGGAACCGGAACTGGGAAGACGATGCGGGAATGAGTTTCCTCCGGGATATAAGACCGTCCATCGACGGGTCACGACCCCCAGCCGTCCGTCGTCAATGTCGGCTTCACGGCGGCAAACGATACAATTTCCCAAAGCATTGGAGCGCGACCAAGCCTGATTCATTCGCGCCTGATTCGTTCGGGCGATTGCCTCGGTGTTCTACCCTCAACAGGTGTCGGCAGTGGTGGGCGCCTGCGTGTGCCGGCCCAACCACCGCCCGCGCAGCCGCGTCTTGCGGTGCCACCTACAGGTCTGGCAGCGCGACCGGGTACGACCACTTCTGCAGCCGGTACACCCCCGGCGCTGACGTCGACGGCGGCGGGCCTAGATTCGTCAGCGCCGCAGTGATGAAGTACGCGCTCACCTCTTTATAAGGATTGAGCACATTGAAATCGTCGCCGGCCGTAGCGGCAGCGACATTGCTGATCCCGGACCCGAGGTCACTGACTACGTTTCTGACTACATTGTCGGCTGACTCCCCCGTGACGCCAAACCAGCCGACGTCGACATCCCAGCCGTAGCCATCCTGGCCGTTATTCACGCTCATCGGCACGTTGGCGGGCAGCATGCAAGCGGCCGTTACCCTGGCTTGCGTGCTGAGCGAACCCACTCTGACGCCCGGCTTGGAGATTTTTCCGGAGGAGGAAATCGTCCAGTAGAGAACTTCCAGGACGTCACTCGTATTGACGATCGGTGTGACTGCCGTTCGACTGGTCGTCACGTAGGGGAAGCGGCCGAGGTAGTACGTGACGCTGCCTGCCGCAATCGAGACATCCGGAGTCGTGCCTGACACCTGGGTCGGCTGCACGTATTGGTCCTGCATCTGCACGCCGGCGCTGCTGACCCCCCAGGTGGTGATTACCAGATCGTCGTTTTCGTTCGTGGTCGCGGTGATCACGGTCTGCGAATCGAGGGCGGCAATTGACAGTTGCAAGACCGGTCCACCGTTTGTCTCGGGTCCGAATTTCACCGGCTGTGCGCTGGTGTCGCCCACGGTCTAGGGGTCTACGTCCCCGAGGTAGCTGCAACTCATGGAGGCGGTGCCGCGAAAGATTGGGTGCGAGAATATAATTGCTGCATGCCGACCTTCATCGATGATTACAATCGCCGCTTCGGCAAACTTCCACGCGATCGACACGACGCTCACAGAGCCGTTCGTAAGGACGAGGATCTCGATGCGATCTTTGCATGGCGAGAGTACAGGAAGGTCACAAAGAACCTTACCTTGCGCTACGAGCGCAAGATGTACCTGATCGACGATACACCAGACAACCGGCGACACATCGACAAATACATCGAAGTCTTTCAATTTCCCGACGGACGCATTGAGATACGAGTAGACGGGGTTTCGTTACCCTACTCCATCTACAATAAAGTCGGAACCATTGACCACGGCGATATCGTTGACAACAAGCGATTGAATCAGGTCCTGCGCGCGGCTCAGTTCGTTCAAGCGCAACGTTACGGACGAGTCGTTCGCCGACCATCAACGGCACATCGAGCCGACGGCACTCCTATTCCCACAACCAAAATTGCGGGTACCAAACGTCAGAGAGATCTTTCGCGAGATGATGTCCACAACGCAGTCAGGGCCACAATGCTTGGCCAAAGGCAGGAAAAAGAAGTAACGTGCTAAGAGGTCCAAACCGGACATTTCTACTTAGAGGAGGACCGGACATTTCAATCTAGAGGTAACAAGTTATTGATTATAAATGGATAGTTTGCGCCATGCTACCAGATAAAGCGGCGTGCGGATACCTGGAACGGCGGCCTGCGTTCACCCCACAGTACCGCCATTTGATTCAGACCAGTCTATCGACTAGTCTAATCATTCAAGGAGGATAATCGCAATGAAGATCGAAATCGGGGCTTACGAGGCAAAGACCAGGCTGCCAGAGCTGTTGCGGCAGGTTCAGGCGGGCAAGCGCTTTACGATAACCAATCGTGGGAAGGCGGTTGCCGATCTGGTCCCCAGCGAAGGTGCGCCGGCGAAGAATGCGACGGCGGCAATCGACCGGTTCCTCGACTTCAAGAAAAGTAATCCGGTTCGCGGGAAAGTGGCTATCAAGGCGTTAATAGAAGCAGGCCGGGAGTGACGTTTGTTCTCGACGCCTCGGTCACGATGTCGTGGCTCCTCAAAGACGCGGCGGCACGCGAAGCGGCTTATCCATTTGCGGTATTGAGCAGCTTAGGAGTCGGCGGGACGGCGGCGGTCGTACCGCTGACATGGGGTCTCGAGATTGCAAACGTGATCGCGCGTTGTGAAGCGAAGGGTCAGGTGAACGAGGCGCAGAGCGAGTCCTTTATCGCGCTCATCGAGGGGGTTCCCATCGATGTCGATCCCGATACGTTTTCTCACGTGCTGTCGGACACGCTGCAACTGGCGCGGCGTTATCGCCTCTCTTCCTACGACGCGTCATATTTGGAGTTGGCGCTGCGCGAAGCCGTACCGATCGCGACGCTGGATGAGGATCTGCGGCGCGCGGCTACCAAGGCTGGGGTTAAGATATTCAAGCCGACCTGATGACCACCGTTCTCCGTGGCGATTCACGGATGGCGTAGCTCGCTCCGCTTGGATTTCGCTCACCGCTTTCGGTTTCTTTCACGAAACGCCGCAGCGCAAATCCTGATGGGATTTGGGCAAACGCCGCTTTCCGCGGCTCGTGCTGTCGCACTCGAGATGTTCGGCGAGGATGCGGTGCGTTGGAGATCCCGGCCGCGGCCCTACACGGCTGCCACACGCCAGCCGAGAAGACGGCGGGCTTTGAGACTGCTGCGCTTACTGGCCGCGCCTTTACTGGCCGTTGTGTGTTGATCGGCCACCGCTTGCTGCGGCTTCCTTCTCGCACACAAACGCTCCCTTCTTTGTGCGGCCATACCATCGCTCACCCTTGTAGTGCCAAATCATCGTCGGGAGATTTAACCAGACGACAGTGTCGGTGGGACAGTGCTGCTGGGCCTCTCCTTCGCTGCTGAATTTCTCTAACGCGAAGGCCGGGAACGACAGCGTGAGGGCTAGCAATGTTCCGACGAGGAGCTTTCGAAGCGGATGCATGTCACGTACCTCGCGTGCGCCGTTTGACGGGGCGAGCTTATACCTAGGGTCCAGCCTTGGCCACTAACGCGCTCCGGGCAGCGGCATTGCCGAGCAAACCCACCAAACACAATACGTGTGAGCAAAGATACCAGTCGAATGACCGCAAAACAGGCGGTTTTCAGTCAACCGCTCTCGACAATCCTGAAATCGTGGCTCTTCTAGCATTTCAAGATATACGATCACTTGGCGTCCTGTCTCTGCTTTGGCTCTTGCCATGGGCCCGTGTCCGGATCAACGAGGAGACCAGTTGCGGCAGAGAGACAGTCGGCCGAGGCATCCCGATTTGGCGCCATCGTTCGCCAGCGCGCGCTGTGGGGTGCCTCACTCGGTAACTTTGGATTGAACTACAGCTGAGAATTCGAAACTCGTGTGCCATGTCGTACGCGCCCCCCTGCTTTCCGGAGGACAAATACTCGCATTGCGGCGAACTTCGTATAACGAGCGATTCCGTCAAGCCGTTCCGCCCTGCGGCTTAGCGGCGACGTTATTACGAGGAAAGCTGTCGCTCCCGCAGTAGAGCTTTGACCTGTCGATGAATGAGTACGGGCACGTACGTCTTAATGCGCGCCGTTCGCTCAAGTTTTTCGCGCTCGCTGGTATAGAGTTTGCGCAATGCATGTCCAAGCCCTAGCTCTTGCCGTGCCCAAACAAGTAGTGCATTAGAATAGTACTTCCGGTCACGGGTGGGATGGGCCATCCTTTTCGAAGTGCGTATCGCTCGGACCTGTTCCGGTAATGAAAACTGTAGCGGGTTGGTCACCCGTGAAGGCGAAGTGGGGCGTGTTAGCGGGCTCTGTGTAGAACGCGCCCTGCGTGAGCACACTCGTCTGAGCATCGTCGGCGTTGCTGCCATATCCAAAGTGCCATTCACCCGAGACAACCATTGCAAGCCGATTGTCGCGGTGGGTGTGCGACGCGATGTGAGTATGCGCCGGTATCTTAAGCTCAATGGCATAAGGGCCAGCCTTGGCAGGATCGCCGGACAGCACAATTGTCTCAATTCCACCGACTCCTGACGTCCCGACACCCGCCCCGCTTCGCGCCAGGGCGCCAATCTCGGCAACACCGAGAGTGCGTGAGTTTATGGAGCTGTCGGCTGACAGGAAATCCACGATGGCTGAAACTGTCGCTTTGGGTTGCTCTTCCATCAGCCAGTGACCTGACCCCGTGATGACGACCCCACGCACATTGTCCGCCGCAAATCGCATGATGTAGGCCATGGTCGAAGCTAAGGAATGATCGCCTCCGATTGCCAACACGGGCATTTGCAGCCGGCCACGTCCAACGGCTGCTTTGTTATCGATCACGTCCTGATCGAATGCCGCAAATTGAGCAAACCCCGCGTGCATGTGTCCCGGCTTTGCATAGAGTTGCGCATAATGCGCGCGCGAGGCCTCATCGAAGTTTGATGGGTCTGCGGCAAAGTCATTCCAGAAGCGATCGAGATAGATGCGCTCGCGACCCGCGACCAGCCTCTCCATGTCGGCTCCACCGAACCTGAAATGCCAGAGCAGAGGGCTTTTTAAAATGTCATCCCATGGACCAACCCCAGGGACGGGTGCGTCCATCATCACAAGCCTTGTTGTGCGCTCTGGATAGCGCTCAGCAAATGCAAAAGCGACCATGTTGCCAATGTCATGTCCGATAATATCGGCGCGGGCGAGATGAAGTGAGTCCAGAAGGTCTGCGACGTCTTTGGCTTGATTCATCTTCTCAAAACCATGGTCGGTCACAGCCGACAGACCCATACTGCGAAGATCCGGCACAATCACCGTATGATCGGCGGCGAGAGAGGCGGCAAGCGGCGCCCACATATCGCCGGTGTCTCCAAAGCCATGCAACAGCACCACGGCAGGTCCCGTTCCGCCAACCCGGACATGCAGCGTTGTTCCGTTAGCGCGGATCTCTTGAACGCTGAAACCGCTTGGGTAAGCCTGGATGCCTGCAGCTGCGGGCAGCGCCGCAATGCACAGGAAGAAGGCAAAGAAACTGAGCGCTTTCATGGATGCAGCCTCCTGCGAATCGATTAGCCTTTGCGAGAGCATTGCTTGCTGACGTCGTGTTTGTTTTATACCGATCGGTACGTAAGTATTGACCCTGTCCGTGTTAGATGTCAATGGAATTATGTACCGACGGGTATACAATCCCTAACGAACAGGAGGAATGTGTGACTGGTCGCCCGAGAGAGTTCGACATAGATGAAGCCCTTGAGCGCGCCATGGATCTGTTCTGGCGACAGGGCTATGAGGGCACGTCCCTGGCCGATATCACACGAGAACTTGGTTTAACTCGACCAAGCCTCTACGCGGCCTTCGGAAGCAAGCAGGGACTCTTCTTGAAGGCGCTAGATCTATACGAGGCGCGCGCAGGATATCGGCAAGCCGCGCTCACGGCGCCGACGGCAGCCGCCTATGCGCGCGCGTTACTGGAGGGCGCTGCCGATCTGCACGGCGACAGGCGCAACCCGCCGGGGTGCCTGGGAGTCCAGGGTGCTCTGGCTTGTGCGCCGCAGTCGGATTCTATTCGCAAGGAACTGATTCGGCGTCGCAAAATCGGCGAGAGCATCATTCTCGATCGGCTGAAACGCGCAAAAGCAGAAAGAGACCTTCCTCCGGACGCCGACCCGAGTGATCTCGCCCGTTATCTCTCGATCGTAATATATGGCATCACGATACAGGCAGCAGGTGGTGCTACGCGAAAGGAACTGCGAAGCGCCGCAGAGCTCGCCCTCCGAAGCTGGCCGCAAGCGCCCAACCACGATGGGTGATCGGTGAGGAAGCGTTTCGTAGGTTATGAATGAGCGTTACGCCGTAAAGTCTACGGCAGTCAAGTCCCGGTCGCGAAACCGCGCGGCTCGACGCGCTTTGGATCTCGAGCGCCGAGCAAGCGCTGCAAAGAAATCGAAGTACCCCGGCCGTGGTCGGGATCAAGAAGCTTCTTGCGGCTGATGGCTGGCTCGCACAGCTCCGCTCGCGTGGCTACGAGCTCCAGGAACCTTAGAGCCTGTTTGATCGCGGATGGAGGACTCAAGGCCACATGATCCCGCGTCCGCACATCCCGGCATCCGCTTGAGTATCGGCAATACGCGCTCTGCGCCTGCGAATCCGCGAAAAAGCGTGAAACCCGCGTGGTAGGTGAGCGACACGTCCGGTGATTTGGGGTAGGGTTCAAGCCGGTGGGGATCGTGAGCTGGCGCGAGGTGCTGAAATCGCTCATATCGGCTTAAAATGCAGCAAACGAGCGGATTGGAGGTATCTTCGTGCACCACGTCGTCGAGCAGCTGAAGTCCGAGGGCTATGCCATCATCCGCGGCTTCCTGTCGCCCGCGGAGATCGCGGCGGTGTCAGCCGAAGCGAACCGCATCTATACGGAAGGCCTCAAGCATCATGCGACATACCGCGATCGAAACCTGCTGTTCGAGGTGCTCAACGACCCCAAGGCGAAGCGCCGAGTGGTGCTGCAAGCGCATTGGACGGCTTGGATCAGCCCTCTGATGGAGGAAATGCGACGAAGCCGCTATTACTACGCGGTGCTCGAGCCTCTTCTGGGGCGCGACATCAAGCAGATCAGTCATCAGATCCACTGGAAGCCGCCGGGCGCAAAATACACCTCTTATCGCTTTCATCAGGACGCACGTTTTCGCGAAGGATCCCTCAAGGCATTTGATTATCTCGCGAGCAGCGTGACCACGGGTCTCGCCATCGACCGGCAAACCGCCGAGAACGGCGCGCTGCGCCTCTTTCCCCGCAGCCAGCGACTCGGCTATTTAGGGCTGTCCGACGATGGGCCCATCATGGTGGGTGAGACCCAGGACGAGGAGCTGCGCACAGCCGGGCTCGATCCGGCAGCCATGATCACGTGCGAGATGGAGCCCGGGGATCTGTTGCTCTGGACGCTGTTCACCGTGCATGGGTCGGCGCCTAACATGAGCACCTACGACCGGCGCTTCATGATCAACAGCTACGTGCGCGCGAACGACAGCGATCGCGGGGAGTGGGCGTTCAAGGACGGTCAATCGAAGGCGCTCGGCCCCGAGCCCGAGATCTGCAAGTATGAGCAGCTGCGCGAGCGGCCTGGCCCGTTCTACATCGAGTCCGATTGGACCGAGGAAGCTGCGGGAACGGCGTCGCCCGCCTAGCGGCCGCTGGTCAAGGTTTTCTTCAGGCCGAAGGCGGCTAAAGCGTAGTGCCCGACCGCCCACGCGAAGAACCCCACCGTGAGCAGCAAACCGCGCCGGCTACCCAGCGCGAGCGCCGAGCGGCAGGCCTCTTGTACGGTCACCACCGCGCCAGCGACAGCGGTACCGCCCGGACAGGTCTCGCGGAACGAGTGTGCGGTACCCGAGGCGGCGAAGCTCGACTCAGCGAAACGATCGATCACCCACCCGACGAAGAGCGGCCCGAGACCCAGGGCCAGCATGCTCAAGCAGATGTACAGAAACGCGGTGGCCGTGGCCCGGCGACGTGCGTCCACCACGTTTTGCACTACCCCGAACGTCGGGCCGAGAGAGGCGTACCAGAAAAATCCACCCAGGGAGAGCGCCGCCGCGGCACCTTTCCATCCCGGCGCGACCAGCGCGAGCACATAGAGCGGCAGTGAGATCGTCCCGCCGATGGCCGGAACCAGGGCGTACCAGCGAGCGCTCCAGCGCGCGAGGAAATCCGAAAGAGCGCCGCCGGCGAGAATCCCGAGCCCCACGGCCAAGCCTCCCGAGACGGCGCTGATGAGCCCGACCGTGGTGGAATCGAGCTCGAACTCGCGGCGAAAAAAAGCGGGAATGAAGTAGTAAAAACCGTACGCGGCGAAGGCCCCGAGGGTGAGCGCGAGCACCATGTGCAGGATAGGGCGATTGAAAAGCAAGGCCGCCGCGACTGCACGAAGCTCGGCGAACTCGTGACGCATCGAGAATGGCGGCAGCTCGGGCGCGGCCGATGGTGCCTCCAGACCGGGCGTATCCACGCCGCCTCGCGCGGGCTCGCGCACGGCGCCCTTGATGATTAGAGCGGTCAAGACCCCCGGCAGGCCCGCGGCCGCGCAGGCCATCCGCCATCCGGCATGCTGCGCGAGATATCCGCCCAGCGCCGCCGCGAGTATGTAGCCGAGCGAGATGCCGCAGGTGTATATCGAGAGGGCTGAAGCGCGACGCGAGGGCGCGACATAGTCCGATATCAGGGAATGCGCCGACGGGGAACATCCGGCCTCTGCTATCCCCACCCCCGCTCTGATCAAGAGCAGCTGCCCGAAGCTCGCGGCGAGGGCGCACATCGCCGTGAGGCTCGACCAGGCAATGAGCGCGACAGTCATGATGTTGACTCGGCTCGCGCGCTCGGCGAGGCGCGCGATCGGCAGGCCCCCAAGGCCATACAACAAAGCGAACGCCGTGCCACCGAGCAGACCGAGCTGCGTATCGGTAAGTTGAAGGTCCGCTTTGATCGACGGCGCCAGGATAGAGATGATGCTTCGGTCCATCGAATTGAAAGTGTAGGCCGCCGTCAGCAACAGCACCACGACTCGTCGATAGCCTGCGGAATAGGGAGTCATGGGCGCATCCTCGTGAATACGAGCATACATGATCGTCGCGCCGTTGCTCGGCCATGCCTCCTGGAGGCCTACCGGGAAAAAACTTAGTAATGTGCCGTCATGGGCGACACGACGACAATGAGCGGCACGCGCGCGGTCATCCGGCGCCGTTTCGGGTGAAGGTCGCCGGAGTCCGATGCGATCTAGATCCAACTGCGCGTGAAAAGGTACTTTTCATCGCGCGCGGATGATGATGCCTCGCGCGAGAACGGTAAGCGCGGCGGTCGTCCTAAAACCCGGGTGGCCGCTTAGTGCCGGGCTAAAACATTCCCAACGAGTCGGGTGCGGGGCGCGAAGCGTTTAGCGGGACGGTCCACAAGCATAATCGGCTAACCACTGGATAGATCGTGGGCTGGATGCGTCCCAATTCTGCTGCATGGCAAGTTCGTATAACGAACGATATAGCAAGAATGACAACGTCGATTGGCTCACTGCTACCGGCGATAGCGAATAGTATCGGCTTGCACGCAATTGTTTGTCAGTAGCTCTGCAACTGCGAAGAGGCGGTTGCTTCCCGACGCGTAGTATTCCTAATCGATGTGCAGCCAGTGCTTCAACTTTGCCAATTTGCTGTCCGAGGAGGACCGTGCGTCGTCAGGTTTCGAGGCGTTAACCAGCCCAGTCTCCGGGCATTCCTCGATTGCCATCGCGCGCAGCGCGTAATCCTCAGACATTCGTCCAGCGGCGATCTCGCGGTCGGTGACGTGAAGCATTTCTTCATAGGAGACGACACCGTCAACGAGCGTCTCCTGAACGATGAGCCGCTTGTACTCCAATTCGCACGCATCCGTGAACTTTTCCAACTGTTCACCGTGCAGCTGCAGTTGACGCACTACAAATTCCATAGCGACCCCGCGAGCGGCAAGCAGCTCGCTGCGCTCCTCGGACGTCGTCGCAGCACCGAATTCTTCGGTCACGCGCGCGCTGAAGGCTATCCAATCAAACGGTTCGTGCGGTGGCAAGTCCTCGAGTTCCTGAGTCAACTTCGATACCGACATCTAACACCTTCGAGGGCAAGCAGAAGCCAAGCGCAGGAACGAAGTTCGGCTCGCATACCGGGACATACCCCTCACCAGTTTGCGTTGTGCGCGTGTCGTTGGCGGCCAGCGCTTCGAATCGCGAATAATGCCAGCGGATAGCCTAGTTAGTTAGGCCCACCGCTAGCCTCAAGGCCGGTCGCGGCAATGGTCGCGCGCCGCCCCTCTGGGATTTCGGCAATGACCGGCTGCTGGCTCGCGGTTAATCAATGCGCCTCACGGTTCTCCGGCGACAGGACTCACGGGCGGCTCCTCGCTATCATTGACAATCTACAGTAGTCTCGAGACGATTTCACTGAATAACTGGTGCGCGCGGTTCAGGCGAGAACGACCGCGGGATTGGGGCAGGGAATCAGATCCAATGAGACGTGACACGTCGCGATACTTCTACGATTCATTCACTCGACAACAGTGGGCGCGATTCGGCACAGGAAGCTACCAGGTCGATCCAGCCGCGCTGACTTTGCTCAAGGGCGTCAATGAGCCAATGCCTATATCGGAGGTGGAGGAGGTCATTGGACCTCTTTGCCGGCTCCTTGATATTCAAATGGAGGCCAATGATCTTCGTCCCTTCGTGATTGCAGTGGCCGGCAGCGTAGCTGTTGGAAAGAGCACCTTCGCCAGGGTGCTCCGCAGCTTGCTGGCTCAGGCAGGCCGGACGGTAGAATTGGTTGCCACAGACGGCTTCTTGTGGCCAACCATGATTCTTGAACAACGAAACCTAATGCATCGTAAGGGCTTTCCAGAAAGCTATGATCTCGAAAGGATGCTGGTGTTTCTGGCCCAGCTAAAAGAAAGGAAGTCGGAGCTTCGGCTGCCTGTCTACTCCCATGAGTTGTACGATATTGTCCCAGGACAGTTTCAAACCATAAACCAGCCCCAAGTCCTGATTCTCGAAGGGCTCAATGTCTTGCAGGGGTCGTCGCGGGATAGCGCCACCGTGGCTGCAGACTACTTTGACTTTAGCGTCTACCTCGATGCGGATCAAAATCATGTGGAGAATTGGTACGTCGAGCGGTTCTCGGTACTGCAGAGAACAGTATTCCAACGGCCCACCTCCTATTTTCATCACTTCAAAGATCTGCGGGCGGCGGAAGTCAGAAAGACGGGGCGGGGAATATGGCGGTCAATCAATCTGCCAAATCTGCTCCAGAACATTCAGCCCACGCGAGAGCGTGCGTCCGTGATATTGCGTAAAGGTGAATCGCACGCAGTGAAAGAAGTGCTGTGGCGACATTCAATCGATGGCAGATATCGGCAGCAGTGATATCGAGAGGTCGTTCGGCCGCGTCAACTGCGCCTTCAGCGGGGCGGCTATTGTGCCTGTCACATAATTCGAACCTCACCGCGGAATCGTCGGTCATTTCGCGCTCGAGGCCGTATCCGAGGGGGCTATTAACGATACTCAATTCACTGATTTGCCCGATCATCTTGGTTCGCTTGTCGAGGCAAGGATTGTTGAAATGTTCGACAGCGATTACGAACGATGGCTGGATCCTTTGAAGGACGCCTTGGGACCCGTACTCGAAGCGACATGATTAGCACTCTCGCCCGAGTCGTCCCCCGAGCGCCAAGACTGCCGTGAACGATTCGACTATGCTACTGCGGGTTTGCGGAGTGGGGCGATAAAAAGTTCATGGAGTACACATGCTGTGTAAAGAGGACGGTCATGAGTGACGCGACGATGAGAAGGCCGCGATTGACCCTCGCGCGTTGGATTTTGGCAAGCGTGCTCGGCCCCAGCATGTCCAGCTTTGCGGCGCCCGACGATCAAGCGTCCAACTATCAGCCGATAGTCCCGTCCATGCCAGACAACTCGATCACCCTCACGGGGCGCGATTTGACCATCGAGCAGGTCGTCGAAGTCGCCCGTTATGGCGCGAAAATACAGCTCAGCGCGGAAGCGACGCAGCGACAAGCCGACCATTACGGATTGCTGCTCGAGGCGGCCGCGGAAGGGGTCCCAGTTTATTGGTTTAATCGCGGCGCCGGCGACCAGCGCGAGATGATCATGTTCTCGGGCGACCCGATGTCGCAGAAGAACAAGGCGTATCTGGAGCGCAGTCAATTGCAGGAATTCCGGCTCGGCGCCACCTTAGGCTATGGACCGGAGGTCACCGAGGAAGAGATCGTGCGTGCAATGATGGTCGTCCGTGCCAATGCGATGACCTACGATGCGCCCAGCCCGCAACTCTCGCAGATGCTGGTCGACCTCTTGAACCATCGGATCACCCCGATAGTGCAGTCGCGGGGCACCCTCGGCGAAGGCGATCTGGCACAGTTGGGCGATGTCGGTGCGACGATGGTAGGAGCGGGCGAAGCTTATTACCAGGGCCGCCGCATGGCGGCCGCCGATGCGTTGGCAGAGGCGGGCCTCAAGCCGATCCAGCCGTTTGCCGCTGACACCAATGCGCTCACCAGCAGCAACGCCTACTCCACAGGCATTGCGGCATTGGCGGTGAATGACGCGCAGCGGGCGCTCGAGTGGGCTGATCTCATCTATGCGATGGATCTGGACGGCATGAATTCAAGCATCACGCCGATCAGCGTGGTCGTGCAACGAGACCGGCCGTTCCAGTGGCTGAACTGGGAAGCGTCTCGGGTGCGCGACATGATCAAGGGGAGCTATCTGTTCAGCGACGATCCGCACCGGATCATTCAGGATCCGGAAAGCCTGCGAGCGTCTGCCATTCGCCAAGCGTCGGCGTGGCAGGACTGGAGCAATCTGCGCGATGCCGTTGTGCTGCAGATGAACTCATCCGATCACAACCCGGCGGTGCGCACCGATCTCTCGCCGCAGGACTCGTGGGAGTTGTCCACGCCCCAGATGATGAAGTTCTACGTCAAGGGCGGCAAGAGCAGCAACGGTAAGCATGGCTACATCGTCTCGAACGCCAATTGGGACCCCTATCCGATGGCGAACAAGCTCGAGGACTTCCTCATCGCCTTGGCGAACATGGACATCGCCGTCTCGCTACGCATCGATCGGTTCAGCAATACGTTTTTCACTTTGGCCGATGCGGCACAGGTGCTGCATGTGCCGGGCGGGGGTTTCGAGATCTATCTCGCGGGCGGCGGCGGGTACACGCCGGTCGACCTGCAGCAGGAGATCCAGAGTCTGACGAATCCGATTGCGCCCTCCGGCCAAGCGATCATCGGCAGCGTCGAGGACCTGCAGGCGCAGACTCGCATCAAAGCCTATCGAGTGCGCCAAGCTGTGAGCACGACCTTCGACCTGCTGGCGCACGACCTCCTGACCGCGACCTTGTGGCTCGATGTACGCAAGGCACAGGACCCGTCGAGGAATTTCGGGGACGGCCCCACGGCCGCCTGGACGGCGTTTCGCAGGATCGTGCCGGTGTTGCCGGCTCCGTCGCAATCGCGGCCGATGGCGGCGGCCGCTTTCTTGAGGGGCACACCGCCCAACAGATTCTACGACGGCAGCGACCGCATGCCCCGCTCATCGGAAAACCCTTAGGCAAGAAGCGTGCATATGCAGAACCCACTGGCACGGGCGGCCTCGGCAACATTGCAAAGGCATGCACAGGCGTGGGTCTTGGTCAATCCCAAGCCAACAGTCCAGATGCCGCCGTGAGCATGTTCAAGAAAGCCTGCGAGCTCGGCGACGGGGCGGATTGCTACCAATGGGGAGAGGCACAAGAAAGAGGCAATTCACCTGAAGTGGCGACTGCGTACAAGGATGCGTGTCGGCTACATTTTCCCGCGCCAGGTTGCAACAAAACAAAGTATTAGTGTCGACTTCAAATTTCCTTGTCCAATGTGTGGCCGGCAGAATCATAACGACGGTTTGGGGGAAGCCGGCGCGTTGTTGCACCGCAAATTCGCATAACGAGCGCGGAGTCAAATGGCATTTCATCACGGGGAAAAGGCATTCGACGCGAAACTCACGGTCGAGATTTGAGTCTCGGGCAATCATACCGGCAGAGTTCAAACACAAGTTGCATCAGCCGACAGACTCGGAGCTGGCCATTTCCTAAGCCATCAGTGGACCGAGAAGTGCCGGCACTCAAGGCGCAGACCGCCAAAGCTTTACAGAAAGCTTAACTCAGCGGTAAAACGGCTCTCTGGAAATGCGAACTGACAGCAGTTGCCTAACCGATAGCAAACCTCACAGGAGCAGGAATCATGGCGCAATTAAACGAGCAGAAGTTCCACGCATTCATCGGCAAGATGCTCGGCGATCTCGGCGGCGCCTTCAGCGTGCCGACTACACGGATTGGATTTCGCTTAGGATTATTCGACGCGCTGAATGCCGGCGGTCCCGCCACGGCCGCTGATCTGGCGGCACGTGCTGGAGGCTTGGCGCCGCGGTATGTTCGAGAATGGGCGCTGGCGCAAGCGGCCAATGGGTACATAGATTTCGATCCGACCACTGACACTTTCAGCGTCAGCCCTGAGCAGGCGATGATTTTCGTAAACAAAGACAGTCCGGTCTACCTAGCCGGTGCCTTCGACCTGGCCGCGGCCATGATCGAGGGCGAACCGAAGGTTGAACAAGCGTTCCGCGACGGATCTGGAGTACGTTGGGGCGACTCGGCCGGGTGTCTCTTCTGTGCGACCGGTGCGTTCTTTCGGCCCGGCTATGTCAATAATATTGTGCAAACCTGGATTCCTGCATTGGATGGCGTTACGGCAAAACTCGCCGCACGCGCCAAGGTGGCCGACATCGGCTGCGGCGTCGGCTTCTCCACCATTCTGATGGCGCAAGCGTATCCAAATAGCCAATTCGTCGGATTCGATTTTCACGAACCCTCCATCGACGAGGCGCGCAAGCACGCGAAGCATCACGGGGTGAGCGATCGGGTGCGATTTGAGATTGCCCAGGCAAAGGAGATTACCGAACGCGACTTCGACTTGGTCACCATGTACGATTGCCTGCACGATATGGGAGATCCGCGAGGATGCGCGGGTCACGTGCGCAAGATTCTCAAGAAGGACGGCACATGGATGATTGTCGAGCCGATCGCAGGGGACAAGCCTGAGCAGAACATGAATACCGTCGGCCGTCTCTATTACAACGCTTCGACCATGATTTGTGTTCCCACCTCGCTCGACCAGGAGGTTGGCGAAGGCCTAGGTGCTCAAGCGGGCCAAGCAAAGCTATCTGCGATTATTGGTAGCGCCGGATTCTCGAAGGTACGGCGAGCCGCCGAGGGACCCTTCAACATGATCCTTGAAGCTCGCATCTAAACCAATGGACTTGCGACCAGCATCAGCGAGCTGTCGGTCATGATAGTCGCGACTTGTCGGGGCGGCGTCGAGTAGCCGGCACGCTGTCTTATGAACTCGAACACGGACAAACTGGCACCACCGACGGCGGGGCTCGCGATCGACGCGTACGACGGGCGCCGGGTGATGCCGAGCCTCTCGTCTGTCCGAGGAGCCAAACAATGACACCTTCCATACCCGATGATCGACGAGCCGTCTGCTGGCGCGGGGACGCCAGATCCTGGAGTCGCTCTTTCCTGGGTTCAGCGATGCGCTGATCGAGGCTACAGGTTCCCGAGGCACGGGTCGTCATCGGACTCCGCTACACCAGCGCCTACTTTCGGCGCGACGCCGGCGTACGCCCGCCCCTGGCCGCGATCATCGGCGCCGCCACACCCGAGCTGCCGCGCCCCTACGCACTTATAGCGCAGGAACCCGGCGAGGACGGCAGGGCGCGCTGGGTCGCCGCTGTTGGCGCTATGCCGGCGATCATGTCGAGCCCACGCTCGAGGCTATTCGGGATCGAGCGTGCGCGGTGGGCGTCAATGAGATCGCCTCACTCGCCGAGCGCGGCGGGGCGATAGGCCCGGTAATTCGCTATGGCTAGCCATGCTGGCCATGCCGGCAAGTCAACGCGCGCAGAGCTGAATCTGCCACGCGAACCCTAAGGTGTTCGAGAATCCGACAGGTGAGCGCGTCCCCTCTTACGATACCCAGGTGGATTCGATCGCTTGGCCAACAGTCCGATTTCCTTCAGCGCGTTTCATTTGGTGGCGACGAAGGTGGCACTGCCCGGCAGGTAGTCCGCAAGCCGATTCACGGTGATGTCGCTGCCCAGGTGTGCCGCGGCGCGCGGGCGCCAATTCGGAGGCTATGAAAACGTTGGCGAATCAGTGTGATGCGCGCGAGCAATATTTCTCCGCGACAACGCCAAGTGAAATCAGATGACATAAATATGTGATGTCGACATACGCCGCCGGATCCTAACTTGGAGCTTCTGTTCTCGGGCCCGCTTCCGATCGTCAATTTCCGTTACCGAGCTTCGCGGAGACTATCGGAGAAAGCCTTGAACCGGCCAATGACGGTCTTGACAGTGAAATCCAAAAGCGAGGCATCGCCATCCCGTCGCTTTACGCCATCGGCGGATCCGCAGGTGCGGCACGACGATGATGTTGGGGACCGGACAGGAGCTCCTAAAGCGTTCTCCCGACGAGTAACAGAATGATGCGCAGATGGTACTATAATCGTGATAATAATGAATTGGTGTAATTGTCTGTCGTGCATCAGAATATTGGGTAATTCATGTTTTTGCGGAAATCTGGATATCACAACAGGTGAAGAGAAAATGATTAAGACTATTATCTTATCCACGTGTCTCGCAGCTTCCTCACTTTCGCTTGATGCGCGTGCCCAGGATGAGCGCCAGTATACTGACGGCCCGGTCACTGAGGCGGACTACATACAAGTTGAGTACGGGCATTTTGAAGAGTACATCGATTGGCTAAATTCGACATGGAAGCCGACCAT
>Ga0302324_100006239_pt1 | contig 25747 bp, 22 predicted proteins | sample Palsa_T0_1_FD_201949 | JGI IMG/M metagenome (GOLD analysis project Ga0302324, IMG submission 201949) | Peat permafrost microbial communities from Stordalen Mire near Abisko, Sweden - Palsa_T0_1 | ecosystem: Environmental > Terrestrial > Soil > Palsa > Peat permafrost | place: Sweden: Abisko... | reverse complement strand
CCAGACGCGCCCCCGTTCTCGCACATGGCCGCGCCTACGCACTCGTGTGCCTCGCTCTCTCGCCCAGCGGGATTCCTAACGACAAAATCGGCAATCCCGCGGGTATTTTATGTCGGCACTAACAATCAACCGGCCCATGATCTTTTCGCAGCGTTCCCCGGCCAACACCATGGCCTTCATGATCGTGTTGCCATCGACGCCGGTAATCCGCATCGTGGAGCGGATCGAGTTGCCTTCCAACAGGAGCTTGAGAGCGATGAGCATTTTATCCTCCGAGATGTACATCTCGCCAAGGGTGAGGCGATGGGGTTCGGTATAGGTCTTATGGCACTGCGGGCAGCGAAACCGGCGCAAGCCGTTGCGGTGCGTTCCGAAGCGTTGACACTTCATATCGCAGGCTTCGCAAGTCATTGAAATCTGGGGTTTTATTTCGCTCTTCATAATCAAACTATACAACGAGCGTGCGCTGTTTAGCAAGGGGTTTGCGTTGATTTTTTACGACTATATTTGTTGCGTTTTCAATGGTTTAGAGGTACCCTGAAAGGGAAGTGCGGACGGGTTGGATTCTGCACTTGATTCCGCCCGCACCTTGCGCAAAGGGGAACGCTGTCGGCGCTCCCCTAAGCCCCCTTTCCAGGTTGTTCCCGTGGTGGCGATCTGTTCCTGACCTTCATGGTTTAATGATGGCCCGAAGTGTCGAGACACTACCATGCCGAGACACTGACGTTTACCTGACGTTTCTATGACGTTTTGCGTATAACTACTCTTCTTTGCAACCTATTGGAAAAGACTCTCTCATAGGCTGCGAGATGCCTACCGTGTGGAACGACGGTACCTGACAGATGGCGGAAAATCGACCGTGGCGTAACGCCTAATTCTTCGGCTAGGTCTTCGGCGGTAAGGTGGCTTTCAGTGCGTAGTCGCTCGATCTGCTGGCCTGCGGTTTCGGAAGGTGGCTCGTGCTGCTGTGTTGTGTTTTGGGGCGGAGTCGGCAATATCGGTGACGAGAGCCCCACTATTTCGGTAGTCCTGCCCTCTGCAAGGCGAAACCGTACAATGTCGCTTAGACCCTTGCTTCTTTCCCTGCTTTCCCTGAACGGCCTAGCAGCGATATATTCCGTCTCAAGTTTGAAACAGTATTCCTCAGATGCCTGACAGACAGAGTGGACGATTCCGGCGTCATCTTCCACAGTCACGCCGTCGCGGCTCCGAATGTGTGGAGTGGCTATGTAATTCGGGCTGTTTGCGCGCAATAGGTCTAACCAGAAGAACAACGTTTGCGGCCCTGGCTGATACCCAAGAATAACGGCGGCGCGTTCCGCTGCCCATTTGAAGTGCTGGTGGACGCGACCATTAGGCGTTCCGGTGAGATTCCATGTCTCGCCCGGCGCGGTCCAACCAGAGGCAATCCAATGCGCGGCGACGTTCTCATGATCTTCGCGTCCTATTTTTGCGAACTGCGCGGCAACATCCGGCCATGGGGACGGTTCGTCCATCATTCACCTTGCGCCAAGCGGGGCGAAGGGCTTACGATGGGGTGTCTGAAGTCCACATCGAGAAGCCCCGGCCACCGCGCCGGGCTTTTCGTTTTCAGACACCCATTCTAACGAGTTGCGAGAGCTGCGGATTATTCGGCTTGTTTGCGCGGCCTGCCCCCGGCGCGCGTCTTTCGCTTCGCAGCCAACTGGCGGAAGTATTCCGGCCCGCGCTTCGCCATTGTGCTGCCGCCCTTGCGGCCCATGACGGCGGCGGCGCTCATGCGCTGTTGGCCGATAAGATCGTCAACCAGGGCGAGGGCGGCGCGGAGATTCTCACGGGAACACGCGGTGCGGTTCTGGGGAAGGTCGGGAGTTGTTTCGAGGATCAGATCCGTATCGGCTATCAGGTTTCGGAGGGCTTGCAATGAACTGCGGTCGAATGGCATGCTTCCAGCGTAGAGCGGGTTTCGGCCCGTTGCAAGCGTTCGCTGTTTTTGGACCAACGCACCTTTCAGGCACTACCCGCTTACGGGCGCCTTTCAAAACAAGTAGAATAAAGACAAGGCCATGCCCGCCAGTGCAGATGAAAGCGCCGCGTCCGGGGACATCACCCGATGCCTCCAGGACTGGCGCAGCGGCGACGAGGACGCCCTGTCCCGCCTGACCGCCGCCGTCTACAGGGAATTGCGCCGTCTGGCGTCATCCCTTTTTGCCGGCGAAAGCGGCGATCGCACGCTGCAGCCCACCGCCCTGGTGCATGAGCTCTATATGCAGCTTCCCAGCGTGCAGCACCTGGATTGGCAGAGTCGCGCGCAGTTCCTGAGCGTGGCCGCCAGGATTATGCGCAACATCCTGGTGGATCACGCCCGCAAACGGCACGCGGCCAAGCGGGGCGGCGGCGCGAAGCCGGTGATCGTGGATGCGCAGGTCGACGATCCGGCGCTGAAGTCCGATGTGCTGGTAATCAACGACGCCCTGGATCGCCTGGAACAACACTATCCGCGGCAATCGCGCGTGGTGGAATTGCGCTTCTTCGGCGGCTTGACCAACGAAGAGACCTGCCAGGTGCTAGGCGCCACTGGTGTAGAATGTTCGCAGCGCACCGTGGAACGCGACTGGACCTTCGCACGGGCCTGGCTACAGAACGATTTGCAAAATGCCGTCGGACCAAGCTGATTCCTTCTGGGAGCGCGTGGAGCAACTCTTCCAGAGTGCCTGGGAGATGGAAGCCGGGGCGCGCCCCGCGTTTGTGGCGGAGGCTTGCCAGGGCGACCAGCGGTTGCGCGATGCGGTGGAGGATCTGCTCAACGCCTCCACGGAAGCCGAAGTCAACCCGCTCTGGAAGGAGCCGGCCATTCGCAATGAAGCCCGGTTCCAGGCAGCCAGCGACGACGCCACCGCGCTCGACCGCTACAGGCTGATGGAGCGAATCGGCGCGGGCGGCATGGGCGTTGTTTATAAAGCCGTCCGCGCCGACGACGAATTTTCGAAACTGGTGGCGGTCAAGATCGTGCAGGACAGCGACCCCGTGACGGTCGCGCGCCTGAGGCAGGAACGGCAGATCCTGGCGGGTCTGGAACACCCGCATATCGCGCGGCTTTTGGACGGCGGAACCACCGCGGATGGGCGGCCGTTCCTGGTGATGGAATACGTGGACGGGTTGCCGATCGACCGTTACGTGGCGGAGCGCCAGCCGCCCTTGCGGGAAATCATCGAACTGTTCCGCAAGATATGCGCGGCGGTTTCCTATGCGCACCGCAACCTGGTCGTGCATCGGGATCTGAAACCGGGCAACATTCTGGTGACGGCCGAGGGGCAACCCATGCTGCTGGATTTCGGGATCGCTAAACTGCTGGACGGCTCGGGGCAGCGGACCAAGACGGGCGCGGGCGCCATGACGCCGGAGTACGCCAGCCCCGAACAGGTGCTGGGCGCTCCTATTACCACAGCGAGTGACATTTATTCGTTGGGCGTGCTGTTGTATGAACTAGTGAGCGGCGCGCGTTTGTATCGGGACGCCGCGGGTCCGCTGGACCTGGCGCAAGCCATCACCAAGGGAGCCCCGCGGCGGTTGCGCGCGCACGCGGGACGGCGCTTCGACAGCGATCTCGAAAACATCGTGAGGATGACGCTGCGGAAGGAACCGGAGCGCCGCTACGCTTCGGCGGATCTGTTAGCCGAGGACCTGCACCTGTATGCGGGGGGGTATCCGGTGATGGCCAGGCCCGCCACGCGCCGATACCGCATCGCCAAGTTCGCCGGCCGGAACAAGGCGCCGGTGGCGGCGCTGGCGCTGATATTGCTCGCGCTGCTGGGCGGAATCGCCGCCACCGCCTGGCAGGCCCGCATCGCAACCCAGCGGTTCAACGATGTGCGCCAATTGGCGCACGCCGCCATTTTTGAATACGACGACGCCATCGAACCTTTGCCGGGATCCACGCCGGTGCGGCAAAAGCTGGTGAAAGACGCGCTGGTCTATCTGGACAGACTGTCGCACGAGTCCGGCGACGCTTCGCTGCAGCGCGAGTTAGTGGGAGGGTACGTCAAGATCGCCAACGTACAGGGCAACTCGTACTACTCCAATTTGGGCGACACTTCCGCCGCTTTGGCCAGCGTCCGGAAAGCCGTGGCGGCGGGCGAACGGCTGATGGCACGCGATGCGAGTGGGCCGAACCAGAGCGCGCTGGCATCGGCCTACTCCGCCGAGGCGGACATTCTATACACCACGAACGCCTTGGCGGGCGCGGACAAAGACTATCGCAAAGCCGTGTCGCTGGCGGAAGCGGCGGTGCGAAAGGTGCCGCCGGATCTGGACACGCGGCGGCAATTGGCCGGCACATTGCGGAATTGGGGAGACCTGGCGGGCGCGGAGGGAATCTCCAATATGGGTAAGCCCGAAGAGGCGTTGGCCCGCTACCGGCGATCGCTGGACATCGCCAATGCACTGGTGCAGGAGTATCCCGGGTCGCGGCCGGCGAAAAAGGAGCTGTACGGCAGCCGCATGGCTCTGGCGGACGCCGAGACGACCGCGGGGCGGCATGCGGCCGCGGAGGAACAAGCCCGCGGGGCGCTGGCCATGATTCAGGAAATTTCGGCCGCCGATCCTGGAAACGCCACCGACAGGACCGAGGTGGCCAACATGTCCACGCGTCTGGCGCAGGTCTTGATGGACAATGCCAAGGCGAAGGAAGCCGTGCCGCTCGCGTTGGCAGCGGTGTCGATCATGGAAGCGCAGGTGCAATCCGACCCGGCCAACCGCATGCTGCAGCGGAGTCTGGCTGTTACGGAACTGCACGTGGTGAATGCGCTGCGCAAGTCGGGCGACGCGGCGGGCGCGATGCCGCACGCGCAGAAGGCGCTGGCGCTGAGCCGGCACCTGAGCGATGCGGATCCACGGAACATCGAGATCCTCTCCGACGTGGCCAACTGCGATCTGAAATTGGCGCAGGTGCTGACGGACACGCGCGACTTTCCGGCGGCGCTCGGGTACGCCATGAAATCCATGACAGTTCTCGACGGGTTACTGGCGCGCTCCAAGGATTCGAATCTGATGCGGATGCGCACGCGGGGAGCGCTGGCGGCGGGGGAGATCGAATTGAAGATGGATCGGGCGGACGCCGCGTTGGGGCACTATCGGCAAGCGGGGCAGGCCGCCGGGGAGGTGGTGGCGGGCGGCGCGGGGCAGATCAGCGCCAGAACGGATCTGGCGCGCAGCCAGACGGGGGCGGCGGCGGCCAACGAGCGGCTGCGGCATTGGCGCGAGGCCTGGGACGGATACGGGAGCGCGCAGAAGACCTGGTCGGCACTGCGCGAGTTGAAAGCGCTGGCGCCAGAGGATGCCACCGAGCCGGAGCGGATGGCGGCGGCGATGGCGCGATGCGAGGGGCGGATGGGGAAGCTGTAGGGATGATAGAACTACCTCCCGAGTAGGATGCGGGCGCTGACAAGAGTGTCATACGCGCAGGCAGAAGTGCCTGCGCCACGGGCTGCGAAAACTTTCGCCGAAGGTTTTGGCGATTGTGCCGATGAGAGGTTCGTGGGTGACAAGATGCACACTTATCTAAACGAGGGACAGCAACAGCCGGCCGGAGATCCGAACTCCAGCGTGAGACGCGCGGTATGTGCGATGACGATGAGCCAGATGGAGGTGGATGCCGTCTGGAAGGCCGCCCGTCAACAAGCGCGGCGGACCGCCAACCATGTGGACGTGTGCCTGGTGGAGGACGATTCGTCCATCGTGACCATGGTGCGGGTTCTGTTGGAATCGCTGGACATCGATGTTTTGTCCGTGGACAGTTGCGAAGGCGCTATTCTGGCCTTGCGGTATACGCGCCCGCGTTTGCTGTTGGTAGATCTCGGCCTGCCGGATCGCAGCGGGCTGGAGATCGCGCGGATCGTGCGCGGCTGGTGCGACTATCCGCACATACCGATTGTGGCCCTCACCGGCAGCGTGGAGAGGGCGGGCGCCGCGTGGCGGGCGGGCTTTTCCGGGTTCATCCCTAAGCCGTTCGTGCCGAAGACGTTCCAGGCGATGGTGAAGAGCTGGGTGGCGGCGCCGACGCAATAATTCAATGGATGCAGGCATTGAAAATGTTAGGGCGCGGGCGGCGGGACGGCCTCCAGCCGGCGGGAGAGCGTGGGGTAATTTTCCGGCGCCGACCGGCTGACGGTCAACTCGAAAATGCCGTTGATCTCCTCCGGCTGTCCTTCGCGCACGGCGGGGCGGAAGCGCCAGCCGGCCATTTCCTCCAAGGCGAGATCGCTCCATTCCCGGTTATGCGCTTCGAATATCTGAAAATTGGTGGGCCGGCCATCGCGGCCGACGGTGAAGCGAATGCGCAGGGACGCGTCGGCTGGCGGATCCGGGTTCGACGGGATTTTGCCTTCGATCAGCTCGGGCCGTTGCACGCCGGGCGCGAGATCGAAGTTGAGCCGGGCGGTCTGGCCGTGGTGGGCTTTATCCAACGCTTGGAGGTGCAGCTCGACCGTCAGGGGCGTTGGGAAGGGTTTGCCCTCCTTAGTACCAGGCTCGAAGCGCCAGGATTCCATCGCGCGGATGGCGCCCTCGTCGAGGCCGAATCCAGCGCCGCGGACGATCTTGATATCGCGCGGCTCGCCGTTTTCGTCAACCAGCAGGTTGACGGTAATGGTGGTGTTTACGCCCACGCGGCTGGCCTCTTGGCTATACTGCGGTTCGGCTCGGGAGAGCGGGCGCGGCCGGATTGTACCCGAGGTTTGGGCAAGTAAGAGAACGGGTGCGAACGCGGCGATGAGGCGGAGTGCCATTCCAAGAAAGAGACGTTAGTACAAAGCTTGCGGTTGCGGCGTTTCTCCGGCTCTTCCAATCGACTCCAGGTAGCGTTTGGCGCCAGTCGCCATCAGACCCATGTCGGTGGGTCCCTGGAACAGCAGGAAGCCCTGGTCCATGTAGCGCCTGGCCATCTCCGGATTGGCGGCGGGACGTCCCAGGAACTTGCCGTGGCGCTTCCCGGCCTCCACGATGCGCGCGATGGCGGCGGCCAGCTTGGGGTCGTCCTGACTGCCGCGCAGGCCCAGCGAAAACGAAAGATCGCTGGTGCCAATGAACACCACGTCGACGCCCGGCGTGGCGGCGATCTCGTCGATGCGTTCCACGGCGCGCGCCTCTTCAATAATGATAATGACCATCACGTTGGCGTCCGCCGAATCGTGATAGCCGGCCTCCCCGGCCGGCCAAGTGGTGCGCGCGAGCACGGGGCCCGATCCGCGGCGCCCGGCGGGCGGATAGCGGCAGGCGGCGGCGGCTTGCGCGGCCAGCTCGGGCGTGCTGGTGAAGGGGAACATCACGCCGCTGACGCCGGCATCCAGCACACGCTTGGCGGTCCAGATTTCGTTCACCGGCACGCGCGCGAAGGTCAGCGCGGGCAGGCCGCGGGTGGCCAGCACGATGTTGCGCAGCGTTTCGAGGGTGATGGGCGAGTGTTCCATCTCGACCCACAGAAAATCGAAACCGAGCGCGGCGGCGTGCGCGGCGACGTCCGGGTTGGCGACCGTGATGGTGGCCGCGGTCACGGGCAGCCCTTCGCGGAGGCGTTTCTTGACGGGGTTTTCCCAAGGTGTATTCATTTTTTCATCAACCAGACTTCGGCTACTTCGCAGCCACGGCCGTTGCCGCCGAGACCGGCTTCACGATACCAGGAGAGGTTCAGCTCGCCCTGCGCGGTGGCGGCGCGGGGGATATCGAATTCGATGGGGCGGACGGGTTGGGGCTTCGGCATGAGCGGGTGGATTTCGAGTGGGCCAGCTACCAGCCGGATTTTGCGGCCGGGACTGTCGCCCGCGTAGACGACGCGGACGCGGTACTGCACCGTGCGATCGAGACCCGTGTAACGCATCTGCAAAGGCTCATCGTAGAACGATTCGGCATACGTCCACCAGGACCTGGGCCAGTGAGGGCGATATTCCAGGCTGACGCTGCCGCGTACCAGGTGCGGCTGGCGCGCCGGATCACCGAGGTCGTCGTAGAAGCCGCCGGGTCCGGGATCGGTCCAGTTCAGGATGGTGTCGATGGGCGCGCTCTCCATCCACAGGCGGTTATTCAGCGGCACATCGAGAGTATCGAGGGTGGCGCCGCGATCCACGCCGATGGCTTTGTAGCGCGGCACGCTGAGTTGCATGCCGATGGATTGAAACAACGCTTCGGCGAGTTCGAAAATGCGAGCGTGCCAGGCGGGGGCGACGGGCTCGCGGACGGCGCGGTCCAGGATAGCGGCGGCTGCGGCGGTCTCCCGAGACTCGCGCAGCTTGCGCATGGCTTCGTCTTCGAGCGCCGTTTCATGCAACAGACGCGTGCGCGTGTAGGCGTCGTAATAGGCGCGATAGAGGGCTTGCTGGAAGCGCCAGTTCCGCAAGACGGGCGGCGGTGCCGCATGCTCCATGGCCTGGAATTGCGCGAGCGTATCGTCCACGCCGGTGTTGGCGGCCAGCGGACCGTGCCAGTTACGCTCGAGCGCCAGCAGTCCCTGCGCGAAGCTTTCGGTGAACGCATCGCCGATGAAGTAGCGGCTGTACTGGCGCAGAATTTCGGTGACGTCCTGGTCCGGATTCCAGCCGAGCGCGCTCCAGACGAACTTGTTTACGTCGTCGTTGGAGCCTTCGGAGTAGCTGATGAACCCGATGGTGGCCGGCTCAAAGAGGCGGAAGATGCGCGCCTCTTCGAGCGGCCGCGGGTTGATGCTTTCGCGGCCTTCGGTGAGCGCAAAGGCGGGGTCCCAATCCGGGACCGGAAACTGGCATTGAATGTTGTGGGTGATGTCGGGATAGTGGCGGATGGGATAGCGCGCGGGCACGGCGGCGCGCAACTCGGGCAGGGGCATGCGGTTCTGCGGCCCGAAGACGACGCCGGTAAGCCACGCGGGCTGCTGGTCGCGCAAGATGGATAGAAATTCATCGAGCCAGGCTTGGTTGAAGCTTTGCGGCGAGACCCACATTTGCGCGTGGGGATGGTAGCGGTGCAGGACTTCGGTCTCTTTGGCAAGCAAATCCATCAGGGGCCGCGGGGCGGTGTGGCCGGGATCGCCGCCGGGGACGAAAACGGCGTCAATGCGCGGCAGTTGGCGGAAGATGCCGCCCCATTCGCGGAGGGCGGATTCCACGGTGGCGGGGTCGGTGTAGTCGCGGTCCATCGCAGGATACCAGATCCAAACGTCCAGGCCATAGGCGGCCAGCAAGCGGGAGAGCTCGATCATCATGCGCATGGGCGGGAGGGGGAAATGCGGGCTGTCGGCGGCGTCGTCGGAGCGCGGCGGGATGATCTCGATGGCGTTCGAGCCGAAGACGGCGAGATCGCGGATGTACTGCTCGAAGACGGGGACGGACCAGGCGTCGTAGGTGTTGGATTTGGGGCGGTAGCCGAGTTGGTGGCCGCGCAGCCGGTAGCGCGGGGCGCTCGATTCGGCGAAGTTATCGGGAAGCTGGATGGAGCCGCGCGCGATGCGCAATTCACGCAGAAGGCGGCCGATGCCGAACAGGATGCCGTGGGCGTCGTTGCCGGCGATGGTGACGGTGTGGCCGGCGGTTTGGATGCGATAGCCTTCGGCGGGGCCGGTGGCGCGCTGGATTTCGATGGTGGCCGCGGCGTCGGCGGCTATTTCCCAACGGATGCCGGAGCGCCGGTCGACTTCGTCGATGAGCAGCGCGATGGCCTTGTTTTCGGGGGCGGTGAGGGTGGGCGGAGTGACGACGGTGGCGTTGGTCAGGTCCAGCGCGGCGGCGGGGGCGATGAGGGCGGCTAGGAGGAGGGGGATGGCGAGTCGGGGCACGAATCAAATGGATAACACATTTGTGAGGCGTGATTCCGCGGGCGCTAATCGACGGCGCGTTCAACGCCGATGGTTGATTTATGGACGGCTTTAGGAAGCGCCTTGCTACAATGAACCAAATCGAATTGCCCTTCATCGCTAAATCAAGCGCCAAAGCCGCCGTCCAAGAAGCCAGTTATAGCCCATTGGGGTCCGTCTGGGACGGTGATGATTCAGAGCTCCTGGAAAACATGCTGGCGTTTTATCCGCGCAAGCGTCCAAAGCTGATTCTGGATGCCACGGTCAATGGCGGCAGGTTCTGGCGGGGCACCAAGAGGCCGGTTTTGGGCCTGGATATCGAGATTCTTCACCACCCGGATGTGGTCGCCGACAACACGAAAATGCCCTTCCGTGATGAGGCCTTGGATGTCGTCGTGTACGACCCGCCGCACATCCCCAATCAGGGCAAGGACAACGAGAAGGACTTCAACGTGCGGTTTGGACTCGTGCTGCGGTCCTCGAAGGAGAACCAGTACACTTTCACGCATACTTACCCACCGTTCGTCCGCGAGGCGCATCGCGTCCTGAAGGCGGAAGGAATCCTATTCTGCAAGATCACGGACTACGTTCATCACCACCGCTATAATTGGGCGCATGTGGATTTTATCGAAGCCGCGCGAAAAGCCGGCTTCCGGGCGTGCGACTGCATTATCAAGATCCGGAATGGTCCGATCATCGACCCGAAATGGAAGAACGCGCACCACACTCGCAGGCAGCATAGTTATTGGCTGGTCTTTCGGAAATCGCTGAAGTATGAGTAGCACTCGTGAAGAAACTCCCATCAGCCGAGGCGGACGCTGCGTCCCAGCCGGCGCTCCCAGTTCTCAAGCCCGCCACTCAAATCGACTTCTTCGCCCGTCTTCAGGTGGTGAAGGCGCGTTACCTGCATGACGCGCTGAAGGAGACGATCGGGGATGCCACCTTTAATTTGCGCACTCTCGACGACGAGTTGGCGTCGTTCGCGGACGCTGCGGGCCTCAAGCGTCTGGCGTCGTTTCACCTCAGAGGCGAAACGTTTTTCCCGGTCCCGTACCTGCTGCGGCGTAATGCCTACCTTCTTGGGTACTACCGGCTGTTGTATGGGTTTTCGTGCAAGGCTTTCTATGGTCAGGGGCCTTTCAAACGGTTTCAGAGGATGGAGGACGCCGGGCTCATGGACCTGCGCGTCGCGCCATCGCTTCCCGCGCTTTGCAGTAGCCTATGCGCCACGGGCGCCATGCTCGTGGAGGCGATCAAGGGTGTTTCGCTGGGGACAGTATTCGAGCTTCAGCTTCTGACATTGGGGCCGCAATTCAAAGGCGGCGGCAACGTAAAGGTCGGACAGAGTGCGATTGACACCTTCTTCGCGTTGCTGAAATCGTTGCTCTCGCCGTACAATCCCAAGGTCAAGGGCCGCCAGCTTACGTTCGCGAACGACTCGAGGCTCAATGTTGTGGTCCGCGTGGCCTCCGACCCGATGTGAGTATCACACAGCAGCTCGAGGCCGAGGAACGAAAGCTTGTGGCGATCGAGTTGAAGGGAGGCACGGACGTCTCGAATATCTGGAATCGTCTTGGGGAGGCGGAAAAGAGCCATCTCAAGGCCAAAGCGAAGGGTTTCAACGAACTGTGGACCGTGACGAGAGTGGATTTGACGAGCGGGCCGGCGCTAGAGAACAAGGCGAGAGCGCAATCACCCAGCACCACGCGGTTCTTTTTTCTCGATCGAATCGCCGACGCCACCACTCCCGATGCGCAGGCATTCAGACAGGTGCTGGGTTCGATGATGGGCGTGAGGCTCGCGCCGTAAAGTGCGCGAGGCATCCGCCGTGGGCCCCGCACTTCCGCTCCGCGCCCACGGCGTGTCGTTGCCGGACATGGAGGCGACGTACTTCATAGGCATATTTCATAGTAGGCCCGGTACCCCGTGGTGCCGTTCAATTTCCTTCGGCTCTGTTCTGGCAGAACGCACGGCTAATTTGACAAGTGTCAAGCGACGCCTTACGATCAAGAGTTATGGTGGTGCGGCGCTTTAGGCATAAGGCGCTCAAGCAGTTCTATGAGCAAGGCGAGGTGAAGGGCCTTCCCGCCGATGCAGTCCCAAAACTGCGCGCCATGTTCGCCGTCCTGGATCGAATGAAGGACGTTGAGGAATTGAAGGCATGGCCACTATGGAAGGTCCACGCCCTAACGGGCGGCCGAAAGGGGACATGGAGCCTGCACGTGACGCGTAACTGGCGGCTGACCTTCCGCGTTGAGGCAAACGAAAATCATCGATGTGAACTTCGAGGATTACCACTGATGAAGGAGACACCGATGCCGATGTTCAACCCGCCGCACCCCGGCGAGGTCATTCGTACCGAGATCGTCGAGGCGCACAGGCTAACGGTGACGGCCGCGGCCAAGGTGCTGGGCGTATCGCGGCAAGCCCTTTCCAACCTTTTGAACGGACAGGCGGACCTGACCGGAGACATGGCCTTGCGGATTGAGAAGGCTTTTGGCCCGAAGATGGATACTCTGATGGGTATGCAGTCGGCGTTCGATATCTTCCAGGCGCGCCGGCGGGCGCCGAGGATTAAGGTCCGGGCGTATCGGGGATCGATTGGCACGCTGCGCTCGCCGAAGAGCGCGCTTCAGCAAACCTAGAAATTCAAGAGGACGGAAGATCGCGGATGTACTGCTCGAGGCGCTAGATTCGGCGAGGTTATGGGGAAGGATGCGCGATTCGCGGAGGAGGCGGCTGACGCGCGCGTCGTTGCCGGCGATGGTTTGACGGCGTGGGCGGCGGTTTGGTGGCTGGGGGGGCTGCTGCTATTTCCCAGCGGATTCCCCGGCGCCTGCCGACTTCGTCGATGAGCAGCGCGACGGCCTTGTTTTCGGGGCGGTGAGGAGGAGGCCAGGAGTGGCCGCCCTCCATTTAGTTGCTCGCCGCCAGATACAACTTCTGCGCTCCGGCCACCAGGCCGACCGAGAAGGTCAACGGCACGGCGCCGTTGCCGGGGTTTTCCGGCACCACGACGTTGAACTGATACAAGCCCGTGTAATTGGGCGCTAATCCCGCATAGGGCACATTCGCTACGGGCACGCCGCCTATGGACATCGCAAAGGACCCCAGCGCGTTGGCCTGCTCCACAAGCTGGCCCGCCGGCAGGTTGGGCGTGACCGGCCCGAAGCCTATGCCGTATAGCACGATCTCGTCGCCCGCCTTGGCGGGCCGCGAAGTGAGCCCCGGAATTGCGCCCACGGGCAGGACGAAAGCGCCATCGGCGAACAGCGCCACCGCGTACTGCACGCCGCCGATGTTGAACGATGGCGGCGCGTCCAGCCCCGGTTCAACCGGGTTGACGGCGATGTTGTACGCCGCGCTTGTGAGGCTGCCTACGGTAACCGTCACAGGCTGCATGCCCGCCGCAACGCTTGACGGCACCAGCGCGTTCACCTGCCCAGGGCTGATGAAGTCGACGAAGGCGGCCTTCCCGCCGACAGATACGGAAGTCCCGCCGAGCCAGTTGGGAGCATTCACCCCGCTGAAATCGGCGCCCGACCAGGTTTCGGAGCCGACCGCCAGGTTCGATCCGTAGATCTCAATCCAGGAATCCGGCGAGATAGAAGTGAATTCGCCGAAATCGCTGGCGCTGACGACGGCGCCGATGGTGGGCGCTTGCTTCGCAAGCGGCGCCGCCACGCCCGAAATCACCCGCACGCGGTTGTCCGTCGTATCGTTGGTAAAATCGCCATCGCCTATATACAGGTTTCCCGCGGAGTCCAGCGTGATGGGAAACGGGCTATCGAGCTCCGCCTTCAGGGGTGGGCCGCCATCGCCCGTATACCCCGCCGGCCCGGTTCCCGCCACCGTGGTAATGATCCCGCCACTCACTTCGCGGATCCGGTTGTTCGTGTCGTCCACTATAAACAGAGCGCCGGCCGGATCCACCACGACCCCGCCCGGGTAGCCCAGGCTGGCCTGCGTGGCCAGTCCTCCATCGCCCGCAAACGCATTGTCTCCGTTGCCGGCCACCGTCGTAATCGTTCCGCTGGCGGCATCGACCATGCGGATGCGAAAGTTGAATTGGTCCGTGATATAAAGGTTCCCCGAGGCATCCACCGTCACCCACGTGGGATTGTTCATCTCCGCCTGCACCGCCGGTCCGCCATCCCCGGAGAAGCCTTGCGCGCCAGTGCCCGCGTAGGCCGTGATGGTGCCGCTCAGATCCACTTTGCGAACGCGAAATGCGCCCTGGTCCACGATGAACAGGTTGCCGGCACTATCCACCGCGCAGCGAATGGGAATCGTAAATGTCGCGGCTATGGCCGGGCCGCCATCCCCGCCATTCCCTGTCAATCCAGTCCCCGCCACGGTCGTAATGATGCCGGAAGGCGAGATTTCGCGCACCCTCAAATTGCCGTAGTCGTTCACATAGATGCCGCCATTGGGCGCCACGCACACGCCGAGGGGTCCGTTGAGTTCCGCTTGGGCCGCCGGCCCGCCATCCCCGCTAAATCCGGCGGTGCTCGTTCCGGCGAATGTGGTGATGACGCCCTTGGTGTCGACCTTGCGCACCACGTTGTTGTTTTGGTCGGCCAGGTAGATGTTCCCCGCGGCGTCGGTCGCCAGCCCCACTACGCGGTTGATTTCCGCCTGCGTGGCCGGGCCTCCGTCGCCTGTATATCCGGCGGCGCCGGTTCCCGCAAAGGTGTTAATTGTCTGGCCGGACGCGATGGCGGCAACCAGCAGCGGCAATAGAATCTTTCCCTGCATACAACCAGTATGGCACCTTATTCCGGCAACTACCGCCCCTTTACCCGATATTCATCTCCGAAAAACTCTTGCGATACAGACGGATGTACGGATGCACACGATCTTGTTCGATCACGATTTTGGTGTTGGGTTGTTGGAACGATCAAAGCCCAAATAATTGTATTTAAAACACCTTATTGATACCAATCGCTGAAACTTACGCGATGTCCCGCACTACGCGGAACCCGATGTTGCCTGTGGCGCCGTCCGGAGCATTAGAACTCCGCGCCGCGTTGCGGTAGCGGAAGCAGAACGACTCGTGACACAGGTAAGAGCCGCCCTTGATAACGTGCGCCGCGCCCTGCGCCGGCCCTACCGGATCGAATGGAGTCTCGGTTTGCCGCCAGTCCCGGTCGAAATAATCCCAGCACCATTCCCAGACGTTCCCCACCATATTATAGAGTCCGAACCCGTTTGGCGCGAACGTGCGTCCTGGAGCAGGGCAAGAAAATCCGTCTTCCGCCAGATCGAGCTCGGGGAAGTCGCCTTGCCATACGTTGCAGCGGTGCACGCCGCCGGGGAGAAGCTCGTCGCCCCACGGGTAGGTTTTCTGCTCCAGGCCGGCGCGCGCGGCGAACTCCCACTCGGCCTCCGTCGGCAAGCGCACTCCGGCCCATGCGCAGTACGCCATGGCGTCGTTCCACGAGACGTGGACGGCGGGGCTTTCTTCGCGCGAGGCGAGCGAGCTGTCCGGACCCTCGGGATGCTTCCATGAAGCGCCATCCACGCGCACCCACCATGGAGTGGCTGGAGCCGCCGGTCCGCGCCGCGATTCTTCCACGTGATTGCGGAAGACGAACGACCATCCGATGCGCTCGGCTTCGGTGACGTAGCCTGTAGCATCCGCGAATTCCCGGAACTGGCAGTTGGAAACCGTGGTCGCAGAGATGTAGAACGGCGAGACGGTGACGCTCTTCACGGGGCCTTCGCCATCGGCGGGGAATGCGTGCGGGGCTTCGCTGCCCATGAGGAAGGCCCGCCATCCAGGCGGACCATGCCTTCGACGGAGCCGCATCGCGCGCGCGGACGCTCGGCGGACAGCCCGACCGATTCGGTGAGACGCACCAGGCGTTCACGCGACGGAATGCAACAGGCAGATGGCGGCGGGGACATATCAGCGTGTCGCGGCCAGCTCGGGCTCGCGCAAGATTGTGGCCGACTCGCGCAGCTTTTCAAGACCGCGTTCCATGGCCTCTTGCCTGCGTTTGGCGGTCAAGTAGGCTTCGATTTCCCGCTGCAGCGCCCGGCTCGCGAACCGCGGCCTTCTCGATCTTCCGCAATTCGGCGATATGGAATCCGAACGGCGTACGAAAAACGGCGCTTCGCTCGCCCGGCTTCAATGAAAATACGGCTTGGTCGAACTCTTCCACCATCATGCCGCGCTCAAATTCGCCGAGGTCGCCGCCGTTCCCCTTGCAATCCGAATAGCGCTCGGCAACGTCCGAAAAGCTGCAGCCGCTGGCGAGATCAGCCTCGGCCCGCTCGATGAGCGCGAGCGCTTCTGTCTCGGTGCGGCCCTGGTTGACGTGTACGACGATATGCGCGGCGGAGGCCTTTTCGACGCTGCCGAGCTTCGTCTTCCAGGAATCGTAAAGCTGCATGACTTCGTCGGTGGTGGGCCGCTCGAAGTCGCCCGCCAGTTCGTCCATGGCACGCTTGAGGCGAAGTCCCTGTTCCGCCGCCCGCCGCAGCGCCGGCTCGTTGACGCCGCTGCGGCAGTTGCCCTGACGTTCCTCCTTGCGCACCTCCGCGGCGATGGTTTCGGGATCGATGGGACGCGGGTCTTTGTCGGCATGCTGGCGGATCAGGATGCGGTCCACTACGGCGCAGGCGGCTATGAGGCGGAGATGCTCTTCGGAAACGGGCGCCACCTCCCGCATCGCCCCGTGGGACGTGCGAAGACGTCCGAGTTCATCCTCAACGAGCCCGTCTGGAACGCGCTCGCCATTAATCAGCATGGCCATGTTCGAACCGTCCTGGCGGTTAATTCGTGGGAGTTGCGATCAAGAGTCCCCCGGACGGGCTATACGCAGCCGCTATCAGCCCGGAATTAGTAATTCCGACCGGAGCAGCGGCGTCGTATGGGTAAGGAAACTTCAGGTCCGTCCACACGCCCGTATCGAGGTTGTAGGTTAGAATGCCGATTTTACCGCTCTTTTGGAAGTAATAGGTGCCGACAATAAGATCGTTGTCGCTGATTCCGTCGAAGCTGGTGTACGTGGCGCCGGGATACTGAAAGAGGCGCATCTTTCCGCCGACGTACGTGAAGCCGGCCTCCCCGACGCCGTTCATCGTTCCGACAACAATCCCCTTCTTGCTGATTCCGGCGATCGTCGGGGCATCTTGTCCGCCGTTGTTGGGCAGCGACCTAAATTTGCCCTTCTCGTAGACAAAGCCGTACCGATCGAGCCCTCCCGCTTGGGTCAGATAGTTGCCAGCCAGCGCGCCCGTCGATATGTCCAGGCAGCAGTAGTATGTAAATTCAGCGCCAGGGTAGGGGGGCAACCCTGTCAAGGCTCCGTCATTATACAGGTAGTTCTGAAGGTTGCCATAAAGGCCGAGAATGTCGCCGTTGTCCGTGATCCCCAGGAAGGACGTGCCGGCGGTTCCCAAGCTTATCGTCTTGCACTCGCCCGCCTTGTAGACAAATGCGAGGGAGTACGCCATGCCGCCGTTGAAAGCTGCGCCGACGATAGTTCCCTGGTTGTTCATGGCGCTAGGGAACGCGGCGTAGCCGTCGCAGTAGTCCACCACCTTGAATGTGTAACCCTGGGCCTTGAGCGGGGATAAGTGAACGAAGGCCAGCACAGCCGTCGCCAAGCAGAATCCGCGTGCGTTCATGGGAAGCACCTCTTCCAACTAACCATTCGGGCGGCGGAGAGGCGCAGCCCTAACGTCACGGCCTGCACGTCCCCGCGCCGCGAGCTAGGACGAACATCCCAGCACGCCCTGGGCCCACGTGTACCAAGCCGTTATCCCGGCGACCGTCGCCTGCGACAGGGGCGAGCCGTTGTACACACCCTGCAGGGGACTGGTCAGCAACGTCGCGACATAGCCGCTGGCCGGCGAGATGATCGTACCTCCCGCAGTCCGGATCTGGAGGTTGCCGAGCGCGGTCGACATGTCGGAGAGCAGTTGCTGCGCGGCCACCCCGCTGCCCGCGACGCCGTTTTCATCGACCGCATTGTATGCATTTACGTAGTCGTTCCCGGTCTCGTTCCGGTTGCTGTAATTGGGGTAGTCGTAGTATTCGTAGTCCTGTACGATCCAGGTCGGGTCGCTTTCCGTGTAAGAGGTTCCGTCGACGATGGGGGCGGCGAAGCTGGGCGGCGAATATAGCCACTTGCTATAAATCGCCAGCTTGGCGCCTGTATATGCCGAGGCGGGACTGCTAAGGTCGTCGTAGGACTTCGTCCGCATGCACATGACGTGGTTTCGGAGCAGGCAATTGATATTGGTTTGGTTGTTGTTCCAGTGCTGCGCGTCCACGTAGGTCTCGTCCGTAGTGGTGAGGATGAAGGCATATTGGTTGCCGTCGCTGCCCGTGAAGTAACGCGTCTCAGGGGTCGAAGGGGCCTCGATGAAGGAGAGCAGGCTCTGATTTTGCGCTTGATCTTTATAGGCCGGATAGGCCGGATCACTTCCCCAGGCGTAGGTGGTGCTGCCGAGCGCCAGCTCCACCACCAGCCTAAAGACGTCCACCATCGAACACATTTGGTTCAGTACGGTGGCGCCCTTCTTGCCCGGCGTGCTTACGTAGAGGGGAACGCGGAGAACCTCGTCGTAGACGGCGCCGCCCTTGGCGCGGAGCCCGTGGGAACCTGCGTAGTCGCCGTGGTCCGAAAGAAAGACGATCGCGGTTTTCGTTGTGGTGTTCGAGCCCTGCGCCGAGTAACCGGGGATGAACTGTTCGAGGACCAGCCCGATCAGTTGGTCAACCTGGACGATCATGTAATAGTACCAGTTGAGAAACGGGATGTAGTCACTCTCATGAACCTCACCGAGGACCGGCGGAGCCGCATGGCCATTCGGGAGATGGCAATACGCATCGGTCTCATCGTTCTGAAAATAAGGCTGAAGGAAGTTGGCGGAGTCGGAGGTCGCCCCGGCTTGGTCGATGCTCTTAGCATTGAGCGCTGAGGTCTTTTCGTGGTTCCAGCCGGCCGGCGCGGTGGTGAACAGGGCCGGGGAGAGGGAGGTGTTGCTTCCGGGTACGAAATCGGTTTCGTCGCTGGAATTGTTCGGATTGAATGGGACTCCCTGCGTGCCTTCGCTGGAGTTCTCCACTGGGTAAAAGAAGCCCGGGTAGTACGTTATGTCGTGAGGGTTCACAAAGCTGACACAAATGAACCATGGTTCTGAGGGAGGGTTGTTGGTCCAATTATTGAGGAAGTCGTTGTAGATCGCCTGGTCACTGCCAAGATAATAGGCTGTTTCGGGGGAACTCACGTACCCGTTGTTGCCCTCATTGGCGGACCCCAGCGGCGACCCGTTCGTTGAGGGGTATAAAATCTGGCCGTTGCGGCCAGTGTTGAAGCCAAAAGTGGGCATCAGGTCTGTTATGGTACTGCTAGTACCGTAGTTGAAAAGGTGCCACTTTCCGAACCAGAGTATATTGTTTTTGTTGTAGCCGGCTATGTCGTGCAGGGCGTTTCCAAATGTGGGGAAGCCGGTGTTCAGGTCGGGCCCGTGATTGGCGCCGTCCTGCGTGGCGAACATTCCGGTCTGTGGCGCATAAAGGCCAGTAAGGAGGGTCGCGCGGCTGGGCGTGCAGTCCTGCGCGGCGACGAAAAAATTGGTGAACTGGTGGGAATTCTGCCTGAGGAAGGTGATATTGGGGGCCAAGCTATCGAAAGTGCTCTGCTGGGTCTGCTTAAGCCACAACTGCGGGACGCGCAGTTGGTCCGCCATGATCATCAGAATGTTAGGGTTGGTGACGATGTTGGGGGCGTCCGTGGATACCGGGTCGGGGTTCAAGTTGATCCCGAAGGCGCCGTCATTCATTTGGGTTGTAGCGTCCGGAGGGGAGTCCGCCTTGACGGTGTGGGGAACGATAGTCTCAAGAATCCCCCCCCGGCAATTGTGATGCCAGCTCCGAGGGCGACTTTCTCAAGAAAACTTCTGCGGCTAAATCCGCCGGGCTTGTCGGGCATACCCACCCCTTTTTGCTGTGAATTCCGGTGCAGATCGGTCGCACCATAATACTCCGCCGGCATGGATAGGTCAAGAAGATTCTTTGTGAAGATTTTTGGTGAGCCTCTTCGACCTCCGACCAAAATGCAAGACAGACGGCATATATGGACGCACGCACGGAGCACTGCCGAACCTGGGGACGGTTACATGCCGACGCTGGGTTTTATGCTTGCCTTGTCGAAACGATCAAAGCCCAAGTAATTGTATTTAAAAGACTCGATTACCGTTCGCCCAGGCCGGAGGGCTACCATCGCGCGCTAGTTCCGCCGCATTTTTTCATTGTCAAATTCGGTTGGGCAAAGCCAAGCAGCAGCGCACGAGCTGGTTTCGCTTCCCGATTCAATTATAGATGACGCGGCGACGGAAAACCCTTGCAGGCGAGGTCGGAGGGCGTGCAAGTGATTTGCTTGCCGCTGGATGTGGCAGAGCCGCCGTTTGCCGAAGCTTGTGATCGTACACTCAGAGGGGCGCATTCATCCGATATTTACAGCACTGTCAAACTCTTGCAACGGAGGTTTTCTACCACGATATGCGCGGGGGAGGCATTCTGGACACTGGCAAGGCGCGGTTTCCAGGATTCGTAAAGCTGCATCACTTCGTCTGTCGTGGGACGCGCGAAGTCTCCGGCCAAGTCATCCATAGCGCGCTTGAGGCGAAGCTGCTGCTCGGCGGCCCGGCGCATGGCCGGCAGGTTGACGCCGCTACGGCAGTCATTCATGCGCATCTCCGTGCGCATTTGGGCATCGACAGTGGCGGCATCGACCGGGCGCGGGTCCTTGTCGGCATGCTGACGGATCAGGATGCGGTCCACAACGGCGCAGGCTGCCATCAGGCGGAGTTGGGATTCGGAGGCGGGCATGGATCCCGGCGCCGCAGCCTGGCACCTTTGGAGGCGGCTGAACTCGTCCTCAATCAGCTCGTCGGGAACGCGTTCCCCGTTGACGAGCATCGGCATGCACGGCTCCTGTGTGGTCAGTTCGTAGGCGTCGCGATTACCAGTCCGGCATCGACGCCGACTCTGGCCGCAATCACTCCGGAATCCGTAACTCCTATTGGGACGGCGGAAGCGTAGACTCCGAATTGCAGGTCCTTCCAAGTCTTCGTCTCGGTGTCGTACGAGCAGACCCCGAACTTTCCGGTACTCACGTAGGTGCCGACGATCAGGCCCTTATTGTTGATTCCGTTGAAGGTAGTGTATTTCGCCCCGGGGTACTGGAATGTCTGCACCTTTCCGTCAATGTAAATGAATCCATAAAGGCTGGCGCCATCCACAGTTCCCACGAGCGTACCCTTGCCGTTGATTGCGGAGATTGTCAGGGCGGAGTTCCCAGGGGAGGGCAATCGCGTGAACTTTCCATTCTTGTAAAAGAAACCGTACTGCGCGACAGAGCCAACGACCTCGTAGTTGCCGGCGAGCACGCCAGTCGTCTTGTCCAGGCAGCAATACCACGAGGCGTCGACGTGCGGGTACAACGGCAAACTGCGAGCCACTCCCCCGTCCAGTATGAAGAGGTTTGTCGAGGTGGTGCCGTAGATTCCGACCACGTCGCCGTTGTCGGCGATGCCAGTAAGCGATAGGCCTCCAACTGTCGGCTGAACAATTCGGCACAGGCGATTCGAGTAGACGAACCCCAGCGAGTTGTTGGAGCCCGCCGCGCCCAGTCCCCCCACCACCGTTCCCCGTGTGTTCATGGCGGCCGGGAAGATGGTGTCGGTCCCGCATTCCACCACCTGGAAGGTATAGTCCTGCGCCTTAAGCAGAGAGAAGTCAGAACTCGCCAGCAAGGCCGGTAACAGAAAATAAGTCAGTATCTTCATAGGTCTGTCCTCGGAGGCCGGGCGCGTATGGGATGCGTCGATTCGCCATGCCCTCGCCTTGAACTACGATGAGCATGTGCTCAACGTGCTCTGCATCCAGCCGACGCGATGGCCGCGACCAGCAGTGGCAACAAGATTCTTCCCTGTATACAACCAGTATGGCACCTTCCTCTTGCAGCCACCGTCCCTTCACCCGATATTCATCTCCGAAAAACTCTTGCGACAGGGACGGATGCGCGGATGCTCATGCGGAGCGCTCCCAGACCCGGGGAGCGGTTAGGCGCCCACGCTGGGTTTCATGCTTGCCTCGCTGAAACAATCAAAGCCCAAGTAATTGTATTTAAAAGACCAATTACCCGTTCGTCCCGATCGGATGGCTGCCGTTGCGCGCCGGTTCCGCCGCATTTTTTCATTGTCAAATTCGGTTGGGAAGCCAAGCAGCAGCGCACGAGCGGGTTTCGCTTCCCGATTCAATTATAGATTACGCGGCGACGGAAAACCCTTGCAGGCGAGGTCGGGGAGCGTGCAAGTGATTTGCTTGCCGCTGGATGTGGAAGAATCGGCTTTTGCCGAAGCTTGTGATCGTACACTTGAAGGCGCATTCATCCAATATTTACAGCATTGTCAAACTGTTGCAACAGAGGTTTCCTACGATGGGCAAGTCCCCTCGCGTGCGCGTCGCCGCGGGGACGGTACTCCAACCAGAGAGGTAATGATGCCAAAAATGACGGATGTACGGATACACACGAGAATACTGAACGCCGCCACGCCCATGCGGCTGTTGGCCTTGATCGCAACTTCCTTAGTCGCGCTGGGGCCGAATGTGGCGCCCCTGTACGCGGCAGACCCCATGGACCCGGCTGCCGAGCTGGTAACCGCCACGCCCATCAAACACCTGGTGGTGATCTTCAACGAAAACATCTCGTTCGATCACTATTTCGGAACGTACCCGGTGGCCACCAACCCCTCGGGCGAATCGCAGTTCACTGCCAAGGCGGGCACGCCCACGGTGAACGGTTACACGCCCGCGCTGCTGACCCACAACCCGAATCTGAATCCGGCCAACGGCGCAGGCGCCACCAATCCATTCCGGCTGGACCCTTCGCAGGCTGTCACCGCGGATCAGAACCATGCCTATACCGCTGAGGAACAGGCGTTCGACTCGGGCCTATTGGACCTGTTTCCGGCGTACGTCGGCGCGGCCGGGCCGCCGCCCACGGGAATCCCGATCGTCAGCACCCCCGGCTTAAACCTCGGCTACTACGATGGCAACACCGTCACGGCCATGTGGAACTACGCCCAGAGCTTCGCCTTGAGCGACAACTCCTACAGCAGCAACTTCGGCCCTTCCAGCCCCGGCGCGGTCAACATGTTCTCCGGCCAGACCAACGGCGTTTCCGCTACGCTGAACGGCACAGGCGACGAGGTCAATGGCGGCTCCGACGGATCCCTCACGTTGATCGGCGACGCCGACCCCATCGGCGACACCTGCTCCAGCCCCACACGCGCTCAGGCGACTATGGGCGGCAAGAACATCGCCGACCTGCTGAACGCCGCCGGCATCAGCTACGGATCGTTCCTGGGCGGGTTCAATCTCGACATCGTGAACTCCAACCAGACTACCGGCTGCGCGCGCAGTTCGACCGGTCTTTCGGGAACCACGGGCGACTACGTACCGCACCACTCGTGGCCTCAATATTACACGTCCACGGCGAATCCGCTGCACACCCGGCCGGCGTCGGGCGCGGAGATCGGGCACAACGGTCCCGCCAACCATGTGTACGACGTGCAGGACTTCATGGCCGTCGCTGAGGCTGGCGCCATCCCGGCCGTCAGCTTCATCAAAGCGCCCGCCTACCAGGATGCGCATGCCGGTTACTCTAACCCGCTAGACGAGCAAACCTTCGTAGTCACTCTGATCGACCTGCTGATGCAAAAGTCGTATTGGAAATCGACCGCCGTGGTGATCCTGTATGACGACTCCGACGGCTGGTACGATCATCAAATGGCGCCGATCGTGAATACTTCCCAGGGCCCGGCCGATGCGTTGACCGGCGCCGGCCTCTGTGGTACGGCCGCTACATCCCTGCCGGGCCTCAATCCGGCCAATTTGCACGCGCTCGGCCGTTGCGGCTATGGCATGCGGCAGCCCTTGATGGTAATCTCGCCCTACGCGAAGGCGAACTTCGTGGACCACAGTTTGACCGACCAGAGCTCGGTGATCCGGTTCGTCGAAGACAACTGGCTGGGCGGGCAGCGCATCGGCGACGGCAGCTTCGATACGATCGCCGGCCCCATCGATAACATGTTCGATTTCACGAAGATTCGGACTAACAGCATTCTCATTCTCAATCCGAGTACGGGGGAGCCGATCCTGTAACAAGAGCAGGAGACAGGAGACAGAAGACAGAAGTCAGAAGCCACAAGGTCGGCGCGGTACTTCTGTCTTCTAACCCTCGTATGGCATTTCACATCACACGACGGGAGTACTTGCGGCAAGCTGGCTGGATGGCCGCGGGTTTCATGGCCCCGCAGCATGGTCATCATCCGCAACAAGTGCAGGCCCGGCCCGTTCTCGATCCCGGCAAACTGACTCCGTTCGTCGATCCGCTGCCGATTCCCGTTGTGGCGCGGCCGTCGGGAACGCGGCCCAGCCCGACCGATGCCGGCGTCAAGGTTCCTTACTATCGGCTGGCCATGCGGCCGATCGAAAGCCAGGTGCATAGGGACATGCGGCCTACGCGGTGCTGGGGAATCGGTTCGTCGTCTCCCGGCCCAACTTTGGAAGCCAAGAAGGGTACGGGCATGTTGGTGGAGTGGGCCAACGAACTGCCGGCCTCGCACTTTCTGCCCATAGACCATCGTCTGCACGGCGCCGAAGCGGATAAGCCGGGGGGGCGGTCGATCATGCATCTGCATGGCGGCAAGGTTCCTCCGGAAGCCGATGGATATCCGGAAGACTGGTATGCTCCCGGCAAGTCCGCGACTTACCACTATCCCAACGACCAGGACGCCGCGCTGCTCTGGTATCACGACCACACCATGGGCATCAACCGGCTGAATATATTCGCCGGGCTGCTGGGACTTTACATCGTACGCGATGCTCTGGAGGAATCGCTGAACCTGCCGGGCGGCAAGTATGAGATCCCGCTGGCGCTTTACGATCGCATCTTCGATCCGGACGGCCAGTTGAACTACCCGGTTTCGCCCGTTCCCGGCGAGCCTTGGGTGCCCGAAGTCTTCGGAAACGCGGTGCTGGTGAACGGGAAGCTGCTGCCTTACCTGGAAGTGGAGGCGCGCAAGTATCGCTTCCGCGTGTTGAACGGCGCCAATGGCAGGTTCTTTCATTTGTCGCTTTCGAGCGGCCAGGAGTTTCAGCAGATCGGCACGGACCAGGGGTTGCTGCCTGCGCCCGTGGCTCTGCGGCAGCTTTCGCTCGCGCCGGGAGAGCGCGCCGACGTGATCGTGGACTTCAGCGGCCAAGCTGGCGCGAAGGTCGTGGTAAATAACGATATGCTCCGGCCGGTGATGCAACTGCGAGTCGTGCCGACGGCGGCGCCCGACACCAGTTCGCTGCCCAACGCGCTGCGGCCGATGCGCCGGATCGCGGAGACGGAGGCGGTAAAGACTCGCGACCTCATGTTGGGAGAGATCGACAACCAGCGCGGCGATTCGTTCACGATGCTGCTGAACGATACGCCCTGGCATGCGCCGATCAGCGAGAACCCGGTCTTGAATTCGGTGGAGATTTGGAACCTCTTCAACGTGACCGACGATGCGCACCCGATTCATTTGCACCTGGTGTGTTTCCAGATTCTGGACCGGCGGCGCTTCGAACCCTTCGCGTATCAGAGCCAGAAAGTAGTGCATTATACCGGCGCGGCGACGCCCCCGGAGCCTTGCGAGGCGGGATGGAAGGATACGGTGCGCGCCGATCCGGGAATGATTACACGGATCATCATCCCGTTTGAAGGATTCGTGGGGCGTTATGTGTGGCATTGCCATATTCTGGAGCACGAGGACAATGAGATGATGCGTCCTTATGAGGTGGTCGCGGCCGGCAAACGTGGGCGCTAGTGGTCTTTCAGGAGGGAAAAGTTCATCTGGACAGTGGCGTGTGTGCTGACCGGCTCCCCGTCCTTC
>Ga0302324_100006238_pt1 | contig 25747 bp, 25 predicted proteins | sample Palsa_T0_1_FD_201949 | JGI IMG/M metagenome (GOLD analysis project Ga0302324, IMG submission 201949) | Peat permafrost microbial communities from Stordalen Mire near Abisko, Sweden - Palsa_T0_1 | ecosystem: Environmental > Terrestrial > Soil > Palsa > Peat permafrost | place: Sweden: Abisko... | reverse complement strand
GACCGTGTTTCTCGGTACGACGCTAGGGCCCGTCTCTGAACTGCTGCAGGCCGGCGTGGGATCGGCTCGAGCAGTTTGCCGATCGATGGCTCTTCGAGCAGGCCACAAGCACCGCCGATGCCTAGCTCCCTAGCCAAGGCTACGCATCCGCGGCGCTCGGCGCGGGAGCGCGGGCCTGAATCCGGATCTCCGACAGGATCCGCTCGAGCCTCGGCTCGGTCACGCGATCGACGTGGGTCATGGCCGCCGCGACCGCGGGGTGCACGTCGGCGATCCGGGCATGCATCTCGTGGGCGACGGCGCGATAGCTCGGGTGTCCCTCGCGGCCCGAGCGCAGCTCGATCAGCTGCATCGCCTCGCGGGCGTTGAGGTCGAGGATGAAGCGGATCCGGTAGCCGAGGCAGAGCGCGTATGGCGCGGCCTGGGGCAGTCCTGCGTCGACCAGGCGCTCGTACTCGCGCTGGGAGATCTCGAGCGCACGGCGGTACTCGTCTCCGCAGCCGGCGAGATCGACCTGCTCCGGGACCCCGGCGCCGAGGTCGGGAGTCAACGCCTGCCACTGGACGGTCAGCATCCGGTGGCGCTGAAGGTCGCGGAACGCTCCGTAGTCGGAGACGATCTCAAACCGGTAGCGGAGCGCCTCGAACCCGCGGCCCGGGCGATGGCGCCGGTTGGCTCGATCGCCGACGAGCTCGGCCAGTAGTCGCCCGCGCTCGTCGGCTCCGAGGCCGGCGACGGTCTCGGCGATGACCGACTCCGAGCAGGACGCGGCTTCGAACAGCAGCGCGGCGAGCAGGTCGTCCTCGTCTCCGTCGCTGCGCAGCAGCGTCACCGAGGGGCCGTGGGGTGCTTCGACGCCGAGCTCGAGGCGTTCGGCCCAGCGCCGGCCCGCGCGCTCGCGCTGCTCGAGGTAGCGGACCCATTCGCCGCCGCGCTCCGGTCGCTCCACCCGGGTGAGAAAGCTCGGGATCACGAGCTGCAGCTCGTGGAGGATCATCTGACCGTAGCTCTGGGCCTCCGGGAGCGGGTGCGCGAGCAGGTGGAGGATGAGCTGCTCGTAGGTCTGCCCGGTGGCGAAGATCCCCATGTGCGACAGTGAGCTGGCCGGCAGCAGGCCGCGGAGAAGGTCGAGGGCCTTCGCCTTTACCGCGCGCGCGTGGGCCGCCGGAACCTCGCCCTCGGCCCGGGGAAATTCCCGCTCGGCCCAGGCGCCCACCCGCCCCAGCGACTCCGAGTAGATCGAGAACAGCTGGTCCATCGCCGCCGTGTACTCGGGGCCGAGAGCGGGGTCGCGGTAATAGCGAAAGCCTCCGGGGGGGTCGGGCAACGGGACGTCGTAGGCGATGTAGCGCGTGGACTGCTCCAGGTAGGCGCCCAGGCGCGGGCGCTGGAGCACCTTGGTCAGAACGTTGGAGACGAACTCACAGGCCAGGTGGGCCCCTCCGAGCTGCGCGACCGAGTCGTCCCCGTAGCCGAGGAAGATCCGCTCGTAAAGCTCGGCCGCGCGCCGCCCCTCGGCGTCGCCGGACTCGCCGCGGTCGCCCGTGTCCACCGGCTCGGGGAGCCCGTCCGCGAACTCGTCGAGGAACAGTCGGCGGAGCGTTCCCGGGTAGCGCGAGTAGCGCGCGAACAGGGCTCCCTTGACCGTCTCGGGCAGGTTGACGAGGGCGAAAACCGGGCGGTCGAGGTTCGTGAAATGAGCGCTCAGGCGAGCGCGTTCCTCGGCGGTGAAGCTCTCGACGGGGTAGTCCACGGGCGGGGGATCGTAGCGGTGGCGTCGGCTGGCCCGGCCCGCGAGTGGCGGTCACCGTGCCGGCTACAGCTTCTTGCAGATGGCCATCCGCGCGGCCCGCTGGTCGGCCGGCAGCGCGTCGGCCTCCGCCACGCACAGCGCGCGATTTTCGGCATGCTCCGCGGTCAGGTTGTCGGCCTTGATGTCCTGGCACTCGGTCTCGAGGATCGCCTTCTGGTTCGGGGGGAGGCCTGGATTTGCCGCCGCCTGACGGCATTCGGCGTAGGTCTTCGCGGAGTTGACGCTGTTCTGATGCTTGATCGCGCTGAGCGATTTGCCCGAGTTGCTCGTGCCGCCACCGCCGCCACAGCCGGTCACGAGCGCGATCGGCGCGAGCGCGCAGACGAGCAGCAGGCACAGTCTTCTGGTCATAGGCTCCTCCCCAAGTTTCGAACTGCTAGAAGATCCCGGTGATCGACCGCCCCGCGTGCCCCACCAGCCGGAGCAGCGGCGAAGGGATGATCCCGAACAGCACGCCGGCGGCGCTGAACAGGACCGCGACGAGCACCACCTCGGCGTTGGCCACCGCGCCGTCGGGGCGCGGCCAGCCGCCGGCATCGGCCGCGTCGGCCTCGGCTGAGCCGCCGGCGATCGCCGGGCGCCCGGCGACGGTGGGCAGGGCCGGCGCCGGCTCGCGCTCCGGCGAGCTCATCCACATCGTCGCCACCACGCGCAGGTAGTAGCCGAGGGAGATCATCGACCCGACGACGATCACGACCGCGAGCCAGGTGTAGTCGCCCGCCACCAGCGCCCGGATCAGGTAGAGCTTGCCGATGAAGCCGACCGTTCCCGGGATGCCGGCGAGCGAGAGCATGGCGATCGTCATCGGCCACGCCAACCACGGCTGCCGGGCGCCGAGCCCGGCGAGGGCCGAGATGTCGTCGCCTCGGGCGCGCTCGCGCTCGCGGGCCACGATCACCGCGAACGCAGCGATGTTCACGGGCAGGTAGGTCAGGATGTAGAAGACCGTCGCGTCGACCCCGAGCCGGGTCCCGATCACGACGCCGGCGAGCATGTACCCAGCCTGGCCGACGCCCGAGTACGCAAGTATCCGCTTCGTCGAAGTCTGCCCGAGCGCCCCGACGTTGCCGACGATGATGGTGATCGTCGCGAGCGCCGCAAGCATTGGCCCCCACGTGTCCTGCGTGCCGATCACGGCGACGTCGAAGAAGCGCAGGAAGACGCCGATCGCGGCGGCCTTGGTGGCCGTGGCCATGAACGCCGTGATCGGAGTCGGCGCTCCCTCGTAGACGTCAGGCGTCCACTGGTGGAAAGGCGCCACCGACGCCTTGAACGCGAAGCCGACGATGCTCAGCGCGATACCGGTCAGCAGCAGGGGGTCGCTCAGCAGCCCGCCCGGCTGGACCGAATTGCCGGTGATGGCGTTCGCGATCGGGCCGAAGTCGGTCGAACCGGTGGCGCCATAGATCAGTGCCAGCCCATACACCAGCGTCGCCGAGCCGACCGAGCCGATCACCAGGTACTTGAGTCCCGACTCGAGCGAGGCGGCGCGGCGGGAGTCCGACGCGCACAGGATGTACAGCGGGATCGACAGCAGCTCGAGCCCGATGAACAGCGTCACCAGGTTCTGGGCGCTGACCAGCACCGCCATCCCGAAGACCGAGAACAGCAGCAATGAGTGGTATTCGCCGTGGCCCGCCTCGACCGGGGCGCGCTCGCGAGCCGAGAGCACGACGGCGGCGAGGGCGGAGATTGCGAACACCAGATCGAGGATCAGCGCGAGGTCGTCGATCCGTAGCGCTCCGGAGATGATCGAGGTCTGGTCGTGGAAGCGGGAGAGCTCGAGTCCGATCGCGGTCGCCAGCGTGATCACGGTCAGCGCGGGCACGATCCGCTCGCGCACGATCGAGCTCGATAGGAGGCCGACGACGAGCACGAGCAGCGCCCCGAGCGCGAGCGCCACGAACGGCGACAGCGAGGACCAGTCGATGTGGGGGCCCTTGATGTGGGCGGCGGCGAGCGGGAGCAACGCGGTCACGGTCGGCCCGATCCCGTCACCACCGCCACCGCCGCGGGGGCGAGTCCGTCCTGGATCTCAGCCGGGGCCATGGTGCTCTTCAGCGACGATTGAGACCGCTTGAGGCCGAACTGCGGGTACAGCGCGAGCGCCAGGATCACCACTACGAGGGGGACGATCGCCAGCCCGTCGCGCAATGAGATCTCACGCGACTGCACTCTCGGGCCGAGCGGATTGTGCATCGTGCGGATGTACACCCGCAGCGAGTACACGGCGGCGCCGATGACGCCGAGGAAGGCGATCACCGAGATCGCCAGCTTGGCCTTGAACACGCCGAGCAGGATCATGAACTCGCCGACGAAGTTGGACGAGCCGGGCATCGCGAGCGTCGCCAGCGCCACGATCAGGAACAGCGTCGCGAGCACCGGGGCGCGGAACGCCAGCCCGCCCATCTCGCGGATGTCCTCGGACCCGCCGCAGCGGGCCGCGAGCGCCGCGACGATGAAGAACAGCGGTGCCGTCACGAGGCCGTGGTTGACCATCTGGAGCAGCGCGCCCTGGCCGCCCTGGGGGCGCAGGGAGAAGATCCCGAGCGTGATGAAGGCGAGCTGCGCGACCGAGGAGTACGCGACCACCAGCCTGGCGTTGGTGGTGGTGAAGGCCAGTGAGGTGGCCCACAGGATCGAGAACAGTGCGATCACCAGCACGAGCGTCTGGTAGTGGACCGACGCGTAGGGGAACAGGGGCAGGACGATGCGCAAGAACCCGTAGGCGGCGACCTTCGAGAGCACTCCGCTGAACACCGCCACCGCGGGGATCGGCATCGCCCGATAACCGTCGGCGAGCCATCCGTGGAACGGCACCAGCGGCATCTTGACCATGAACGCGACCGCGAAGCACAAGAAGATCCAATCCTGCGAGGTGTGACTCAGCGGCAGGTGCTGGAGCGATGAGATCACGAAGGTGATGTTGGTGCCGTGGGCGCTCGACGCGAGCACGGCGGTGGCGATCGCCGCGACGAGCATGAAGAACGACCCGACGAGCGTGTAGATCACGAGCTTGGTCGTCGCCCGCACCCGGTCGCCGGTCCCCCAGATTCCGATCAGGAAGTAGAAGGGCACGAGCATCAGGTCGAAGAAGGCGACGAACAGGAACAGGTCCTGCGCGCAGAACGCGCCCAGGACTGCGCTCTCGGCGAGGCCGAAGAAGAAGTAGAAGAGGCCCGGGCGCTCCCACTCACGCGAGGCCGCCCACACCAGCGACGCCGTGAACAGCACCGTGGTCAGTACGACCAGCGATACGTTGAGGCCGTCGAGGCCGAGCTTGTAGTGGATGCCAAAGGTCGCGATCCAGGTCCGGTTGGTGACGAACTGAAGCCCGGAGTGGCCGGTCTTGAAGCGCGCGAGGAACGCGATCGCGATCCCCAGCGGGACGAGGCTGGCGATCGCCGTCGCGCGGCCGACGATCTCGGGCGGCAGCGCGCACGCGACCAGGGCAATGGCCAGGGGGAGCCAGATCAGGATCGAGAGGGTCACCGGCTGATGCTCCGGGCGCGCGGCGCTGAATCGAACTGGTCGCGCATCAGCTCGAGATCAGGAAGTAGATGACGACGGCGCTGATCCCGAGCAGCATCAGCGCCACGTAGTAGCGCACGAAGCCGGTCTGCGCGCGGCGCACCGCGGCCGAGCCGGCGCGGACGACGCCGACCGTGCCATCGGTCACGATGCTGGTCACGAGCGTCCGGTCGAGCACGGTGTTGGCCATCTGACCGAACCACGCCGCCGGTCGCACGATCGTGAAGTCGATCAGCTCGTCGAAGTACCACTTGTGGACGAACAACTGGTACAGAGGCGCCAGCCGCTCGCGCACCCGGGTCGCGGTCCCGGGCGCCAGCACCCACACGCGGTACGCGATCGCGATCCCGACGGCGGCGATCGCGGCGCCGATCACGAGCCCGATCCAGTCCGCGCCGGTCGAAGGCTCGCGGGCCGCGAGCGGCGAGCCCGCGAAGGTGGGAGCGAGAAAGCGCCTGATCGCGTCGTCGACCCCCGGGACCTGCAACGCGCCGCCGACCACCGCGAGCAGCGCGAGCGTGCCCATCGCGATCTTCATCGGCCACTCGCGTTCGGCGATGTGGTGCTCGGGGCCGGGGAAGCCGACGTCCGTGTCCTCCGACTCGCCGGTCTGCGGGTTGGTCGGCACCTCGGCGTGGGCGAGGTGGCCCTCCTCGAGCTCCTTCGCCTCCGGGCACGGGTCCCCGAAGAAGGCCCGGAAGATCATCCGGAAGGTGTAGAGGGCGGTCAGCAGCGCTCCCAGGTAGCCGGCGATCCCCATGATCTCGAAGCCGCCGCCGCGATGGTTGAGGTAGGCGAGGATGTCGTCTTTCGAGAACCAGCCCGAGAACGGTGGCAGCCCCGCGAGCGCGATGCCGCCGACGACGAAGCAGCCGAAGGTGAACGGCATCGCCCGCCGGAAGCCGCTCATCCGGTCCAGCGACTGATCGCCCGCCATCGCGCCGATCAGCGACCCGGCCGCCATGAACAGCAGCGCCTTGAAGAAGGCGTGGGCCATCAGCAGGAACAGGGCCCCGGAATATGCCCCCGCGGAGACGCCCATGATCATGTAGCCGATCTGGGACATAGTCGAGTAGGCGATCACCCGCTTGATGTCGGTGACCGCGAGGCCGATGGTCCCCGCGATCAGGAGGGTCAGGCAGCCGCCGACCGCGCCCACGTCGGCCGCCGTCGGCGCCAGCTCGAACAGCGGGTGCATGCGCGCGATCAGGTACACGCCCGCGGTGACCATGGTCGCGGCATGGATCAGCGCCGAGACCGGCGTCGGGCCCTCCATCGCGTCCGGGAGCCAGGTGTGGAGCGGGACCTGCGCCGACTTCGCGAACGCGCCGACGAGCAGCAGCAGGCAGCCCACGACCAGGTCGGTGCTGTCGTGGTGGAAGACGTGGGGAGCGGCGGCGAAGGTCTGCAGGAAGTCGAGCGTGCCGGTGTGGGTGAAGATGAAGAAGGTCCCGAGCACCAGGCCGACGTCTCCCACCACGTTGATCACGAATGCCTTGATGCCCGCTCGGGTGGCCGTGGTGCGCCGGTACCAGAACGAGATCAGGAGATAGGAGGCGGCGCCGACGAACGCCCAGCCGACGATCAGGAGCAGGAAGTTGCCCGCCAGCAGGAGCAGGAGCATCGAGAAGACGAAGAAGTTCAGGTAGGCGAAGTAGCGCGAGTAGCCGCGGTCGGAGGTCATGTACGAGATCGAGTACAGGTGAATCAGGGTCGAGACGCCGCTGACCACGAGGGCCATGAAGATCGACAGCGGATCGACGAGGATCTCGAGCTTTGCGCCCACGCCGACGGTGGTCGCGTAGCTCCACAGCGACGAGGTCAGCTCGCGGTGCGACGAGCCGCGGTTCAGGACAGCCACAAGCATGGCGATCGCGAAGCAGAACGAGAGTCCGATCGCCGCGGTGGCGATCCAGCCCGGGGAGCGTCCCGGGAGCCGGTTGTAGCCGAGCGCGATCACCGTCATTCCGACGAGCGGGCACAGCAGGACCAGCCAGCCGAAGGTCGTCGCCGCCACGTCAGTGCGCTCTGATCGCTGGACGGTGCACTTAGCCCTGGAGTTCCCGCAGGTCGTCGACGTCAATCGGCAGCTGCCGGCGGTACATGGCGACGATCAGTCCGAGGCCCACGGTGACCTCGCACGCCGCGACGACCAGCACGATCAGCGCAAAAACCTGTCCATCCTCGCCGCCCCACATGCGTGAGAACGCGACGAGCGCAAGGTTGGCGGCGTTCAGCATCAGCTCGAGGCAGAGCAGGATCACGAGCGGGCTGCGCCGCACGAGCACGCCGGCGGCGCCGATGGCGAAGATCAGGGCCGAGACGACCAGGTACCAGCCGATCGCCATCGCGCTACTGCTGGCTCCCGAGGACGGGCTCGCCTTCGGGTTGCCCGGCCGGCTTGACTTCGGGTTGCCCGGCCGGGTCCTCGAAGTGGGTGAGGCCGCCGGCCTCGGCCATGGTGCCGGTCCAGGCGGGCCGTGGGGGGTGATACCGGGCCGTGAGCTCCGCGTCGGGCTCGAGCCCTCGCCGGCGGCGCGCCAGCACGATCGCGCCGATCGCGGCGACCAGCAGAAGCAGCGATGCAACCTCGAACGGGAACAGGTACTTGGTCAGGAACAGCTTGCCGATCTGCTCCGGCGTCCCGAAGCCTGGCACGTACGGCGCACCCTTGCCCCCGATGCCCTTGAGCGCCGTCCCCAGCACCGCTACGCAGAGCTCGACCGCGAGCGCGATGGCCAGCAGCGGGCCGAAGATGCTGAGCCCGGACCGACCGCCGGCGACCTCCTCGCCGCCGCCGACGTAAGCGACCACGAACACGTATAGGACCATCACCGCTCCCGCGTACACGATCACCTGGGCGGCGGCGACGAACTCGGCCCGCAGGAGCAGGAACAGCGCGGCCAGCGAGACGAGATGGAAGACCAGGGCGAGCACGCTGTAGAACTGGTTGCGCAGCATCACCACGCCGATCGCTCCGGTGATGGCACCGATCGCGGCGATGAAGAACAGGACGGCGGACATACGCCTCGAGCTACTCCCCTTCCGAGCGCAGCGGGGTGCGCTCGATCGGCTCGGCGAGCAGCATCTCCTTGGTGAAGATCAGGTCCGAGCGCGTGTAGTCCGACATCTCGTAGTCATGCCCCATGGTGATCGCGTCGAACGGGCAGGCGACCTCGCAGTAGCCGCAGAAGATGCAGCGGCTGAGGTTGATCTCGTACACGGCCGCGTAGCGCTCGCCGGCCGACACCCGAAGCTCGGGGGTGTTCTCGGCCGCGACCACGCGGATGCAGTCGGCCGGGCACGCGGCGGCGCACAGCGAGCAGCCCACGCATTTCTCGAGGCCGGTGTCCTCGAACCGGTGCAGCTTGTGGCGGCCGCGGAAGCGGGGGTAGACGGGGGTCTTCTCCTCGGGGTACTGGATCGTCAGCGGTCCCTCGACGATCCGCGCGAACGTGGTCCGCATGCCCTTCAGGGTCGCGCCGAAGGCGCGGTAGGTGCTGTGCATGGGGCCGGGCGCGGGAACGCGGATGACCTCGATCACATCGGCTCCGGGGTTGTACGGGGTCATCTCACCACCAGGATCGCGGTTATCAGGGTGTTCAGGGTCGCGATCGGGAGCAGCACCTTCCAGCCGAACGACATCAGCTGGTCGTAGCGTAGGCGCGGCAGCGTCGCCCTGACCCAGATGAACAGGGTGATGAAGAGCATCATCTTCACCAAGACGACGATCGGATCGACCCAGCCGGGAGGGTGGATCCCGAACGGGAGCATCCAGCCGCCGAGGAACATGGTCACCGCGATCCCCGAGACCACGATCATGTTGACGTACTCGGCGAACAGGTAGGCCACGAACCCGGTTCCGGCGTACTCGGTGTTGTACCCGCCGACGAGCTCGGCGTCGGCCTCGACGAGGTCGAAGGGCGACCGGTTGGTCTCGGCGAAGGACGCGGTCAGGAACACCAGGAAGCCGAAGAACTGGGGGATGATGTACCACATCCCTCCCTGCGCGCCGACGATTCCGGTCAGCGACAGCGTGCCCGCGGTGATCACCACGCCGACGAGCGCGAGCCCCTGGGAGACCTCGTAGGAGATCAGCTGCGCGGCCGCTCGCATCGAGCCCAGGAACGAGTACTTGGATCCCGAGGCCCAGCCGCCGAGCATGATCCCGTAGAAGGAGATCCCGGCGAACGCGAATACGTACAGCGGACCGATCGAGACGTCGATGCCGTAGAGCCCGACGGTACGTCCGAAGATGTGCTGGACGTTGCCGAAGGGCAGGATGGCCAGCGCGGCCACCGAGGTCAGGATGGCGATCGCCGGCGCGAGGATGAACATGTAGCCGATCGAGGTTCGTGGCCGGAACGGCTCCTTGGTGGCGAACTTGACGATCTCGGCCAGCGGCTGCATGAGCCCGAAGGGGCCGACGCGGTTGGGGCCGTAGCGGTGCTGAAAGCGGCCGAGCAGCTTGCGCTCATAGACGGTCAGCAGCGGCAGGACCGCGAAGGCGATGCCGAAGATCACGAGCGCCTTGACGATCTGGACCCACCACGGCTCGAAGTAGTTGACGTCGCCGATGACGATCACGGCTTGAGCACCTCGACGTCGAGATCGGTGAACGCGTTGGCCGAATCCTCCGCGAGACCATCGGCCAGGAAGACCGTGCCGGCGGGGACGCCCGAGTGCACCGCCACGGTCGCCTGCACGGCGGTGCCGTTGGACGCCACCCGCACGATCTCGCCGTCGGCGAGGCCGAGCCGCTGGGCATCCTCGGGCGAGAGCTCGGCGTGCTGGCGGGGAACCAGGAACTTGAGTGCCGGAGAGATCTCGACGTCGGGCGAGGCCCAGATCGGGCGGTGGACGCCGAGGCGGAGCCGCCCGTTGCGCGATGGGGCGCCGGCGGACGGGGCGGGGGCGGCGGCGGCCGGCGGGGCAGGGGCGCCGGCGGACACCGCGGGGCTTGCCTCGGCCGGCAGGGCCGAGGCCTCCGGCCGCGCCGGCCAGCGCACGCCGCGCCCGGCGAGCTCGTCGAGCGTCAGGCCGGCATAGAACGGCACCGCCTGGACGAGCTGCTCGAACGCCATCGGGCTCGAGGAGACACCGAGGTCGTGACCGATTTGCGCCGCCAGCTCGGCGATCACCGACCAGCCGGCCCGCACCTCGTGGGGATGTGCGATCGCGATCCGCAGCCGCTGCAAGCGCCCGTCGGGATGCACGACCGTGCCTTCCTTCTCGGCGTGGGACTCCGCCGGGAACACCACGTCGGCGTGCTCGCGGATCCCCTCGGTGAGGACCGAGGCGTGAGCGACGACGAGGCCCGCGTGGTGGAGCGCCTGATGCCACAGGGTGCGATCGGGGAGATCCCGGAGCGGGTCGGTCTCGAACAGGTACAGCGCGGTCAGCTCGCGCTCGGCCGCGGCCGTGGCGATCTGCGCGGCCGCGCGGCCCTCGACCCCGGCGGGCAGCTCCGAATACCCGGGGCCGGCATCTGGGAGCACGCCCGCTTCGCGCAGGCCGCGGCCATTGGCGCTGCCCGGGACCTCGAGTAGCCCGGCGCCCTCGCGGCTCTCCAGGCCGAGGCTGGCGGCGATGCTCAGCAGATGGGGAAGCGCGACGGCGCCCACCTTCTCGCCCCACAGGATCACCACATCCTGGCCCCCGTCGCGCAACAGGCGGGCCAGCTCGCCTCCCCCTGTGCCCCGCAGATCCGCGGCGAGCTGGGCGAGGAACGCGCCCTCGCCTCCGGGCGCCAGGCGAACCGACAGCTTCGCATTCGGGTCCAGGGCGCTCGGCCGGGCGGTGGCGACGGCGAGCTTGGTGCCGTTGCGGCGAACGCCCTTGCGGATCCGCAGGTCGATGATCGGCGCGTCGTCCTGCGGCTCGCAGCCGACCACGAGCACCGTGTCGGCGAACTCCAGATCGGGCACGGTCGCCTGCAGCGCGGGCGCCGCCAGGGCGCGGGCGAGCGCCGGCGGGACCGAGCCTGCGACGCGCGAGTCGATGTCGGCCGAGGAGAGCGCCTCGCGCAGCAGCCGCGCGAGCAGGAAGCCCTCCTCGTTGCTGGCGCCGCCGCCGACCAGCGCCCCGACTCGGCCGCGATGGCGCGCCAGGCCGGCAGCGACCTCGAACGCCTGCTCCCAGGAGACCTCGCGCAGCGTGCCCCCGTCGCGGATCATCGGCGCGGTGATTCGCTCATCGACGTGGAACGCCTGGTAGCCGAAGCGGCCCTTGTCGCACAGCCAGCCGTCGTCGACCTCGGGATTCTCGCGGGCGAGTACGCGCGTGACCTTCTCGTCTCGGACGGTGAAGGAGACGTTGCACTGCGCCGGGCACAGCGTGCACACGCCGCCCGCGTCCTCGATGTCCCAGGGCCGGGCGCGGAAGCGATAAGGCTGCGAGGTAAGCGCCCCGACCGGGCACAGCTCGATGATGTTGCCGCTGAACGGAGCAACGTAGGGGTGCCCGTCGTGGGTGGCGACGAACGTGTGCGCGCCCCGCTCGGCGAAGATCAGCTGGTAGTCCTCGGCGATCTCCTGCGAGAAACGGACGCAGCGGTAGCAGAGGATGCAGCGCTCGCGGTCGATCGCCACCAGCGGCGAGAGGGCGAGCGGCTTGACGAAATGACGCTTGGGCTCGATGAAGCGCGAGCGACCGGCGCCCCAGCCGAAGGTGATGTCCTGCAGCGGGCACTCGCCGCCCTTGTCGCACACCGGGCAGTCGAGCGGGTGGTTGACGAGCAGGAACTCAACGATGGCGTGCTGTGCTCCCCGCACCCGCTGGGTCTGGGTGTGGACGACCATGCCGTCCTTGACCGCGGTCGAGCACGAGGTCTGGAGCTTCGGGATTCCCTCGATCTCCACCAGACACATGCGGCACGCGCCGACCGGCTTGCCGAGCTTGCGCTCGAAGCAGAAGTAGGGAATCTCGACGTCGCCGAACCGGGCGGCCTCGACCAGCATCTCGCCCTCGGGCGCCCGCACCTCGCGGCCGTCGATCGTGAGCTGAATGATCTTTTGCTCCGGCCGCGGCATCAGTGCACCGGCATCGGGCCCGCGGCCTCGTCCGCGACTCCGAGCGCGACGACGTCCTCCAGCGCTCCGCTCCCCGCCCGCTCGCGCGCGGCCTCGATGTGCGCCTCGAGCTCAGGGCGGTACTTCTCGATGATCGAGCCGATGGGCATCGCCATCGCGTCCCCGAGCACGCACAGACAGTTGCCGATGATCTGCTCCTGGACCGAGGCCATGATGTCGAGGTCCATCGGGGTTGCCTCGCCGGACTCGATCCGCTGCAGCATCTTGACCGTCCAGTTCGTGCCCTCGCGGCACGGCACGCACTTGCCGCACGACTCGTGCGCGTAGAACTTGGCCAGCTTCATCGCTACATCGAGCACCGGATGGGAGTCGTCGACGATGATGATCGCCCCCGAGCCGAGCATCGATCCCGCCTTCGCCATCGAGTCGAAGTCGTACGGGATGTCGAGGTCATCGGCGGTCAGCACCGGGGCGCTCGACCCGCCCGGGAACCACAGCTTCACCTTGCGGCCATCCGGAGGCCCGCCGGCGAGCCCAAAGATGATCTCGCGCGAGGGGGTCCCGAGTTCGATCTCGTAATTGCCCGGACGCTTGACGTCTCCCGAGACGGACACCAGCTTGGTCCCGGTGGAGGTCTCGGTGCCGATCTTCGCGTACTCGGCGCCACCCATGGTGATGATGTGGGGGACGGTGGAGAGCGTCTCCACGTTGTTGATCAGGGTGGGGCCGTCGTAGAGGCCCTCGACCGCGGGAAAGGGCGGCTTCAGCCGCGGGTTGCCGCGCTTGCCCTCGAGCGAGTCGAGCAGCCCCGTCTCCTCGCCGCAGATGTAGGCGCCGGCGCCGCGGTGCAGGACGAGCGAGAGCGTGTGCTCGGAGCCAAGGATCCGCTCGCCGATGTAACCGGCGCCGCGCGCCTCCTCGATCGCCGCGTCGAGGATGTCCGCCTGATAGTCGTACTCGCCACGGATGTAGATGAACGAGCGATCGATCCCGCCCGCGTAGGCCGCGATGACGATTCCCTCGATCAGCATGTGCGGGCTCTTCTGCATCAGCTCGCGGTCCTTGAAGGTTCCAGGCTCGGACTCGTCGGCGTTGCACACCAGGTACTTGTCCATGTCCCCCTTGGGCAAAAACGAGACCTTCTTGCCCATCTGGAAGCCGGCCCCTCCGCGGCCCCGGATGGCGGAGGCCAGCAGCTCGTCGAGGACCGCCTGAGGGCTCATCGACAGCGCCTTGCGTAGCGCCTGGTAACCGCCACGGCGCTCGTACACGGCGAGCGTGTTCAGCCTGGGCTCGTCGATCCGGTCGAACAGGATCTTCCTCATTCGCCGGCCGCCCCCGGGTCGGCGCACGGTCGGAAGCGCAGCTGCTTTTCCTCGAGCACCGGCTTGCCGGCGCGCAGGTCGGCGAAGATCCGCTCGATGTCCCCGTGCTCGAGCGGGCCGACGTACTCGCCGTTGACCGACGCCATCGGCGCGATGTCGCACGCGCCGAGGCATTCGAACGAGCGGACGGTGATGTCCTCTTCCTCCTCGGCGGCGGCGCTCATCGCCTCGTAGAGCTCATCCGCGCCGCGCAGCGAGCACGAGATGTTCGTGCACACGAAGACGTCGTTGTGCCCTTTCGGATAAGTGACGAGCATGTCGTAGAAGGTGGCGACCGAGGTCAGGTAGGCGGGCGTCACGCCCATCACCGCTGCGACCTGATCGATCGCCTCCGGCGAGCACCAGCCGTGCTCCAGCTGGGCGGCGTGGAGGGCGGGGATCGAGGCCGAGTGGGGATCCGGGTACCTGGCCATCGCCGCTTCGATCTCCTGCCGCAGGTCATCGGGCACCGGCGTGGTCGCCGGATCGGGGACGACGGCCGGATCCTTGGTCAGGTCGACCGCGTCGTCCCAGCCCGGGACGCGAGAGCCGTGTTCGAAGCGGGGGACGGGAGCGGTCTGCGGACGGTCCCAATCGGAGCGTTCGGGGGTGGCGCTCACCGGTCGATACCCCCCAGAATCGGATCGATCATCGCGAGCGTGGCAATCAGGTCGGCGATATAGGCATCCTTCACCATCGGCACCGTCGCCTGCAGATTGACGAAGCTCGGGTCGCGCATGTGGACGCGCGCCGGCTTGGCGGAGCCGTCGGCGCGCACGAAGCAGCCGAGCTCGCCCCGGGGCGACTCGATCGGGTAGTAGACCTCGCCCGGCGGGACGCGGAAGCCCTCGGTGACGAGCTTGAAATGGTGGATCAGCGCCTCCATCGAGGTCGCCAGCTCGTGGCGGGGCGGCAGCGAGACCTTGCGGTCGGGAGTGATGAACGGCCCCTCGGGCAAACCACGGAGCGCCTGGTCGATGATCTTCGTCGACTCATAGAGCTCGGCGTGACGGACGCGGAAGCGGTCGTAGTTGTCCCCGACCGTGCCGACCGGGATCTTGAAGTCGAAGTGGTCGTAGGACGAATATGGCTGCGCCTTGCGCAGGTCCCACGGGTTACCGGCAGCGCGGAGGAGCGGGCCGGTGACGCCGAGTGAGAGCAGCGTCTGCTCATCGAGCGGGCACACGTTGCGCAGGCGCTGCAGGACGATCTCGTTCTGCTCGAGCAGCGCCGCGTACTGGTCGGCGCGGGTGGGCATCTCCTTCACGAACGCGGCGAGCTTCGTGTCGAACCCGTGGGGAATGTCCTCCATCACGCCGCCGACCTGGATGTAGCGCGTGTGCATCCGCTGGCCCGAAGACATCTCGAACAGATCGAGGATCGTCTCGCGCTCGCGGAAGCAGTACCAGAACATCGACATCGCACCGAGATCGAGCGCGCTCGTCCCGAGCCACACCAGGTGCGACATGATCCGGTTGAGCTCGAGGTGGATCACGCGCAGGTATTGGGCGCGCGGCGGCACTTCGATTCCGAGGAGCGTCTCGACGGCACCGCAGAAGGCCATCGCATTGAAGTAATAGGCCAGGTAGTCCATCCGCTCCACGCAGGGAATGACCTTCCAGTACGACTTGTCCTCGCACGTCTTCTCGATCCCCGTGTGCACGTAGCCGATGATCGGCTTGAGGTCGCGGACGATCTCACCCTCGAGCGTGACCAGCAGGCGCAGCACCCCGTGGGTGGCCGGATGGTGGGGGCCGATGTTGAGGGTCAGGAGCTCGTGGGTCTCGCCCTGACCGGCCGGTTCGCTGGCCAGCGTGATCGACTCCTCCCGCCGGCGGTAGTCGCTGGTCGCGCTCACTGCCACTTCCCGTAGGAGTTCTCTTCGTTATAGGTGAAGAGCACCGGTTCGCCGCCGATCGGGAAGTCGCGGCGCTGGGGAAAGCCCTCGTAATCCTCGGGCATCAAGATCCGGCGCAGATCGGGGTGGCCGTCGAAGACGACGCCGAACATGTCGTAGACCTCGCGCTCGGGATGGTTGGCGCCGGGCCACAGGTCGACCACCGAGGCGATGTGGGCGGCGTCGACGTGGACCCGGGCCTTGACCGAGATGCGATCGACCTCGTGCATGTCGAGCAACTCGTAGAGGACGCCGAGCCGGGGCTCCTCCGGGTAGTAGTCGCAGCCGTGGAGGCTGGCCAGAAAGCCGTAGCCCCGGTCCTTGAGACGTTCGAGCACGCTATGAACCAGGCGTGGCTCGGCGATCACGGTCGCCCGCCCGTGCATGAACACGGTGCCTAGGACCGACTCACTGTCCGCGTCACGAAGGTCGTGTGCGATCAGCTCGAGCCCGGTCGCGTCAGGCACCGGGCGGCTCCTCCGGGACAACCTCCTCGGTGCCGACGGCGCCGTAGCGCTCGCGCCAGCCGTCTGGTGGATGCCCCTGTACCTTCTCGCGCAGCTTCAGGATCCCGTGGGCGAGCGCCTCGGGGCGGGGCGGGCAGCCCGGGACGTGAACGTCGATCGGCATGAACTTGTCCGACGGGACCAGGGCGTAGTTGTTGAACACGCCCATCGAGGAGCAGCACGCTCCCATCGAGATCGCCCACTTGGGCTCGAGCATCTGATCGTAGATCCGCCGCACGATCGGCGCCATCTTGATCGACACCCGGCCCGAGAGAATGAGCAGATCTGACTGGCGCGGGGAGGCGCGGAAAGCCTCGAAGCCGAAGCGAGCGATGTCCAGCCGCGCGCCGACGATCGACATCATCTCGATCGCACAGCAGGCGAGGCCGAAGGTGGCCGGCCAGATCGCGTTCGAGCGGCCCCAGGCCACCGCCTTGTCGAGCGTCGTGGTCAGCACGCGCTCGCCGACGAACTGCTCGAGCGCTTCGTCCTCGAGCTCGCCGCGGAGCATGTCGCGCGCCTGGAGCTGCCGGGAACGGAACTCGCTCGGCGAGTCGAGCTTCTGCCGGATCACCTCCACGCGAGTGCCCCCCGGCGCCACACGTAGCCGAACGCGATCGCCAGCAGCACGATGAAGACGATCGTCTCTGACAGCGCGAAGGTCCCAAAGGACCGCAGCTCGACGGCGATCGGGTACAGGAAGATGACCTCGATGTCGAACAGGATGAACAGCATCGCCACGAGGTAGAAGCTGATCCCGAACCGGAAGCCGCGCTGCACGTCAGAGGGCAGCCCGCACTCGTACGGGTCCTGCTTGGAGCGGTTGGGAAAGCGCCTGCCGAGGAACAGGTTCAGGACCGCGAACAGGGTTCCGACGAGCCCGCCAAGCACTAAGAACACGATCGCGGGGAGATAGGTTCGAAGCACGGATGGTCGTTATATCAGGGGTGGGTGTTCGGGGCTTGTAACGCTCGTTACTTACCGGGGTGTCCTCGGGGGGGCGGTCGTGCCCTCGCCACCAGGCTGCGGTGGGGCAGGCTCTTGCCGCGTGCTGGGTTCGGACGCAATGGTGGCGGGGGGGCACGACCGTCCCCAGGCCCTACCCGCAACTCCGTCACACCGCCCCGCCTTGAAGCGTGGGGTTGCTCGTGGCGTGGGGGTCGCCGGTCTCGGCTCAGTGCGCGGTCATGGCCGCTCTTAGGGCCAGCACCACAATCACCAGCGCCGTGATGGTCATGACGCCCAGCTCACGGCGGAGGATGGAGAGGACCATGGCTTGCTGGTCTTCTTCGGGGAGCTCGCCTACCTCGGCGGCGGATTCGAAGCCGCTGGAGGCGAGGATCATCTCGGCCGAGGAGATCCGGAGCTGCTCGCCGACGAAGGAGACGGCGAGCGGGAGCAGGCCGTAGAGGAGGTGGATGGACGGGGCCTTGTGGCTGAGCTCGAGGATCCCGCCGAGGATCGCTTCGATCACGAGGACGGCCTGGCTGGTGCGCAGCAGGCGCCAGAACAGCCGGCTGGGCTCGACGCGCCACCAACGCCAGGCGCCCCATAGCCCGGTCGCCGCGCTGAGGGCGATCACAGCTGAGCCGACGACGATGTGGACGTCTTTCATCGCGCCACAGGGCCGCTACTCCGTAAGCGTGCGGTATCCGCCGCGGAACCAGATCAGCGGGTCGCCGCCGCCCTGACCCATGGCGATCACCTCGCCGATCGCGACCGTGTGATCGCCGCCCGCGATCAGGTCGCGCACATCGCATACCGCCCAGGCCAGCGCTCCGGTGAGGATCGGCACGCCGTGCTCGAAGGTGTGCTCGACGCTCTCGAGCTTCTCCTGCTCGGGGACCTTCGAGGCGAACACCCCGGCCAGGTGCTCCTGCTCGGCGGCGAGCACGTTGACCCCGAAGCGACCGGACTCGCGGACGATCGGGAGCGTGCGCGCCCCCTCCTGGAAGCACACCAGCGCCAGCAGGGGGTCGAGCGAAAGCGAGCACAGGGCATTGGCCGTCATCCCGCCCGCTCCGCTCGGGCCCGCGCTCGTGATCACGGCCACCCCCGTCGCGAAGTGACCGAAGACCTCGCGGAACAGCTCTGCATCGGGCGTGGTGACCATCGAGCAGGGGTTATAGCTAGTGCGCGACGCGGTGGCACCACCTGGGCGCAGCCGCCCGCGGTCGCCCGCGCTTGCAGGAGCCGCGCCCCGCGCCGCGAATCACCGTTAGATCCCGGCGCCGGCCATGAGACGTTCGCTCGAAGCTCTTGTGGCGCGTTCGTCCCATCGGCGGCAACCAGGCGGCCGGCGCCGGGGCCGTCACCCCGCCATCGCGGCGCGGTGGCCGCAGGGGCGCGCTAGCCGTGGCGCACCGCCACCACATCGAGCGTCCCCCACAGGCCGAGCGCCTGATCGTCGATATTCGTCGAGCGGAGCATGTAGTGACCGGGCGCGAGATCGACGGTGATCGTGCCGCTGGCGCCCGGCGCGAGGTACAGCGGCTTGTTCTCGTTGAAGTTCCCCAGCGAGACCACGAAATTGTGTGTCTGAGTCCCGATGTTGAGGGCGGTGATGGTGAGCGTTCCCGCGTATGCGCGGACGGTGTCGGGGACGATCCGATACTCGCTGAGCGCGACGTGGAGCGTACGGCTAGCGCCGACTCGGATCGTGTGACCGCAGCCGGCGAGCATGGAGGCGAGGACGAGGGCGGCGAAGGCGCGGGCCGGAGGTGGCATTCGCATGCGTGACATCGGATGGCGATTGTTCCGTATCATCTCGGCCCGCATGAGACGGCCCGTCAAGGTCCTCCTGGTCTCGGGCGCCATCCTGGCGGTCGCTCTCCTCTCCACCGCGTGCGGGACGGAGAGGATCAGCGTCCCCAAGTCGAGCTCGAACTACGCCGGGGCCGTCCTCTTCAACCAGCGCTGCGGAGGATGCCACACGCTTTCGGCCGCCGCTACGCACGGATCTGCGTCGAACATCAAGACCCGTCTGGTGACCAACGGCCCCAACTTCAACACGCGCTGCGAGCGGCCGGCGATCCGCGTCCTCTACGCGATCGAAAACGGCGGCTTCTCGGGTGCGACGATGCCGCAGAACATCGTCGTCGGTAAGCAGGCGCAGGAGGTGGCGATCTTCGTCAGCACCTACGCGGGGGCCAAGACGCAGACCAATTTCGGCGCCACGCCGTGCAAGGACCAGTCGATCGGCTCCGTCCCGATCGCCTCTACGACCGCGACGACGGCGCCGGCCACGACAACTCCGGCCACGACAACTCCGGCCGCGAAGCCCAAGAAGAAGGCCGCGCCGAAGAAGAAGGCCGCGCCGAAGAAGCCGGCCGCACCGGTGGCGGCGGCCAAGGGTCCCAAGATCGGCACCGCGACGATCGCCGGCCTCGGGCCAGTGCTGGTGAACGCTCAAGGAAAGACGCTCTACATCTTCGAACCGGACAACGACAAGAAGGTCACCTGCGTAGGCGGCTGCGCGGCGATCTGGCCCCCGGCCTCGCTCCCCACCGGGCAGAAGGCGGCCGCTTCGGGCGCGGTCAAGCAAGCGCTGTTGGGAAGCGACCCGGACCCGTCGGGTGGTCAGGTGATCACCTACGCGGGCTGGCCGCTGTACGCGTATGTGGCCGATAGCTCCCCGGGAATGGCCACCGGAGAAGCCGTCAACCTCAACGGTGGCCTGTGGTACGTGATCTCCCCGTCGGGCAAAGTGATCAAGGCGAAGTCCTAGAAACACGTAGTGCTGCCCGCAGTCGACGACCCCGACGGAGGCTCCGCGTTCTCGACATCAGGCTGATCCGCCGCGACCCGGACGCGGTCAGGCACGCGCTCGCGCGGCGAGATCCGGCGCTGGCCGAGACGGTCGATCGGTTGCTCGAGCTCGACGAGCAGTGGCGCAGGCTCACCGCGGAGCTCGAGGAGCTCAGAGCCGAGCAGAATCGCGCGAGCCGCGGTCGTCGCGGCGCGCCGACGTCCGAGGAGCGCGAGCAGCTGGCCCAGCTCGCGGCGAGCGGTCGCGAGCTGAGCGACCGTGAAGTCGCCGTGCGCGGCGAACGCGACCGGATTCTCGCTTCGCTCCCCAATCTTCCGGCGCCTGACGCCCCGGACCACGACGAGGTGTTGCGCGAGGTGGGGGATGCCGGCGCCCGAGGGCGGGATCACCTGGAATTGGCGGGCCCCCGAATCGACATGGAGCGGGCGGCGCGGGTGTCGGGCTCGCGTTTCGCCTACCTGCTCGGTGACCTCGCGATGCTCGAGCTGACGCTGGTCCGCTACGCGCTCGAGAAGGTGCGTGGAGAGGGCTTTGAGCCGGTGATCCCGCCGGTGCTGGTGCGCGAGGAGGCGCTATACGGGACGGGCATGCTGCCCGACACCGAGCAGCAGATCTATCGCCTCGCCGACGACGAGCTATATCTCGTCGGCACCTCGGAGGTGCCCCTGGCCTCGCTCCATCGGGATGAGATCCTCGCGGCGGACCAGCTCCCCGCGCGGTACGCCGGGTACTCGTCCTGCTTCCGGCGTGAGGCCGGCGCCGCCGGCAAGGACACGCGCGGGATCTTCCGCGTACATCAGTTCGAGAAGGTCGAGATGTTCTCGTTCGTGGCGCCGGAGGACTCGCCCACCGAGCACGAGCGGCTGCTGAGCATCGAGGAGTCGATCCTCTCCGAGCTCGAGATCCCCTACCGCGTGGTGGCGATCGCGGTCGACGATCTCGGTGCCTCGGCGGCCAAGAAGTACGACTGCGAGGCCTGGCTCCCCGGCCAGGGTCGCTACCGAGAGCTGACGTCGTGCTCGAACACCACCGATTTCCAGGCGCGGCGGCTCGACATCCGCTACCGGACCGCGGACGGGAAACTCGCCCACGTGCATACGCTCAACGGAACGGCGGTCGCGGTCGGGCGGACGATCGTGGCGCTGCTCGAGAATGGGCAGCGGGACGACGGCGCCGTCGTGCTCCCCGAGGCGCTGGTCGCCTGGGGCGCGCCGCCGGTGTTGCCTGCCGCCTTGTCCTAGTTAGGGCCCGCGGCTTTGTAATTGGCGGCTCCGACGGCGTCTGGACGCGGCTGGAGCCGCCCGCTCGCCCTCACGTACCACCAGTACGATCGTGGCGAGCGGGCGGCCCCATCCACGCCCAGCCACTCGCCGGATTCCACCACTTACTCCTTCGCGGGCCCTTATCACCGTCGCGAGTACGACGGAGACCGCTAGCTAACTGTAGGCCTCTTGGACGATCGGCAGGTCGAGCCGTGGGGCTCGATTGCGGAGCAGCACGAGCGCGGCCCGCGGCGGTCCGCAGGGCGCGATCCGCGCGACCATGCGGACGCCGAAGGCATTGCGCGGACGCACGAACACCGAATGACGCTGGTCGCTCTCCGTGCTCGCCTGACGGACCAGATGGAGGAAGTTCTCGGCCTCTCCGGCCTCGACATCGGCAGGACCGAGGAACTCGGCTACGGGCCGGTCGAGCACCTCATCTTGGTTCACGCCCAAAAGCGTCGCCGCCTGCCGGGAGACGGTCTTCACAGTCAGCAGCGAGTCGATCACGAGAAACGCGTCATCGTGAGCGGGAAAGGCATCCAACCTCGTCTCCAGCAGGAGTCCCATTCCGTAGGACCCGCAGACCTGCGCCAACGGCGAGATCGGCTCCTCGCTGGGCGGAGCGGCGCACTCGCCACAGAAGCACGACCACCCGGGCGCGTCGTCGAGCGCGCCTCTGATCAGTCGCAGCGACGGCCGTCGCGCCGGCGAGATCATCTTGTTTTCGTGCCTCCCATACGAGTCGAAACGGCCTTCGGAGGCGGAGGTTGGAAGTTAGTGGGGAAGATTTTTGGCAAAACGCGTGGCGTGCCAATTCCCGGATGACGGGAGAGGCGTACAAAGACCGAACACTGAAGTTCTGCTTGAGAGTTTGGTCCGGAACGTCAGCTGCGGGGACTTTTGGTGGCCGTGTGTGCGCTCGACCACGGGTTAGGCGCTCTTCCTCCACCTTCTGCACCGGTTTTCTGTGTTGTGCCGTCGGCAGCAAGCCTTGGCAGTCGGTCGGGGCGTGAACATACCCACAGGGCAAACGTGAAGACCTCAACGACGGAGAGGGAGGGATTCGAACCCTCGAACGAGGTCAACCCCCGTTACGCGATTTCCAGTCGCGCCCGTTCAACCGCTCCGGCACCTCTCCTGGCGTGGCCCGACGGGCCACCTGAGAGCTCGGCCGAACCGAGCCCCCGAGTGGGGCGATCATGACTAAATCTGCCAGATCCCGTCGCGCAGCACCGGCACGTCCTCGCCGCCGGTCGTGATACCGGTGACCGCGATGTCGTCCGAGCCGATCATGAAGTCGATGTGGATCTGGCTCCGGTTGACCGCCGGCTGATCGGCGTCGCCGACGGTGAACGCGAACCCCTGCCCGAGCGCGATGTGGCTGGCCGCGTTCTCGTCGAGCAGGGTGTCGAAGAAGATCGTGTCCAAGGGCCCGATCCGGCCCTCGCGGTCGACGAGCGCGACCTCGCCGAGCCGGGCTGCGCCCTCGTCACGGGCCGCGAGCGCGCGCAGGGTGTCGGCTCCGCGGTCGGCGTCGATCTCGACCGCCCGGCCGGCCTCGAAACGGACTCGCAGTCCCTCCACCAGGGCGCCCGCCACGAACAGGGGCTTGGTCGCGCGCACCACACCGTCGACGCGGGCCGGATCGGGCGTGGCGAACACCTCCTCGGTCGGAATGTTCGGCGCGTGGACGATCCCGTCGACGGTGACCATGCGCGCGCCGTGCCAGCGGCTGCTGGGAAACAGCCCGACCGTGAGGTCAGTGCCCGGTCCCTGGAAGCGGATCGCGGTGAGACGATGCTCGCTGAGCTTCTCCGCCGTGGCCTCGAGCGCGTCGAGCCGAGCGGTCCAGGCGGCGACGGGATCGTCCTCGTCCAGCCGGCAGACGTGGGCGATCTGGCGCCACAGAAGCTCGAGCGCCTCCTCACCGTCGAGCCCGGGATGGACCAGCTCGGCCCATGCCCTGGTCGGGGCCGGGGAGGCGGTCCAGTTCGTCGAGCGGGCATTGAGGAGGTCCATCCCCTCGCGCGTCGCGGGGAGCATGTCGCGTCCGACGCGCGCGGGATCGAGCCCCTCGAGGGCGTGTGGCGCCGCGGGACCCGACAGCGCGATCCGCGCGGCGCGGTGCTCGCCGAGGGCTCGCATCCGTTCGCCGTACCAGGGGGGCACGAAGTCGAGCGTCTCCTCGGCCGCATGCAGCACCCGCGAGCGCTTCAGGTGGACGTCGAAGACCGCGAGGTCGACGAACTTCGCCTGCTGCTCGTAGGCGACGTCCGCCACCGCACGGGTCAGCTCCTCCTTCCCCGGCTCGGTGCCGATGGCGACGATCTGTCCCGGCTGGAGGTTGGCGCCGAAGCGCACGATCAGCTCGGCAAGCCGGCGGATCGTCTGTGGATCGGGCATTCGCTCAGGCCAGCCGCGGTAGGGCGATGCCCTACCGCCGCGGTAGGGCGATTGCCCTACCGCGGCGCAGGCTGTCGTGCGCTAGCTCGACACCGCCATCTTCGGCGCGCTGCTCAACCGGATCAGGATGATCGAGCTCTCGGCCGCCTGCCACGAGGCCGCGGTGGCGCAGTCCATGGTGACCGTGCCCGTCCCGGCGAAGGTGTGCGTGATCTCCATGTTCACGTCCGCGGAGCCGGAGAAGAACGAGCCTCCGATTACGTTGCTCCCGATCGCGACGTCGGCATCGGCGCTGATCGAGCATTGAACGTCAGCGGTCGGCACGAACTCGAACAACGAGCCGGGGGCGTTGAGGTCGGCGATGTTCGTCTCGGCGAAGATCGCGTACACGCCGGGTGGGATGTTGTCCGCGGTGATCACCCGCTGCGAGGGCTGGCCGGCGGCGACGTTCGACGGCCCGGTCTGGCGGTCGTACTCGAGCGCGGAACCAACGGTCGTGCTGCTCGTCGTGGTACTGCCGCTCGTGCCCTCGAGCGTCTTGATCGCCTTGCTCGTCAGCTTGCTCGTACCGATCGAGCTGTTCGCGATCTGGTTGGCGCCGATCGTTTGACCCTTGATCTGCCGCCCCGTGATCGTGGCCGCGTGAATGTTCTTCGCGGTGATCACCCCGTTGGCGATCTGCGAGCTGGAGTGGATCAGGACCGAGGCGGCGGTCGCGGTCCCCCCGCAGGCGATGACCAGGGCGATCAGTGCGACCACCATCGCGGGGCTCGGTCGACGGGGTCGAAGCTTGGCCAAAGATGACGAGCGTTTCATGGAACTCCCTCTTCCTCGTGGACCTCCTGCCCCTGCCGCAGGGCCGAACGGTGCCTGATGGATCCGGCCAGAAAAGCGACCCAATACTACCCGCGCCACCGGCCCCCTACACTCCCGGGGCGCCGGCCTCGCACAGGACTCCTGCGAGCCTTCGTATCGTGCCGGCCGGTCTAACCTGGAGCGAGAGGAGAGCAAGCGTGGCATTCGAGGTGGGAGATCGTGTCGTCGCCGAGAAGAGCGGCCGTCGCGCACGGACACAGACGTCGGGGCTGCGCACACCTCGCCACGGCGTCATCGAAGAGGTTTTGCGCGGCGATCCGCGGCCGAGATATCGGATCCGCTGGGACGTCGGCGAGGTGAGCATCTATTCACCGGCCAACAGCGGCCTGCATCCGGATCCGGATTTCGAGCCCGCGAGCAAGGGCAAGGCCAAGAGCAAGAGCAAGAGCGCGACGCTATAGCCTTGGCCGCGACCTGACGACGATCGCGCTCACATCCCTGTCGCACGGTGCCGGGTGCGGATGCAAGCTCCCAGCCGCCGACCTCCTGCCGATCGTGCGCGGCCTCACCGCCGCGGACGACCCGCGGCTCCTGGTCGGGTCGGCGACGGGCGACGACGCGGCCGTGTTCCAGCTCCGGCCCGACCTCGCGCTCGTGCAGACGGTCGACTTCTTCACGCCGATCGTGGATGACCCCTTCGACTTCGGGCGGATCGCCGCGGCCAACGCCCTGTCCGACGTCTACGCGATGGGCGGATCGCCGCTGACCGCGCTCAACCTCGTCGCCTTCCCACTCGAGCGGCTCGGCGGCGAGGTACTACGCGCGATCCTCGAAGGCGGGATGGCGGTCGTCGAGGCGGCGGGCTGCGCGATCGTCGGGGGCCACTCGATCGACGACCCGGAGCCCAAGTACGGGCTGGCGGTGACCGGCACCGTCGATCCCGCGGCGATGCTGACCAATGCCGGCGCCCGGGCCGGGGACGCGCTCGTGCTGACCAAGCCACTCGGCGTCGGCGCGATCGCCACCGCACACAAGCGGGGCGCCGCCGACCCCGACCAGCTCGCCGCCGCGGTCGCGGTGATGGTGGCGCTGAACGCCGAGGCGAGCCGGCAAGCGCTGGCCGCCGGGGCCCACGCGGCAACTGACGTGACCGGCTTCGGGCTGCTCGGGCACCTACACGGGCTGGGACGCGAGAGCGGGCTCGCCGCCGAGGTACGAGCGCCGGACGTCCCGCCGCTCGACGGCGCCGTGGCCCTGCTCGACGACGGCGCGGGCCTCTCCGGCGGCGGGCGCAAGAACCGCTCCTACGCCGATACGTTCACCACCTTCGACCCGGGCGTGGCCGAACCCCT
>Ga0302324_100006237_pt1 | contig 25751 bp, 31 predicted proteins | sample Palsa_T0_1_FD_201949 | JGI IMG/M metagenome (GOLD analysis project Ga0302324, IMG submission 201949) | Peat permafrost microbial communities from Stordalen Mire near Abisko, Sweden - Palsa_T0_1 | ecosystem: Environmental > Terrestrial > Soil > Palsa > Peat permafrost | place: Sweden: Abisko... | reverse complement strand
TGGCGGAAAATCACCTCTGCGGAAAGGTCATCGGCGTCGCCATGGACGGTACTGGACTTGGCTCCGATGGCACCATCTGGGGCGGCGAATTCTTGGTGGCGGATCTCGCTGGCTTCGAGCGCCGCGCCCATCTCCGCGCCGTACCGATGCCCGGCGGCGATGCGGCGATACGTCAGCCCTGGCGCATGACTTTAAGCTACCTCCGGGATTCCTTTGGCTCCGAGATACCTGACCATGTGGCCTGTTTTCGGGAGGTTTCCGGCGCACAGTTCAAGCTTGTGGACACAATGCTCGCGCGCCATATTCAGACGGTACAGACGTCCTCGTGTGGACGGCTGTTCGACGCAGTAGCGGCGCTGTTGGGGCTGGGATCTGAGGTCACCTTCGAAGGGCAGGCGGCCATTGCGCTGGAGATGGCAGCGGAACCAAGCGTTACGGATCGATACGGGTTCGATCTGCAGCAAGGTGAAGCGACGGTGATCGATCTTCGTCAAACTATCGCGACGATCGTCAAGGATGTCGCCACTGAACGGCCTGTGGCCGAGATCTCCGCCTGCTTTCACAACACGCTCTGCGCCTCCATCGTCGAGGTCTGCTGCCGCATCCGCAAGAGCGACGGACTGGACCGCGTATGCCTAAGCGGCGGTGTATTTCAGAATCATCTTCTGCTGAGACTTACGGCAGTAGAGTTGCGGCGTTTGGGATTTGGAGTATTCTTACACGCGATGGTGCCTGCGAACGACGGCGGTATTTCGTTGGGGCAAGCTGTGATCGCGAACGAACTGTTGCGTCGAGGAGACTGACATGTGCCTGGCTATTCCCGGCAAAGTGATAGGCACCTACGATCAACGCGGTCTGCGAATGGCCAAGGTCCAGTTCGGCGGCATCGTTCGCGAAGCATGCCTGGAATACGTCCCGGAGACCCAGGTGGGCGAATACGTCCTGGTCCATGTCGGCTTCGCCATCAGCCGCATCGATGAAGCCGAAGCGGAACGCACCTACCAAGCGCTGAAGGATCTCGATCAGCTCACCGAGCTGGAGTCCCCCGTCGTCGAGGAGATCGCAGAGACGGACGAGCCTTCCTACCCAGCCTGGATGAACGCCGGAGACCTGCGACGATGAAGTATCTTGATGAATATCGCAATGGGGACATAGCAGCGAAGATCGTCGCCGAGATGCGCCGGATCCAAACCAAGCCGTGGGTTTTAATGGAGGTCTGCGGCGGCCAAACCCACTCGATCGTCAAGAATGGCCTTGACCATCTGCTGCCGGAGGGCGTCGAACTCGTGCATGGACCAGGCTGCCCGGTCTGCGTTACACCGCTTGAAATGATCGACAAAGCGCATGCGATCGCGCGATCGCCCAATGTCATCTTCTGCTCGTTTGGAGATATGCTGCGCGTGCCCGGCTCCGATGGTGACCTGTTCTCGATCAAATCGCTGGGTGGCGACGTCCGCATTGTGTACTCGCCGCTCGACTGCCTGAAGATCGCCCGCGCCAATCCGGAAAAACAGGTTGTTTTCTTCGCCATAGGCTTTGAGACGACGGCTCCGGCGAATGCGATGCTGGCGTGGCGAGCTCTCGAAGAGCAGGTGAATAATCTTTCGCTGCTGGTCTCGCATGTCCTGGTGCCTCCGGCGCTCGAAGCCATTCTCAGCGCTTCAGGAAATCGCGTGCAGGGATTCCTCGGTCCGGGCCATGTCTGCGCTGTGATGGGGTACAGCGAGTACGACCCCATCAGCGCCCGCTACCACGTCCCCATAGTCATCACCGGCTTCGAGCCGATCGATATCCTCGAGGGCACACTGATGACCATCAGGCAGTTGGAAGAGGGCAACGCCATGGTTGAGAATCAGTACTCGCGCATACTGAATCGCCAGGGCAATCTGCCGGCGCAACAGCTGATCGGCAAAGTGTTCGAGATCGGAGACCGCAAGTGGCGCGGCATCGGCAGTATCCCGATGAGCGGCTACCATCTGCGCGACGAGTTCTCAGGGCACGACGCCGAGAAGCTCTTCGACGTGGCGGAGATCGCCACGCTGGAACCCGAGGTGTGTATCAGCGGTCAAATCCTTCGCGGGATCAGGAAGCCGCATGACTGTCCTGCCTTTGGGACGCTCTGTACTCCGCAGCACCCGCTCGGTGCGACCATGGTTTCGGCTGAGGGAGCGTGTGCCGCGTATTACGCGTATGGCCGTCACCTAAACCCGCAAGGAGCGGATAAGCTTCATCAGATCGTCCCCGGACCCGTTCCGCATGACGTCAGTGTCAAGCCCCGCGAGGAGCGCGAATACTCTCATGCCAGCCGCTGAAGATGATCTGAAGACGGAGGAGGCAATCGCCGGCGAAAGTCTGACGCCTTTCGGTTCGTGCCCGATCCCGATCTTCGACCACAAGCGGATCGTGCTTGGCCACGGTAGCGGCGGCAAGCTCACCGCAGATCTGATCGACAAGATCTTCCTTCCGGCCTTTCGCAATCCGACGCTCGATAAGCTCGACGATCAGGCCGTGCTCACCATCGGGGGCACGCGACTGGCGTTCACCACTGACTCCTTCGTTGTCACACCTATTTTCTTCCCGGGCGGAGATATCGGTCGGCTCGCGATTCACGGGACGGTGAACGACCTGGCGATGAGCGGCGCCCGTCCGCTCTATCTCTCGGCAGCGTTCATCCTCGAAGAAGGGCTGGCCGTTGACGATCTGCGACGAGTGGTCGAGTCCATGCGGAGCGCTGCCGCTGAGGCCGGCGTACAACTCGTCACCGGCGATACAAAAGTCGTCAATCGCGGCAAGGGCGACCAGATCTTCATCACCACAACCGGCATCGGCATAATCGAGCACGACATCAGCATCTCGGCTGATCGCGCCCATCCCGGCGACAAGATTATCCTCAGCGGCTACATCGGCGACCATGGCATGACAATCATGAGCCAGCGGGAGAGTCTCGAATTCGAGAGCGCCATTGAGAGCGACTGTGCACCGCTCAACGGACTCGTCGCAGCGATGCTTGCAACCGCCTCTCCTACGAACGACTTCATCCACACGCTCCGCGACCCGACGCGCGGCGGCATTGCGACTACGCTCAACGAGATTGCCAAACACGCCAACGTCGGCATGCTGCTGGACGAACGTACGATTCCTGTGCGCGAGTCTGTCAAGGGCGCCTGTGAGGTGCTGGGACTCGACCCGCTATACGTTGCGAACGAGGGCAAATTGCTTGCCCTCGTTGTCCCGGAAATGGCTGATGCGGTTCTGGAACAGATGCGGCAGCATCGCTTGGGTCAGGACGCCGTAATCATCGGCGAGGTCGTCGAAGGTCATCCGGGCATGGTGCTTATGAAGACTGAGATTGGTGGCACGCGGGTGCTCGACGTGATGTTTGGCGAACAGCTTCCGCGCATCTGCTAACTCTGGATCAGTAGCAGCACGGCTTACATGATTCCGTTAGCTGTGTAAAAGTTGTATTGAAAAGTCCAATAAAAACATAGATTCATACGTTTGACAGCCAGCTTCGAACAGGCGTAGTGTCTCTGTCATTCGCGCGGACCTGCTTCGGTCGCAGGCTCTGAGTCAGAGCTAACGTTCGAATTTGTGAAGGTGACAGGCTTGCCCTGCTTCTACCATTTCGCTTTCCTGAATTCAAAATCACAGTCCATGTGCTACGACTCCTTTGCGCCTCGGGTGGCAGGTCACGGCACTTACCAAAACTCGGCTGCGAGTAAGCTCGCGGAGCAGATCACAATGCCGTCCCAAGGAGAATTCCATGGTTGACTCGCCAAGCGGTATCACCAAGCCGTCACCTGTATCCGACGTTCACATTCTCTGGATCACTGCCGGCCTCAGTTGCGATGGTGACAGCGTCTCAGTGACCGCGGCCGAACAACCCTCGATCGAAGATGTGCTACTGGGAGCCATACCGGGCCTGCCCAAGGTTCATCTTCACAATCCAGTGCTTGCGTACGAGAACGGCGACGAGTTTATGCAGTTCTTCTACGACGCCGAGAAGGGTCTGCTCGATCCCTTCGTCCTCGTCGTCGAAGGCTCCATCCCTAACGAGAAGATTAAGAAAGAGGGCTACTGGGCGGCCATGGGGACAAACCATGACACCGGCCAACCTATCACCACCTGCGAGTGGATCGATCGCCTCGCCCCCAAAGCCCTGGCCGTCATCGGTGCTGGCACCTGCGCTACCTATGGCGGTATCCACGCTATGGCCGGCAACCCAACCGGCGCCATGGGACTGGCCGATTACCTAGGCTGGGACTGGCGTTCGAAGGCTGGTCTGCCTATCGTCAACGTCCCAGGCTGTCCCGTACAGCCCGACAACTTCATGGAGACTGTTCTCTATTTGCTTTACCAAGTGGCTGGTCTCGCTCCCATGATCCCACTCGATAAACAGCTTCGCCCCACCTGGCTTTTTGGCAAGACAGTCCATGAGGGATGCGATCGCGGCTCCTACTACGAGCAAGGAGACTTCGCTACCGAATACGGTTCTTCAAAGTGCCTCGTCAAACTCGGTTGCTGGGGCCCGGTCGTCGACTGCAACGTCACCAAGCGCGGCTGGATGCGTGGCATCGGGGGATGTCCCAATGTCGGCGGCATCTGCATCGGGTGCACCATGCCCGGTTTCCCCGATAAGTTCATGCCATTTATGGATGAGCCGCCTGGAGGCATGCTCTCCGCGACGCTCGTCAGCGGCTACGGTCGCATGATCCGTGCGCTTCGCAGCATCACCAACGCTACCGTCAACAAGGAACCGAAATGGCGCCACAATCGTCCGGAACTCACCACTGGCTATCGTCCAGCACCCCCCAACGCCTAATAACCACCTGAGAGGATCAAGCTATGGCAACGCTTCCGGATACCATCCCTGAACTCGAAGATAAGAAGCGCAATCTCGTCGAGATGAACTGGGATCCCATCACCCGTATCGTCGGCAGTCTCGGTATCTTCACTAAAATCGACTTCGCCAACAAGACGGTTGCCGAGTGCCACAGCACGTCGTCCATCTTTCGCGGCTACAGCATCTTCATGAAGGGCAAAGACCCGCGCGACGCTCACTTCATCACCAGCCGCATCTGCGGCATCTGCGGTGATAATCACGCCACCTGCGCCTGTTATGCCCAGAACATGGCCTTCGGCGTTCGTCCCCCCGCGCTTGCCGAATGGATCATCAACCTTGGGGAAGCAGCCGAGTACATGTTCGATCACAACATCTTTCAGGACAATCTCGTTGGCGTCGACTTCTGCGAACAGATGGTCAAGGAGACCAATCCTAATGTTTGGGAGAAAGCCCAGCACACGGCGTCACCGAATGCCGACAAGCACGGCTACAGCAAAATCTCCGACATCATGACCGCGCTCAATCCCTTTACCGGCACCTTCTACCGCGAGACTCTCGCCATGAGCCGCCTAACTCGCGAGATGTTCTGCCTTATGGAAGGAAGGCATGTCCACCCGTCGACACTCTATCCGGGCGGTGTTGGCACTGTAGCCACTATTCAACTTTTCACCGACTATCTCGTCCGGCTGATGAAGTATGTCGAATTCATGAAGAAGGTCGTACCGTTGCACGACGATCTCTTCGACTTTTTCTACGATGCGCTGCCGGGCTATGAAGAGGTCGGCCGCCGCCGCATCCTGCTGGCCTGTTGGGGCTCCTACAACGACCCCGACTACTGCGACTACCAGTACAAGAACATGGCCGAATGGGGACGTAAGATGTTCGTTACACCCGGGGTGGTCGTCGATGGCGAACTGGTCACCAACTCGCTGGTCGACATCAATCTCAACATTCGAATCCTGCTCGGAAGTTCCTACTACGATGACTGGCAGGGCTCCGAAACCTTCGTAGCCCACGACCCGCTCGGCAATCCTGTCGATAAACGCCATCCCTGGAACCAGACCACCATCCCGCGCCCGCAGAAACGCGACTTTAAAGGCAACTACACCTGGGTTATGTCACCTCGCTGGCTCGATCAGCGCACTGGAGACCACCTCGCCCTCGATACTGGCGGCGGGCCCATCGCACGTCTCTGGTCAACTGCACTCTCCGGACTGGTAGATATCGGCTACGTCAAGGCCACCGGGCACAGCGTGAAGATCAATCTGCCCAAGACAGCGCTGCTGCCGGAGACCGAATTCGAGTGGCACATCCCGAAGTGGTCGAACACGCTCGAGCGCGACCGCGCACGCACTTACTTCCAGGCATACGCCGCTGCTACTGCGCTGCACTTTGTCGAGAAAGCGCTCGCCGAATTGAATGCCGGCCGCACCTCCACCTGGACCGAATTCAAAGTTCCTGAAGAGGCCATCGGCTGCGGCTTTCACGAAGCCGTTCGTGGCGTCCTCTCGCACCACGTCGTCATCCGAGAGGGTAAGATCGCCAACTATCATCCTTATCCGCCAACTCCCTGGAACGCGAATCCCCGGGATATGTACGGAACTCCTGGACCCTATGAAGACGCCGTGCAGAACACGCCGCTCTTCGAGGAAAACGGTCCTGACAAGTTCAAAGGTATTGACATTATGCGCACCGTCCGCAGCTTCGACCCCTGCTTGCCCTGTGGCGTTCATATGTATCTCGGTGATGGCAAGATTCTTGAAACTCGCCACTCTCCGATGTTCGGCGTAGCGGGGCACGAATGATGGCCGCTGCGCCTCAGTCCGATACCCAACCCGAGATCGTCGGTAGCATCGCCCCTCCGCAGCGAGGCGAGTTTCGCCTGCAGACAGAGCGAGTTGAAAAGCTCGCCGCCCGCCTAGAAAGCGCGGGCGACCCTGAGATACGGGCCGCCGCGCTCGACCTCGTGCAGTCTGTCGTTGAACTGCACGGCGCGGCTCTTCAACGTCTCGTCGACTCGCTCCTACAGACGCCAGCGGGGAAACAGGCCCTAAGCGAAGCGTTGGAGAACGACCTGGTTTCGAGCATGCTTTTGCTGCACAATCTCCACCCGGACGACATCGAGACCCGTGTGCTTCGCGGCCTCGAAAAAGCTCGTCCTTATCTCAAATCGCACGGCGGCAACGTCGACCTTGCTGGCGTTCGCGACGGCATTGTTCACCTGCTTCTCCACGGAACCTGCGGCAGCTGTCCGAGCTCCTCCATCACCCTCAAGAATGCCATCGAAGACGCGCTCTTCGAGGTCGCACCCGACATCGTCGAAATCGTTTCCGAGAACGCTATCACTACCGCGCAAAGCGGACCTCAACTCGTAACCATCAAGTAGGGAGAACCGTCATGGCCAAACAAGATGCACGCCCCGATACCTCAGCCCATGCCCTCGGAATCCGCAAAGGCGAGAGCCGCGCCGCGCCGCTCGCCCAACGTCCCACCCGCATCGCGAAGGACGCGACTGGCATTAATCTCGACCAGCGCGGCCCGATCCATCCCAAGATGCCTCACCTACCCCCTGCCTAACCTCGGGAGACCAACATGAACGAACTTCCCGAAGCAGAGCAGGAACGAACTCCGGTCCCGTCATTCCTGAGGCAGGTTGCACGCCGTCGCCCGATCTCTGACGGCGCAGAACGTTGCGAGCTTTGCAGTGCCGAACTTGCATCAGTCCACCAGCATCTGCTCGACCCTCGCAAGCGAGAGATCGCCTGCTCCTGCGATGGTTGCGCAGTGCTCTTCTGCGGCCAGCCCGGCGCTCATTACCTACGTATTCCGCGCCGCATTCGCGCTCTTGCAGACTTCCAGATGCCGAATTTGCAATGGGAATCTCTCATGATCCCCATCAACCTCGCCTTCTTCTACTACGACACCCCGGGCAGCAGGATGATGGCGATGTATCCCAGCCCCGCGGGTGCCATCGAGTCGCTTCTAAGCCTCGAATCCTGGACTGAGATTGCTGCCCAGCATGTTTCCCTCCAGAAGATGGAGCCCAACGTAGAGACCTTCCTCGTCAATCGCGTAGGGGGCGCCCACGAGTACTATATCGTTCCGATCGACGAGTGCTTCCACCTCATCGGACTTATTCGCATGCACTGGCGCGGTCTCTCAGGCGGAGCCGAAGTATGGAAGCACATCCACGAGTTCTTCGCGAACCTCAAAGCCCGCAGTACTGAAGTAAGAGAATCTGTCGCGAACGAGCAGCTGGAGCCCATCCATGCCTGAGCTCCATTTCCAGATCGAAGGCGCGGAAGCGGTGCCTCACGCGGCTACGCCGTTGATCGCACTTAAGCTGCGCATCACCAACTTTCCCGCCACCGAGACCATCCACGCCGTCACGCTTCGTTGCCAGGTCCAGATCGAACCCGCTAAGCGCCGCTACGTTCCCAATGAACAAGAGAAGCTACTCGACCTATTCGGCACACCTGAGCGTTGGGCGCGCACCGTCAAACCGTTGCTCTGGATGAACACCAGCGTCGCCGTCCCACGCTTTACTGGCGAGCTGCTTGTCGACCTTGAACTTCCTTGCACGTTCGATTTCAACGTCGCCGCCACGAAGTATTTCCACGCCCTCGATTCGGGCGACATCCCCGTCGCGGTCATGTTTAGCGGCACGCTTTTCTATGAAGGCACCAATGGCGCTCTGCAGATCTCACAAGTCCCGTGGGACCGTGAGTCGAGCTTTCGTCTTCCCGTCTCTGTCTGGAAAGAGATGATGGAGATGCACCACCCTAACTCCGCCTGGCTATGCCTTCGCCGCGATAGCTTCGAGCAACTTTATAACTACAAGGTGCGCCACGGACTCCCGACCTGGGAACAAGCCATTGCCAAGGCTCTGGCTGGCGAAAATGCCTCGGCAGAAATATCCGAGGAGGTCGAAGCATGAACTTCACCTCAGTCGAAAAAATCGCCAACGCTGTACTTTACGAGGGATACATTCTTTATCCGTACAGGCCAACAGCAATCAAAAATCGCCAACGCTGGAACTTTGGCACGCTATACCCCCGCGTCTACGCCGAGATCCAGCGGCCTCAGGAACCGTTCAGCCTTGTCTCCGAATGCCTTCTTGTACCCGGCTCCAACGCCTCGTTCGATATCAAGGTCAGCTTCCTCCAGCTGCTGCCTCAGCAGCGAATAAACTCGGGCCTTGCCGATCCATCGCTTGATTGGAATGAAGCCATCGAACGTACGTCAGATCACTATGATCTCAGCCTTAGCGCTCTCCTAATCTCACCCCTGAGACTACACATCAACCCTACAGCAGAACTCGCCGCGAGCCTCACTATCAGTGCCAGGACTCTACCCAGCGGCGCCTGCATCCTGCATCTTGAACTTCAAAACATTAGCCAACTTTCGAGCGGCACCGAAGCCCGGCGCGACGAAGCATTACCGCAGTCGCTGGTCTCCGCACACCTCCTGCTTGGTCTGACCGGTGGAGAATTCATCTCGCTCCTCGAACCTTCCGACCTCTACGCTGCCGATGCCAAAGTCTGTACTAACATCGGCGTTTTCCCTGTTCTAGCCGGCGAAGAGCCCGACCGTTCCATCCTGTTTCTCTCGCCAATCATCATGTACGACTATCCCAAAACGTCGCCCGAGAGCGCCGGCGACTTCTTTGACGGCACGGAGATGGACGAGATGCTCACCCTCCGCGTTCTCACCCTTACCGACGATGAAAAGCAGCAGATGCGCACTGGTGATCAACGCGCCCGCCGCATCCTCGAGCGCACCGAAGCTCTCACCGGCGAAGAGATGTTGAAGGCCCATGGCATCGTCCGCCCAACACGCGAAATCCGAGGAGACGCATCATGAATCCCGACGCGCCCGATGGCTTCATAGCTGAATGGAATCCCTTCGTCGAAGAGAAAGCACCGCCTGAGTCGGTCACTGTTTTCGGTGTCGCTCTCCGTGTGGGCGATCGCGTCCGCATCTGGCCGCAAAAGACCGCCGACATCATGGACATTGTTCTCACCGGCAAGGTCGGCGTAATCGAGGCCATCGAGCAGGATTTTGAAGATCAGATCCAGTTCGCCGTGGTTCTCGACGACGACCCCGGTCGCGAGTTTGGCATGATGCGACAGCCAGGCCATCGCTTCTTCTTTGGCACTGAAGAAGTAGAGCCATATATAGTCAAGGACGCGATACGTTGAGAAAGGATGCCTCGGTATGACGAAGACGATCCTCATCGCCGGCATCGGCAACATCTTCCTCGGAGATGACGCATTTGGCGTCGAGGTCGCACGTTCCCTCTCTCGCCGTGTGCTCCCCAGCGAAATCCAGGTGAAAGACTTTGGCATCCGCGGCTTCGATCTCGCTTACACTTTGCTCGATCCATGGCACACTGTCATACTCGTCGATGCACTGCCGCGTAATGAGGTGCCCGGCACGCTGTTCGTCCTCGAACCGGATCTCAGTGGACTCGGTGACCCCGGTACGGTCGGCATGGACCTGAATCCTCATGGTATGGATCCCATGCGTGTCCTCAATCTTGCCGCTGCGCTCGGCCCAATCTCCGCCCGAATGCTTGTTGTTGGCTGCGAACCCAAGGACTTTGGCAATGAACTCGAAGGTCGAATGGGGCTGTCGCGCCAGGTGCAAACCGCGGTCGACGAAGCATCGAACTTGATCGAAGAATTGGTCGGAAGAATCCTTGGCGAAATCAAGGCTCAGTCGACGCCGTTGCAGACACCCGTCCTGGTTACGGGCAATAGAGAGGTGACATCATGACAGGAAAAATTATTCTCGGAGTACTGGGTCTGGCCGTTATCGTAGTAGGAATTATGGCTGCGCCCGACATCAAACGATACATCAAAATCAGCACGATGTAGCCGTCCGCAATATCACGTGACAAGTATGAAAGGCAGTTCATGCACGAGCTATCGATCGTTCTCAGCATCATCGACGAGATAGGCGACGAATCCGAAGCGCGCGGCCTTCACAACGTCGAGGTCGTGCATTTGAAGGTTGGTATTTTCTCGGGTGTAGACCGCGGCGCGCTCCTCTTCGCATGGGAGCTTGCCTGCGAGGGCACGCCACTGGAACGCTCGCGCCTTGATATCGAAACCGTCCCGCTTGTCATCTACTGTTCTGTCTGTCGCCAAAACCGTACACCACCGTCGCTCTATCGCCTTTGCTGTCCAGAGTGCAAAACACCGAGCGAGACTGTCGTCACCGGTCGCGAACTCGAAGTCGTCTCTCTGGAGGTCGCTGCATGAGCACACGCATAGTAGAAATACGCGCCAAAGTCATGAAGCAAAACGACCTTCTCGCCCACTTGCTCCGCGAGCGATTCAAGACCTCTGGCGTAAGCGTCGTCGGCCTGGTCTCAAGCCCCGGCTCAGGTAAGACCGCGTTCCTCGAAAAGCTCCTCAGCGGCCTCGCGCGCGATTTCCGCGTCGCTGCATTAGTCGGAGATCTCGCCACCGAAAACGACGCCGCGCGTCTCAAGCGTGCCACACCCAACGTTCGCCAGATCACTACCGGAACCATCTGTCATCTCGACGCCCAGATGATCGAAAAAGCACTGGAAGGATGGCAGCTCGACGCCCTGGATTTTCTCTTTATTGAAAACGTCGGCAATCTCGTTTGCCCCTCGAGTTACGACCTTGGCGAAGAGCTCCGCTTCGTCTTGCTCTCGGCCACCGAAGGTGAAGACAAGCCGCTGAAGTACCCCACCATCTTCAACAGCTCGGATGTGGCGATCATTACCAAGATGGATATGGCAGAGGCCGCCGAGTTTGATGTGGCCGCCGCTCGCCGAAACATCGAAGACGTGCGCCCTGGGATGCAAATCTTCGAGGTCTCCGCAAAAACAGGATCCGGCATGCAGGACGTCTTCCAATTTTTGCGCGATCAACTCGCCCATTCTCTCGAGACCCGCCCGGCATTGCAGATCGAGACGGCCCAATGAACGCTCCGCTTGAAATCACGCTGATCTCCTGCGCCGTGCTCGGGTTCCGCCACGGATTCGATTACGACCATATTGCCGCGATCTCGGACATCACGAGCGTCCAGCAGAAAGTGTCGACTGCCATGCGGCTTGGCCTGCTCTATGCACTGGGCCACGCGACAATGATCGCCCTGCTCGGCGGCACAGTCATTCTGTTTCAACTCTCTCTTCCGCCCAGGCTGGATTCATGGGCCGAGCGCCTGGTCGGGTTGACACTTATCGTTTTGGCGATCTATGTGTTGGGTAGCCTCATGTGGGGAAATCCTAAAGCTATCCCTCCCTCACGCGCAGCTCTCATCATTCGCGGCTTTCGCAAGCTCCGCAGAAAATTCTCTTCAGCTCCTTCAGGCGCTCCCATGACTTCAGACCACGATGAGAATCTGAACTACACTGGACCGATTGCCTTTGGGATAGGCGTCATCCACGGACTGGGCGCTGAAACGCCAAGCCAACTTGCGCTCTTCCTGCTCGCAGCCAACCTGGGCGGCATTGCAAAAGGAATCGGAGGCATGGCCATGTTTCTTGCCGGGCTCCTCGTCATGAACACGCTCACGACCGCCTCTGCCTCCGGCCTGTTCCGCAGTGCCTCGCCCCATCCGCGAGCTATGCGAATCTTCGTCGGTTTGACTGCGGTCTACAGTTTTGTCATCGGATGTATTTTTCTGCTGGGCTCCTCCGGGCGTCTCCCGCCTCTAGGGTAAGCGCAGACCTCACGTGCAGGCTGTCCCGATCGATTTCTTAGACTTAGGTTGGCGAGAACTTTCAGAACCTGAAGACTGCCAAGGGCGGCCATAAAGTCCGGTTTCTTGTTGGCGGTTAGATAACGAGAAGCGGCTTAGCGTGGATTCAAGAACCACGGCCAACTTCTGCTGGGCAGCTTTTCGGATTTGACCTTGGCCAGTAAACGAAGGTTGATGCCCCTGCGCCTCCGCACGGTCTTCCCTGCTTCGATTGAAGTAGTCGAACCATAGCACCTGCGCTAAGACGTGTAGCTACGACCTAGGCCAAGTGAGGCCAGTCCTTTGCGGTACGTGATCGAGCTTCGATCGGCAGCGAAGTGCGCCTCCTCCTGTAGATTCAACGGTAGGTCTTCCGGGAACTGGCTTTCAACGATAGCAATATCTTCCGAAAAGACCTGGTAGTTGAAATCCAGTGTCTCCTCGATGGGAGATTCTTTGTCGAAGTTCCTACAGATAGGAACGAACAGACGGGTCTTTCTGGCCGAGACCGGCGATGCGGCATTCATGATGTGAAGAAGACCGCCTCCCGGACATGTAATCGTCAATTTCGCCGTGAACGGAAGGCAGACCTCGAATCGCCTTTGCCATTGAAAGCCTGGAGGGTTGAGGTGCTTGTAGGCGTGCGAGTAGTTACTAACCGTGCTGATGTAGTTGGAGACAAAGCCGCCTGAAGTCCTGGTGACCTTATAGTCGGGGACCACGGGGTTGTCTGGTTCGCCGAAGCTTTCTCTATGCACGAATGCGAAGTGGCTTACGTCGAGGAAGCCCTCGATCTGTCTACCCGCTGCTGGCTCGATGGCTACGCTCTCAGGGAGCACCTGCAGGTAGTCTGGGTCAGACCACTCCTTCATATCCGGAAGCTCGAGCGGACCGTTATCCACCAGGCGGACCCAGACCAAGCCGTAGCGCTCCTGGGCCTGATACATATCGAGGCGTAGCCGGGGAGAGATTGGACCATTGGGATGAGCGGGGATGCAGACGCATCTGCCCTCGCGGTCGTAACGCAAACCGTGGTATTTGCAGATGATCTCGTCGCCTTCGACGTGACCGAGGCTTAGGGGAACTCCTCTGTGGTAGCAGATATCTCTCGCGGCAGAGACGGAACCATCCGAGAGCCGGTAGATCACTATCCTTTCGTCTAGAAGGCGTGCGGCATAAGGCTTGCTGGTTACTTCGTGTGAGAAGGCAACCGGATACCAGAACGGTGCGAGCGCTCGCCAGTCGGACCCGATGAAGCTGCAGTCTCGGGGGAGAGAGGCGATTCTCGACAGGTCGGAGGCTACAAGTTCTGAGGCCGGAACGAAGGATGTGGGGGTCGCCATGAATCATTATGAGCGCAGGCGTACCCCCGAATCAATTAATCGACAACTTACGCGGTCTTCACGAAGCGCATCGCAGCCGAGTTCATGCAGTAGCGGAGGCCGGTTGGGCGGGGACCATCATCGAAGACGTGGCCGAGATGAGCATCGCACTCGCGGCAGGAGACAGCCGTGCGCTCCATGCCTAAACTTCTATCGGTAATCTCGATGATGTTTTCTTTGGCAATCGGCTGCCAAAAGCTAGGCCAGCCGGTGCCCGATTCAAACTTGGTCTCCGAGCTGAAGACGGCGTTGTCGCAGCAGATGCAGCGATAAAAGCCATGGTCATGATTGTTCCAGGTAACGCCGGAGTAGGGACGTTCGGTACCCTCATGCCGGGTCACTTCGAATGAGACTGGGGAGAGCTTCTGCTTCCACTCCGCTTCGGATTTGACGACCCGCGGAACGGTGATCTTGCCGGCAGGTTTCCCAGCGTCAGAGAACTGGACGATGGCAACGGTGCCTGGGGTGCCTGCCCCTCCACTCGCTGCAGCTACGAAGGAAGGACGCCATGCCGCCAGGGCGGCGACACCACAAGCGCTGGCTGCGGTGAAGAGGAAGGCGCGACGATTAGGACGTCGCTCGGAGATAGCATCGGTATTCGACAGTTGTGATTGCTCTTGCAGATTGTTTGTCATGATAGATTCCCTTGATAAAGTACGGCCACAATGGTTGGACGGATTTTTCAGCCGAAGGTGAAGGAGTACGCCTGAACACCTGGAACAAGAAACTCAATGCGGAAGGTATGGTCTTGAATTCCGCCATGCTGCCGGATCAATTGATAGAGGCGATCTTCCGTTACGGTGCCATAGCCATCGGCATCTGTATCTGCCCCATGATCTGCGCCGGGAGCTTTGCCATCAATCGTAACCCTGAAACGGATTGGTTTTCCCGTTTTTGACGGGCCCAGAACCAGATGAAGATCACGAGCATGGAAGCGATAGACGATGGCACTTGAAGGAGCCAGTGAGGTGGCAATCTGGCGCTCGTCCTCCCATTTACCGGCGAGCGCCCATTCGTTCAATTTGAGGTTCGCGGGCGCTTCGTAGACTTGCGGCTCGTTCTGATTGAAGCCGCCGGGTGAGGCAAAGTTTTCGGCACGGTGATAGCCGACGTAAGTCTCTGGAGATTTGACATCGCCGGAGTCGGCTGCAGCTTCGGCGCCAGTTGCGGCGATCTGGGTAGAGCCGCCGGGGATCGGCTTGTGATTCGCCTCTTCGAGCAGACCGCGAATCCAAGTCTCGGATTCGTCATAGCCGCCTTCGCCGAAGTGGTGATAACGAATCCGTCCGGTGGCGTCGATGAAGTAGTGCGCGGGCCAGTATTCGTTGTTGAAGCTGCGCCAGATGCGATAGTCATTGTCCATCGCGACCGGATTGGTAATGCCGAGATCGCGGACGGCCTTGCGAACGTTTGACTCGTCTTTTTCGAATGGAAACTCTGGCGTATGCACTCCGATGATGACAAGGCCGCTGTCTTTGTACTTCTCATTCCAGGCTTTGATGTATGGCAACGTACGCAGGCAGTTGATGCAGGAGTAGGTCCAGAAATCGATCAGTACAACTTTGCCGTGCAGTGACGCAAGCGTGAGGGATGGAGAGTTGATCCACGCCGTCGCGCCCGAGAGATCGGCGGTTGGCGATGTGCTGGCTGCAGAACCTCCTCCAGTCGCCATCATCGCGTTCGAGCCCGACATCGCAGGCTGGTTGCCAGCCGCCATCATTGCGTTACCAGGTGCATCATCTGGTCGTTGGAAGCTGTCGCCGGGGCCTGAGGATGGAAGCGGTCGACGAGCCGCTGCTCCAGGTTAGACGTGCTGGTCAACGACAGGCGAGTAAGAATACCTCGATCAAGACCGAAGGCCACAGCGACAACGCCTGCGAGAACCGCCGCACCCAGAGCGCGACGAATCCACTCCTCTGCCCCAAGCGAATTCTTCATCGCAGCAAACACTCGACCTCCGGCAAGCAGTGCGATGGTAAGCGAGGTCGCCGCACCAGCGGCATAGGCAAGGAGAAGAAAGACCGTATGAACGCTGGCGCCGCCAAGTGCCGCGCCCGTGAGGATCAACCCAAGAATCGGGCCGGCGCAAGGTGCCCATAGCAGCCCGGTTCCGATGCCGAGCAGGAATGAGTTGGCCGCGCTTGGGCCGGAGTTTGTACTTCGAGAAAGCCTGTTGCCTAGTTGGACGAGCGGGCGTGAGATGCGCTCAGCAAGCGAAGAGAAGAGCAGGGTTAGACCGAAGATACCGAAGAGAACAAGTGCAGCGATTCGACCGAATTGGTTTGCACGGACGGCCCATCCGCCTCCCACGGTCGCTAGGCTGGCGACCAGGGCAAATGTCACAGCCATACCCGCTAAGAGCGGCAATCCGCTCTTCCGGAATGGCTGGTCAGATCGTGCAAAAACAAACGGCAGCACCGGGAGGATGCAGGGGCTCAGGATGGTGAGGATTCCACCGAAGTATGCCAGGAAAAGCAAAAGCATGACGCTCACCAACTCCTTGTCTAAGTGCCGCAATACCCAGGGGAACGAAAGCACCGGACATTGCTGAAGGTCAGACTGCGAAACCCTTACATAAGTTACGGATGGAGGGCTATTTCGGTTTCGAGGCCGCCGTTTAGTCGCGGTGCTGCTCGATGTACTTGCCCACGATGCGGGCCACCGCCTCAAGGAAGACACGATCTTCCTCCGTGAATGCGGCAGGGCTATGGCTGTCAATGTCTATTTCGCCGATGACCTTCCCGGGGGCGTAAATGGGGACAACAATCTCCGATTTGGTCCTGATTGAGCAGGAAAGGTAACGGGGATCGGAATTAACATCATCGACGATGACCGTCTTGCCTGTCGCAACAGCTGCACCGCAGATGCCCTGAGTTAAAGGGATACAAACATGCGGTGTAGGATCACCGACGAAGGGCCCCAGAAGCAGGGTTTCAGGATCGTTCGGGTCGAGCATATAGAAACCGGTCCAGCTGTAATGCGGAAGCTCACACACCATTGCTTCAACGATGCCTTCCTGCAAAGCTCTGAAAGAAGATGCAGACAGGGCGAGCTGGCTGAGTCGTTCCAGTAATACGGATCGAATCGTAGAAAGTTGCGTATTCGGCATAGCCCTTAGTATCTAATAAGACCGAGCCGAAAGCCGACCAAGAAGCATCACATCACTGCATACGGGGTATATGATGCCAGCCAATAAAGAACTGGTGACGAGGGAACAATCGACGGATCGAGGTGCAAGGTCTACTTCTCAAGCCGTCGTGAGTCGGTTCATCGGGGATCAAGCCCATACGGCGACAGACACTCTCGCGGTCGAAGAGCCGCTTGAACTGCAACTCGCTTTCGGCGCGGTTGGTTCACGGCAGGTGAAGTCGATCTCAGTCACGATGCGGACCCCTGGCCACGACTTTGAACTGGTAGCGGGCTTTCTCCTGACCGAGGGTATCGTCAATGATTCCGAGAACATAAGCAACATAAGCTATATCTCCGGCCCTTCGAACGAAGTCCGGTCTACACCAGCCGCGCCGAATGCGAGTGTCCTGCCCTATCAACCCGAACGGAACGTTGTTCGGGTCGAGCTCGCCACGGATATAGAGGTCAGCATGGCGAACCTGGAGCGCAACTTCTATACCACCTCCAGTTGCGGTATTTGCGGAAAGGCGTCTCTTCTAGCGCTGCGCACCGTCTGCCCGCCGCGTGCGGCAAATAGCCTCAAAGTTGCAGCCGGCCTGCTTTATTCGCTCCCTGACAGACTTAGGGCAGGTCAGGATGTATTCGAAAGGACGGGCGGCCTTCATGCGTCGGGGCTTTTTGATTCCGACGGCCACCTCCACTCCATCCGAGAGGATGTTGGACGTCACAATGCGTTAGACAAGCTCATGGGAGCGGAGTTCCTTGCCGATCGCACACCACTACGCGACCGCATACTTTTGTTGTCCGGAAGGGCCAGCTTCGAGCTATTGCAGAAGGCGCTTATGAGTGGCATCCCAATGGTTGTCTCGGTTGGAGCGCCTTCGAGTCTTGCCGTTCAGGTAGCAAAGGAATTTGACATCACACTGATTGGCTTCCTGCGGGGCGATCATTTCAATGTCTATCACGGCGGAGAACGCATCTCTGGAGCATTGCAAAATTAGGAGTAGTGACATGAAACTGCGTATCAATGGCAACTCGATTCGGTTAAGGCTCCTCCGCTCTGAGGTGAGTACATTCGTCGAAACAGGGCGTATCGAGCAGACGATCCACTTCGCTCCAGGCGATGACGCTTTCTTGATGTATGGACTCGAGCATGAGCCCGATATAACTGACGTTCTAGTACGACATCAACAGTCAGAGGTGACCGTTGTTCTTCCGACTCAGCAGGCTATTTCATGGGCTGAGACGGGTCAAATCGGAATTTATTCTGTGGTCAATCTTGGTGGGCATGGGATCTTGGACGTTATCGTCGAGAAGGACTTTGCCTGTCTGGATCTGAGTGACGCAGACAATCATGACACGTTTCCCAATCCTCAGATTGGGGCTGTCTGCTAACCTCAATGAACCATATCTACGAGCTCTTCCATGCCACGTTACTTTTGGACGTTCTCATCCAAAGATGGAAGTGAACCAAGGTAGCGTGCCAAGCTATCCAAATCCTCTCCCGTGATTTTTCCTTCAAACGAAGGCATAGGGTTGGTATCGATAATCGTGAACTGGCGAAGTCCCGGTTTTGAATAGGTGGCGACGTCTCCTGCCGCATCCACGATTCGCACGTCGTGATCGTCCTGGCTCTGAATCCTGCCAACAATCGTCTTTCCATCAGCCGTGTTCAGTCGAACGAGGTTGTTGCTCGGGTCGAGCGTTGGATGTGGACTGACAATCGCCCTTCGTATGTCGTCCGCTGTGCGTCGTCGTCCCACACCATTCAATGCCGGCCCCAAATACGCTCCTTGTTTTTCTATACGATGGCATGCGAGACAACCGTTCTCGGTGATTATGCGCTTCGCGCGTTCGATCTCTGAGGAGTTCAGCGCCGCTGGTCCGCCCGTGATCGAATAAGTCGGTGTCGTTTTAGTTGCCACAGCCGGGCCAGACTTGTCTGTTGCAAAATTTGTGATCAGGTAGAGGACAACGTTGTCTAGATCTTCTTTCGAGCCATCCGTACCGCGAGCCGCCATGTCGCGAACATTGATTTTCCACTCATCTGGGGTCTTCGGAAGGCGGGTAACCAACTTCGCAGTGTGACAGGCGGTGCAGTTGTGCACAAATTCTGCCTTGCCTTTGCTGTCCGGCAGAGTTTGGCCAAAGGCTGCATTTGATACGCAAAGGCCGCACAATAACGCACACATCGCCGCAAATACTATTTTGAATTTCCAGTCCATATCGTCATCGCTTCTTCTGGGTTTACAGGAGGCGGAGTCGAATGGTCATCCGCTGTTTCGAGCTCGACACTCCCGGGGGCTTAGAGGTTGTGGTCCACCGTCCGCATATAACGGTGGACCGCAACATGGATCTCTCCTAAAGACTTAAGCATTCTCTCAGCCGCAGGAGAGGACGTGGCTTTATTTCGGCGTCAAGCGGAAGAGAGCACCTGGCTTCGCATCCTCGATCATCCACAGAGCACCATCAGGAGCGACCTCCACGTCGCGGATTCTGTGGCCTACATCCCATCGCTCGGCAGTCTTCGCTCCTCCCTTACCGTCGAAGGTGATGCGGATGAGCGCTTTCGATATCAGCCCGCTCACAAGAGCCGAACCATTCCACTGCGGGAACATCGCGCCGTTGTAGAACACGAGGTTTCCAGGCGCGATGACCGGCGTCCAGTAGATGACCGGCTTGGTCAAGTCAGGTCGCGTGTCCGGACTTGGGATCGGTACATCATCGTAGTTGACCGCGTAGGAGACGAGCGGCCAGCCATAATTTTTCCCGGGTTCGATCAGGTTCAACTCATCGCCGCCCTTTGGGCCATGTTCAAGCTCCCACAACCGTCCATCCGGCGCGAAGGCCAGACCGTAGGGAGTACGGTGTCCCGTGCTCCAGGTCTCCGATGGCGTCAGGTTAGGGCCGGGAAAGGTATACGTTCTCACGACAGGGGCCGTCTTCGCGGCTTCGGTATCTTCAGGCGGGTCAATGACTGGCACACTGGCCGCGCCTGTCTTGCCGGCCATGGGATTACCTGGAGCTGGTTTGCCATCGAGCGTCAGGCGCAGGATCTTACCGAGCGGCTGGTTAGGGTCCTGGGCTGGCGTCATGCGCTGCCGATCGCCAGAGGAGAGGAAGAGATATTTGCCATCCGGAGAAAAGGCAACCTCTGCGCCGAACTGTCCGCCGTCGCCCCTCTCGCCGTCGCGCCAGATCACCTGGAGTCCCTCGAGGCTTGCCGCATCCTTGTCGATCTTCAACTTGGCCCGCGCAAGCGCGAGACTCGAACCTCCGTCACCGGGCTCCGAATAAGTGAGGTAGACATTGTGGTCTTTGGCATAGTGCGGCGAGAGATAGACGCCGAGCATTCCACCCTGACCTCGCCAGAGAACGGCTGGCGTGCCTGTAACAGGCGTCTTTGCTCCTTGCTGGGTGACGAGTTGCAAACCGCCGACCTTCTCGGTAATGAGCATCTGCCCGTCGGGTAGGAAAGCAATCTTCCAAGGCAGGCTCAACGTCGTTACCTTAACCATGTTGAATGCCAGACCAGGCTCGGGCTTCTGCTCGCCCGCATTGACCTGTGCTGATGCGCCGCTCGCGGCTATGGCTAAGGAAAGCCCCGCGATCGCTAAGTGCTTCATCTCGTTCTCCTTTTATCGATATTGATCCGATACCAAAAAATCCTGCTTGCGCCAACGCCTGTCATCGCAATATCTCGGTCAGTTATAGAGTATCGCGCTTAGCAGATCGTGGGATTAGCGACGGGTTCTGAATGGCTTCCGAAGTAATGCCACTCCCTCCGAGATCTGCTTCCGATTCCACAGTGAGCGGTCCTGATTCTCCAGCAAAATCAGCTCTCCGGTCCGCGATGTCCTCGCGACGCGACAGGAATCCTATAGCAACCTCAGGGAGACAGCCCAAGGACCTCCGGCTCTGGGAGGAGTCATCTAACGTAGACAACAAATAAGGCTGAGGCGACATTCCGTGCCGAGGAACGCCACATCTAGGACACGCCTCGGGTTTCAAGGTAATCTCTACTCCACAGCATGCACAAAAAGCGGCCAAGTCGTTTAATCTCCAATTGCAACAGCGATTGGATGAAAGCAAAAAGTGCAACGATTCGGCTGCCGTCATCCTTCTCAGAGATCCGAAAGTGAAGCCCCAGGGGTAGGACGGATTTCAGAATATGCCGTTGTATCTCGTCCACCTAAACTATGCACATGCGGAAAGTAGTCATCGTCGGACCGCCTCCCATTCAGATTCTTGACGTAACTGGACCATTAGAGGTCTTTTCCAATGCGCCTGATTATGAGATTCAACTTGCAAACTCCGGCATTGAACGAACATTGCAGACCAATCGCGGCGTCGTACTCGGCCCCGCAACTCCTATCGCTGAAGTCCACGGCCCCATCGACACCCTTGTCATCGCTGGCGGCCCCGGAGCAGAAAGCGGAAGTTTGCTTCCACGCTCAACGCAGTTAACGCATGTGCTTGGCGATGTGAGTTTCCATCACTAGCTTTTATGGACGACCTCAAACGAATACCCGTCCAGGTCAAATACATCTGCGGCGTAGTATCCCGGATAGTATTCCGCTCGTGCCCGCGGTGAAATATTGTCCCTGGCACCAGCGGATATTGCCGCCTTGTAGAATTCATCGACCTTATCATTGTTTTCGGCCATGAACCCCCAGTGAATGGACGCTGGATCGGGGTTCCCTTGCTTGATCCAGAAGAACGCCCTCGCGCCGTCACCAAATCCCCACAGATCAGGATGATCGCCTTCGCCCTTGTACGGTAGGAAGAACCTGATGTTAAGAGGCTTCAACGCCGCCTCATAGAACACCAACGAACGTTGGACATTGCTGACGGTCAGAATGATGTGGTCGAGCATGATTCTCTCCTTTGAAAATCAGTTCTCGATCTTGCAGGTCGACGAAGCTTTACCGGATTTAAGGTTGCGCTCAATGCCAATCCAGAGAAGAAGGACAGCACCATTTCGACAATTGCGAAGAAGCCATCCTGGGCTTTTCGGCTTCGATGTTTATGGCGAGAAGGCGATGCAATAGCGCTCGATTCTTCGTTACGACCACATAAGCCTTATCGGGAAGGATAGCGAACTCCCGCATGGAATTGACAGAAAAACACCCCTGCTGTTCCCCTTTATTAAGAGGACCTTTTTTTGAGAAAATTCTCGACGTTCTCCAGCCAAGAGGCTCTCTAGTGAGAAATCCTCTTTTTCCTGGCTCTCAAGGTAGTGGCGAAAGCACGCCATAAAAAGGTCTTCCTTGTCTCGGAACGAAGTTCCGCGGTCGCGGCCGAACCTGGATAATGCTGAAGAATAGACGTCATCCCTATGCTCAGGCGTAAGGCGTCTCTGCCATTGCGGCTTTGAGGCCGATGGTCCCCTGGTCAACTGTAGCGAGAAAGGCGGCTTTCGCTTTCTCTGTATCACGACTCTGCCGAAAGGCTTCAGTGGACCGCCGGAAGATCGGCAAGCTCTGGTCACACGTGAGGAGATCGAAGCCGTGCTGCGCCGTGTCAGCGGCGCGGACGTCCGTGTGAAGGCGCTCGAAAACGGCAGCCGATGGCCGGACAACACGCGGCTTGTTGACACCTACCGCCGAGGCAGAGTGTTGCTTGCTGGAGATGCGGCGCATGTCCACTCGCCATTTGGTGGCCAGGGCATGAGCCTCGGGCTTGTGGACGCTGCGAACCTCGGCTGGAAGCTGGCGGCCGTGATTCGCGGCGAGATGCCTGAAAGCCTACTCGACACCTACACGGCCGAACGGCGCCCAGTAGCCGAAGCCGTTCTGGCGAACACCAGTGCTCAAGCGGCCATCATGCGGCCCGACCCACAGTCAGGTGCGATGCGGGACCTTGTGGCGAAGCTCCTGGAATTCGACGATGTGAACCGCTTCGTCGGCGAGATGATAACCGGTCTTTCCACCCGTTACGATCTCGGGGCGGAGCAAAACGATGTCGGACGGCTGATTGGCGACAGGCCGATCAGCCACGGCGATGTCGAAGGTTCGATCTACAGTCTCATGCAGGATGGCATGGGCGTTCTTCTCGACCCCTCAACCGAGGGGAAGGCTTCCAAGCTCGTTGCAGCCAGCACGCATAGGATACGTTGCGTTGCCGTCGATACTGGGCTTTCGGTGCTGATCCGTCCCGATGCCTGCGTTGCGTGGGCCGGTGAGGAGAACAGCACAGATGGATTGGAGGAAGCACTTCGTCGCTGGTTCATCCCAGCACTTGATGACGGGTCTATGGTGCGATCCGAGTAATGATTATTTCTGCCACAGCCCAAGCGCATTCACTTGACGGGATGAGGGTTGGTCAAGAAATCAATCAAGCTCTGGGGCGCGTTGGGACCGAGACACACCTTGAGGACACCTTCCGCCTCCGCTGCCTCGAACGCGCTGCGGGGAAAGAGATCCTTTTCATACGCCATGAGCGTGGCTTCAACGTCACCGGGGTTGGCGGCGATGGCCTTTCCGAGTTCAGCGCCGTCGAACATTGCGAGGTTGGCCCCTTCGCCAGACGGGATCATCAGGTGTGCTGCATCGCCGAGCAGTGTCACCCCGGGTACGCGATCCCATCTGTGCTCGACAGGGAGCGCATAGATAGGGCGAAGCAAAGGCTCAGTCTCACCATCGGTGATAAGCGCCGTCAGCGCCGGAGCCCAGCCATCGAACTCCTCGGCAACCTTGACCAAGGCAGTCACCGGGTCGGAGAAGTCGATGCTGTCGATCCAGTCCTTTGGCTTGTTCAACTCCACGTACGTGTGCAGCACGCCTTTAGGCTGACGGTGTGCGAGGATGCCTTTTCCCGGCACCACCGCAAATAGCGCACCACCGCCAACCGCTTCCGCGCTCGCCTTGTGACGGGTCTCAGCGTCGTACAGATACGTCTCGATGAATGACGTGCCGACATACGCCGGTTCCGCCTTGGAAAGAAGCGGACGAACTTTCGACCAGGCGCCGTCGGCACCCACGAGGAGGTCGGTAGTCACAGTTGAGCCGTTAGCAAAGGTCAACATGTGCCGTCCGCCGCCGAGCGGAGACACCGCTGTGAGTTTGTGTCCCCAGCGAACCGTGCCGGCAGGAAGTGAGTCAAGCAGAATCCGACGAAGGTCTCCTCGGGGTACCTCAGGTCGACCGCCTGTGCCGTCGTCGGGATCATCCAGCAGGACGTTGCCTTCTTTGTCGAGTACCCTTGTTGCCTGCCCTCCAGCGTGGATGATCTCGAGAAACTTATCGAAAAGCCCCGCTGCCTTGAGTGCGAGCTGCCCGTTGTTTTCGTGGATATCGAGCATACCCCCCTGCGCTCGCGCGTTCGCCGAGGCTTCCGCTTCATAGATCACCGCTACAATACCGTGAACGTGGAGGACTCGCGCCAGCGTCAGCCCGCCGAGTCCGGCACCGATGATCGTGACTGGAGTATTCATTTGCATCCTTCGTGGTTGGTGGCCGCCATCGTGAGCTCCGCAAGCAGGAATGGAACGTCGTTCTATTATCTTGGAACGCCATTCCATTTATGTCAAGATGAGGCATGGTTAAAAAAGCTCGTAGCAGCCAGCGACGGGAAGAATCGCTCTCACGAGATCGCATCATTGATGCATCAATCGAGCTCTTGGACAGCAGCGGAGAAGGCGGTCTGACGTTCCGCGCTCTGTCGGAGCGGCTCGCCACTGGCCCAGGTGCTATTTACTGGCATATCGCCAACAAGAGCGATCTGCTGACTGCCGCCTGCGACGCCATCGTCGCTCGCACGATGGAAGCGTGTGTGGCCCGCGCGACGCCGAAGGCAACAATCCGCGCCCTCGCGTTGGGCATGTTCGACGCGATCGACGCCCATCCCTGGATTGGCTCCGCGCTGATACGGGCCGAGTTGCAGTCGCCGATGGTGCGCATTCTTGAACGCATAGGCCAGCAGGTTCGCGCTCTTGGCGTGCGGGATGAAGAACAGTGGGCAACGGTGTCCGCGTTGCTGAGCTACATCCTTGGCGTCGGTGGGCAGAACGCGGCCAACGGGCAGCTCGCTCGGGCACGAGGCCTCGACAGATCCGACTTTCTGGAGGCTGTGTCGACTGTGTGGTCGCAGCTCGATCCGGATGAGTACCCATTCGCACGCAGCGTAGCCGGACAGTTGCGCGCTCACGACGACCGAATGGATTTTCTCGCCGGTATTAATCTCATCCTCAGAGGTATTGACTCACCGCGGCGTCGCTGACGCCCTCAACATAAACATGCGCCTTGCACGCGTAGAAACCCTGGCTTGCGTTCGGTGCAAGCGAGCGCTTCACTATTTGATTCTCGCGTGATATCTCGCCCACGACGCACACTGACTCACCCGACGGATATAAATCGAAGCCGCACCGGATCAGTACCTAAAAACGCGTTTTGCGGAAGTAACCTTCACCCTGGTTATAGTAAGTTGGCTAGGCTATTCGTGTAAGAAGCCGTGCCAATAAAATTATAGGAGTTGAGCTTACCGCTCTTTTTTTAGCCCTCCGGGCAGATCCCGTTCCATGCCTTGATGGCCGCGTGCTTCAAGATGCGCGTGGTCTGCCCGATCTTTTGTACCGGTTGGATTGTTAGTGTAGCGCATTGATTTTTGTAAGTATCTCGTCGCCGTCGAGGGTGTGGGGAAGTGGAAAGCGTACTTTGCTTTCCACTTCTCCATACCCT
>Ga0302324_100006234_pt1 | contig 25776 bp, 15 predicted proteins | sample Palsa_T0_1_FD_201949 | JGI IMG/M metagenome (GOLD analysis project Ga0302324, IMG submission 201949) | Peat permafrost microbial communities from Stordalen Mire near Abisko, Sweden - Palsa_T0_1 | ecosystem: Environmental > Terrestrial > Soil > Palsa > Peat permafrost | place: Sweden: Abisko... | reverse complement strand
AGCGGCACTGAGGTGAAAGTCGAGGGCGAAGACCTCGTGGTCATGCGTGAAGAAGACGTCATGGCCATCATCGAAGGCAAGTAATTCATCCGAGGACCACGACAATGGCAGCGAAAGAAGTTCGATTTAGTGACGATGCCCGGCAACGCATGTTCCGCGGCGTCAACATCCTGGCGAACGCCGTCAAGGCGACGCTCGGCCCCAAGGGCCGCAATGCCGTGCTCGAGAAGAGCTTCGGCGCCCCGACCGTGACCAAGGACGGCGTCTCGGTCGCCAAAGAGATTGAGCTCAAGGACAAGTTCGAGAACATGGGCGCGCAGATGGTGAAGGAAGTCGCGTCCAACACCTCGGACGAAGCCGGCGACGGCACCACGACTGCGACCGTACTGGCGCAGGCGATTATCCGCGAGGGCCTCAAGGCGGTCGCCTCGGGCCGCAACCCGATGGATATCAAGCGCGGCATCGACAAGGCCGTGACAGCGGCGATCGAGGAGCTCAAGAAGCTCAGCAAGCCGTGCAAGGACAGCAAGGCGATCGCGCAGGTCGGCACCATCTCGGCCAACTCGGACGAGAGCATCGGCAAGACCATTGCGGATGCGATGGAGAAGGTCGGCAAGGAAGGCGTGATCACGGTCGAGGAAGGTTCGGGCCTGGATAACGAGCTCGACGTGGTCGAAGGCATGCAGTTCGATCGCGGCTACCTGTCGCCGTATTTCATCAACAACCAGGCCAACCAGACCACCGAGCTGGAAAAGCCGTACGTGCTGCTGGTCGACAAGAAGATCAGCAATATCCGCGAGCTGCTGCCGGTGCTGGAAGCGGTCGCGAAGTCCGGCCGTCCGCTGCTGGTGGTGGCCGAGGACGTCGAGGGCGAGGCGCTCGCGACCCTGGTGGTGAACAATATCCGCGGCATTCTCAAGGTCGCAGCGGTGAAGGCTCCGGGCTTCGGTGATCGCCGCAAGGCGATGCTGGCCGATATCGGGGTGCTCACCGGCGGTACCGTGATCTCGGACGAGGTCGGTCTGTCGCTTGAAAAGGCGTCGATCAATGACCTGGGCGAGGCCAAGAAGATCGTGGTGGAAAAAGAGAACACCACCATCATCGACGGCCACGGCAAGGCCAGCGACATCAAGGCGCGGGTCGAGTCGATTCGCCAGCAGATCGAGGAAGCCACCTCCGACTACGACAAGGAGAAGCTGCAGGAGCGTGTCGCCAAGCTCTCCGGCGGCGTCGCGGTGATCAAGGTCGGCGCTGCCACCGAGATCGAGATGAAGGAAAAGAAGGCGCGCGTCGAGGATGCGCTGCACGCCACGCGTGCTGCGGTGGAGGAAGGCGTAGTGCCGGGCGGCGGTGTGGCGCTGATCCGTGCGCAAAAGGCGCTGGACAAGCTCGAGGGAGCCAACGAGGACCAGACGGTCGGTATCGCCATCCTGCGGCGTTCGATCGAGGAGCCGTTGCGCCAGATCGTTGAGAACGCGGGCGAAGATGCCGCCGTGATCCTCAACAAGGTCCGGGACGGCAAGGGCAGCTACGGCTACAACGCCGCGACTGGCCACTTCGGCGACCTGATCGAGGCCGGCATCCTGGATCCGACCAAGGTGACCCGCCTGGCGCTGCAGAATTCGGCCTCCGTGGCCGGGCTGCTGCTGACCACCGAGGTCATGATCGCAGAGGCACCGAAGGACGAGTCTGAGCATGCCCACGGCGGCCCTCCGGGCGGCATGGGCGGGATGGACATGTAACGCCAGCGCGTTAGCTTCAGTTCATCGTCGAGGGTCGCAAGGCCCGGAAAAGGCCGGAAGGAGACTTCCGGCCTTTTTGCTGGCTGCGCCGATTGGAATGCCGCCCATGACCTACCCCATGACCTGCGGTAATGGCCCATGTCCTGCGGTAATGTATAGGTAACAAATGGTTCACTTTACAAACCAAAATTCCAGCGTATAGTTGTCCTTAGGGTGAGGCGGACGCCAGTTCGCGTAGCCCTAAAAGTCGCGAAACAAGACCCCCCCCGTTTCGCGAATACTCAAGGCCCCGCTCTGCGGGGCTTTTTTTTTCACCCCGCTGCGCCGTTTCCGGGCAGCGGCCCGGCGCGTTGCACCCGTGACGTGCATTCGTGCGGCCGCCCCCGTGAATGCGGCATCATTGCCCGCAGCAATCCGTCAGCTCAACGCTCAAGGCCCGCATTACCGTGTCGATCCACGTCGCGCTCAATCACGTCAGCCACTATCGCTACGACCGCCCGGTGAACCTGGGTCCGCAACTGGTGCGGCTGCGGCCGGCACCTCATTGCCGCACCCGCATCCTGTCGTATTCGCTCAAGGTGCAGCCGGCGCAACACTTCATCAACTGGCAGCAGGATCCGCAGGCGAACTACCTGGCGCGGCTGGTGTTCCAGCAGCGCACCGAGGAGTTTCGGGTCGAGGTAGACCTGATCGCCGAAATGGCGGTGCTCAATCCGTTCGATTTCTTCCTGACGCCGTACGCCGAATCGACGCCGTTTGACTACGAGGCGACCGAGCTGTCGGAGCTCGGGCCGTACCTTAGCTGCTCTGCGGCGACGCCGCTGGTGGCCGAATACCTGGCGCGCATACCGCGCACCAGCATGCGCACCATCGATTTCCTGGTGGATATCAATCAGCGCATCGCGCGCGATATCCGCTACCTGATCCGCATGGAGGCCGGCGTACAGACGCCGGAGCAGACGCTGTCGAGCGCGGCCGGCTCGTGCCGCGACTCCGGCTGGCTGCTGGTGCAGCTGCTGCGTCACCTGGGGCTGGCGGCGCGCTTCGTCTCGGGCTACCTGATCCAGCTCAAGAGCGATGTCAAAGCGCTGGACGGGCCATCGGGACCCGAGCAGGATTTCACCGACCTGCACGCCTGGTGCGAGGTCTACCTGCCGGGCGCCGGATGGATCGGCCTGGATCCGACTTCCGGCCTGATGGCTGGCGAAGGGCACATCCCACTGGCCTGTACGCCCGAGCCGTCCGCGGCCGCGCCGGTCAGCGGCGAGGTCGACCAGTCCGAGGTGCAGTTCGAGCACAGCATGTCGGTGGCGCGCATCTGGGAGGCGCCGCGCGTCACCAAGCCGTACAGCGAGGCGCAGTGGGCGGCCATCGGCCAGCTCGGCGAGCGTATCGATGTCGAGCTCGAGCGGGGCGATGTGCGGCTGACGATGGGCGGGGAGCCGACCTTCGTGTCGATCGATGATCCGGACGGCGCCGAGTGGAACACCACCGCGATGGGGCCGAACAAGCGCAAGCTCGCCGCGCAGCTGTACCACCGGCTGCGCGATCACTATGCGCCGCAGGGGCTGCTGCATTTCGGACAGGGCAAATGGTATCCGGGCGAGCAGCTGCCGCGCTGGTCGCTCAACTGCTACTGGCGTCGCGACGGCGAGCCGATCTGGCGCGACCCGGCGTTGCTCGCCGATGAGAACCACGACTACGGCGCGACGCCGCAGATGGCGCAAAAATTCCTGCAGTCGCTCGCCGAGCGACTGGGCGTTGCGCCGCGCCATGTGTTCGCCGGCTTCGAGGACGTGTTCTATTATCTGTGGCGCGAGCGCCGGTTGCCGATCAATGTCGATCCGCTCGACTCGCGGCTCGACGATCCGCAGGAGCGCGCCCGGCTGCTGCGGGTGTTCTCGCAGGGACTTGCGCGCATCGCCGGCCATGCGCTGCCGATCGCGCGCGACAAGAGCGGCACGCGCTGGCAGTCCGGACGCTGGTTCCTGCGCGAACAGCGCTGTTACCTGATACCCGGCGATTCGCCGATGGGCTATCGCCTGCCGCTCGATTCCCAGCCCTGGGTGACGCGCAGCGATTACCCCTACGTGCATACGCCCGATCCGACGCAGAGCGCTGTGCCGCTGCCGCCGTACGCGCAGGTGCGCCAGCAGCTGCGGGGCGCCAGGCTGCTGGGTGGCAGCGGACCTGGTAGTGAGTCGGGCGCGGCGCCGCCCGGCAGTGCGCCGCCCGGCTCCGCGACGCCCGGCAACGCGCTGCCCGCCGGCGCCACCTTCGGCCCTGGCACCATGGCCGCCGTCGACCGGACGCCGGCGCTGCACGAGTCCGCGTCCTGGATCACGCGCAGCGCGCTGTGCGCCGAGCCGCGCAACGGCGTGCTGTATGTGTTCATGCCACCGACCGAACGTGCCGCGGACTATCTTGCGCTGGTGGCGGCGGTTGAGGCGACCGCCGACGCGCTCGGGCTGCCGGTGCTGCTGGAAGGCTACGAGCCGCCGCGCGATCCGGGGCTGAACAGCTTTCGCATCACGCCCGACCCGGGTGTCATCGAAGCCAATATCCACCCGGCGCACGACTGGGGCGAGCTGGTCGAGCGCACCACGTTCCTGTACCAGGCGGCGCGCGAGCTGCGGCTCGGCACGGAAAAATTCATGCTCGATGGTCGCCATACCGGCACCGGCGGCGGCAATCACTTCGTGCTCGGTGGCGCGACACCGCTGGACTCGCCGTTTCTGCGCCGGCCGGACCTGCTGGCAAGCCTTCTGGCCTACTGGCACAACCACCCGTCGCTGTCGTACCTGTTTTCGGGCCTGTTCATCGGCCCGACCTCGCAGGCGCCGCGGGTCGACGAGGCGCGCAACGACTCGCTGTACGAGCTCGAACTCGCGTTCCAGCAGATGCCGGCGCCGGGCAGCGAGGTACCCCCGTGGCTGACCGACCGCCTGCTGCGCAATCTGCTCATCGACGTGACCGGCAACACCCATCGCACCGAGTTCTGCATCGACAAACTGTACTCACCCGATGGACCCAACGGCCGCCTCGGGTTGCTGGAACTGCGCGCCTTCGAGATGCCGCCGCACCATCGCATGAGCCTGACGCAGCAGCTGCTGCTGCGCTCGCTGGTGGCGCGCTTCTGGCGCACACCCTATCGGCCCGGCAGGCTGGCGCGCTGGGGCACCGAGCTGCACGATCGCTTCATGCTGCCGTACTTCATCGAGCAGGATTTCCGCGACGTGCTGGCCGAGCAGCAGGCCGCCGGCTACCAGCTTGCGCCGGCGTGGTTCGCGCCGCACTTCGAATTCAGGTTTCCGCGCTACGGCGATTTCAGCGCCATGGGCGCGGAAGTGGAACTGCGCCAGGCACTCGAGCCGTGGCACGTGATGGGCGAGGAGGGGGCAGCCGGGGTCGCGGTGCGCTACGTCGACTCCTCGGTGGAGCGCCTGCAGGTCAAGGTCTCGGGCCTGGCGCCCGATCGCTACGCGATCGCCTGCAACGGCCGGCGCGTGCCGTTGCGGCCGACCGGCGTGGTAGGAGAATTCGTGGCCGGGGTGCGCTATCGTGCGTGGCAGCCATCCTCAGCCCTGCATCCGCGCCTCGGAGTCAACTCGCCTTTGACCTTTGATCTGGTCGACACCTGGATGCAGCGCTCACTCGGCGGCTGCCAGTATCATGTCGCACATCCGGGTGGCCGCAGCTACAGCACCTTCCCGGTCAACTCGTTCGAGGCCGAGAGCCGGCGGCTGGGGCGCTTCTTTCGTATCGGGCACACGCCAGCGAGCGTCTCGAGCGCCGCCAGGGCCGCATTCGCGGCGCGCGAGTCGCCCAATCCGGATTTCCCGTTCACGCTCGATCTGCGTCGCGCGGGCTGAAGCTGCGCCGGGTGCCCATGTCCGGTCTCAAGATGGCGGATCCGAATCCCTTTCTCTACCCAGGCAGTGCGCAGCGCTATGACGAGTTGCTGGAGCGCGACGGCTCGATCCGCGCGCACTGGCGGCCGCTGATCGAGCACCTGTCGAGCGGCGGGGCGGATACCGTGCGCCGCTGCGTGGACATGACGCGGCGGCTGATCATCGAGAACGGGGTCACCTACAACGTCTACGCCGACCCGCAGGGGCGCGATCGGCCGTGGCAGCTCGATCCGCTGCCGCTGCTGATCGATCACCGCGAGTGGCGCGAACTCGAGGCCGGCCTCAGGCAGCGCGCGCAGCTGCTGAACGCACTGCTGGCCGACCTGTATGGAGCGCAGAAGCTGATCGCCGACGGCGTGGTACCGGCCGAGCTGGCGTTCGGGCATCCGAATTTTCTCTGGGCCGCGCACGGCACGCGACCGGCGGGGGATACCTGGCTGCACCTGTACGCCGCCGACCTGGCGCGCGCGCCGGACGGCCGCTGGTGGGTGTTGAGCGATCGCACGCAGACCCCTTCCGGTCCGGGATACGCACTGGAGAATCGGGCAATCATCGCGCGCGTGCTGCCCGGGCTGGTCAACCAGCTGGGCACGCGGCCGCTGACCGGCTTCTTCAACACGCTGCGTCAGAGCCTGACGCGGCTGGCCGATGACGCCAGTCCGCCGCTGGTGGTGGTGCTGACCCCGGGGCCGTTCAACGAAACCTATTTCGAGCACGCCTACCTGGCGCGCCAGCTGGGCATGCCGCTGGTGCTCGGGCAGGACCTGACGGTGCGCGACGACAGCGTGTTTCTGAAGACGCTGTCCGGCCTGCGGCGCGTGCATGCGATCCTGCGCCGGCTGGACGATGACTTCTGCGATCCGCTCGAGCTGCGCGCCGGCTCGGCGCTCGGGGTGCCGGGACTGCTCGGTGCGGTGCGCGCCGGGCGCGTGGTGCTTGCCAATGCGCTGGGCAGCGGGGTGCTGGAGTCGGCTGCGTGGCTCGGGTTCCTGCCGGGCGCGGCGCGCGTGCTGCTCGGTGAATCGCTGCGCCTGCCTTCGGTGGCGACCTGGTGGTGCGGGGAGAAGCCGGCACTGGAGTACGCGATCGCGCATCTTGATCGGCTGGTAGTCAAGCCGGCATTTCCGAACCAGAATTTCGAGGCGCGCTTCGGCCGTGATCTGGGCGAGGAGGAGATCGCGGCGCTGATCGTGCGCCTGCGCAGCCGGCCGTACGCCTACGTGGCGCAGGAGCGCGTGTCGCTGTCGCAGGCACCCACCTGGCGCGCCGGCGCCAATGTGCGGCTGGCGCCGCGCACGCTGACGATGCGGGTGTATGCGGTGGCGACCCCGCACGGCTACGAGGTCATGCCCGGGGGCCTGGCGCGCATCGCCGCCGAGGGCGTAGTCGACATCGTGTCGAGCCAGCGCGGCGGCGGCAGCAAGGACATCTGGGTGCTGAGCGATCCGGCGGCGCCGGCCGCCAAGCCCGGTCCGGCCGCGCCGCAGCGCTACCTGCGCCACGATGACCTGCCCTCGCAGCTGGTAGAGAACCTGTACTGGCTTGGCCGCTATTCGGAGCGCTGCGAGGACAAGGCGCGGCTGCTGCGCGCGACGCTGGCGATGCGCACCAATGCCGCCATCTGGCGCAGCGCGCGCGAGGAGTGCGTGCGCTACGGCGTGCTGACGGCCGACGGCGATCCGGTGGAGGGCGTGTACGACGATGCGCTGGAGTTCGGGCTGACGGCCGACTTAGGAAGGCTGGGCTGGTGCGCGACCCAATCGCGCAGCCGCCTGTCGGCCGAACACTGGCGCTCGATCAGCGTGATGCAGCGGCACTTCAACGACGCCGGCGCGACGCTGGCCGATCCGCTCGAGACCCTCGATCGGCTGCTGGTGTCGCTGACCGCGCTGTGCGGCTTTGCGCTCGACGACATGACGCAGGACGATGGCTGGCGGCTGCTGATGCTCGGCCGGCGGCTGGAGCGTATCCAGTTCCTGGCCGGTCTGTTGGCTGCGCGGCTTACGGCCGAGGAGCCGCTGGGACAGGCCGAGCTCGAGTGGCTGCTTGACGTTGGAGGCGTCAGCATCACCTACCGCACGCGCTACGTGGCGATCCCGCAGCTGGCCCCGGTGCTGCAGCTGCTGATCTTCGAGCAGGCCAGTCCGCGCTCGCTCGCGTTCCAGTGGCGGGTGCTGTGCGACACGCTGGCGGCGCTGGCCGACTCGCTGCACGCGCAGCCCGCGGAGCAGATCGAGGACCCGATGGCAATACTGGCGGCGATCGGCACCGCGGGGGTCGAGGACGAGGGTAAGGCGGGCGCGGCGCGGCGCAGCCTGATTGCCGCGGGTCTCACGGCGCTGGCTGCGGCCGCCGGCAGGCACTCCGACCGGCTGGCGCTGCGCCACTTCTCGCTGGTCGATGTCGATCTGCATGCCGTGGCCTCATGAGTGCCCTGGCCGCATGAGCGCCGTGCACTACACCGTGCGCCACGAGACGCTGTACCGCTATCGGCGCGACGTGGTGCATGCGCATCAGCAGCTGCACCTGACGCCGCGCAACTCCGAGCGCCAGCACTGCCTGCTACACCGCATCAGCGTCACGCCGCAGCCGGCAGTGCTGGCTGAATACGTCGACGCGTTTGGCAATTCGGTCACGCGCGTGGAACTCGACCGGCCGCATAGGCGCCTGCAGGTCGTGGCCGAAATGGACGTGCGCCTGGATGCGCAGCCGGCGATCGAGTTCGAGCACGGCGAGCCGTGGGAGCGCGTGCGCGATGACCTGTGCTACAACGCGCGCGCGCGCGACGCCCAGTGGCTCGAGGCGATGCGCTTTCGCGGCGAGTCGCCTTATGTGCGCATCAAGGGCGCGTTCGGCGACTATGCGCACGACTGCCTGCGTGCCGGCGCGAGCGTGGCGGCGGTGTCCGAGGCGCTGATGGGCAAGCTGTGGCGCGAGTTCAAGTACGCGCCCGGCAGCACCGAGATCGCCACCCCGCTGCTGGAAGTACTCAACAAGCGCAGCGGCGTGTGCCAGGATTTTGCCCACCTGATGATCGCCTGCCTGCGTAGCGTCGGCCTGTCGGCGCGGTACGTCAGCGGCTACCTGCGCACCTACGGCGCGCCGTCGCCGGCCGCCGCTGTGACTGGCGATGACGCCGATGACGAAGATGATGACGAAGATGATGACGACGACGATGATCGCGCGGGCAACGGCGCCGCCGAAGTTGCAGCCCGGGGCGAGCGCGACGACGCCAACTCAGGCGCGCGCGAGGGGCTGGCGCCGCGGCTGCGCGGCTCGGACGCATCGCACGCCTGGGTGGCGGTGTTTGCACCGCCGTTCGGCTGGCTCGGGTTTGATCCCACCAACAACGTGCGCGTGAACCAGGATCACGTGGCGCTCGCCTGGGGCCGCGACTTCGGCGATGTCTCGCCGCTGCGCGGGGTGATCCTCGGCGGCGGCTCGCACAAGCTCAGGGTGCGGGTGGCGGTGCGCCGGGTCGAGGAGTCGGCCCGCGGTACCCCGGCATGAGGCACAGCCGTGGATTCAAGCAGACGCGGGTCAGGGAGAGCTGTGTGCCTGCACCGCGCGGCGGAACTCGAGCGGCGAGCTGATGCCGTTGAACGGCTCGTTGGTGCCGCCGGTGCCGGTCACGACGATGTTGCCGTAACCCAGGATGCGCCCGATGATCCCCTGGTTGACGGCGATTGCTTCGACCTTGGTGTTGAGCATCTCCACCGTGCGCCGTCGCAGGATGCCGACCTTGATGATCACGCGTTTGTTGGTGACGGCAAACTCGGAGCTGGTGTAATCGACGTATTTCGCCAATCCCCACAGTATCGCGACCACCAGCACGGCCTCGGCGCCGAGGGCGATGCCATAGGCAAACAGCACTATCGAGATCCCCAGCAGCAGCATCGGTGGCAGGAAGATGATCAGGTGCAGCCGGGTCCTGAAGGCGACCTGCTCACCCGGAATCAGGCTGTGGTCAACGTAGCTCACGCTGCATTATGCCGCATCCCCGGAGAACACCAAGGGCGACACCAAGGGCGACAGCGACGGCTCCAAACCTTACAGTTGCGCCTATGGAGGCGATCGAGTCGGCACGGATCCGGGCGCTGTCAGTGCTGGCGGAGCGGGCGCCGGCGTCAGCGGCCGCCCTGGCGCGCCTGCCAGCAGACATCACCACCTCCGCCCCCGCGGTGCTGGCCGCCAGCGAATTCGTGCTGGACGCGCTGTGCCGTGACGATGAGCTGATCGCGGTGCTGGCGAGCCGCGCCGCCGAGCGGTTTGCCGGCGCAGCGATCGGACTGCCGCCGTTGCCGCCGTTCGGCGCCGGTGCTGGCGACACCGAGGCGCAGTTCATGGCGGCGCTGCGCCGCTGGCGACGCGCCGAATTTGCGCGCATAGCGTGGCGCGACCTGGCGGGTTGGGCCGGGCTGGCCGAGACGCTGGCGGATCTGTCGCGCGCTGCGGACCTGGCGCTGGCGCTGGCGCACGAGTTTGCCGTGCGCGCGCTGACGGTGCGCTACGGGCAGCCGCTCACGCCGGCGCAGCTACCGCAGCAGCTGATCATCGTCGCGATGGGCAAGCTCGGCGGCGGCGAGCTGAATTTTTCCTCCGATATCGACCTGGTGCTGCTGTATCCGGAGGACGGCCAGACCGATGGCGCCCAGTCGATCAGCAACCAGGAGTACTTCACGCGCCTCGGCCAGGCACTGATACGCCTGCTCGAGCAGCACACCGCCGACGGGTTCGTGTTTCGCGTCGATCTGCGGCTGCGCCCGTATGGCGACAGCGGTCCGCTGGTGTCGAACGCGGCGGCGCTGGAGGACTACCTGCAGCTGCACGGCCGCGACTGGGAGCGCTACGCCTGGGTCAAGGCGCGCGCAGTCGTCAACCCGGCCGGCTACGCGGTACTTTTTCGCGCGGCCATCCAGCCGTTCGTGTACCGGCGCTACCTGGATTTCGGCGTATTCGATTCGTTGCGCGAGATGAAAGCGCTGATCGAACGTGAAGTGCAGCGCCGCGAGCTGGCCGACCACATCAAGCTCGGCGACGGCGGCATCCGCGAGATCGAATTCATCGTGCAGTCGTTCCAGCTGGTGCGCGGCGGCCAGGACCGGCGGCTGCAGACCAGCGCGTTGCGCCAGGCGCTGGTGCTGCTGGTGGGCGCCAAGCTGCTGCCGCTGGATGCGGTGGCGCGCCTGGACGCCGCCTATGTGTTCCTGCGGCGGCTGGAGAACCGGCTGCAGATGCGCGCTGATCAGCAGGTGCACCAGCTGCCGCGCGAGCCGCTGGCGCGCGAACTGCTGGCAGCGGCGATGCAGGTCGGCTCCTGGGCGCAGCTGCGCGATGAGATCGACCTGCACCGGCGCCATGTGGCGGCGAGTTTCCGCGCGATCGTATTTGGCGCCGGTGCGGACGCGCCGGCTGATGCGCTCGGCGAGCGCGCCGCGCCGCTGGACGAGGCGGACCGTCCGGCGCTGGTCGCGCGGCTCGAGCGCAGCGGCTATGTCGACAGCGCCAGCGCTGCGCAACTGCTGATCGATTTTCGCGCGCTCGCGTTCGTGCAGCGGCTCGACGCCAGCGCCAGTCGGCGCATGAGCGCGCTGCTGCCGGTGCTGGTGGCGGAGGCGGCGTCCGCGCCCGAGCCGGTGCCGGCCCTGCGGCGGCTGTTGCGCGTGCTGGAGGCCATCGGCGCGCGCTCGGCCTACCTGGCGCTGCTGCTGCACAATGCGCGCGCCCGCGTGCGGCTGGTGGAGCTGGCCGCGCATGGGGATTTCCTCACCGACCAGATTGCCGCGCATCCGCTGCTGCTCGATGAGCTGATCGATGAGCGCGTGTTCGACCAGCTGCCCGAGCGCGCGGTGCTGGCCGCGGACCTGGCGCAGCGCATGGCCGGCGCGGACCCGGAAGAGGGCGAGCGGCTGGTGGAGCGCCTGCGGCAATTCCAGCGCGCGGCGATGTTTCGACTGGGTGTGGCCGACCTGCTGGCGCGGCTGCCGGTGATGCGCGTCAGCGATCGGCTCACCGACGTCGCCGAGCTGATCGTCGAGCAGGTGCTGGCACTCGCCTGGCAGCAGCTCACCCCGCAGCTCGGCACGCCGATGTGCACCGAGCACGGCGTACGCCGGCCGGTGCGGCTGTGCGTGCTCGGCTACGGCAAGCTCGGCGGCATGGAACTGGGCTACAGCTCGGACCTGGACCTGGTGTTCCTGCACGACTCAGGCGGCGAGCAGCAGGAGACCTGTGGCGCGCGCACGCTCGACAACCAGGTGTTCTTCGTGCGCTTTGCTCAGCGCCTGGTGCACCTGCTGACGATGCACTCGGCGGCCGGCCGGCTGTACGAGGTCGATATGCGGCTGCGCCCGAGCGGCAAGGCCGGCATGCTGATCACCAGCATCGCGGCGTTCGCCGAGTACCAGCGGCGCGAGGCCTGGACCTGGGAGCACCAGGCGCTGCTGCACGCGCGCAGCGTCGCCGGCGCCAGCGAGTTGCGCGCGCGCTTCGAGGCGCTGCGCCTGGAGGTGCTGGCGGGCAATGTGCGGCGCGCCACGCTACGCGAGGATGTGCGCCACATGCGTAACCGCATGCGTCGCGAGCTGTCGCGCGCCGGCCCGGGCGAATTCGACCTGAAGCAGGACGCGGGCGGCATCGCCGACATCGAATTCCTGGCCCAGTACTGGGCACTGACCTGGGCCGGGCAATACCCGCCGGTGGCCATGTACTCCGACACCATCCGGCAGCTGGAATCGGTGGCGTCGGCGGACCTGGTGCCGCAGCAGCGCATCGACCTGCTGGGCAGCGCCTATCGTGATTATCGCACCCGCCTGCACCACCGCGCGCTAGAGGGCCGGGACGCGATTGTCGCGGCGAGCGAGTTCCAATCGCAGCGCGCCGCGATCGTGGCCATCTGGGACCAGGTGATGGGCGCGTGATCCGGCGCCCGCAATGTGATGCGGCGCCCGATATAATGTATGAATGACGACGCGCACGGCACTCAGGGAACCCAACGCCCAGAACCAGTACACCGTGACGGTCAACGATGTGCCGTTGGCCTGTCCGATGCCGGATATGAGCCTGTGGAACTCGCACCCGCGGGTGTACCTGCCGATCGAGGCCACCGGCTTCGCCAAGTGCCCCTACTGCGGGGCCGAGTACACGCTGCAGCGCTAGCCGCGGGACTTTGGTCGCTGGACGACGGCGTTGCTTCAAGTGCCTGCCTGCGCTGGAGCACGGCGGCCAGCGCATTCGCCAGCCCCACGAGGTTTTCCGCCGCGAACATCTGATGATGTTCTCCAGGCACGCGGTGGAAGCAGGCGCCACCGCGCGCCAGGTGTCGCCAATACGGGCGATAGCCGTGCGCGTCATCGCTATCACTCAGAAACAGGTCAATCGATCCGGGATAGGCGCGCAGGCGATAGGCCAGCGCGACCGCATGGTAGTACTCAATGTCGCCGGGCAATTCCGGGTGCTTGGTGCCCAGCGGCGGCGCGGCGCTGACGATCGCCGGCCGGGAGCGATACTTTTCAAACGGCAATGCCCACAGGCGTGGCAGCCGCCGGCGGAAGTGGCTGAGTAGCGCGCGCAGCGGCAATTTCCACAGCCGCTGAAGCTCCAACAGGCTGCGGCCGCTGATGAGCCTGAGCAGCGCGAGCGCGCGGAAAAACCATGGCACCGGCCCGACCGGCTGGCTATCGATCACTGCCAGCATTGCGACCCGGCGACCCAGGCGATGCAACTGCTGGGCGACTTCATAGGCGAGCACACCGCCGAGCGAGTATCCGGCCAGGTAGATCGGGCCGTGCGGCTGGAAAGAGACGATTTCGCGGATGTAATGCGCCGCCATGTCCTCGAATCTGGTGTGGCGCGCGCGCCTGCCGTCCAGGCCGACGGCCTGGATGCCATAGCAGGGCTGATGCGGTCCCAGCAGCGGGACCAGATCGACCATGCGAAACACATCGCCCCATTGTCCGTGCACGAAGAACAAAGGCGCGTTGGCACCGCTCGCCTGCAGCGGTACCAGCGAACTCCAGGGCGGCATCCAAGCCTCGGAGCTCAAGCGACATGCCAGCGACTCGATCGTCGGTGATTGGAACAACGTCGCGATCGGTAGGCTGCAACCCAGCAGCCGATCGATCTGCGCGGCCAGGCGCGCAGCCAGCAGTGAGTTGCCGCCGAGTTCGAAGAAATTGTCCTGCCGATCGATGTGTTCGCGGCCCAGTAACCGCTGCCAGATGCGCTGCAACTCCAGCTCCAGCAGATTGCCCGGCGGCGCGTTGGCCGCAGCCACGCCGCCGATGCCGCCGCGGATGCCGCCACCGACGCCGCCACCGACGCCGCCACCGACGCCGCCACCGATGCCGCCACCGACGCCGCCACCGATGCCGCCGCCGATGCCGCCGCCGGTGCCGGTGTCGGGCGCGGGCAGCGCCTGGCGATCCACCTTGCCGCTCGCGGTCAGCGGCAGCCGGTCAAGCCACAGGTAGCATTGCGGCAGCATATAGTCGGGCAGTACCTGCGCCAGGTGCGCACGCAGGCTGGCGGCGTCGGGCTGTGGTGCGCCTGTGCCGACCAGGTAGGCCAGCAGCTGCTTATCGCCGGTGGCGGACTCACGAACGCTGGCGACTGCGTCAGCCACCCCGGCCAGGGCGCGCAGTGCGGCTTCGATTTCGCCTAATTCGATCCGAAAGCCGCGGATTTTCACCTGTGCATCCAGACGTCCCAGGAATTCCAGGTTGCCGTCGCTGCGCCAGCGGGCACGATCGCCGCTGCGGTAGAGCCTGGCGTCCGCGCAGGTCTCGAACGGATGCGCGATGAATCTCTCGGCTGTCAATTCCGGCTGCCGCAGATAGCCGCACGCCAGCCCGTCGCCGCCTGTGTACAACTCACCCGCCACGCCGACCGGTACCGGCTGGCGCGCTTCATCCAGGATATAGACCTGGGTATTGGCAATCGGACGGCCGATCGGGACACCGAGCGCGAAATCGTCCTGGTCGGTAACCTGATAGCAACTGGTGAAGGTGGTGTTCTCCGTGGGCCCGTAGCAAGCGACGATGCGGCAAGCGGGCAGCGCGCGACGAGCCTGGCGAAGGCGCTGCGGAGAAATGACTTCGCCGCCGGTCAGCAACTGTCGAAGCGGCGCAAGGTCTTCCAGGCGCTCATCGACCATGAGATGAAACAGCGCGGTCGTGATAAACATCGTCGTCACGCCATAGCTGCCGATGGCGGCGCCGATATCCGCCAGCGCGGGTGCGCCTGGTGGCAGCAGCACCAAGCGTCCGCCGTTCAGCAGCGCGCCCCACAGTTCGAATGCGGACGCATCGAAGGCCAGGGGTGACAGGTGCAATAGCGTTTCGCTCGCGTCGAGCCGCGCATACTCGCAGCCCTTCACCAGCCGCACCACCGCACGATGCGGTACCACGACACCTTTGGGCGATCCGGTGGAGCCGGAGGTGTAGCACACGTAAGCCGGATCGGTGGCCAGAACGTCGCTGGCCTGAAACCTGGGCGTGGCGGTGGACTTCTCCTCCGGCGACGCTTCCAGCGGCGACCATTCCTGCGTCGACGAGTCCATCAGCTCCTCGAGCGATGCCATGGCCAGTGCATCCGCAGGCGTGCCGGCCGCCAGGGCAAACGCCAGTCGGTCTGACTTGGTTCGAAACAGCAGCAGCTGCGGCTGCGCGTCGGCAAGCATCATCTGCAAGCGCGCCGGCGGCGGGTTATCTTCCAACGCCCAATAGGCGCCGCCGGCCTTGAGAATCGCCAGTAGCGCGATGATCATCTCGATCGAGCGCTCGATACGCAGCCCCACCAGGGCGCTGGCCCGCACGCCATGCGCGCGCAGCAGATGCGCCAAGCGGCTTGCCCGAGTGTCGAGTTCGCCATAGCTGAGCGAGATGTCTCCAAGGATGACGGCAGTCGCGTTCGGCGCCAGCGCCGCCTGCTGCTCGAACAGCTGGTGAATGCACTGGTCGCGCGGATAGTCGCGCTGCGTGCGGTGCCACTCTGAAGGCACGCTAGGGCTCGTCGCCGGCGCCAGCGCTGCGAGTTTCGCCAGTCGTCGCGCCGGATTGGCCGCGATCGCAGCCAGCAGCGCGTGCCAGTGTCCCAGCATGTCGCGCGCCCGCTGCGGCGTGAACAGCTCCGAGCTGAATTCCAGCGTCGCCGTCAGACCCTCGCCGACGGGCGTGACCGCAAGGCTCAGGTCGAATTTCGAGGTGTGGGTACTCACCGGATGGCGAGTGACCTCGACGCCGGCCAATCGAAGTTCGGTCGCCGGGTAATCCTGCAGCGCGAAAGTGACTTGGAACAGCGGCGTGCTGTTGGCGTGGCGCCGCACCCGCAACTGCTGCACCAGCAGCTCGAACGGCATGTCCTGGTGCTCGTAGGCCTCGAGCGCGGTCTGTTTCACGCGCTCGAGCAGCTGCTCGAAGCTCGCGTCAACTTGCACCGTGGTGCGCAGCACCAGGGTGTTGGCCAGCATGCCGATCATCCCCTGGAGTTCGCGGCGCTGTCGGTTGGCTATGGGCACGCCGACCAGCAGGTCCGTGCGCCCGGTGCAGCGCTGCAGCAGAACTTTGAACGCGGCGAGCAGCAGCATGAAAAGCGTGCACTGACCTTGCTGAGCCCGCGCCTTGAGAGCCGCGAGCAGTTCGTGATCGATCGGCAACGAGCACTGCTCCCCGCGAAACGACTCCGTCGCCGGGCGTGGACCGGCAGCCGGCCATTCCAGCGGCTCGGGTGCCGCGGCGAGCCGCTGCTGCCAATAGCTTGCCTGCCGCTCGAGTGCGCCGTTCACCAGCCAGTCGCGCTGCCACGCGGAATAATCCGCCACCTGTACCGGGATCGCCTGCAATGGCAGCTGTGACATGTCGACGTCGACCCCGGCGCCCAGCGCTGTGTAGAACGCGGACACTTCGCCGCACAGATTCGACACCGACCAGCCGTCGGCAAGGATGTGGTGCATGTTGATCAGCAGCAGGTGCTGCTCGGGCTCGATCGCCACCAGCAGCACTCGAAATGGCGGGGCAGCCGCCAGATCGAACGACATCGATGCCGCGGCGTCGATGATGCGTTCGGCTGCCGCGCTGCGATCGGTGGGTGGCTCGTATATCGGTGGCTCGTGGGTGGCAGTCTGCTGTTCGAGTTGGAAGCTGCTGTGCGAGGCGACGCGCTGGACCAGTTCGTCCCGCTGCATCGCAAAGGTGGTACGAAGATTATCGTGGCGCCCGATCACGCGCTGCAGCGCTGCCTCGAGCCGGGCGATATGCAGCGGGCCGCGCAGCTCGAAAGCCGTGGGCGTGCAATACACCGGAGAATTCGCGGCGCGCTGCTGCATGAACCAGATGCGCTGCTGGGCGTTGGATGCCGGGTAGATGGCGATTTGCCGGCCTTGTGCATCCAGCTCCAGGCGCAGCGGCGCCTGTTTCGGGATCGCGGCGCGAGCCGCAGCGGCCGGCGGCTCGGGGCCAGCTTCGCCCTCCAGGCGCCGTGCCAGGAATGCGCGCTGCGCCGTGGTCAGGCGTGACAGGCGCAGCCGTAGGGTGTCGTTATCGGTGCTCACCGCACGATTTCCGCTTGCGCCGGTCCTGGCCTTGGGCCGGCGGGCTGCGCGTCGTCGAGCAGCGTTGCTTGCTGGTGCGCCGGCAGAGCGGCCAGCGCGGCGGCGAGCAGATCGATTTCGCGAGCGGCCAGAAGTTCCTCCAGCCGTTCTGCCAACAGTGCCGGCGTGGGCCGCCGGAACAGCAACGCGGCTGGCAGTTCAATGGCAAGCGCGTGTTCCAGGCGCATCATCATCTGGGCGGCGCGCAACGAATCGCCGCCCAGGGCAAAGAAATTATCGTGACGACCGACGCGCCCCAAGCCGAGCAGCTCGCCTATCGTCGCGGCGACCCGCAGTTCGTAGTCCGACGCTGGCGCATCGTAGGCAACGTGAAGGCAGGCGGCCAGGCGATCGGCCAGGCCGATGCGCTGAATCTTTCCGCTCGGCCCCACCGGCAAGCGATCCACCAGGATGATGCGGCTTGGCACCTTGTAAGCCGATAGCCGATCGAACAGGAACGCGCGTAGCGCTGCCTCTGTGCACGGCAGTGCATGTTCAACGCCCTGCGGCACGACTGCTGCCGCAATGTCTTCCCCGAGCGAGGCATGCGGCACTGCGAAGGCTACCGCCTGCCGCACCGCCGGATGCGCCAGCAGTGCTTCGTCGATCTCTCTTGGTGCTATCTTCTCGCCGCCACGATTGATGAGTTCCTTGAGTCGGCCAGTGATGAAAACATAGCCGTCCTGGTCCACATAGCCCTGGTCTCCGGTCCTGAACCACCCGCTGCAGAACGCGCTGGTGTCGACAGTGTCTTCGTACCCGCGCATCACATTACTGCCCATGACGGCTACTTCGCCGGTCACCCCGCGTGCCTGCACTGCACCCGCCTGGTCCAGGATCGCCAGCTGGGTTCCCGCGGCGATACCGACCGAGCCCGGCTTGCGCGGCCGCGGGGGCAGCGGGTTGCTTGCCATCTGGTGGGCCGCTTCCGTCATTCCATACGAGTCGATCACCGGCACCCCGAACGCCGTTTCCACGGCTGCGAGCAGCGCTGGCGGCAGAGGTGCCGAGGAGGAGCGGATGAATCGCAGCGATGAGCCGGCGACGGCGCCTTGCCCGGCGAGGTCGATGAGCGCCTGCAGCACCGTCGGTACGGTGGAAAACCAGGTAGGTTTCCAGCATTTCAGCCAGCCGGGAAACCGGGCGGCGTCGAATGCGCCGGGACACACGCAGCTGCCGCCGGCTGCGAGGGCTGCCAGCAGGCACGCCAGCCCATGGATGTGAAATAGCGGCATGGTGTTGAGGCTGATGTCGTGCGCCTGTAATTGCAGCGCGGCCGCGATGCTGCGCGCAGAGCTGCACAGATTCGCGTGGCTGAGCGGCACTTTCTTCGGACGCGATGTGGTCCCCGAGGTGTGCAGCACCAGCGCCACGTCGTCGGACGCTGCGCGACCCGCAGCGCTCGCCGTCGGGGCAGCGCCCGACGCCGGGGCAGCGCTGCCGGGAGGACCACCACTGCCTTGCAGCGGAACCAGGTCCATGACGCTGATCCCCAACGCTCGTGCCGCCGCGCGCGCCGCAGAGTCATCATCGCGCAACAGCAGCATCACCTTCGCCGGCAAGCCGCGCAGATGCGAGTCGAATTCGCTATCGCTGTATGCGTGGTTGAGCGGCGCTGCGGCGGCGCAGCTCGCGGCGGCGAGAAAAGCCACGGCAGCATCGGGCCCTGGGGGAAACGCAATGCCGACACGATCACCGCGTCCGATGCCGGCGGCGTCTAGAGCGCGCGCCGTCAGCGCCACCTGTGCATGTAATTCCTGATGTGAAAGCTGCACGCCGCCCTCGCCCAGGATCGCAGGTCGCGCGCCGAAGCGCACCGCATTGCATGCCAACATCGCATCGATCGATGCCCAATTCTCGGGGGAATTCAGCGTTGCGGACAAGGTCGGATCTCCAGCGCCAGGCGGCTGGGACATTCTATCTACGGGGGGCGGCGCATCCGTGAGTATCGTCGGGCTATTGTCGCGCCCGACTGATGGGGGTCTTTTATGGTAAATGCAGCTATGGTAAATGCAGCGCCGCGTGCACGGTGCGGGATCAGCGATACGGCTGGTAGGACTTCTCCTCGACGATCACCGAGTTGAGTTTCAGGTTGATGCGCTGCTTGATCGCGGCGCGCTCATCGTTGCGCAGGTAGACCGAGCGCGCCAGTTCGATGAAGCCCTCATCGAAGCGCCGCTGCGCCTCGAGGCTGCGGATCTGGTCCTCGATGTCCCACAGCTGGCTGTTGACGCGCTCGAGCGCCGCCTCGTCGGCCGACAGCTGCACGGACGTGGGCACCGACTGGCGCCAGCTGTGCTCCAGCAGCGCCAGTTCGCGCCGCACGTTGGCCAGCCGGCCGGGATCCTCGATGCGTGCCGACTTGATGCGCAGAATCGTGATCTTGTCGAGCAGCTCGCCCGGCGAGACCGGCACCAGGATGGCGTCCATGGCCCTATGTTAGCAGCAGCGCATCGAGGCGCTCGCGCACGTCGGCGACTTCGATCAGGTCCATCACCCCGGGACGCTCGATCTTCTCGTGCCACGGCAGCTCGGCGGCGTCGCGGCCGCGGAAGCGGCGCGCCGCCAGCTCATAGCGATCCACGCACCACTGGCGCGACAGGTACGGACCGCTGCGCGCCAGGCGCGTGGCCGCGTACAGCCCGATCACCGGGGTGCCGACCATGGTTGCCATGTGGGCCGGCCCGCTATCCGGGCACAGCAGCACGCGGGCGCGCGCCAGCAGCGCCAGCAGCTGCGGCAGCGTGTCGGCGCCGACCTGGTTGATGACAGTAACGCCTGCGAGGCGCTCGATGGTCGCGCCCATCGCGCGTTCCAGCGGTGAATCCGCGCCGCACAGGATCACCCGCATGCCGTGCGCCTGCACCGCGTGCGCGGCGATGGCGGCATAGCGTTCGGCGCGCCAGTTGCGTGCCGGGTGCGCAGAGCAGGCGCTGATGATCATGGTCGGCTGCTTATCCGGAATCAGCGCCGCCGCGTACTGCTGCGCCGCCGCCGGCAGCGGCAGGTCCCAGTCGAGCCGGCCCGGCTCGATGCCGAGTGCGCCGAGGAAGCCCTGGAAGCTGTCGAGCACGTGCTCGCGGCGGCGCGGCGCGATCTGCACGTTGGTGAACAGCCACTGCAGCTCGCGTGCCCGCGCGCGATCGAAGCCGAGCCGCACGCGCGCGCGGATCAACGTCGACGCAAGGCTGGCGCGCAGCGATAGCTGCATGTGCAGCAGCAGGTCAAAGCGCCGGCCATGCAGCGCCGCGCGCAGGCCGCGCGCCGTCGCCAGGCCGGCGTGCTTGTCGATGGTGATAAACTCAACGCCGGGCAGCAGGCTCATCAGCCGCGCCTCGCCGCGGCCGATGACCCAGGTCAGCCGGGTTGTCGGCCAGGCGCGCTGCAGCGTGCGCACCACCGGCACGACATGACAGGTATCGCCAATAGCCGAGAGCCGCAGAATGCACAGGCTCTGGGGTGGCTCAACGAGATTCAGCATGCGGAAGTCTTTGATCTGGCCGACGGGGGCGGAAGTGCAGCAAATACCGATTCGCGGCGGCGCGATGCTATATGACGCCTCCAGGGCCGGCAACGCAGGGGCGTCCTGGTTCGACGCCCAGTGGTGGTCGCGCCGCGGTGAGGTGCGCGCGAGCGCGGAGGGACGCGGCGCTGCGGTGTTCATCGAGGCCGACGGGCGGCGGCTGGTGCTGCGCCATTACCGGCGTGGCGGCTGGGCGGCACGCTGGTCGATCGATCGCTACCTGTGGCGCGAGGCGGAGCTGACGCGCTCGTTCATCGAGTGGCACATGCTCTATATGATGCACCGTGCCGGGCTGCCGGTGCCCAAGCCGATCGCCGCCTGTTACCGGCGCACCGGACGCTACAGCTACAGTGCCGATCTGCTGACCGAGCAGATCCCGGACGTCAGTTCGCTGGCCACTCGCCTGCAGCGCGCTGGGCTGCCGCTGGACAGCTGGATCGCGGTCGGGCGCTGTGTGCGCCGCTTTCACCGTGACGGCGTGTGTCATGCCGATCTCAATGCCCATAACGTGCTGCTGAACGATGAGCAGCGGGTGTGGCTGGTGGACTTCGATCGCGGTCGCCTGCGCAGCCCCGGGTTGTGGTGCGACACCAACCTGGTGCGCCTGCGCCGCTCGATCGAGAAGATCACCGATGCGTTGCCGGCGGAGCGCTTCTCCGAGGCGGACTGGGCCGCGCTGCTGAGCGGCTACTTCGCCGTGCCGCTGCGCGCCGAAGATGCGCCGCTGCGCGCCGTAAACGGCTAGCGCGCACCCGTGCGCTGGCTGTATACGCTGCTGCTGTACCTGGCGCTGCCATTCATCACGCTGATCGTCGCCGTGCGCGGCCTCACCGATCGCGAGTATTGGCGCGGCTGGCGCGAGCGTTTTGGTTTCGGCGCGCGCTGCGCGGGCGGCGGCATCTGGGTGCACGCGGTGTCGGTGGGCGAGGTGCAGGCGGCGGCGGTGCTGATCGAGGCGCTGGCGCGGCGGCTGCCCGGGGTCGAGATCACGCTGAGCTGCGCCACCCCGACCGCGCGCACACGCGCGCGTGCGCAGCTACCGGGCGTTGCGGTGAGCTACGCGCCGTATGATCTGCCGGGCAGCGTGCGTCGATGCCTGGCGCGCCTGCGTCCGCGGCTGCTGATCGTGCTGGAAACCGAGCTGTGGCCAAACCTGCTGCACCAGGCGCAGCGCACCGGCGTGCCGGTGCTGATCGCCAGTGCCAGGGTGTCAGAGCGCAGCGCCGGCCGCTACCGGCGCGTCCCGGGACTGCTGCGCGCGGCGCTGGCAGCCGGAGTCTGGGTCGGTGCGCAGACCGAGGCCGACGCGCGGCGCTTCGCCGTGCTCGGCGTGCCGCCGGAGCGCGTCAGCGTGGTCGGCAACATCAAGTTCGATCGCGCGCTGCCGCCCGGCCTGATCGAGCGCGGGGCGCGGCTGCGGGCGCGCTATGGTGCCGGCCGGCCGGTCTGGGTGGCAGGCAGCACGCATGCCGGCGAGGAGCCGATCGTGCTGGCGGCGCATCGGCAACTGCTCGGCCAGCAGCCGCGCGCCCTGCTGATCCTCGCGCCGCGCCACCCACAGCGCTTCGCGCCCGCTGCCGCGGTGATCGGCGCACAGGGGTTCCGTTTCCTGCGCCGCTCGGCCGCCGCCGGCGACGAGGCGCCGGGCGACTACCAGGTGCTGCTGCTCGACACACTCGGTGAGCTGGCGGAGTTCTACGCCGCCGCCGATGTGGCGTTCGTAGGCGGCAGCCTGGTGCCGATCGGCGGGCACAACCTGCTCGAGCCGGCGGCGCTCGGATTGCCGGTGCTCAGCGGACCCGCACAGTTCAACGCCCCTCAGGTCGCCGAGGCGCTGGGCGCGCAGGGCGCGCTGACCATAGTGCACGATGCTGCTGAGCTGGCGGCAGCGCTCGCGCGGCTGCTGTCGGACCGGGAAGCACGGGCGCGGCAGGGAGCCGCGGGACGTGCGGCTATCGACGCCAATCGCGGAGCGCTTGCGCGGCTGCTGCAACTGGTCGAGGGGCATTCACCCTTAGGGACAATTTAATATTCTATTTTCGGAAGCGGGCCAGATAATACGCAAGATCGGCGATCTCAGCGTCAGTCACGGGCTGTAGTACCTCGGACATGGTGCCATCATATCCGGGGCGCGAATTGTTCTGGTACTCGCGCAGCGATTTGGCGAGATAGTCCTCCCTCTGGTTGGCTATGCGCGGAATGTTGTCGCGACCGGAATAATCCGAGTTGTGGCAGGAATCGCAATGTTCCTTTTGCGCGAGCGCCCGGGCGCGCTGCATGCGCTCGCTGTCGCCTGCATCCGCAGGTTCCCGAGGCTTGGGTAATTGGGCAATGAAATCGGCGATTGCGCGCAAATCGTCGTCAGTGAAGCTCTTTGCAAGCGTATTCATTATTTCGAAGGTGCGAAGCTTTTCGCGGAACATGAAAAGCTGCACTAACGTGTATTCGGGCTGTTGCGCTCCGAGGGAAGGGGTAATCTGTATGGTCGATTGACCGTTCTGGCCGTGACAAGCGAAGCAAGGTTCCAGGCGCTCCTGCAGTGTGGCGGCCGTGGCCAGCGGGGGCTTGGCAATCAGCGTCACCCCCAACAGCGCGATGCGCAATGCGGGGTAGTCGAAGCTCACGGGCCGATGCCACCGCGGCGACGCTGAGCGTCGCAATACGCTAGTGCTTTGCGCCGCTGGGACTGTCGTATGTGATCCGGTATAACGCACCGTTCCAATCATCCGATACGAGCAGCGAGCCATCTCGGAGCGGTTGCACATCGACCGGACGGCCAAGATAATTATTGTTTCGAATGAAGCCGGTGAGAAACGGCTCTACCGATTTCACGGTGCCATCCTTGTTCAGCTTCACAACGACGACGTCGCCGCCCAGCTTGTGGGTTCGGTTCCAGGAGCCATGTCGAGCGACGAAAATAGCGTTCTTATATTCCTTGGGGAACATGCTGCCGGTGTAGAAGCGCATACGGAGGGCTGCATATGAGCGCCCATCAGCGCGACTGGCGGAGTGAAATCGCTGCAGGAATGTCCCCACCCGAATTCGGGGTCAGCGATATTGCCTTGGTAGCAATACGGTACGCCAAAATCTTCCCCGACTCTACTAAGCCGATTAAGCTTGTCCTCGGGCACGTCCTCGGGCACGTCCTCGGACATCCAGTCGCGGCCATTATCGGTGAAGTAGAACTGGTGCGTGAGCGGACTCCAATCGAAGCCCACGGAGTTGCGCACACCTAGCGCAATGACTTCGGCACCGCTGCCGTCTAGATTGATGCGACGAATCTGGCCATGTGCCGCATCATGCAGAACGTTGTTGCCTGGTTGTCCGACCGGAATATACAGCTTGTTGTCAGGGCCGATGGCTATGAACTTCCAGCCGTGCGCTTCATCATTCGGCAGGTCGTCATATATCACGGTCGGCTTGGGAGGATTATCGAGACTATCCTCGATGCCCTCGATTTTCGATATTCGCGAGAGCTCGGCAATGTAGAGAGCCACGGGCGCAAGGTTGGCTGACGAGGGAGTGGTCGGCTCTTGCGCACCGGTAGCAGTGGCAACGAATAAACCGATGGCGCCGCCAGCGATCACGGCAAATCGTGGAGATGTTGAGGGGCGCATGATTACTTCATACCCGTAACGGGATGACCTCACGATTCGGATCAGGACGAATGCTAGCCGCAACGCATGATAAACAAAACCAGGTGGTTGCGAGGGCGCTGCGGTCGGGCTACCTCGGTGTCGTGTCGTCCAGCGGCATCGCCGGCGTGGTTGACGGCGCGGTCGGGGTCGCCGGCACCGACGGCAGTGGCGGGCGCGGCTCGATCAGCCAGCTGTTGATCAGCTCGATGGTGCTGCGATCCAGGTTGCCGGCCGCCAGTCGCAGCGACACGATGCCGTTGAGATAGGCGTACTTGGCGAGCGCGTAGTTGGTGTCGTCCTGCAGCAGCGCGGCACGCGTGGTCAGCACATCCACCACCGTCTTGGTGCCGACCTGGTAGCCGGCCTCGGTGGCCTGCAGCGCAATGCGGTCGGATTCCACCGCCTGCTTGAGCGCCTGCACCTGCGCGATCTGGCTGATCACACCCTGGTAGGCGTCGCGCGTCTGCTCTTCGGTCTGCCTGGAGGTGTAGTCAAGGCCCGCCTTGGCCGCATCCCAGGTGTAGCGCGCCTGGCGCACCTTCGACTGCGTCAGCCCGGCGGTGAACAGCGGCACCGAGATGCCGATCGACCAGAATACGTCGCTGGTATCCACCACGGTGGGAAGGCCGTTGACGGTGCCGATCAGCCCGGCTTCCCCGATCGCCGCCGCGGAGTTGTTGACGCCGTGCTCGAGCGCCCAGTTTCGCGACACGTTGACATTGATGGTCGGCAGGTGGCCGCCGTACGCGGTCAGCAGGCTGTCATGGGCGATGTCGGAGGCCAAGCGGCTGGCAATCAGCCCGGCGTTTTGCGCCATCGCGGTCGTCACCCAGCTGTCTTCACTCGCGGGGTCCGGATTGAGTAGCGGCATATCGTCGCGCGGACCGGCGAGGCTGGCGTAGCTTTCATTCGTTATGGCGCGCAGCAGGTCTTCCTGCGTCGCCAGCGCGCGCTTGGCCGCAATCACCGCCGCCGCCGTGCTGTCGCGCGATGCGCGTGCCACCGCCATGTCGGTCACCGCGATCAGGCCGACGCGGTAGCGTTGCTCGGCCTGATCGAGCTGGGTCTGCACCGATTCGAGCGCGCTCTGCTCGGCGGTCAGCGTGTCCTGGGCCGCCAGCACTGCAAAATACTGCTGCGACACGCGCTGAATAAGGCTCTGCGCGGCCGCCAGGTAGTTGGCCTCGGCCTGCGCGACCGTGGCGTCGGCCGCCTTGAGCGCGATCCAGTTGTCCCAGTTGAACAGGTTGAGCGACAGGCTCGCACCCAGGTACGCCGGCGTCTTGATCTGAACGCTGCCGATACCAACGAAATCCTTGTTGGCCGTGACATCGAGTGGCAGCAGATTGAGCACCGCCTGGGTCTTGGATTCGTG
>Ga0302324_100006232_pt1 | contig 25787 bp, 19 predicted proteins | sample Palsa_T0_1_FD_201949 | JGI IMG/M metagenome (GOLD analysis project Ga0302324, IMG submission 201949) | Peat permafrost microbial communities from Stordalen Mire near Abisko, Sweden - Palsa_T0_1 | ecosystem: Environmental > Terrestrial > Soil > Palsa > Peat permafrost | place: Sweden: Abisko... | reverse complement strand
GGTCAACCAGTTCTGAGGCTCCCCGCCATGTTCCAGCGTCGATGCGGTAGGTCCAGGGATCGGCTCTTGAGCCCTGGGAGCTGGCCCGAGGGTGACGAATATCGAACAACAGAGGACCGCGAATATCAAAAAGCCGCTTCGTCGAGCTGGAACTCTCATGCCGCGCATGCTTAGTCTCCTCAGTTTTTCTGGTGGATGGCTACACTCGACAGGCTGTCGACGGTAAGATCCTGCGGCGGGGTTATCTCATTCGCCTGCAGTATATAAGCCGTTACATTCAAATACTCCTGCTGTGTCAGGCTGCCGGGACTCGACGCGGGCATCGTCATGCTCGTCTGGCTAAACAAGTCTTTCGCGGTCTTCCCGTCCCATCGCGCTATGAACGCCGACCCGGCAAGAGCGGGAACCATGTCTGTGCCGCTCAAATCCTCCTGGTGGCACGTGCTGCACTGTTCGGTGTAAGTGCTGTGTCCTCGGCCTGCCTGATCGGCAAAGCTCGCCACCCGGATGGCCTGTGAACTTACCGAAGCGCGCGAGACCTCTGTTGCCGCCCCCGTAATTAAAAATGAAATCAGCGTCACAACCGCAAATCCCGGCACGCCCCCCAAGACCCGAATCATCAAGACTCCCTCTCGGCCCCCGCTTCGAACGTTACTTCCCCAACTTCGCGCGGTCCCTATATATATGCAAACGCACGTGGACTGCAAGTAATGCGCTTTTCTCAGCCTTTCGTATTGCCGGTGCTATAATCCCGCCGTTGTTCTCTTTCGGGCGCCGCCTGCATGCCGAGGCGCCTTCGCGATGCATATCTCCACTCCATTTATCAAACGCCCCGTCGGGACAATGCTCCTCACGTTGGCCGTGCTCATCACGGGATCGATCGCTTATCATTTTTTGCCCGTGGCCGCGCTTCCCGATGTTGATTTCCCCACGATTCAGGTGACCGGATCGTTGCCCGGGGCCAGCCCCGAAACCATGGCATCCTCCATGGCGACTCCGCTGGAGCGCCAGTTTGGGCGCATCGCCGGAATTACGGAAATGACGTCGTCCAGTGTGCTCGGGACGACCAATATCAACCTCCAGCTTGACCTGAACCGCGACATCGATGCGGCCGCCCGCGACGTGCAAGCGGCTATCAATGCGTCCGCGGGGCAACTCCCTTCCGGCCTTCCCAGTTTGCCCAGCTACAAAAAAGTAAACCCGGCAGATTCCTCCATTTTGATTCTCTCGCTGGCATCGGACACTATGCCAGTCAGCCGCCTTTACGACGTCGCGGACTCCATTATTTCCCAACAGGTGTCGCAGGTGCACGGGGTCGGACAAGTGACGATTGGCGGCGGATCAAGACCGGCGGTGCGCCTCGAACTGAATCCCAGCGTCCTGGCACACTACGGTCTGGGGCTCGAAGAGGTGCGGGGGGTGCTCAACCAGGTCAACTCGAACGTCCCGCGAGGCGTTCTACAGAACGACCGGATGCGTTGGGTTCTGAGCGACAACGCACAGATCTTTACGGCCAAGGACTACCGGCCTCTGGTGGTCGCGTACAAAAATGGCGCTCCGGTTCGGCTGGGCGACATCGCGGATGTACAGGACTCCATCGAGAATCTATACGTTGCCGGCCTGAGCAACACAAAGCAGTGCGTCATCATTTACATCAACCGGCAGCCGGGAGCCAATATCGTGGCCACGGTCGATAAATTGCTGGCCCTCCTGCCTTTGCTTCGTTCGGAAGTCCCGCCGTCCATGAAGCTGTTGATCGAACACGACAGGACACAGACGATCCGAGCGTCAGTAAACCAGATTCAGGGCACTCTACTGATCACCGTCGCTCTCGTAATCCTGGTGATCTTCGTTTTCTTGCGCAGCCTGTGGTCGACCATCATTCCGGCGATCGCCGTGCCTGTGTCACTCGTGGGGACGTTCGGAGTGCTGTACATCTGCGGATACTCGCTCGATAACCTCTCCCTGATGGCGCTTACCGTCGCTACCGGATTCGTGGTCGATGACGCGATTGTGGTGATTGAAAATATCACGCGGTATCTGGAAGCAGGACTGACGCCGCTTGCGGCGGCCTTGCGAGGCACGCGCGAGATTGGATTTACGGTGCTCTCGATGAGCACCTCGCTCGTCGCCATCTTCATTCCTATCCTTCTGATGGGAGGGATCGTCGGCCGGCTTTTCCGCGAATTTGCGGTTACGCTGAGCGTTGCCATCGCGATTTCACTGCTCGTTTCTCTAACGACGACGCCCATGATGTGCGCGAAGTTTCTGCGGCCGGTGCGCAAGGAAGGCCACAATTGGATCTATCGCGTGAACGAACGCTGCTGGCAAGCTTTGCAGAGCTCGTACGAGGCCGGCGTGCGGCGGGTGTTGCGGCACCAGGGTTTTATGCTGGGCGTTACGGTCGCCATGGTGGGCCTGAGCGGCATTCTTTATTACTACAGCCCGAAAGGCTTTTTTCCACAGCAGGACACATTGGCAATTCAAGGGTCGGTTCAGGCGGCGCAAGACGTTTCCTTCGAATCCATGCAGACGAAGGAAATGGAATACAGTCAAATCATGCTCGCCGATCCTGCCATCACCGATGTGACAGCCTATGTCGGCGGCGGAGCAGTCAACACCGGGAGGCTTATTGCGTTGCTGACGCCCGTATCAGAACGGAACGTCACCGTCGATCAAGTTATCAATCGCCTGCGCCCGAAGCTAGCCGTAGTACCGGGGTCGACGCTGTTTTTGCAAGCGCAGCAAGATCTAAATGTTGGCGCCCGGCAGTCGAACTCTCAATTTCAATTCACACTGGAAAGCGAGGATCTGAATGAGTTAAATCGCTGGGCTCCCGTCATGCTGGCCAAACTCCGCACTTTGCCGCAGCTGCGCGATCTCAGCACCGATCAACAGATCAAAGGCCTCTCGGCAAATCTGGTGATCGACCGGGACACAGCTTACCGGTTGGGCATACCCACGCAGACGGTCGACAATGTGCTATATGATGCGTTCGGCCAGAGGCAAGTGTCCACCGTGTACACGCAGTTGAATGAATACCATCTGGTGATGGAAGTCGCGAATCCCTTCCAACAAAATCCCGATGCGCTAAAAAATATATACGTAAAATCGTCCACCGGCCTTCAAGTGCCGCTGAGCTCTTTTACACATTACGCGTCCGGCACGACCGCACTTACGGTAAATCATCAGGGGCAATTCCCGGCGGTGACGCTATCGTTCAATTTGGCGCCGAACGTGGCGTTGGGAGATGCTGTGACGGCCGTCGAAGTGGCCCAGCGGGATGTTGGACTGCCGTCGGCGATCCGCGCCAGCTTTCAAGGCACTGCGCAGGCATTTCAATCCTCGCTTAAAAACCAGCCCATGCTGATCTTGGCGGCGATCCTGACGGTCTACATTGTTTTAGGAATGCTTTACGAAAGTTACATTCACCCAATCACTATACTCTCTACTCTGCCTTCGGCGGGCGTGGGAGCCCTTATCGCGCTACGCATCTGCCATACCGATCTAAGTGTCATGGCCCTCATCGGAATTATCCTGCTGATCGGAATCGTGAAGAAGAACGCGATCATGATGGTCGATTTCGCGATCGAAGCGGAGCGCTCCGGAATGACGGCGGAGCAAGCCATATATGAAGCCTGCAAACTCAGGTTTCGCCCCATTATGATGACCACGATGGCCGCGCTCCTCGGTGGGTTACCTCTGGCTCTGGGCACGGGCACGGGATCGGAGCTTCGCCGGCCACTCGGAATCAGCATCGTCGGCGGTCTTATCGTAAGCCAGCTTCTTACTCTCTTCACTACTCCGGTCGTCTACCTTTATATGGAGCGCTTCCGCTTGGAGTTCTCCAGATTTCGGCCGAGCCACGTTGCAGGGAAAAACGCTGACGAATTACATCCGTCTTCCCTGCCGAATATTTCGGCCGACTAGAGTTGCCAAGGGGCAGCGCTTATTGACAGGTAGTTACTTGAGCTATAGTCTCCGCACTCACGAATGCACTGAACGTAAACTCGTCGTGCCTCAGCCCGGGAGGACTCATGGCCAAGAGTAAGAAGCGTCCGGTTACTCGGATTGCCTTTGCCGCGTGCGCCATCGTCGCGCTCGCCGTTCGCCCTCACGCCAGAGCGCACCCTGCGCAGGCCTCACCGGCCGCAAGCGGCGTCGTAGTGCTCAAGGGCGCGCTGCTAATCGACGGCACCGGCCGGCCGCCCATTGCCAATTCGGTCGTAGTGATCGATGGGGGCAAGATACGCGCAGAGGGCGCCGCTGGCGCCGTGTCGATCCCTAAAAACGCCGACGTCCATGATCTCGCAGGAAAGACCATCATGCCTGCCCTGGTGAACTTGCATGGCCACCTGGGTTTGTCGAACAACGGGGCGGACTCGACCAGCGGACATTACACAGAGGAAAACGTTCACGCTCAGCTCGATAAGTATCTCGCGTACGGCGTCGCGACGGTAGCATCGTTCGGCGAGGATGCCGATCTGATTTTTAAGTTGCGAGACGAGCAGCACGCTGGAACGTTGGGCGGCGCGCGCCTTTTCACTGCAGGCCGGGGATTTGCGGAAGTGGTCGCTAAACCCAATCCCACCGACATCCGTTTTCGCCCCACGACTCCCGAAGAAGCCCGCGCCGACCTACGCGAGCTCGCCGCCCATCACCCTGACTACGTGAAAATGTGGGTTGACGATTACCTGGGCCACTCCCCGAAAATGCGTCCCGAGATTTATCAGGCCATTATCGATGAGGCGCACAAGAACGGCATTCGTGTCTTCGCCCACGAATTTTATCTAGCCGATGCCAAGGCCCTCGTAGCCGCGGGCCTCGACGGCTTTGCTCACAGCGTTCGCGATCAACCCGTCGATGGCGAGCTGATACAGGCCATGAAATCGCGGCACGTGTTTCTGATTCCAACGCTAGTTCGCGATGAGGTGCTGTTTGCCTACGCCGACGGAGTTCCGTGGTTGGACGATCCGTTCTTTAAGGCAGGCACCAATCCGGAGGCTTTTGCGATGGTGCGAAATGCGGACTTTGTCGCGAAGGCTCGCATGGATCCCGATTTGCAGAAATATCACGCCGGCCTGGAAATGGCCAAAAAGAACTTAAAAACGCTCTTCGACGCCGGCGTCATCATCGCGTTCGGCACCGACTCCGGCATCCCCACGCGATTCCCGGGATTCTTCGAGCATCGCGAACTGCAATTGATGGTGGAAGCGGGACTGACGCCAATGCAGGCAATTGTCGCTGCGACGCGCACGAATGCTGAAATTCTGAGAGGCGAGAAAGAGTTCGGCACGGTGCAGCCGGGCCGGCAAGCGGATTTGCTGGTGCTCGATGCGAGCCCGCTGGATGATATTCATAACACGGAGAAGCTATCGGCTGTCTGGCAGGCCGGCAAGATCGTGCCATCGGTTTCCGCGAAGCCAAATTGATGCCTAACTATGTTGCCAGCGGTTTATCGTGACGTCAGCCGCCTAATCTCGAAGACTAGTGCGCGCGCGACGGCATGTCGTTGCGAATAACATCGCCGCCCTTCATCACGAACTTCACTCGTTGCATCTCGGTCATATCTTTCAGCGGATCGCCGGACACCGCGATCAGATCGGCAAACTTGCCTTCCTCGATGGCGCCAACTTTATCTTCCATGCGAATGATTTTCGCGTTCACCGTCATGGCCATGCGCAACGCGTTCGGCGGCGTAACCCCCCACTTCACGTAGATCGGGAACACTTCCGCCTGAACGCCGTGCGAGCAGTTGCACTCCAGGTTGTACACACGGCCCGGCGGTGGCGCTGCCCCGCTGCCCCAGCCCATCGTTACACCCGCCGCCAGCATTTTCTTGAAAGTTACTTCCGCCAAGCGGAAGCGGCTGTACTGACCGTAAAGTTTCAGATCACCGGGCTCGTCCTGGCGCAGATCCAGAATGGTGGGCGTCACCGGGAGATTTTTTTGCACGAACATTTTGATATCGGCGTCGTCAGCCGCGAGGCCGTGCTGGATGTTATCTACGCCCGCCTGCAGCGCCCACTTGAGCCCGTCGCCGCCGTAGGTGTGCGTCGCCACCCACATCCCCAGCTTGTGGGCTTCGTCCACCGCCGCGGCAATCTCCTCCGCCGTGGGCAGCGCGATGTTGACCATGTCTCCGTTCGGCTTGAAATAGAAGCGGCCCGTGGTGGTCATCTTTACGTGTTCGGCGCCGTAGTGCGCCAGTTCGCGCACCGCCTTGCGCATCTCCTCGGGGCTGTTGGCGATAATCGACGGCTGCAGCGGCACGAAGTCCAGCGGGTAATACGAGGGTGAGGGCTGCGTGATTTCCAGCACCGGACCTGCAGTGATGATGCGCGGCCCTTTCACCAGACCGGTTTCGATGGCGCGCTTCAATTCCACATCCGCGTAGCCACCGCCGTGTGTGCCCATCGAGACTTGTGTGGTAAAGCCCGCATTGAGGCTCTGCGTCGCGCTTTGCAGGGCGATCATCATCTGATGCTGCAAATTTCCCTGGGCGTCGGTGAAATGCACGTGTCCGTCAATTAGCCCGGGCAGCACGGTGGCTTGGCTGAGATCGATCACTCGCGCGTCCGCGGGAATTTGCACTTGGTCCGCGGGGCCGACGCGCGTGATCTTCTCGCCTTGGATCAAGATCACCTGATTGGTGAGGTTGGTCCCCGATTTGGGATCGAACATACGTCCTGCGCGAACGGCCGTGGTCTGGGTTGCGGGCGCGCTTTGTGCCCCCAGCATGGGCGCCGTTGAAAGCGCCAGAAGGATTCCAATAGCCATGGCTCTGAAGTTCATTGTTCGGTGCATCGCCGGATTCTCCTCGAGTGTTGTGCGCTTAGGGAATACGCTGAGTTTTCGCGCATGTCAACCCAATCTGTGTCACGTCCGCAAGCCAATCGGTTTGCCCGGCATCTACTAATCCTTGAATTTTTCGTCTAACCGTGTTCCACTGCCGCGTCAGTGGGGCGGTTTTCGTGCGGAAAATATCAGAGGCCTTCGTGCGTAATGCAATCTGCGCGCTCTTGCTCGTTTTGATTTTGTTCCCTTTTGGCCGCGGCGGCGCGCCGCAAGAGAAGGCCAACCCTCAACAACCGCTGCCTTGGGCCTACGGCTTTGCGGAGGATGGCAGCAGCCCGCCCCCACCAGCCGTCTGTGCTGTCCCCCAGAACCCTGACGCGATCGAGCACGTTGCGGGGAGCACGCAATCCTTCACTCACAGGGCGATTCAAGCCTGCTTTGATTCGGCGGACTGGTTCCCTCGATCGCATCCACCGATGCCCGAGATTGTCGCCCACGGCAAAAAGCCCGACGTGCATGCTTGCGCTCTCTGTCACTATCCCAACGGGCAAGGTCGTCCCGAAAATGCCACCGTCGTCGGTCTACCTATCGAATATTTCATCCAGCAGATGAACGATTTTAAACACGATCTGCGCAAGAGCAGCGAGCCGCGCAAGGCCAACGCCGTGCGCATGATCAACTACGCCAAGAACATGACCGATGATGAGATCAAAGTGACGGCGGAATACTTCGGCTCGATGAAATTCCAACCCTGGGTCAAAGTCATTGAGTCGGCCGATATGCCCAAGACCCACCTCGCCGCAGGCATGTTCATTCCCGAAGAGGGCGCTGCTGCCGGCACCGAACCGCTCGGCGCGCGCATTCGCGAAGTTCCCGTTAACGCCGCGGCCACGGCCAACCGCGACACGCGCTCTGGCTTTATCGCTTACGTCCCCATCGGCAGCCTGAAAAAAGGAGAGGATATTGTATCGACCGGCGCCGGCGGCAAGACAATCCAGTGCGGCATTTGCCACGGACCCAAGATGCAGGGCATCGGCCCTGTCCCACCGCTGGCGGGACGTTCGCCAAGCTATATGGCCCGTCAGCTATATGACATGCAGCACGGCTCGCGCAACGGGCCGTCGGCAGCATTGATGAAGAGCGTTGTCGCCAATTTGACTCCCGACGACATCGTGAATATCACCGCGTATCTGGCTTCGCTCCCGCCGCCGGAGTAAAGGCGGCTTCCGCAGCCGAAGAAAAGGGATTCACATGCGCAAGATCATCACTTTTGTTATCGCCGCGCTGGCGCTTTTAGCTCCAAGCGCGTTCGCGCAGGGGCGTAAGACGTTGGATATTTACGTAATCGACGTCGAGGGTGGCAACGCCGTCTTGTTCGTCACGCCTTCCGGCGAGTCCGTGCTGATCGATGCGGGAAATGGCCCCGGGGCGCCCGCGGTGCGCGATGCCGACCGGATTATGGCCGCCGCGAAGGATGCCGGCGTCGCGCGGATCGATCACATGGTCATCACCCATTGGCACCTCGATCATTTTGGCGGGCTGAGCGAGCTGGCCACGCGCATCCCAATCAAGCAGTACATCGACCACGGAGCCAACGCGCAGCCCAATCCTCCGGCCGACGATTTTCTGAAGACTACCTATCCCGCGCTCTATGCCAAGAGCACGCACATGGTCGCCAAAGCCGGCGACAAAATTCCGGTGGCCGGTCTCGATTGGCGCGTCCTGAGTTCGGATGGGCAGGTAATGCAGTCTTCTCTGCCCGGCGCGGGAAAGCCCAATCCCGAGTGCGCCAATTACAAGCCGACCGATCACAACGCCGAAGATCCCAAGTCGCTCGGCTTCGTCATTCAGTTCGGCAAATTCCGCACCGTTCACCTGGGCGATTTGACCAGGGACAAAGAGTTCGAATTGATGTGCCCCACGAACCGCATCGGCACTGTCGATTTGCTATTGGGATTGCACCACGGGCAAACGACTTCTAATTCGCCGGTTATGGTGCACGCACTGCGCCCGCGCGTCGCCATCATGAACGACGGTACACGCAAAGGTGGCGAGCCCGAGACCATGCAGACCGTCTACTCATCGCCCGGTCTCGAAGATTTGTGGGAGATGCACTTCTCGCAGCTCAGCGGACAGGAATACACGGTGCCGGGAGTGTTCATCGCCAACCTGTTGGATGATCCTCAACCAGCCATGCCGATTTCTCCCATTGCCGCGCCCGCGCCTGGTCCGAATGTACCTCTGCCGCCGCAGCACAATGGCACGGCATATTGGATCAAGGTATCCGCGCAGCCGGACGGAACGTTTACCGTCACCAACACGCGCAATGGTTTCAGCAAGACGTACGCTGCGAAAACATCCCAATAACGGTAATAATTGCTCGCCGATTGGCGGAGTCGGGTTCGCCTCCGCAGGCGATCGTTTATCTCCGGGTTTCGGCGCCCATTTCGAGCACTTCAGCTAGATGGAGCGCTCGCCGGCCGGTCGACTGAAAAATCTGCTCGCGGCAGCTGAATCCGTCCGACACAATCAACGTCTCGGCGCTTGACGCGCGCACCTTGGGGAGCAATACGCGCTCTCCAATGGCCTGGGAAATGGCGTATTTTGTTTTCTCGAATCCAAACGGTCCGGCCATCCCGCAGCATCCCGTGTCCGGAGACTCCACATCCGCGCCCATCTTGCGAAGCAGCGTCTCTTCGTCCTTCATTTTCATCAACGATTTGTGATGGCAGTGTCCGTGGAGCAGCACTTTCCGAGCCAGGTGCGGCGGCTGGTAGCCCGGGGCGTGATGTTCGAGAAATTCGCTGATAAGAAATGTCTGTTCGCGCAGTCGCTGCGCGCGCGCGCCGGTTGGGAATAGATTGTGCAGCTCATCGCGAAAAACGGAAGCGCAGCTTGGTTCCAACACCACTATCGGCACCCCCGCGTCGATCTGCTCGCCCAGCACATCCATGATTCGACGCAGATATTTCTTGGCGGTGTCCAGCAGGCCGAAATCATAGAGCGGGCGTCCGCAGCAAAGATGCTGCCGCGGCACTCGCACCTGAAAGCCGGCGTCGCGCAGCACACCGAGCGCCGCTCGGCTGGTCTCCGGATGCAGGTAGTTGTTGAACGTGTCGGCCCACAAAATCACCTCGGCCCGCGGGGCTTTCGCGGCCGATACCCCAACCGGAAACTTTTCTTCCAGTCCCATAATTTGCTCTTTTCGAGCCCAGCGCCGAAAACTCATGCCTGCCAACTCCGGCAGCTTCCGTTCTGGAGCCAGATGCAGGACTTTGCGCGCCAGCCGATCGAGTGCCGGAATCTTCATCAGAAAATTCCCCGCCGTCGGTGCGATGGATCCCAGCCGCAGCCACCGATCTACCATTCCGAATGCATAGGCGTTCAGCGGTCTCCGATGGTGATCGTAATAATGCGACAGAAATTCCGACTTGTAGGTTGCCAGGTCCACGTTCGCCGGACATTCCGATTTGCACGCCTTGCAGGCTAGGCACAGGTCGAGCGAGCGCTTCACTTCTTCGTTCCGCCAGCCGTCGCGCACTACCTCGCCCTGCAACATCTCAAACAGCATATGCGCCCGCCCGCGCGTGCTGTGCTCTTCCTCGAGCGTCACCATATAGCTCGGACACATAGAACCAGAACTATTCTTCCTGCACGCTCCCAGCCCGATGCACCGCAGCGCGGCCTTCGCAAACGAACCGTCATCCTCTGGAAATGCGAAATGGGTCGTCGGTTCCAATGGTCTGTAATCGACGCCCAGCCGCAGATTTTCCGCAGGTAAATAGGCGTTCACCACCTTGTGGGGGTTCATTTTGTTGCCGGAGTCCCACACGGATTTGAATTCGACAAACGCTTTCATCAGCTCGGGACCAAACATTTTGGGCAGCAAGGCGCCGCGCGACTGTCCGTCGCCGTGTTCGCCGGAGAGCGAGCCTCCGTAACTCACCACCAGATCCGCCGCTCGCTCCACAAACTCGGCGTAGTTCCTGATGCCGGTTTCGCTCACCAGGTCGAAGCTCACGCGCATATGAATGCAACCGTGTCCGAAGTGGCCGTAAAACGCTCCGCGATAGTTGTACTCATTCATCAGTTTGCGGATGTCCCGCAAGTACCCGCCTAATTTCTCGGGCGCCACTGCGGCATCGTCCCATCCCTCCCACTCCGCGGGAGCGCCAGGGGCAAAGGCAGCCGCGCGGGGGCCGGCCTCGCGCAATTGCCAAACGGCGCGCGCCTCGCTCGCGCTGTAGATTCTCGAGGACGGCGGGTCCGCCACGCGCTTCAGCCGCTCGACAAGTTGGCGGGCAAGCTCGCTCGCTCGCGCCGCCTCATCAGCCCCAAATTCGACCATCAAGAAGCCACCGCCTTCCGGGAAAAGATCGACGTGAGGAGCTTTTTTCCTCTTCAGCGCGTCGATGATGGTTCCTTCCATCCCTTCCAGGCCGATGGGCTCGAATTCCAGAATCTCCATGACGTGATCGGCAGCTTGAAAGGCGTCCGCATAGCCAAGCCCAACCAGCACCCTGTGCTGCGGACTCTGGATCAACGTCACTTTCGCTTCCAGCACGACTGCGCAGGTACCCTCCGTCCCCACAATCGAGCGCGCTACGTGAAAGCCGCGCTCCGGAAGGAGTTCGTCGAGGTTGTAGCCGGACACTCGTCGGGGAATTTGAGGAAACCCCGCGCGGATCAGCGGAGCATATTGATCGCGGATTTTTCCCAGCTTCGAATAGATTTCAGCGCGGCGACCGCCCTCACTCACGATCGATTGCAACTGCTCACCGCTCGTCGCCCCCACCGTAAGACGCGTGCCGTCGTAGAGCAATATGTCGAGTTCTTCCACATTGTCGACGGTCTTCCCGCCGAACAAGGAGTGTGTGCCGCATGAATTGTTGCCGATCATTCCGCCGATGGTGCATCGGCTGTGAGTGGAAGGGTCCGGCGCGAAGGTCAATTGGTGGACCTCGGCGCGGTCGCGCAGAGTATCCAAAACCACGCCTGGCTGAACGCGCGCGAATCGCCGCTCCGGATCAATTTCCAAAATGCGATTCATGTACTTGGTGAAATCGAGCACCACGGCAACGTTGCAGCACTGCCCGGCGAGGCTCGTGCCGGCGCCCCGCGACAGCACTGGCGCGCCGAACTTCCGGCACGCCGCGACCGCGGCGACCACATCCTCCGCGTCGCGCGGCACGACCAATCCGATCGGAATTTGCCGGTAGTTCGATCCGTCGACCGCATACATCGCGCGGCTTCCACGATCGAAACGCACTTCTCCCCGAATCGTCTTCTTGAGTTCGTTCTCAAGTTCGCTCGCCGGCGCGAAGGAATCCACGGGCTTGGCATGCGAGCTTAATGGAAGCGGTGTTGGTGTGTTCACGGTCAATTCAATCGGCGCGGCAAGGAAAGCCACGAGACGCAAGCTGTGTCGCCGGCAACGACAAATCTCAAACCGCCGCCTGATTTGCCACGGAAGCATCCGACAGACGGATCGTAACAAGCTCTTCCTGCGGCTTCATGGTAAACGCCAAAAAGGAGCCTAGAAAAAGGAGCACGATGCTCCCAAGAAAGGGCAGCTCCCAGTTTCCCGTTTTATCGATTACCAAGCCCGCAATCAGCGGTGAAATAATGGCCGCGAGCGCGGACCCGGCGTTCATCAAACCGCTCGCGGAACCCGAGAATCGCGGCGCGATATCCATCGGGATCGCCCACATGGGGCCCACCGTGAACTCCGCAAAAAAATAAGCGAGGCTCAGGCAGAGCGCCGCGCCTCTCAGGTTATGGAAATACAAAACCGGCGTCATGGAAGCGGCCGACAACAGAAATCCGGCAATCACCAAATTGCGTCGAGCCTTGTTCAAGTCGCGAGTCCGCCTCAGGATCCGGTCGCTGAGAATTCCGCCCAGCATGTCGCCGAGAACGCCGGCAGCGAACACACCCGATGAAAAAAACGCGGACTTCAAGAGATTCAGGTGATAGCTGTGAAGAAAGAAGGGCGGAATCCATGAGGAAAACAACCAAAGAGTCCAGCCGTAGCAGAAGTAAACGACCGTAACGGGAGCCATCCGGCGGACCAGCGGCCCCCACGGAACCGGCTCTTTATTTACGCCAGTGCCACTGTATTCCGGAAGAATTCCCAGCTCTTCGGGGGTGATATCCGGATGCTCGCCGGGAGCGTCACGAAAGTACAAACCCCATAGCAGTGCCCACCCGAGGCTGAAGATTCCGAGCGCAATGAACGATCCACGCCAGCTAATCGACAGGATCAGCCAAGCCACCAGCGGCGGTGCCAGTGTGCTTCCCAACCTGGAACTGCAATGGGTGATTCCCTGATAAAACGCTCGTTTCCCGTTGGGAGCCCAATCGCTCATAGCCCGGGTGGCGGCTGGGAACGTGGCGCCCTCCCCGAAGCCGAGCAAAACGCGCGCCGAAAGCATGGCCGCGAGCGAGCCCGCCAAGCCGGTAAGCACCGTGGCTCCCGCCCAGATGATCGCGGAAATTGTCAGGGTTCGCCGCGCTCCGAAGCGGTCGCTGATCCATCCGCCAAAAATCTGCAGCGGGAGGTAGGCATAGGCGAAGGCGGAAAAAACCAGTCCGACCTGAGCGTTGTTGAGGTGGAGTTCCTGACTGAACTTCGGCCCCGCCGTGCTCACGTTGAGGCGGTCAATGTAGGTGAGTCCGTACATGAGGCACAACAGGAGGAGCACGTGGCGCGTGGCGGAAATTTTCGAAGAAAAGAATTTGCGCATCAGATTACCGGCGCGGCCACTTTGGCCACCTTGCCTGCCGCCAGCGAATCAAGAGCCGCCATCACGCCGCCGTCGCGGTGAGGCACGCCAGCCAACCGCAAGCCCATTTCCACGCCACAGAGTGTGCCAGCCAGCATTAAGTCGTTGAAGCTGCCCAAATGCCCGATGCGAAAAACGCGGCCCGCGAGTCTGGATAGGCCCGAGCCGAGCGACATATCGAAATTTTCGAGTACCACGGCACGGAACTTGTCGGCATCGTGCCCATCCGGCATGAGAGCGGCGGTCAACGAGTTGGAGTATTCCAACGGTTCCCGGCAAACATTCTCGAGGCCCCACGCGCGCACCGCTGCCCGCGTGGCTTCGGCGTGTCGCGCATGCCGCAGGAATACGTTGGAGAGACCCTCCTCCTGCAACATGATCAGAGCTTCCCGAAGCCCATAGAGAAGAGTCGTGGCCGGAGTGTAAGGAAAAAAACCGGCGCGATTAGGTTCTAACATTCCTTGCCAATCCCAATACGACCGTGGCAGCCGCGCGGTCTTGTTCGCGGCGAGTGCCTTTTCCGAAATCGCGTTAAAGCTAAGTCCCGGAGGCAGCATGAGACCCTTCTGCGATCCGGCGATGGTGACGTCCACTTCCCATTCGTCGTGGCGATAGTCGATGGAACCCAGGGAAGAGATCGTATCCACCAGGAGCAGTGCGGGATGGCGAACCCGATTCAGTGCGCGGCGAAGTTCGGGAATCCGGCTGGTGACTCCGGTCGACGTCTCGTTGTGGACGACCAGCACGGCCTTCAGTTGATGATCTTTGTCCGTCGCGAGCCGCTTTTCCAATTCTGCTGCGGAAGCGCCGGTGCGCCAATCCCCTGCAACGTACTCCACCTGAATGCCGAGCTTTTCAGCGACTTGGCGCCAGAGGTGGGAGAAGTGCCCGGTCTCGAAAAGCAGCACTCGATCACCCGGAGACAATGTGTTTACAAGCGCCGCTTCCCAAGCTCCGGTTCCCGAACCCGGATATATCACGACAGGGCTGGCGGTCTGAAAGACGGCGCGTAGGCCGCTGAGGACATCCGAGCCCAGCGCCGCAAATTCCGCGCTACGGTGATCGATGACCGGACGATCCATGGCTCGAAGCACCCGATCGGGGACGTTCGTCGGTCCGGGGATTTGAAGAAAGTGGCGACCTGTATGAATCATGGGAGTTCCGCGCTTCAGTTTCCGATTTAAATTCGTTCTCGCACGCATCCTCACGGCATAGCGGGGGCGATCTTAGCACCGAATGCCAAATTTATACCGAACCCATAAGGTGACCTGCTCCCCTGGAATCTCCTTCGAGTACCACCAGCTTCTACGAGGCAGACTCTCATTCTAGAGGCGGATGACGGCCTTGCCGCGAAGACCACCCTTGCGAACCTTTTCGAGTATTTCGCCAGCGCCGTCCAGCTCAACTTCGGAGCGAATGCGCGCAGTGATCGTCCCTTTCGCGAGCATGCGTGCAACCTCGCTCAGCCCTTGCGGTGATGAGAAGGGATTCGTGACGGACGAAATATTGTGCGCCTTGATTTGGCGGTCAGCGAACCACCCTTCGTCCGCCGCGTAGATCGCCGAGACAAGGCTGCCTCCGGGCTTGAGAATTTCAGCATCGCGGCGGATTGCGTCCGGAGCGTTGATGAGATCGAGTACCGCGTCAACGCCTTCCGGGTGGGACGCGCGCAACGCGTCGACTACATCGACGGCCGCAGAGTCGTGAACTTCTTCCGCGCCCAGCCCGCGAGGTCCCTCAGCGTCGCCGCGAACCGTCGCAATGACGTGCGCACCGCGGGAGTGGGCCATCTCGACCGCATAGCCGCCGACGGCGCCGTTGGCGCCCATCACAACGAGGCGTTGGCCCGTAGTTACGCCCAGTAGTTCGAGCGATCCAAGCGCAGTGATGGCCGGAATGGGCAACCCTGCTGCCTGCTGGTCAGTGACGCCCTCGGGGACATGGGCCAGAGGTTCTGTCTTGATGCCCGGCACGACCGCGGTGTACTCCGCGTACGCGCCGCATGTTCTTGCCATGCCGAAGATGCGGTCGCCCGGGTGAAAATCGCGTTCTCCCGCTGGAACGCGTTCTACGATTCCCGCGAAATCAATTCCCATGACAAACGGATAGGTTGAGGCAGAGGTGAGCCGTTCGAGGAGTTTGTAGTCGATCGGATTAACTCCCGCATACCGCACGCGTATCAGAATCGCGCCGTCTGCCGCGGGAACCGGTAGATCATGGATCGCGGGAGCTTCGCCCAAGCCCCGGACGGCGAATGCACGCATGCTTCGGTCCTTAGAACCAGAATTTGTGACGCAGATCTCTACTTGCGCATCTTAATGCCCCTACCGCCCTCGACACAACCAATCTGCCGCTAGCGCCGCCAGCTTGGTCAGTGGGTTGTCGGCTGCTCGATGGAGACACTTGTTCGATTGATCTAACACAACGATTCGTATAGACTCCGCCGGAAATCTGGCTTTTCGCTTTGCATTTTTCGGAGATACCATGAGCCGGTTTCTCGCGTCTACTTTCGTGTTGCTGCTCTTGTTGCCGGGCGCTGCGTTGGCGCAGACCAAGGCCAAAGCGCAAAACGTGCCTGAAATTCCTTACGAGTCGGTTCCTAATTTTCTGAAGCTGCCCAGCAACCTCTATCTCGGCGAAGCCATGGGCGTGGCCACCAACTCCAAGGGGCACATTTTTGTGTTTACGCGCAGCGCTAACACGCGGCTGTTCGAATTCGATCAGAACGGTGTTTTCGTCCGCGAAATCGGCCAGGGACTTTACGGTTTCGAATTCGCGCACTCGGTGCGGGTCGATCCTCAGGACAACATCTGGGTGGTCGACGAGGGAACCAATCTGGTGATCAAGTTCAATCCGCAAGGGCGAGTAGTCATGGTGCTCGGGCACCGCCCCGATGTGGTGACTGGCGCGTTGGCTACGCCCGCGGGACCGCCTTCTCCCGCGCAGAAATATATCTTTGGCCGCCCCACTGACGTGGCCTGGGATGCGCAGGGCGATATTTTCGTCAGCGACGGGTACGTGAACAACCGAGTGGTCAAATACGATAAGGACGGCCGCTTCCTGGCGCAAGTTGGCAGCGAGAAGGCCGGTAATGGCAGCGGCCAGTTCAATCTTCCGCACGGCATTGCCGTGGACTTGCAAGGCAACGTCTATGTGGCGGACCGCTCCAATCATCGGCTCCAGGTTTTCGACAATAATCTCGTCCCCAAAGCTAGCTTCGATAATATCGGCGATTCCTGGACAGTGTGCGTTTCGTCCGGCCCCCACCAATACCTTTACACTTCGAATTCGAATCCCAACGGCAATCCTCCGGGTTCCTGGGCCATTACCGGCGAGATTTACAAAATGGAACTCGACGGCACCATCCTCGGCCGCTTCGGCCATGCCGGCAAACAGCTGGGAGGATTTCAAGTGGTACACATGATGGACTGCCGAAATCCCAATCAGATTTTCGTAGCCGAAATTGAGTCATGGCGCGTGCAGAAGCTCATCTTCCATCCGGCGACCATCGCTTCGGCGGCAAGATGATTAGAGAAAAGCATCTGGATGGAAAGATTTTCATGGACATCGATCGGCGGACGATTTGGATCGCAACAGTTCTCATTGCGGCCTTCGCGGTTTTTCTGATCGCGCGGCCGATAACCGCCCAGTCTTCCGTGCCGGATATCGCTTTCGATTCCGCCGATCCGCTGCAATTTCCCAACAACATTTACCTAGGCGAGGTGGCTGGCGTGGCCACCGACTCCAAAGGCGACATTTTCGTCTATACGCGCACCGGGCATCCCACCATATCTCTGGGCACCTCTCGCGCTTTCGCGCACGGCGGTTCGCGCCTGTTTGAGTTCGACCGCACCGGCAAGTACGTGCGCGAAATCGGCCAGGATACGTACGCCTTTCTGGTCGCGCAGCAGGTGCGCGTCGACCCTCAGGACAACATCTGGATCGTCGATCAGATGTCCAGCATGGTGATTAAGTTCGATCCCAACGGGCGAGTACAGATGCTGCTCGGCCGCAAAGCCGAAGCCGAACGCATTCCGGCCGCACCTCTCGAAGTAGGTACTGAAGGCGGCGTTGCCCATGGTCTGCCAGGCGCCGGGGCGCAAAGCGATATCTTCCAGCGACCAACCGACGTGGCCTGGGATGCCGCCGGCAATATCTATGTCGCGGACGGCTACGGGAATGCGCGCGTCGCGAAGTTCGATAAGAACGGCGTGTTCATCAAGTCCTGGGGTTCGCGAGGATCGGGTCCCGGCCAATTCAACACACCGCACAACCTGGCGATCGACGTCCAAGGCAACGTCTACGTGGCCGACACCGGTAACAAACGCATTCAGGTATTCGATTCGGATGGCAACTTCAAATCCCAAATTGAAAACGTCGGCGCGCCCGCGGCACTGTGCATCACGCCGGGCCCCCGCCAAATTCTCTACAGCTCCAATTCCAATCCGCCCGACGATATCGACTCGGATGGCGAAATCTACCGACTCGACCTTAGCAGCCACGCGCTCGGGAAGTTTGGCCGGGCGGGAAAGCTGCCCAAGGAATTCGGCACGGTGAACGCTATCTCTTGCCGCAGCGACAATGCTTTTTACGTCGGCGAGATCGGCAACTGGCGCGTGCAAAAGCTTACCTTACACGTGAAATAGCCTCAGGCGGCTGCGAGTGATCGGGGCTTGACACCTTGCAGTTAGCGGCATATCGTTTCGCAAAGACACAGAAATCTGCAACGCTCGGGAAAACGCCCGGTAAAAATGCCTGCTTTTCTCGTGCCGGTGACCTTGAGTCGCAAATATTTAAGAGGATAACGGAGGGCCGTGAATATGCGCAGGTTAATTCTTTGCGGTGTCATGGTGCTGGCCGCTGGACTTTGGAAAACTGCGTGGTCGCAGACCCAAGCGCCTGATCAGGACACGCCCGTCGGTCGCCCAGCCGCCAACTTAATTCCCGCTCCCTACGATCTGGAAGACGGATATCTCAAGTGGCGTCTTCTGCCCTCCGAACAGAAATACGCGGCGATCGACGGCAAGCACTTGAACGAGTACGTGAAGCAATTCATGGATATTTCCTTCCGCTATCGCGACCAGGGGCACCAGTGGTGGGGACGGATTATGGGCACCTCGGGCGATGCGGATAACGCCCAGTGGCTGGCTGAAAAATTCAAGCAGGTTGGTTTGCAGGACGTCAAAAACGTGCCGATCGACCTGCCTCCGCAGTGGCACGCCAACACCTTCGGAATTGACGCTACAGGCAGCGGCAAGACGCTGCATCTCGAGTCGGCATGGCCCGCGTTGTATTCTCCCGCAACGCCCGCGGATGGCTTGGACCTGGAGGCCGTGTACGCCGGGTTCGGGACGGAGGCCGATTACCACCGTGCCGACGTGCGAGGGAAAGCGGTTGTGATCTTCAGCGTGCCCCTGCCGTCACAAATTCATAGCAGCGCTGCCATGGAGGGCACCGTTGAACGCGCAGCGGCGAAGGGGGCAGCAGCAGTTATTGAAGCCGTCATGCTGCCGGGCAATATCCAGACCCAACTTCATCAGGCGCGGCCGAGTGTGCCGGTTCTTCTCACGATTGGCATGCTTGACGGGTACAAATTGCGCGACATGATTGGCAGGTCTCCCGCCGACCAGCCAGTACATTTGAAAATCCGCCTGGACGCCGGGATGGTGCCGAACCTGAAGACCAGCATTGCCTTTGGAACGCTCCCTGGCAGTACGGATGAGAAAATCTACATTCTCGCCCATCGTGATGGATGGTTCGCAGCTGGAGAAGATAACGCCTCGGGCGTAGCGACCGTGCTGGGACTCGCGGAGTATTTCGCGCGGATTCCGCAGGCCAACCGTCGCCGAACCATTATTTTCATGGGAACGCCGGGGCACCACGACCTTAATGGTCATCCCTGGGGCGCCACGTACTTAGTCGAACACAAGGAATTGCTCACCAAAACAGCGTTTGTAATGAACTCCGAGCACACCGCTTCGATCGGGTTTCACGTGCTGGGCGAGAACATTCTTCGCACCAATGAGTCCGACGCGTCCAGCTGGTCCATAAACGGCAGTGATCGGCTCCGCGACATCATCATCAAGTCACTGCGCGATTTTGGCGTCGCCACCTATGCCCAGCCCTACGGGAATGCTCCGGGAGAAATCTCGCCGTTGTATGACGGTTGGCCCGCATTCCAGCTGATGAATTTTGAAGGGCCTTATTTCCATTCGTCAGGCGATGATTCGGTGCCGTCGAACGGGTTAGAAAACGCAACCCGGGCTTACGCGCACATAATCGATGAGGTCAACGGAGTTGATCTTAAAGATTTGCAACCGTCACACACCAGAGCTCCCGCAGGGCCTGGCGCCGCGAACTAAAAAATGAGAAGCAGTGCCTTCGAACGGCCCCGGTATAGCGAGGGATTCGCTAGCCTGGAGCGGCCCCTTGCGTGTTCACGTACACGGCATAAATTGAAGAACTTGCGGCCATAAACAGGCGATTGCGCTTCGGGCCTCCGAACGCGACATTTGCACACACCTCAGGCAAACGAATTCGCCCGATCAGCTTCCCTTCGGGAGTCCAGATTGTCACGCCGCTATAGCCAACATGGGCGCCGGCGTTACTTGCACACCAAACGTTTCCGTCGACATCGATTCGCACGCCGTCAGTTGCGCACCTCACGCCGTCCACCATGAAGTCGCTAAAAACTCTCTTGTTCGCGGGACGATTATCACTGCCAACGTCGAAGAAGTCGAGTCCTCCCTGGCTGACGATATAAACTTTCTTGTAATCGGGGGAAAAAACAATCCCATTCGGGCCCGGTAGTTGTTCCTCGCTCACAACCATGTCGACTCTACCGGTCGGGTCCGCGCGATAAACATTGGCCGGGAGCTCGCGTTTCACGTTGCCAAACTCGGTTGGCTGCCCGACGTGCGTTTTGAGGTGCCCAGATGGATTCGATGGGCCACCGGGGGCATCCGGCGCACCTTCAAACAGCGACTCCCCAAAGGGCGGGTCCGTAAACCAAACGCTGCCGTCGGGATGGGGAGCCAAATCGTTCGGCGAATTGAGATGCTTGCCGTTGTAGGAATCGGCGACAACGGTTACCGACCCGTCATGTTCGTAACGCACCACACGCCTGGTCAAGTGTTCGCACGTGAGCTGGCGCCCCTGAAAATCGAAGCTGTTGCCGTTGCTGTTATTGGACGGCATTCGAAAGATACCGACGTGGCCATCTTCTTGAAGCCAGCGCATCTGACGATTGTTGGGGATGTCGCTCCACACCAGATATTGTCCTTGGCTGCTCCAAGCGGGTCCTTCGGACCACAGTGCCCCTGTCCAGAGCCGCAGGATCGCCGTATTGGGCACGCGATACCTGTCGAAAAGCGGGTCGACTGTGAGAATGTCAGCATCGGGATAGACGGGGGGCGGCGCGTTCGGACCGAAATCCCGCGGCGGGTTGGAAACGGTACTCGGCGGCGAGGCGTTCGTCGCACCTTGAGTGTTTTGCCCCAGCGCAAAGCAAGGCGCAGTCGCGACAACAGCTGCCGCAGCTCCCAGCCGCTTTACGAGACCGCGCCGCGAAATCCGAGGACTGCTCCGTTGATCACCCACTCCTTGGCTCATTACGGGTCTCCTTCCAGGAACCAGCTTGACGCTTCGATTCGGCATCGTACGCTTCCTCGGCCCCGGACACAACGAACTTGGGCAGTGGAGCAGGAAAAGTGTATGCTGCGTCGCCTGTGCGAGCGACTCGTGGCCGAGGCACCGACGGTAGGAGGAAGAGCTGATGAAGAAACGTTCCATCGCCATGACAACAGGCGGAATCGGCCTCATTTTTCTTGTAGCATTCATGCTTTTGGCGAAGAGCGCACAGAGCAGCGCGTCGGACGGTCACGCCATTCACGTGCTGATGTCGACCGGATTGAAAGCTCCCATGGAAACGGTCCGCCAGGAGGCCGAAAAGACGGTGGGTCAACCGCTCAATATCGAGTACGGTCCAGCCCTGTCGCTAAAGCAAATGATCGAGGCTGGCGAAACATTCGATATTGCCCTTCTCACCCCGAATGCGATTGACGAATTAATTCAGAAAGGAAAGATCGTGCCTGGCTCCCGCGTCGATGTCGCTCGCTTGCCTATCGGTGTAGGCCAACGCGGAGACGCTCCTAAGGCCGACGTCAGTACTATGGAAGGACTCAAGCGGGCGCTGCTGCGCGCAAAATCGATTCACTACAACCCGAATGGCGCGTCCGTTCCCGTGCTCCACAAGACGTTCGGCCTACTCGGCATCGACGCGGAGATGAACGCGAAGACTTCTTTCGGGCCAGATGTGACGAAGCTTGAACCGGGCGAAACGGAACTGACCATTACCGTGGCCAGTGAGATTCTGCCGGATAAGAATCAGGTATATCTCGGGCCGTTGCCCCCGGAGGTACAAGTTCCTACGATCCTGTCAGTGGGGATCGGTACGAGCGCCGGCAATGTGAAGGCTGCCAAGGCGCTGATTCAGTTTTTGCAAGGGCCAGTGATCGAACCTTCGCTCAAGGCCAATGGAATAGAACGCTAGGCTACCCGAGGGTTGGCAATCCGGCCCATTACCATTTCAGAAGCTGTCGGGCGGCTGCAGTCAACTCTTCCTCGCTCGGGATAACCGCGTCCTCGAGAGTGGCACTGTAAGGAATCGGCACGTTTTTTCCGCACACGCGTACAATCGGCGCGTCTAAGTGATCGAAGGCCTTCTCAACGACCAACATTCCAATTTCCCCTGCCCATCCCCCGCGCTCAGCCGCTTCGTGGCAGATCAAGAGCCTGTTCGTTCGCTTCACGGAAGCAATGATGGTCTCTTCGTCCAGAGGCACAAGGGTTCTGGGATCGATCACCTCGAGTTCGATCCCCTCCTGCGATAACTTGTCGGCTACTTTCAGGCATCTGAACAGCATGGCCTGCATGGCGACGACGGTGATGTCTCGGCCACTCCTGCGAACTACGGCCTGTCCGAAGGGGATCGTGTATTCCTCTTCAGGAACCGGACCTTTCGTGAAATAAAGCAGCTTATGCTCGAGGAATACGACGGGATTGTTGTCTCGAATCGCGGTTTTGAGCAATCCTTTAGCGTCATATGGAGTACTGGGAAGCGCAAGTTTGATTCCCGGCACGTGCATGATCCAGCTCTCAAGAGACTGCGAGTGCTGTGCCGCCTTACCGCCCGCGGCGCCCATATTTGTGCGCAGCACCAATGGCACCCGCGCCTGGCCCCCGAACATGTAACGCAACTTAGCTGCCTGATTGACCAGAGGCTCCATCGCCAGCGGCAGGAAATCTCCATACATTAGTTCGACCACGGGACGCATGCCCGTGACCGCGGCGCAGACACCAATGGCCACGATACCTTCTTCGGAGATGGCCGTGTTTCGCACCCTTCCCTCTCCAAACTCCCCTGCCAGGTCCTTCGTTACTCCGAATACGCCGCCGCCCTCGCCCCAAACGGCAACTTCTTCACCCATGACGAAAACGTTTTCATCCCGGCGCATCTCTTCGCGTAACGCCTCGTTCAGCGCGACGGAATAAGTTATAGAACGCTCAGGCATACACGTCCTCGAATGCCGATGCCGCATCTGGCAGAGGGCTGGCCTTCGCAAACTCCAGGGCATCGTCGATTTTCGCCTCAGCGCGCTGCGCGAGATCATCGGCTTCGCGAGCGGTCATCAACTTCGCATTCACCAGACGATCGCGTAATTTGACGATTGGGTCCTTCTCTTCCCATTCGGCGCGCTCGCCTTTCGACCGGTACTTCAGGCTGTCGCCGGAAAAGTGGCCTTCATACCGGTAGCAAACCGCCTCGATAAACGATGGCCCTCCGCCTTTCCTGGCACGCGCAGCCGCTCCAGAAACGGCGTCGAATACAGCGGTAACGTCCATCCCGTCCACCTTGAACCCCGGAATCCCAAAGGCCTGGGCCCGCTGGGACAGATCGGAGATTGAGGTGGTTTCCTGAGGACGCGTGGACATGGCAAACTGGTTGTTCTCGCACAACAGAATCAAGGGAAGTTTCCAAAGAGCGGCCATATTTCCGCACTCCAAAAATATTCCCTGGTTGATCGCGCCTTCGCCGAAGAAGCAGAGGGCCACCTGTCCGCTGCGCCGCACCGAGGACGAAAGCGCGGCCCCTGTGGCAATACCGATTCCTCCGCCGACAATTCCGTTTGCACCGAGCATGCCGATCGAAAAGTCGGCGATGTGCATGCTGCCGCCCTTTCCACGGCAATATCCCGTAGCACGGCCCAGCAGTTCCGCCATCATGCGTTTGACATCGCTTCCCTTGGCGATCGCGTGGCCATGGCCGCGGTGCGTGCTGGTTACGTAATCCGTTTCCTGAAGCGCAAAGCATGCGCCGCAGGCCACCGCCTCCTGACCTATAGACGAGTGGCTGGATCCGCGAATCAAACCTTGCGTGTATAGTGCCGACAGTCGAGCTTCAAACGATCGGATTAGCGCCATGCGCCGGAACATCTCGATCAAGAGCTGAGGGGGGTGCGAATCCTTCACCGGTTCTTTCCTGGAATTTCCCGCGATCTCCATGGACGCCCCCGGCGGTTCGATCCGGAATGAGCTGCCTACGTTACCTTAGAACCCGAGCTGTCCCTACCAAAAACTCCGTTTGAGTATTTCCGGCGCATGGAAAATGCTCGGCACACGTGGTCGGCCGACCATGTTGTCGCCTTTATCTTGACGAACCATAAGCATGGGTGTTATATGCAGGACTATACGGATTGGGCGAATCGGCGCATTCTAATTTGCCGCCGCGACATGGCGTGACCGCTGGCCAGACCAAAATGATTTCGGCGAGCTGTGCCATTGGTGGAAAAAAAGGGAGAACGCTCATGAAAGCAATCCTCGCAAGTAGGGTCACAAGGGTAGTGGTCTTCGCGATCGTGTGCACCCCTGCCTGGAGGGTGAGCGCGCAAAACCTGCCGGATCTTCCGAAACCCGGGGAACCACTCGATGATGTGAAGGCTTTGGCGGCGAAGCCAACGCCGAAAACTGCGGATGGCCATCCAGATCTGAGTGGGCGCTGGAAAATGCCCAATACTGGCCAAGGGGGACTTCGTGGGCGCGTCAACGGCAACGTCCACGAACTCATTTATGGCACTCCGGTTACTGGCGACACGCAAACCGATGCTGCTGTTACCGAGAACTTGAATAAAAAAGTCGAAGAGAGAGCAAAGAGGCGGGCAGCAAACGCGCCCGCGTACAAGCCGGAGTTCCAAGCGAAGGTTGCGATGCTGGCGAAAGATACCAATCACACGGATCCCACGAAATACAGTTGTCTGCAGTCTGGCGTTCCCCGTATGGGCGCTCCTCGCATGATCGTTGAGACTCCCGGGCTTATGATCCTTATCTATCCAGGCGGTTACAACACACCCAATCCATACAGCACTTACCGCTTGGTTCCGACGGACGGCCGTGCGCATCGTGTCGTAGAAACCGATTACGACGCAAATCCGATGGGCGACCCTGTGGGTCATTGGGAAGGCGACACATTCGTCATCGAGACGGTCGGCTTCGACGACACTACTTGGTTCGGCGAACTTGGTTATTTTCATAGTGAAGCCATGAAGGTAATTGAGAGAATTACTCGGAAGGGCGACACGATTGAATATTCCGCTGCCCTGGAAGATCCGACGGTGCTCACCAAGCCTTATAACATGAATCCCAACGGTCCGCTGGTTCTTAAGTTGGGTGGCCCAAACGACATCGCGTTCAATGATGATTTACCCTGCGACATCTCCGACTCGGCGCACGATTTTCGTGCCCATGCGGATCACGAACATACCACTAACTAGTAGCTGCACTTGCGATTTCCAGGCTCGTAGTCGCTGCGGAGGGCCACCGTCGGATTGCCGGGCGGTGGCCCTCCAACCCCCTTCATGATTTCCTAGCTTCTCAGACCCGGATAACCTGTGGTTTGTCTCCACAGATTGGCTCGCCAGAATCCGCCTACATAGCGGCCTGGCACTAAAAACCCAGGAGAAAATTGCGTCCTGAGTCGGCGAGATGTATGCTCTCGCTCGGCCGAAGCAAAAAAATCCGGCTGTCGTGGCAAGACAAAAAACACGAACTGCGTATCAAGGGGGGGCGATGAAATACCAACGCCGCTGGAATGCATTGATCTTTTTACCGGCAGTTGCGCTGGCCATCTCAGTGATGGCTACGCCGGTA
>Ga0302324_100006230_pt1 | contig 25788 bp, 20 predicted proteins | sample Palsa_T0_1_FD_201949 | JGI IMG/M metagenome (GOLD analysis project Ga0302324, IMG submission 201949) | Peat permafrost microbial communities from Stordalen Mire near Abisko, Sweden - Palsa_T0_1 | ecosystem: Environmental > Terrestrial > Soil > Palsa > Peat permafrost | place: Sweden: Abisko... | reverse complement strand
ATGCACAGTCCCACGCGCACCACCGGCACACCCGCAGCGTCGGGCTCCAAAGTGCAATACCAGTCACTCCTTTGAACATCGACGGGATGAAAGCTGACGCCATTGCGACGCGCATCGTTCACCAGCTGTGCGGGCGCATAAAACCCCATCGGCCAACTGTTGAGCAGGCCGGCGACGAAGGCTGCGGGCTCATGACAACGCAGCCACGAGGAAGCGTAGGCCAGCAGAGCGAAGGAGGCGGCATGGGACTCAGGAAAGCCATAGCTGCCGAAGCCCAGGATCTGCTGATAGATTTGCGCCGCGAATTGCGGCGTGTAACCGCGGTCGTGCATGCCCTGAAGCAACTTGTCGCGGAACTGCTCGAGTCCTCCGCGACGCTGCCACGCTGCCATAGAGCGGCGCACCATGTCCGCCTCGCCCGGAGTGAAGCCGGCGGCGACGATGGCAATCTCCATCACCTGCTCCTGAAAGAGAGGCACGCCATAGGTGCGCTTCAACACTCTCTCGAGCTCAGTACTTGGATATTCGACTTCTTCCTCTCCCACGCGGCGGCGCAGGTAGGGATGCACCATGCCGCCTTGAATCGGTCCGGGGCGAATGATGGCGACCTGGATCACGAGGTCGTAATAGCAGCGTGGCTTCAAACGCGGCAGCATCGACATCTGCGCGCGCGATTCGACCTGGAACACTCCGACGGATTCACCGCGGCAGAGCATGTCGTAGGTCGCAGGATCCCCATCGGGGATGTCCTGCATGGTGAAGGGCCGGCCGCGAAACAGGCTGACGAGATCGAGCGCACGGCGGATGGCGGTCAACATGCCAAGCGCGAGACAGTCCACTTTCAGAAGACCCAGGGACTCAAGATCGTTCTTGTCCCATTGAATGACGGTCCGATCCACCATCGCGGCGTTCTCGACCGGCACGAGTGTGGACAGGGGGTGCTGCGAGATCACGAAGCCGCCCACGTGCTGTGACAGATGGCGCGGGAAGCCGACGAGTTGTTTGACGAGCGCCACCAGGTGGCGCGCCTTGCGTGTGCGCGGATCGAATCCCAGTTTCGCGAATTCCGTGGGCAGCTGCGCATCCCCGTCGAACCACTGCAGGGCCTGCGAGAGCGCTGCCACCACTTCGAGCGACAGGCCGAGCGCCTTGCCGACATCGCGCACCGCCATGCGGCGGCGGTAGCAGATCACGGTCGCGGCGAGCGCGGTGCGGTGGCGGCCGTATTTGTTATAGACGTACTGGATGACTTCCTCGCGGCGCTCGTGCTCGAAGTCGATGTCGATGTCCGGCGGCTCGGCGCGTTCCTTGGAGACGAAGCGTTCGAAGAGCATGCTGACCCGCGCCGGGTCGACCGCGGTGACACCCAGGCAATAGCAGACGGCGGAATTGGCAGCGCTGCCGCGGCCCTGGCAGAGAATGTTGTTGGAGCGCGCAAAGCGCACCATGTCCTCGACGGTGAGAAAATAATGCTCGTAGCGCAGCACGGCGATGAGAGCGAGCTCTTTGTCGATCTGCACCAGAATCTCGGCAGGCGTGCCCGCGGGCCAGCGGCGCGCGGCGCCTTCCAGGGTCAGTTTGCGCAGGTGTTGAAGAGCGCTCACACCTGACGGCACGAGCTCCTCGGGATATTCATAGTGCAAAGAGTCAAGCGAGAAGGAGCACTCGAGCGCAATGTCGAGCGTCGCTGCAAGAAGCTCGCGCGGGTAGAGCCTGCGCAGCGTTGCCAGAGGGCGCAGATGCCGCTCGCCGTTGGGGAATGCCGCGCGTCCGATCTGATCAACCGTTGTCGTCAGGCGAATCGCCGTGAGGACATCGTGCAAAGGACGGCGCTCGCGCAGGTGATAGTGCACATCTCCTACTGCGATGAGCGGCAGGCCGCTCGCGGCGCCGAGTCCGCGCAGTATCTGAAGCCGCCGCTCGCTGTCTTGCGCAAGACCGTGCGTGAAGGCGAGGTAGTGCCGCGCGAGCGTAAGGCGAGCGAACCAGCGCACGGCATCCTCGTCAATGCTCGCGGCCGGCACGCACAGGCCGATGCAGTGTTCAAGGCCGCTCGCAAAGGTCTCGCGGCAGATGGCATAGCGGCCCTTCTTCGAGGCGCGCCGGGCCTGAGTTATGAATTCGCACAGCTCGGTGTAGGCCGCATGATTGGGCGCCAGCAGAACCACGCGCTCCTCTGCGGGAAGGCGAAACTGACTGCCTATGATCAATTTCAGGCCCCTCTCCTTGCCCGTATCGGGCGCGCGCACGATGCCGGCGAGCGAGCACTCATCCGTGATCGCAAGCGCCGCATAGCCGAGCTCTTTGGCGCGCTCGACGAGTTCGTACGGATGTGAGGCACCGCGCTGAAAGCTGAAATTGCTCGCGCACAAGAGCTCGGCGTAGCTCATGCCCAGATGCCCTGCAGGAACCAGCGCGCGGTTGCAGCTTCGCGGTACAGCCACCAGCGGCTGCCTTCTGCAGTTTGCGCGATGTAGTAGTCGCGGCTCGAGTCCTCATCATTCCACCACCCCGCCTCGATCCTCTCCGGTGTGCCTAACAGCTTTGGCAACCGCTCGATGGGCCGCGGCGGCAGCAGCCACAGGGGTCGATCGGGAAAGGCCGGCGGCAGGGCCGCGGCCGCCGCGCCGCTCTCCACGCACCAGGCTTTCTCGGGACGATGGTCGTCCCGCAAGCCCAGGCGCCGCACCGCCTGATCGCCGAGGCGCGCGCGCAGCTTGTCGAGGAGGTCGGACCAGCTGGCATCGTGACGCTCGGTCTCATCCCACAGATGCAGCTGCGTGTCGCGCAGGGCGACGAAGCGCTCGACGCCCAATTTGATTTGCATGACGCCGCCGGGAAGCTGCGTACGCTCCAGCTTTTCGCGCAACAAAGCGAAGAGCCGCAGCGCATCGCGCTGCGGATCGGTGGTGCGCAGCGTCAGCACGGTGTCCGCATGGTCATGATGGCGCAAAGCCACGTCGAGCGCCTGCAGCGCGGCATCCCTGCCGCGCAGATAGCCCTGCAATTCGTACAGGATGCGCCGTAGCGGAAAGAGCAATCCTTCCACCGTCTGCACTGGCTCCACAAAATCGAAGCGGCGGTGATAGGTGTGCGGGGCGCGATAGGGTTTGCGTGGATCCGCTCGCTCGCCGAGCAGACGTTGCAGGTAATCCGTCATCTGCAAGCCCCAGCGTCGTGCCAGTGCATCACGCGGCAGAGCGAGCAGCTCGCCTATGCGCGTAATTCCACTCGCCTGTAAGCCTGCGATGGCTGCGGGCGGCAGAGCAAGTTCATTGAGTGGCAGCGCTGCGATCGCCTGCTGCAGATGATCAAGCTGCACGACGGGCGGCGCCTGCGGCCGCCGGGCAAGAAGCGCCGCAGCTTCCCGCGTCGGTGCCACGCCAGTCGTGGTCGTAAGAGCGAGCGCATTTAAACCCCCAGTCACTTTTTCGAGCAGCACCTTGAGGCCGCCGAAATAGCGCAGGCTCGAGCCGATTTCGAGCCACAGGAGCCACCGCTCGGCATCCAGGCAGACGCAGCTACTGAATTGTCCTGCCCAGCCAGCGAGCGCCTTCAGCGCGTGTTTTTCCTGAACGGGAGAGGCGATGCATAGCCACAGCACGACAATGTTCCATCAAACATGGGCTTGAACGGGAAGGACCACCGCGCCGCCGCGTCCACCGCGCACCTTCAGCACTTCAACGCCCAGTGCAGCGGGAGCCGGCCGCAGCACGATGCGCAGCGCCGCGGGCGAGGCACTATTGAGAGTCACGACTGGCCGATAGATAAAGGCGAGGGACTCTCCGGCTTCGGCGGCAAGCTGCAGGCGGCGCAAAGGCCGGTCAGCGACCGCATGGCTCCACAGGAGCACGGCTCCTGCCGCCCCCTCGCGCAAAGTCTGTTCAGCCGCCCAATGCGCATCCTCATCATGGGCCGCATCGATCCATAGCACCCGTGGCAGCAGCAGGCCGGCACTTAGTAAAGCGGGGGCGTACGGAATGTACGGCGGATGCACAAAGACGATGTGCCGCTTTTCATCACAGAGCCGCTTGAGCGACATCTGCAGCAGGGCGACTTCACCGATGCCTTCTATTAAAGGAATGAGTTCTGTCAGAGCTCCGATCGGCCAGCCGCCGCCGGGCAGCAGGGCATCAAGCGCCATATGGCCAGTGGAGCGGGCTTTGACGGCTGCCAGCTCATGAGCGCGCCAGATACCCGGGATCTCCCACAGCAAGGGGGCCTGGGTACGGGAACGTGGAATAAGGCTCGGCAGGGGCATGTCTATAGAGACTATATAAATATACAGTACTAGACAAATATACAGTCCTTATGGCTCATTAAGGTCTTATAAATCATCGGGTTATAGGGAACAGCAGCGGCTTTAGATGGGTGAGCGTCCTAACTCATTGAGAAAGGCGTCATTATTTGTAATCTATGCGGATGAAGCGCGGACTGATTGCCCTCACATGGGCCTGAATCTCGCGCTCATCCGCGAAGCTCATGCGCGCATCAAGGACAAGATCAACCGTACGCCGGTGCTGACAAGCGCCACGCTCGACGCGCAGGCGCGCGCTCGGCTCTTCTTCAAATGTGAGAATTTCCAGAAGGTGGGAGCCTTCAAGGCACGCGGGGCGACCAATGCGGTTTTCCTGCTTACCGATGAGGAAGCGCAACGGGGCGTAGCCACGCATTCATCGGGCAACCACGCGGCTGCTCTGGCGCGAGCGGCAGGCTTGCGCGGCATCCCCGCCCATATCGTCATGCCCAATAATGCATCCCAGGCAAAGCAGGCTGCGGTCGTTCGCTACGGCGCGCGCGTCGTCCTCTGCGAGCCCACGCTCGCCGCTCGCGAGAGCGCTTGCGAGCGTGTGATCGCCGCCACCGGGGCTGCGCTCATTCATCCCTATAACGATATGCGCGTGATGGCAGGACAGGGCACGACCGCAGTGGAGCTGCTCGAGAGCCTCCCTGAGCTTGATCTGCTGCTTTGTCCCGTCGGCGGAGGAGGGCAACTCGCAGGTGTCGCAGTCGCAAGTAAAAGTATGAAGCCGGGTATTCGTGTGGTGGGCGTTGAACCCGCCGGCGCAGACGATGCTTATCGCTCCTTCAAGGCCGGGCACATCATTCCGAGCGTCAATCCGCAGACGATCGCGGATGGTTTGCGCAGCTCTCTCGGCGAGCTGCCGTTTGCCGAGATCCGGCGTTACGTCGATGAGATCGTCACGGTATCCGAGGAGTCCATCGTGCAGTCGATGCGCACGATCTGGGAAGTGATGAAGATCATTGTCGAGCCATCCGCTGCCGTACCCTATGCGGCGCTGTTGGAGGACAAGCTTCATATTGCCGGCCAGCGTGTTGGGATTATCCTAAGCGGCGGCAACCTTGATCTGGACACGTTGCCGTGGATGAAGTCTCGGGGATGAAAGGCGAACCACACAAGTTAGGCACCAATGAGCCATCCAAAGCGGTGCGTATCCGTCGCGCAGCAGTGGCCGATGCCGCCGAAATCGCCCGCCTGTCCGCGCAATTCGGACACCCGGTCCCCGTGAAAGATATGCGCGCACGCATTGCAGTCCTCGATGCAATGCCTTCGCAGCAGCTGATGGTTGCAGAGGACCCGGGGATCAGGCTTCTAGGTTGGATACAGGTGGAGCGCAGGCTCGTTCTGACTGCGGGGGAGCGTGTCGAGATAATTGGTCTCGTGGTGGATGCGGCGGCACGGCGTCGCGGCGTAGGAACGCTCCTGGTAAATGCGGTGCAGCAGTGGGCACTTGCCGAAAACCTTGGGGCAATAGTGGTGCGTTCAAATGTGGTGCGTGACGCTTCGCACGAATTTTATCTGGCGAGCGGATTCACTCGAGTGAAGACCCAGCATATCTATTCCAAGTCCTTACCCGGCTAGCAGGCCTCGGCAGCGACGCGGCGCTACGACTTGCCCAGGAAATCCATCTTCCCGAGCTCCACCCCCGAGTGGCGCAGGATGTCGTAGGTCGTCGTGATGTGGAAATACAGGTTTGGCAGGAGGTGGTTTTGCAGATAGGGCATGCCCTGCATCGTTTTGGTGCTGCTGCGCGTCTGCCAGGTCACGGTACGGTCCTCGGAGCCTTCAAACTGCTCAGCCTTGAGCGTTTCGAGATAGGAGATCGTTTTGCGCACCCGCGCCACAAGTTCGGCAAATGTCGTTTCATTATCCTCCTGCGCGGGGACTTCGACCGCAGCGAGGCGTGCTGCGCCTGCGCGCGCGGTATCGGTTGCGATCTGCACCTGTCGCGCAAGCGGAAACATGTCGGGAAAGAGGCGGCTATTGATCAATACCTTGGGGTCGATTTTCTTCGCCTCCGCATGCGCCGCGCCTTTCTCCAGAATCGCCGCCAAGTTATTGAGCTGGCGGGCGAACGCGGTGACCGAGGCCTGATACATCGTGAGCTTCATACATGTCCCCTTCTGTTGAACCACTTCCAAAGCGGAGCGCAGCGTACCTGAGATGCCCCCGTGAGTCATGATTTTAAGCGGCGGGTCTGAGATGACCGGGCAAAGCGCGGCAGCGCGAATCGCCGGCATCATGCTTGCGGCCGGCGCATCGCGGCGCATGGGTTGTAATAAGCTTCTGCTGCAGCATGCCGGCGAGCCGCTCGTGCGCCGCGCCTGCAGGCGCGCGCTCGCCGCAGGGCTTGATCCGCTCATCGTCGTACTGGGCCACGAATCCGAGCGCGCGCAGGAGGCGCTCGCGGGCCTTGCCTGTCGCTTCGCGTTTAATCCCGATCTGGGCGGTCCGATGAGTGGCTCGTTGCGTTGCGGACTCGAAGCCGTGCCCGCCGATGCGCAAGGCGCGATCGTCATGCTTGCTGACATGGTGCATGTGAGCGAGCAGATGCTGCGAACCATTATGACTGCGGCGCAGACCAGCGAAGCGCTGCTCGTGTCTTCGCGCTACGCGCAGACGCTCGCGCCGCCCGTGTACTTCCGGCGCGCGCTCTTCGGCGAACTTATGGCCTCAACGGGTGAAGATTGCGGCAAGGCGGTCGTGGACCGACATCGCGAGCATGTATTGTATATTGACTGGCCGAGTGCCGCGCTTAAGGATGTCGACACGCCGGAGGAATTTGCGGCGTTGTAGGCCAAGGCGAGCGCAGCGGAGTTTCTTCATTCGGGTGACTTCATGCATCGACTGCGGTTGGCACGTGACAGGGGTGCCACCCCTTGCCACGGTCAATGGAACACCGAGCATTCGGCGGAAAAAATTTACACCGGGAGCCAACGCCATGACCGACGACACCGCCTACGTCCCGCCCAGGATCTGGACCTGGAACAAAGAGAACGGCGGCCAGTTTGCAAATATCAATCGTCCGGTGGCCGGACCGACACATGAGAAGGAGCTGCCAGTGGGGCGCCATCCGCTGCAGCTTTATTCACTGGCTACGCCCAATGGCGTGAAAGTAACCGTAATGCTGGAGGAGCTCCTGGCGCTAGGGCACGCGGGTGCCGAGTATGATGCCTGGCTCATCAACATCCGTGAGGGCGAGCAGTTTGGTTCAGGTTTCGTCTATCTAAATCCAAACTCCAAGATTCCGGCTCTCATGGACCGTAGCGGACCCACCCCGATCCGTATCTTCGAATCGGGCGCGATACTCATCCACCTGGCTGAAAAATTCGGCGCCTTCCTGCCGACGCAGCCGGCGGCGCGCGCGCCATGCCTATCCTGGCTGATGTGGCAAATGGGCTCAGCTCCCTACCTCGGCGGCGGCTTCGGCCACTTCTACGCGTATGCGCCGACCAAGATCGAATACGCCATTGACCGCTTCGCCATGGAGGTGAAGCGGCAGCTGGACGTGCTCGACCGGCACCTTGCCGAAAGCGAATATCTGGGTGGGCCGCAGTACACGATCGCCGACATAGCGGTGTGGCCCTGGTATGGCGCCCTCGCCAAGGGCCTCGTTTACGAGGCTGGCGAGTTTTTGCAGGTGGCCGAATACAAGAATCTTCAGCGCTGGACCGATGCGATCGCCAAGCGACCGGCTGTGAGGCGCGGACGTATGGTGAACCGCATCTCTGGCGATCCCGCGAGCCAGTTGCGGGAGCGGCACGAGGCGAGCGATTTTGAAACCAAGACGCAAGATCGTGTTGAGCAGCCCAATCTTGCGTCGATCACCATGCGTTGACCCTCGCGTCGCTCTTAGTGGGCCCCGCTCCGCGATTTCAGGGCTCGGACTTCTCAGTTTGGATGATCGAGTGCGGCAAGCGGCAAAGGGACTCGGCGTGGACGTCCTGCCTGTCTGACGAGCGATGGTGTTTCAGGTTCGACGCTGGACTCGCCACTGTCTCCGGAATTGGTTCAAACGAACTCGCCGCCAAAGGCAGAACTTCACACGCCATTCACAGCACGACCGCATTGTATGCAAAGAGCCGTTAAGCAAACAGACCCGAACTCACTTGGGTTCGATTACGACGCACTTGTGCAGGCGCGGTACGGTCGTGGCTGCTAAGCGCAGGCCTGTCGCGCTACTGCCGCGGTGTCGTGGCAAAACTGATCAAGCGTCCAGTTGGTGATGGCAGTGACTTCAGGCTTGCCTGCATCCTGAAATCGGCTCACGAGGAAATAGGAGTCGTCGGTTTCAAGTTGCAGGGAAAAAAGGCGCACGAGGGCACCCGAGCGGAACCACGCGTCACACAGGATCTCGGGCACGAGCGCGATGCCGACGCCACGCTCGGCGGCACGCACCACCGAGAACATCGTGTCGAGCTCAATAATGTTGCGTGGCTCAGGCGTGTCCAGCCCAAGCTCATTTGCCCAGTTAGTCCAGGCGAAGGGGCGAGCCTTTTGCACGATGAGCGCGGTTTCGCGGAACGCCTCGCGTCCGAGGCGCGCGACCGACGCGGCAAACCCTTTGGCGCACACCGCAGCGAGCTTCACCGGAAATAAGCGCACGGCTTTCACACCCTGCGGCTCGGAGTTTGTGAGCACGATCGAGACGTCTGCGCTTAGCGGATGATCGGATGGCCACGGGTCGACCGTATCGACTTGGATGTCGATGCCGGGGTGCAATGCGAAGAAACTCTCGAGCCGCGGCACGAAGAGTTCGCTTGCGAAGAACGGCGGCAGCAGGACGCGCACGTTGCGGCGACGATTGCGACGTGAGAACTGTGCGAGGCTGCGATCCATCATATCGAGGAGCGGCGCGATTTCCTCGAGGAGCGTATGCCCCGCAGTGGTCAGCGCGAGAGCACGTGTCTTTCTCTCGAACAGACGCACGCCCATCACCTCTTCAAGCTCCTTCATTTGATGGCTCACCGCCGACGGCGTGAGAGCAAGCTCATCCGCGGCAGCTTTGAAGCTCTTGTGGCGCGCAGCGATGCAGAAGGCACGCAGGTTGCGCAGCGGTGGTGGTCGGGATAAACGCATCGGATCCATCGCGCGTAATGATACAGCGTCCCATGCAATACTCGTGCCTTATTTGCCGCCCTCCAATGGTGCGCTGGGCGCCGCACGCATCAGTCCTTCCTGAGCCGTGCTCGCAATCAGCTCTCCAGCGCGCGTGAAAATGCTGGCGCGCGTAAACCCGCGCGCGCCCGATGCGCTCGGACTGTCGATGGCGTAGAGCAACCATTCGTCGACACGCGCCGGACGATGGAACCAGATGGCGTGATCGATGCTGATCGCAGGCGCAGCCTCGCGCCCCAAATCCCGGCCGTGCGGCCGCACTGCGGTTGATAGAAGATAATAGTCCGAGACGTACGCGAGGAGGCAGCGGTGCAGGCAGGCATCATCGGGCAGCCGGCCGATTGCACGAAACCACAGATGCTGCACGCACTGCGAATCGACGCTGGGCATGAAGTGCAGAGGATCGGCAAAACGAAATTCAAACGGCTTTTCCCGCGCGAGCACTTTTCGCAACTTCTCCGGCATGTCGAGGCAGGATTCTGCCGGAAGAATGTGTCCGCCCGGCAAGCGCTCGGGCGGCGCGACGTCGGGCATATCGAACTGATGCTCAAATCCCTGCTCGGGGCGCTGAAATGAAACTGCCATATGCAGAATCTCCTCGCCGTGCTGCGTGGCCCTCACCCGGCGGCTTGAGAAGCTGGCGCCGTCTCGCGCACGCTCGACCTGGTAGATGATCGGTGCATTGACGTCGCCACGGCGCATAAAGTAGGCGTGCAGAGAATGTACGCTGCGCTCGTCCACTGTCCGGCAGGCTGCGGCGAGCGCCTGTGCGATGACTTGGCCGCCAAAGACCTGCGCCGTGCCAATATCGCGACTCTCGCCGCGAAAGAGGTCGCGCTCGAGCCTCTCGAGGGCGAGTATACGGATGAGATCGGCCAACAGCGGGTGCGTGCTCGGGCGGGATCTACGCGGTCGCGTGACGCGCTCGCGGTGTCGCGTGCGCAAGGATGAGGTCGCGCCCGCAATTGACCTGTCCGCGGTCGGATTCCTTTCGATGTCATACATTGTCACACTCCAGGCGGCCGCGCCGCTTTTCGTGAAGTGCAAAGATGCCTGCGAGCGGGAACGACGACAAACGATGAATACTCAACGTCGCGTTGAATGAAATTTGGCCCCCTTTACGTGCGCAGCAGCTAAGTGGTGCGCAAAAGTAGTGCGCGCCCAATAGCGGCATTCAACGACCTGCTGCAGGCATCAGCGCATTATGTTTGCAGCGCTGGATGTGGCACGTGCGGACGTCTGCGGCGATAGGGGCCGCGTCGGTCGCTATTGCTTGGCGGGCAGTGCAAAGTCCGCGGCGACTGTCTGTGTTCCCGGCCAGCGCTGCGTGACGGTCTTCAGGCGCGTGTAGAAGCGCACCCCCTCGGTGCCGTGGATGCTGTGATCGCCAAACAGGGAATGGCGCCAACCGCCAAAGCTGTGGAAGGCCATGGGTACGGGAATGGGTACGTTGACGCCCACCATGCCGACTTCAATCTCGCGCGCAAAGTCCCGTGCGGCCTCGCCGCTGCGCGTGAATATGGCGGTGCCATTGGCAAACTCGTGAGCATTGATGAGGCGCACGGCGGCCGCGCGGTCGGGCACCCGCACCACACATAGGACCGGGCCGAAGATCTCTTCTTGATAGATGCGCATGCCGGCACGAACATTGTCAAACAGCGTCGGACCCAAAAAGAAGCCAGCCTCGTGACCGGCAACCTTCAAGTCGCGCCCGTCGAGCACGAGGTGCGCGCCTTCCTGTGCGCCAAGCTCGATGTAGCCGCGCACGCGTTCCAAATGTGCCTGCGTCACGAGGGGTCCCATCTCGATTCCCGCCGCATCCGGCGCTCCGACTTTCAAGTGCCGCGCACGGGCACGCAGCCGCTCGACCAATGCGTCCGCCGTCGCATCCTCGACCGCGACGGCCACCGAAATCGCCATGCAGCGCTCACCGGCCGATCCGTAGGCCGCACCGATGAGAGCTTCCGTGGCGGCCTGCAGATCCGCGTCGGGCATGATGACCATGTGGTTCTTCGCGCCGCCCAGTGCCTGCACCCGCTTGCCACGCGAAGTACCTTCGGCATGGATGTAGCGCGCAACGGGAGTAGAGCCGACGAAGCTCACCGCGGCGACGAGCGGGTGGTGCAGGAGTGCGTCGACGGCAACCTTATCTCCCTGCACGACGTTGAACACGCCATCCGGCAGTCCTGCTTCCTTCAGTAATTCGGCGAGCAGGATCGAGACTGACGGATCGCGCTCGGAGGGCTTCAATATGAAGGAATTTCCGCACACGAGCGCGAGCGGGAACATCCACATCGGCACCATCGCCGGAAAATTGAACGGGGTAATGCCGACAACCACGCCGAGCGGCTGCCGCAGAGAATAGCTGTCCACGCCCGTGCCGACGCTGTCACTGAATTCACCTTTTAGAAGCTGCGGCGCGCCGCAGGCAAACTCCACTACCTCAAGACCGCGCGCCACTTCGGCCTCGGCGTCGGGGAGCGTCTTGCCGTGCTCTTCACTCAAAGTCCGTGCGATCCTTTTCACGTTTTGATTGAGCAGTTCCTGAAAGCGGAACATGACCCGCGCTCGCCGCGGCGGCGGCACATCGGCCCACGCGCGAAACGCACTCGCGGCGCTTTGAACGGCGGCGTCAACCTCTGCGGCCGTTGCCAGCGCGACTTCGCGCACCTGGCGTCCTTGCGCTGGATTGAACACGGGCGCGCGCCGCCCGAGCGCACTTGCGGATCGACCGCCAATCCAATGCGTGATGAGCGTATGCGTTGAGTCAAGCGTCGATAGTTGGGCGGCGTTCATCATGATGCTCCTTGAGGTGTCGGCACTGCACGCAGCGCGCGCCGCAGCCCTTCCACCATGGCCTGAATGTCGTTCTCGGTGCAGATGAAAGGCGGCGCCACGGCAATCGTATCGCCGGAGCAGCGCACCAATAGTCCTTCATCAAGCGCTTTCTCAAACACGCGCATGGCGGCGAGTCCCGGTTGCCCGGCAATCGGCGCACATTCGAGTGCAGCCGCAAGACCGAGATTGCGAATATCAGTCACGTGCGGCTCGCCCCGCAACGAATGCATGGCGCTCTCCAGAATCGGCGCGAGCTCGGCGGCGCGATCAAAGAGGCGCCCCGTCGCCATCGTCTCGAGCGTTGCATGAGCTGCGGCCATCGCCAGCGGGTGGCCTGAGTAGGTATAGCCGTGAAAAAGCTCAATGGCGTGCGCGGGACCCGTCATGAATGCCTCATGTATTCCTGCGCGCACCAGCACGCCCCCCAAGGGAACGACGCCGTTACTGACGGCTTTGGCGAAGGTAATCATATCCGGCAGTACACCGAAATAGTCCGCTGCAAACGGTTTGCCCAAGCGGCCAAAGCCAGTGATGACTTCGTCAAAGATCAACAAGATCCCGTGGTGCGTGCAGATCTGCCGCAGTCTCTCGAGATATCCCTTGGGCGGCACGATGACACCGGTTGAGCCCTGCATAGGTTCGACGACCACGGCCGCGATGTTGGATGCATCGTGCAGTGCGACGAGTCGTTCGAGCTCCTCCGCCAGATGGGCACCCCACTCAGGCTGCCCACGACTGTAGGCCATATGCTCGGGATTCCAGGTGTGGGGCAGATGATCGACACCTGAGACCATGAGCGGCCCAAAGAGCTTGCGGTTGCCTGCGATGCCGCCGATCGAAATGCCCCCCAGGCCAACGCCGTGATAGGCGCGTTCACGACCGATGAAGCGCGTGCGGCCGGCTTCTCCACGAATGCGGTGATAGCCCACCGCAATCTTCATCGCCGTATCGATGGCTTCGGAGCCGGAGTTGACGAAAAACACCTGATCTTCCGCCCGCCCGGCGAGCGCGGCTATTCGGGCGGCGAGGGTGAACGCCGCCTTGTGACCCAGCTGAAAGCTCGGGCTGTAGTCGAGAGTCTCCACCTGTCGCTGGACCGCGGTGACCAGCGCAGGGTGCGCGTGTCCAAGCGGTGAGCACCAAAGTCCCGACAGGCAATCAAAGAGTTTGCGGCCGTCCGTCAGTGTGTAGTGACAGCCGCGCGCTCCCGCGACGAGAACGGGATGCGTCTTGAAATACCGATTGCGGGTAAATGGCATCCATAGGGCACGGAGGTCCAGTTCCGGCGCATCGGGGTGCAGATGGATGGCGCTACTCATTGTCTATGGCCCATAAAGCGCGCAAGGGTGCACGCGCTCGAAGAGTTCCGCTAGTCGGGCGACATATTGCAGTGGCTCATTCGGCAGCGTCCTATTTAAAAGACAATATTTATCAGTGGGTTATTGCATGTCCGGTCGAAGCAGGAACTCGGAGGCAGTTCGCGGGTTTTATCAGCGATCGGTTTTCTTAAGAGGTATATGTCTATGAGTGGCAAGAAGATTTGGATGGCGGCGGGGATCGCCAGCCTGGGGCTCGTGGCCGGCGCGGTTTTCGCCGACGACACCGGCATGAAAAGCGACCAGCCGGTTACGGATTCTTATATTACGACCAAGGTTAAGTCTGAGCTCGCGAAGGACAGCACGACCAAGGCGCGGCACATTCATGTAACGACGAAGGACGGCACCGTCATGTTGAAAGGCATGGTGGCGTCGGACGCGGAGAAGCAGAAGGCCGAGCAGGACGCCAGCGGTATCAAAGGCGTGGCGCACGTCGATAACGAGCTGACCGTCAAAGCGGAGTAAGTGAATCCGAAAGTTCTCCGCCAACGGGGACTGAAGTTTCAAGGCGTGCTCCGCGAATGCGGGGCGCGCCTGCTTGGCAGCGTCGAATGTTTGTCAGACAGCGCCGACGCGCGACGGCGGCATGCGCCGCGCTAAAACCCGAGCCTTTCCCATGCGAACCCTGCGCCGCCTCGCCTATGCTCTTCGCACATCGTAACGGAGAAACACCATGACGACCCCCGACTTGCTGCCCGGCTTTGGCCAGTCGCGAACTGCCCGCGATCCCGATCCGCCCAAAGATCCCACACCCGAAGATCCCCGCGAGCATGAGCCGATGCGCGATCCGCCGATTTATCCGGAGCACGACGATGGCGAGGGTGAAGTACGTCAGACGCGTGGGATCCGCGGCATCGAGGCGCCCGATCCGTCACCAGATTCCACTGTTTCCGACGAGCCCTAGCCGCGATACCTGAATCACGCGCAGCAAACTGCGCGCTGAACTCTTGAATTGAATTTAGAGCGCTCCGCCGGCGGCCGAGCGCTCTCTCTTTATTTGCTCGCAACGTCTGGCAAGTCGCGCGGCAGCTGCGGCGACTGCTCACGAATGTTCGCGCGAGCGCCATGCGGATAAGCGCTTCTCTCCAGCGCATATATCCCGCAGAAAACATTTAAGACTACGAACTTAATCGTGACCGCTCCGAATTGTGACGCAGCCAGCGCTTTCATTATTTGAAGTGCAAATCGCGGATCGACTTCGGATCTACTGCATTGGTTGTCGGCCAATGCGGAAATTGCAGGCCACGCATTCTCGCTGCGTCACGCGGTCAAGGAGGTGCGCATAGTGCTTTTTCAAACATGTCTGCGAATGGGTACAGCTAATTGCTGTATGTAAAACGCAATGCCGAAGGTGCGCGATTGATTGCAGGGCTCTGCCGCCAGAGTGTCAACCATTCGGCGTAAGGCACGTTTGCGGGAACAGCGGCAAGCAACGCCGAACCAATTCACGACTGTCGATAGGAGGACATGGAAATGAAAAGTGACAAATTGAAGCGCGCCGTACGCAGCGCGCTGCTCGCAGGATTCACTGCAAGCCTGGCAGCTTGCGGCGGCGGTGGTGGTTCGAGCGGTACCAGCTCCACTTCCACCACGAGCACAACGACTCCAAGTTCGCCGCAGATGGCGGTGATGATGAGCGACGCTTCCACGGATGACTGGGCCACAATTGGCGTCGAGGTCCAAAGCATCGCGCTGATTCCGCAAGGCGGCGGCTCTGCGGTTACGGTGTACGCACCGGCGCAGCCCGCGTTGGTCAACCTCGTGGAGCTTGACCAGATAAGTGAAATCCTCGCCAATGCTGCGGTTCCCGCAGGCACCTACACGGGTGCAACTTTGACATTGAGCGCGAACCCCGGCGATGTCTCGCTGATCGCATCCGCCGACCCGAGCGTGGGATTTGCCGCCGGCCCCGGTGCCGTAATCGCATCCGACCAGATTCAGATCCAGGCAACGCAGGGCGCGACCGGAAATTTGACCGTGCCGGTTACAGTAACGTTTGATTCGCCGCTCGTCGTAAGCATTAGTCAAAGCAATGCACTCGACCTCGAATTTGATCTCGCACATCCGGCGTTCATCATCGCGCACCAACCTCCCGGTGCCGGCATGACAATTTGGTCAGTCGATTTCCGTTGGCCTATCAGGCGCCACCCCATCGATGACATTACGCATCTCGTGCTCAGGCACATGTACGGCAACGTGACGGCCGTAGCTTCGAACAATGCGTCGATCACGATCACCAAGGAACTGCCGTTGGTGCCTGTGGCGAACCCGGAGACGCCGGTTGCGACCGGCCTGTCGCTACAGATACTCGCCGACTCCGCCAATGGCACGATTTTCTATGACGTCGACGCCGACACCAAGACGACAATCACGGACTTCTCGACGCTGGCTGCAACACTCGATGGCAAGTACGTACGCGTTGCCGCTCGCTATCAGGAGAATGGTTCACTGGTTGCAGTGCGCATCTGGGCCAGTAGCCAGTTTGATAATGTCTGGAAGAGCCCGGAAGGTCATGTTCTGCATGTCGACCCAACGAGTGATGTGATCACCGTGTCGAATGAGTCCGGCGGGGCTGTGCCATTGACCATCGATGGCAATACGAAGTTCTTCTTCCGCAGGCCGGCTGACGGTGCGGCCGATGCGGCTCCCATCGCCACGGGAACCGGCTTTCTGACGGACAAGGACTTTGTCCGCGGGTTCAAGGTGCATGCGAGCGTGGTTGATCCCCTGGCGGCGACTCTCGTCGCGCAGTCGATCGACATCGAAACGGCGGATTACTCCGGAAAGATCTCCGCTGCCAACGATACGAGCTTTACCTATACGCACCGGTACCGGACCGCGTCGGATGATTACTCGGTCAATCTCGACTACATTGCGAGCGCATCAGCAAACGGCGACGACGCCGACGGCAATCCGGTCACGGGATTCAAGTTCTGGGATTTCGCATACCCAACCCTGGTGACGACTGGCACGGGTGCAATCGGCGACTTTGTCACCACCACCAATGGTGCGGTGAATTTCGGCGGTACGGCAGGCTCGCTATCTGCGTGGGGCGCGTCCGCTGCGGTCTGGGACGATCCGGCGAATGCATCGGGGTGGTCGGTGCCGTGGACAGTCCTTCTGCCGACGCCGGTGCCATTGGGCACAGTCTCAACGGTCCTTGCTGATGGCACATTCGCCATCACGGTTGCCGGAGGTGTGAATCCTGCGGAAGTCAACGTCAGCACGACGTCCGGTTCCGCCACGCTTGTATATCAGGTCGACAGGGCCGGCAACGTGGTAACCGTGACTGCGATCGATATCACCTCGAATAGCGGCCTCGCATCGCTCACCACCGGGCTTGCGCTGGGTGCAAAAGTGAAGGTCTACGGCATACCTCAGGTCAACGGCAGCCTGAATGCCTACGTCCTCGCCTATTTCACCGGCACCGCTCCAAGCAACTAAGCGCAATCCCGAGAGTCAGTGCAAAATCCTGGGGCCCCGAACGGGGCCCCACCTGTTTGGGGAACGTGTGTTCAGGTTCACGCCGCGGCGTGGATTGTTGATCTTGAGCGCACGGGTCCTACGCGCGACACGTCCTTTGTAAGCGGATATCCTAGGGCCCCTTTGTCCCGGCGGGGGCCGTTTATGGCCCGCATCTGAAGCTTGGGCACAGACTTTGCTGGCAATCTGCACCGGTACGCGCCTCCGGACCCCTCATCCGTTGCATCTGAATGGCAGACGAAGAGAAAAAACCAACAGACGGCGAGCCTGCGACCGAGAAAAGTCCCAAGCGAAGACCCCTGAACCGAAAGGTCGCGCTCATTGTCGGGGCTGTCGTCGCCTGCGTGCTCGCGGTCGTCGCGATCATCTGGTGGCTGCACGCACGCAATTACGAGGGCACTGACGATGCATTCATCGATGCGCACGTCGTGCGCATCGCGCCGCGCATCGCCGGACAGGTTGCGCGCGTGCTGGTGCGCGATAATCAGCTCGTCGACGCGGGCGATCTTTTGGTTGAAATCGATCGCGCGGATCCCGAATCGCGCCTCAGCCAAGTGACATCGCAACGGGTGGAAGCGCAAACGCAACTTGCGCAGGCGAATGCACAGCTTCCGGCAAGCGAGGCTGCCTACGCAGGGGCGCTTGCGAACGCCTCTGCCGCGCGCGCGCAGGCCGCCAATGCGCTGCGTGATCTGGAGCGGTATCAATCACTGCACCAAGCGAACGCCAAGGCAGTCTCGCAGACCCAGCTCGATCAGATCGTCACCGCGGCCGACAACGCAAAAGCACAACGCGAGGCAGCCGAAGAGCAGGTGCACAGCGCGGCAGCACAGGTGGACGTCACGCGCGTGCAGATTACGGGCGCCGCAGCGCGCCTGAAAACCTTGCAGGCGCAGGTTGAAGAGGCGCAGCTCAATGTCGGCTATACCCGGCTCGTCGCGCCCTTTGCCGGGCACGTCACGCAAAAGTCCGTTGCCCTTGGCAGTTACGTTTCGCCGGGGCAGGAGTTGATGTCAGTGGTCCCGTTGGATCTTTGGGTGACGGCGAATTTCAAAGAAACGCAGCTCGCGCTCATGCGGCCCTCGCAACACGTTGAGGTCGCCGTGGATGCCTGTCCGAAAGTGAAGCTGCCGGGGCATGTGGACTCGATTCAGCGTGGATCCGGGCAGGCGTTCGCGCTCCTGCCCGCTGAGAACGCCACCGGCAACTTCGTCAAAGTCGTACAGCGCGTTCCGGTGAAGATCATCCTCGACCGCGTGCCGCGCGATTGTATCCTCGGTCCGGGAATGTCCGTGGAACCGAAGGTCCAGGTGCGCTGATCGCGGCGGGCATCTGACGTGGCGGCGGCAAAGCAGGGCGCGGGTGCGGGCGGGGCAGGCTGGACGGGCGAACGCTCGGCGGCGGGCGATCGCAATCCGTGGCTGATCGCAACGGTCATCTCCATTTCGGCATTCATGGAGGTGCTCGATACAGCGATTGCCAACGTGTCGCTGCGGCACATCGCAGGCGCAACTTCCTCGACCTACGATCAGGCGACGTGGGTGCTCACGAGCTATCTCGTCGCCAACGCCATCGTCATTCCGCTCAGCAGCTGGCTGTCAAACACGTTCGGGCGCAAGCGCTACTACATGACGAGCGTGGCGCTTTTTTCGCTCGCGTCTCTGTGTTGCGGCCTGGCGCCCAATCTGCCCTTCCTCATCGGGGCGCGCATCCTGCAGGGCCTCGCGGGCGGCGGTCTTCAGCCCTCGACCCAATCCATGCTGGTGGACACCTTTCCGCCGCAGAAGCGTGGGCAGGCGATGGCCATGTTTGGTTTCACCGTGATCCTCGCGCCGACGATCGGTCCGGTGCTGGGCGGCTTCATCACGGATCATTTCTCGTGGCACTGGATCTTTCTCATCAATGTGCCGGTCGGCGCGCTCTCCCTGGTGCTCGTGGAAGCTTTCGTCGACGAGCCCAAGGTGCTCGTGGAGGAGCGCGAGCAACGCTGGCGGCGCGGTATCCGCCTTGATTCGGTGGGATTTATGCTCATCGCGGTGGGGCTTGGTGCTCTGGAGATCACGATGGATCGGGGAGAGCGCGAGGACTGGTTTCAAAGCCCGTTCATCTGGGTCAGCGCCATCATCGCGGCAGCGGGTCTTCTGGCTTTTGTCCTTTGGGAACTCTCCGACCGCGAGCCTCTTCTGGATTTAACGCTCTTCAAGAACCGCAACTTCGCCGCGGCGACGTTCATCATCATGATCGTCGGCGTTATTCTCTTCGGCACCACGCAGTTCATGCCGCAACTTCTGCAGGAGGTGCTCGGGTACACGGCCACGTCGGCGGGGATGGCGATGACCGCGGGAGGCGCCGTCACGCTCCTCGCCATGCCGATCGCTGGTGTCCTCTCGAACCGCGTCCCGGCGCGCTATCTCCTTGGCTTCGCGCTCGTCGTGGAGGCCTTCGCACTGTGGAAGATGACGCGTCTTAATACGCAGATGTCCTTCGAGGACGCGGCCTTGGCGCGCATGTGGCAGGCGCTCGGTATTCCATTCATGTTCGTTCCGCTTACCACCATTGCCTATATCGGCCTGCCGCGAAGTGCCTCGAGCCAAGCGTCTGCGCTGCTCAATGTCGGACGCAATATCGGCGGCAGCATCGGCATTTCGGCGGTGCAATCGTTCCTGGCTACGCGCCAGCAGTTCCACCAGTCACGTTTCACGGAAACTCTGAATCCATTGAACCCGGTGTACAGCGCAGGGATCGATCACATTACCCGCGAGCTCGTCAGTCACGGGCAGTCGCAGCTGCAATCGAGTCGATTGGCGGTGGGGCTCGTCTATCAGGCGCTACTGAAGCAGGCGAGCATGTTGGCATTCATCGACTGCTTCTGGGTGCTCATGGTGTTCGTGGCAGTCATCACGCCGACGATTTTCCTCTTTCGGCGTGATTCCAAATCCGATGAACCCGCCAAGGCTGTGGCATGAGCGTCGGACAGAGTAAGCATTTTGAGCGCGCGCTCATCACGCTCACGGTGCTGGTTTCGTCGGGCTGCACCGTGGCCACGCATTACAAGAAACCCGACGTGCCGGTCCCGGCGCATTTTCAGGCCGCGCCGGCTTCTGAAGAGCCGGATCTCGATGAGTGGTGGCAGGGATTTGCTGATCCCATGCTCACGCAGCTTGTCTCGAAGGCGCTGCAATCGAACCTCGATCTGAAGAGCGTGGCATCAAAGATCCGCCAGGCGCGCGAGCAGGAAGTGATCGCCGGCGCGGCCGGATTGCCCTCTGTCGGCGCATCCGGGGCCGGCGTGGGACTCTATTCCAAGTCGAATCCGCTGGCAGGCCTTACGGGCGGCGGCGGCGCGCCGGCAAGCACGGATTCCAGTACGCACCTGCACGTCTATGCGCTGGCGCTCGACGCGACCTGGGAAATCGACGTCTTCGGAGGAGTACGCAGCGCCGTCGAGGCTGCGCGCGCCAACACCGAGGCGCAGGTGTGGCAGTTTCGCGATGGCGAAGTCAGCCTGAGCGCCGAAGTGGCAAACGACTATCTTGCGTTGCGCGCGCTGCAGGCGCGCCGTGCGGTGATAGCCGCGTCCATCGACCACGAGGCGGAGCTGCTGCAGCTCGCGACGGCGCGTCAGAGCGCAGGGCTTGCCAATGAGGTGGACGTGAACCAGGAGCGCACGCAGCTCAGTCGCGAGCAGGCGCAGCTTCCACAGATCGACGCGCAGCTTGGCGCCACGACCAACGCGCTCGCCGTGCTCCTGGGCGAGACGCCCGAGACGATGCGCGATGAACTGGCTGCGATGCCAGCAACGACAGACGCAACCCCTGAAGTCGGGCAGGAACTGCCGGCAGGAATGCCGTCTGATCTGCTGCGCCGTCGGCCTGATGTGCGCGCGGCGGAACGCCGTCTCGCCGCAGCAACCGACCAGGTCGGCGTAGCCGTCGCGAAGCTCTATCCGAGCTTTGATCTCATCGCAGCAGCCTCGCTTGCGAGCAGCTCGCTGCCAAACCTTCTCTCCATGCGTAATTTCGCGGCGCTTGGGATCGGCGATGTCATGTGGCCCGTGTTTGCCGGCGGCCGATTGCAGGCGAATGTGCGCGCCACCAAGGAAGAGCGCGACCAGGCCTATTTGGCGTACCAAAGCACAGTTCTCACAGCCCTACAGGATGCTGAGACCGCCATCATCCGCTGTACAACCGAAGAGCGCCGGCTTGCGCTGCTGCAAAGCTACGTCAGCGCGGCGAGTTCCACAGCGGATATCGCCTCCGATGAGTATCGCAGCGGCATTGTCGACTTCACGACCGTGCTCGGCGCCGCAGACGCCGAGCTCGACGCGCGTGATGCGCTGGTACAGAGCCGTCAGGCGCTCGCCCAGGCGCGGATTGCTCTCTACAAAGCGCTGGGCGGAGGCTGGCGTGAGTCGAACGCCGCCGATGGCGTCGCGGCGAAGCATTAACATCGGCGAACCCAGGCAGCGGTCGACATCTCATGAGACACAAAGCGATTTTGGCAGCGAGCATGCTCCTGTCCTGCGGCACCGCGCTTGCGCAGGACACAGGTGCCGTATTGCAGGCGAACGAAGCGGCGGCAGGTGGCGATGCTTGGTCGGGCAAGACGGCATTGACGCTGAAGTACAAGTATTCGGGGCAGGGCATGACGGGTACGACTGCGTCGACTTATGACCTAAACGTCGGCGCGTTCGTGGACAGTTTTGACATTGGGCCCATGAAGGGCGCCAACGGCTTCGATACCAAGGTGGCCTGGACACAGGACATGTCGGGCGCCGTTACGCCGGAGGCGGGTGGTGACACGCGACAACTCGCGATCAATGAGGCTTATCGCGATGCCAATCTGTGGTGGCGGCCGGATTACGGCGGCGCAAGCATCAGTTCTCGCGGCGCGCGCACCGAGGGGGGCACGAGCTTCGACGTACTGACCGTCGCGGCGCGGGGCGGCAAGCCGTTCGATGCATGGTTCGACACCAAGACCCATCTGCTTGCGCGCACGATCGAGATCCAGGGGTTCCAGACCATCACGACGTATTTCAGCAATTACCAATCTGTCGAGGGCGTTCGGATCGCTGCGAAGCAGCTCGTCGATGACGGCACAGGCGAGCAGTACCGGCAGACGTTCACCCTCAGCAGCGCCCGTTTCATTCCCAGTCGGGCACTCGCATCCTACGCCGCGCCAAAGGTGACCCTGACTGACGCGCGCATCATGAACGGCTCGGGCCGCACCACCGTGCCGTTCCAGCTCCTCAACAATCACATCTATGCGAATGTCCTGGTAACCGGCAAAGGCCCGTTCCTCTTCATTTTCGATACCGGCGGGCACGATCTACTGATGCCCGATATCGCCAAAATGCTTGCGCTCAGCGTCGAAGGCAGCTCCCCGGGCACCGGCGCGGGTGAGGCAGTCGTGAGCACGGGGTTTACGCGTGACGTGACTTTTAGGATCGGGGACCTCGTCATTAAAAACCAGGCGATCGCGGTGCTGCCGATCGCAAGCCGGGAGGTCGAGGGTTTTGAGGAGCGAGGTATGGTCGGCTTCGACGTGTTTCGCCGCTTTGTCACGGTGATCGACTATGGTCGCAAGACGCTGACATTCATCAATCCTGCGCAGTTCGATCCGCGAGGAGCAGGAAGCGCCGTACCTTTCGTGTTCTACAACCACCTGCCGCAGGTCGACGGCAGCTTTGAGGGTAAAGGCGCCAAGTTCGATATCGACACGGGCTCGCGCGACGAACTCACTCTCACGAAGCCTTTTGTCGATGCCGACCATCTCATCGCCAAACACCCCAAAGGCGTGACGGCCGTCGACGGCTGGGGAGTTGGCGGGCGTTCGATCGACTACATCACGCGCGGCACGGAACTCACTCTTGGGCCTGTCAAGATAGAACATCTTGTCGTCGGCCTCGCGACCCAGGGCAAGGGAGCCTTCTCCGATTCAAACTATCAGGGCAACGTGGGCACGGCGCTTTTGAAGCGCTTTGTCGTCACCTTCGATTACGATCATCAAATCATGTATTTGAAAGCCTTGCCAGCTCCGGTACCCGACACTGGGACGTTCGATCGCGCGGGCTTCTGGATCAATGGATCACCCAAGGGTTTCAAGATTGCCGACCTGACGCCAGGCGGCCCTGCGCAGAAGGCGGGACTGGCAACGGGCGACGACATCACCGCGATTGACGGCGTTGCGGCATCGTCACTCAGTCTCTCTGATGCGCGGCGACGGCTGCGCGACGACAAGCCCGGCACCGTTGTGACCCTGACGGTCGCGCGCGGGAGTGAGCGGCGCGAGGTTGCGCTCACTCTGGCCGATCAGATCTGAATCTGGGGTTTTCGGTCTCAGGCGGATCCGTTCCAATCTGCGATCACAGATTCTTGACGGCACGCGCGGGCGCCGGTAATTTGCACGCTATGAATTCGCACCTCTCGACTGCCGATCTTGCCGAGCTGCGGCGCTTGGATGTCGCGCATCATCTGCCCGCGCAAAGCGACTATAAGTTGCAGGCGGAGCAGGGCGGCAGCCGCATTATCGTGCGAGCGGAGGGTTGCACGATTCACGATGCGGAAGGGCACTCGTTACTGGATGGCATGGCGGGTCTGTGGTGCGTGAACGTGGGCTACGGCCGCGAGGAGCTGGCGCGTGCCGCCTACGAGCAGATGCTGCAGCTGCCCTTCTACAATACCTTTTTTCGGACTGCGACGGCGCCGGCGATTCGTTTGGCCGCCGAGCTTGCAGGGCGCCTGGGTCACGACCTCAGTCACATCTTCTTCAACAACTCCGGATCTGAGGCCAACGACACCGCGTTCCGGATCGCGCGCCACTATTGGGCATTGCGCGGTGAACCGCAGCGGCAGATCTTCATCAGCCGCTGGAATGCCTATCATGGCTCGACCGTCGCGGCCGCAAGCTTAGGCGGCATGAAGGCAATGCACGTGCAGGGCAATCTCCCCATCGCCGGAATCGAGCATGTCATACAGCCGTACGGCTTTGGCGAGGGATTCGGCGAAGACCCGGCCCAGCTCGCCGCCCGGGCGGCGAACGCGATCGAGGCTCGCATCCTCGAGGTCGGCCCAGAACACGTGGCCGCTTTTATCGGCGAGCCTGTGCAGGGCGCCGGCGGCGTCATCATTCCTCCCGAAGGGTATTGGCCGCGCGTTGCTGCCATCTGCAAAAAGTACGGCATCCTCCTGATCATCGACGAGGTGATCTGCGGCTTCGGGCGTCTGGGGCGCTGGTTCGGTTTTCAGCACTACGGCGTGAAGCCAGACATCGTGTCGATGGCGAAGGGTTTGTCGTCGGGGTACCTGCCCATCTCCGCCACGGCTGTCTCCGCGCCCATCGTCGCGGAACTGAAACGCTTGGGCGGTGACTTCGTACACGGCTACACGTACTCCGGTCATCCCACGGCTGCCGCGGTGGCGCTAAAGAATCTCGAGATCATCGCCCGTGAGAAGCTCGTCGAACGGGTTGCGCAAGACGTCGGCCCCTATCTTGCGCGCGCTCTCGCCTCCTTGAATGGCCACCCTATCGTGGGCGAGACACGCTCGCTCGGACTGATTGCGGCGGTCGAGATCGTTACGCGCAAGGGCACGAACGCGAGATTCTGCGGCAAGGAAGGCACGGCCGGCCCTGTCGTGCGCGATGCCTGCATCAAGAATGGCCTCATGGTGCGCGCAATTCGCGATTCGATCGTCATGTGTCCACCGCTCATCATTACGCATGCCGAGATCGATCAGCTGGTGGATATCATCGGGCGTTCGCTGACCGAGGCACACGCCAAACTGCGTTCCCTGCCCGCGGCGGCCTAGACTCGTTGCCGCCCGATCGCAAGATCTCCGGTTCGCTGCTGCACGCGAACGTGCACCAGGAGCTGCGCCGGCGGTTCGTCACGGGCAAGATCATGCCCGGCAGCACGCTCTCTACCCGGGGCCTTGCGCAGGAACTTGGCGTGAGCCAGACCCCGGTCCGCGAGGCATTGAGCCGTCTTGCGGCGGAAGGCGCCGTGCAGATCCGCTCCAAGCGCAAGATTGTCGTGCCGCCGATGACGGCGGAGCGATTTCGCGATCTCTTACGTTGCCGGGAGCTGCTCGAGCCGGAAGCGGCGCTTGCGGCGCTGCCGATGATCGACAAGGCGCGCCTCAAAAAGCTCAAGCTAGCCGATGATTCCATCGGGCGAGCGCTCAAGACAGGCGACGTCAACGCCTACATGGAAGGCAATTTCAATTTTCACTTTCTCATCTATGGCGCGCAACCGCGACGTACGCTGCTGCAGCTCATTGAGACACTGTGGCTGCAATTTGGCCCGTTCATGCGAGTTGTCTATGGGCGTTTCGGCACCGCCAATCTTACGGATCAGCACGAGCTCATGATCCGTGCACTGCGCAGGCAGGATGCTGCGGGCCTGAAGCGCGCCCTCGTCGCCGATATTCGCGACGGCATGAGCCTGATTGGCGCGAGCGGGTTCGAAAGCTCTTAAGAGGATCACGGCTGCCAGGTTGAGGCAGTGATCTGGTAAACCAAACTGATTTGGCCATTGGCATCGGGCCTCGATCCTATGCGAACTGCGCCTATTTTTTCCATGGCCTTCTGCGAGCGAAGGTTCTGCGGCCCAACAACAAAGATGACACTCGTCACGAACCCGAAGGCGTGCCGCAGCATCAGCTGCTTCAT
>Ga0302324_100006228_pt1 | contig 25792 bp, 22 predicted proteins | sample Palsa_T0_1_FD_201949 | JGI IMG/M metagenome (GOLD analysis project Ga0302324, IMG submission 201949) | Peat permafrost microbial communities from Stordalen Mire near Abisko, Sweden - Palsa_T0_1 | ecosystem: Environmental > Terrestrial > Soil > Palsa > Peat permafrost | place: Sweden: Abisko... | reverse complement strand
TCGATAACCTTCACTCTTTGCAGTTCGTTCTGGCTCAACTCGATCACCTCTCAGCTTCCCAAGGGGTGACATAGTTTCGTTGCAGTTAGGGGGTGACATTATTTTGGAGCATCTACACCTCCCATCTCCGCCAATCGACAAACCGCCCGGACCTGTATACAATCATTTCAGTCACGCTCTTATGCCCGCTCGGCTTCATCGCCGAGCTTCAATAATAGGAAGGTCTATGGAAAAAACCCATCGAATGGCCAGTTCTGTCTGGCTGTTCCCCGTGTTGCTGACGCTGGCCCACGCCCCCGCTTTCGGCCAGGTCAATCTCGGCGGCGTCTGGAACAACCTCCAGATTCTGCACGAAGACGAGCCCGAACGCCTGCCCGGGCCCGAACTGGGCGATTACCTCGGCGTCCCCATCAACGATGCCGCGCGGTACCGCGCCGATGCCTGGGATGCATCGCTCATCACGCTGCCCGAATATCAGTGCCGCGTCCACCCGTCCGATTACGTGCCCAGCTTCGCCGGCATGCGCGTCTGGGAAGAGTTCGACAAGGATTCGCAGACGCTCATCGCCATTCACACGCACCACTTCGCGTGGGGCACTGAGCGCACCATCTGGATGGACGGCCGCCCCCATCCGCCCGAGTACGCGCTGCACACTTCGCAGGGTTTCTCCACCGGCAAATGGGAAGGCGACGTTCTCGCCGTCACCACCACGCATTTGAAGGAAGGCTGGATCCGCCGCAACGGCCTGCCGCGCAGCGATCGCGCCGTCGTCACCGAGCACTTCATGCGGCACGGCGACAATTTGACGATCATGACGGTGATTCGCGATCCCCCGTATCTCACCGAGCCGTTCATCCGCACCCGCGATTACCTTTATGAAATCGGCGGCCAGATCGCGCCCTATCCGTGCGAAAGCGTGGAAGAAGTCATCCGGCCGAAGGGCGTGATCCCGCATCATCTGCCCGGCGCCAATAAGTTCCTCGACGAATTCCCGGCCGCTCATGGCATTCCGCCCAAAGCCGCGCGGGGCGGAGCCGACACCATGTACCCCGAATATCAAAACAAGATCCGCGGCGCTGCTCCGGCTGCAAAGGCGGACGCCAAATGAAAACCCTCTTTGGATTACTAATCGCGGCCGCCGGCTTGGTGTACGCACAGAACCAAAACGCCGAGGTCCATGTCTGGCCCGTGCAGGGCAACATCTACATGATTGTGGGCGCGGGCGGCAATATAACGGTGCAAACCGGCAAGGATGGCGTGCTGGTGGTCGACACTGGCCTGGCGCCGATGGCCGACAAGGTTCTGGCCGCGATCAAGTCGATTTCAACCGGGCCCATCCGTTATGTCATCAACACGCATTACCATCCCGACCACACCGGCGGCAATGTTAAAATTCGCTTGGCCGGCAGCACCATCGTCGGAGCCAACGTCACCGGTGACATTCAGGACGCGGGCGTGGGCGCCGCGGTCATTTCGCACATCAACGTCCTCAATCGCATGAGCGCGCCAACTGGGACACAGGCCCCGTCGCCCGAGAAGGGCTGGCCCACCAATACGTTCCTGGGTGATCAGAAGAAGCTGTACTTCAACGGCGAAGGCGTCGACATCCTGCACCAGCCCGCCGCTCATACCGATGGCGATAGCATCGTGTTCTTCCGCCGCGACGATGTCATTGCAACCGGCGACATCTTCACCACCACCAATTACCCGATCATCGATCTCGCCGCCGGCGGCAGCATTCAAGGCACTATCGACGCGCTGCAGAAGATCGTCGACATGATCATTCCGATCTACGGCCAGGAAGGCGGCACCATGGTGGTCCCCGGCCACGGACGCTTGTGCGACTTCGGCGACGTCCTGAACTTCCGCGAAATGACCATCATCATTCGCGATCGCATCCAGAACATGATCAAGAAGGGCATGACACTGGAACAAGTGAAGGCCGCGCGACCCACCCAGGACTACGATCCTTTATATGGTTCCACCACCGGCTTCTGGACCACCGACAAGTTCGTCGAAGCCGTCTACAAAAGTTTAAAGGGGGAGAAATGAAGATCCAGTTCTTAGCCATGTTGGCCTTTGCGCCCGCGCTCTTCGCGCAATTCCCCGCCGGCCCGCCCCCGGGCCCGCCTAAGCCCGCCAAGCAAGTCGCACCCATCGATCTTACGGGCTACTGGGTCTCCATCGTGACCGAAGACTGGCGCTTCCGCATGATCGCGGCGCCCAAGGGCGATTTCGCCGGCGTTCCGTTGAATCCCGAAGGCCAGAAAATCGCCAAGGAATGGGATCCTGCCAAGGACGAAGCCGCCGGCAATCGGTGCAAAGCTTACGGCGCGGCTGGTCTCATGCGCATTCCCACACGCCTGCACATCACCTGGCAGGACGACAACACGCTGAAGATCGAGGCGGATGCCGGCACGCAAACTCGTATCCTCCACTTCGGCCCCCCGCAAGCTCCTAGTGGTCCGCCAACGTTGCAAGGTTATTCGTCGGCGCGCTGGCTCGGGCCGGCCGGCGGCATCGGATACTTCGGAGCCGCGTTCGATCCCACCAAGGGCGGGTCGCTGGAAGTGAATACCAGCCACCTCGCGCCCGGTTATCTGCGCCGCAACGGAATTCCTTACAGCGATAAAACGACGGTCCAGGAATACTTCGACGTAATTAAGGAGCAGGAAGCCGATTGGATCGTGGTCAAGACCATCGTTTCCGATCCGCAATATCTTTTCCGCACCATGATCACCAGCACGCACTTCCGCAAGCAGCCCGACGCCACGGGCTGGGCCCCGTCGGCCTGTTACGACCGATAACTGGCCCTCTCGAGCCGATCGCAAATCGCCGACCACTCTTCGGTGCGCGGCGGATGTTCGATGGCAATCCAGTCCCAGCCATCTGCATCGGCTTCATGCAGTCTCTCATAGAGCACTGCCGCATACGCTCGCGGATCGTCCGGCATCTGGAGATAGATTCCGCGGCCGTTGGTGGGAAGCTGGCCCCGCTCGATCAAGATCAGAGGAGTTTTGGGGCTATAGTGCCGGGCGTGCAGACCAGGCGATGAATGAGCACCCTCGGGAGCCTGTTCCGCAACTCGCACCGGTCCGATCACTGCTTCGATTTCCTGCTGCGTCACCATTCCCGGTCTCAACAATACTGCGTCCGCACCCGCAAGCGAAAGAACGGTGGATTCTATGCCCACATTCGACGGGCCTCCGTCCAGCACCATCGAGACGCTATTGCCCAAAGCATCGCGCACATGCTGCGCCGTCGTAGGGGAAAGCTCACCGAACCGGTTGGCGCTGGGCGCGGCGATGGGGACGCCGGCCTCGCGGATCAGCTCCTGCGCGATCGGATGCGCGGGCATGCGAACACCAACGGTGTCGAGTCCGGCAGTGACGCGATCGGGAACGTGCGGCTGTTTCGGCAAAACCAACGTCAGGGGCCCGGGCCAAAAAATCCGGGCCAATTGTTCGGCTCGCTCCGGCCACTCACGCACCAGACTGCGCGCCATTTCGATGGAGCTGACATGAACGATCAGCGGACTCGATGGCGGCCGGCCTTTGGCAGCGTAGATCTTTTCGACCGCCGCTGGATCGAGGGCGTTTGCTCCCAAGCCGTAAACCGTCTCCGTCGGAAAGGCAACCAATTCTCCGGCTCTTATAAGCGCGACAGCGCGAGTTATGTCGAGTTCGGCGGCATTACTCAGGCAAATCCTCTTTCGCGTCGCCCGCGATTTTGCCGGTGTGCTTGTAAACCAGGAATGCGTGCATCAATCGATCCAAGTCGCCGTCCAAAACGCGATCCACGTCGCCGATGGAAAGCTTGGTGCGATGATCCTTCACCATGCGATAGGGCGCAAGCACGTAGCTGCGGATTTGGCTCCCGAAGTTGATCTCGAGTTTCGAGTCTTCAATCTTCTTATCCGCCGCCCGCTTCTTCTCCAGCTCATATTCGTACAGCCGGGCCCGCATCTGCTTCATCGCGCTGGCGCGATTCTTGTGCTGTGAGCGTTCATTCTGGCACTGCACGACCAGGCCGGTCGGGATGTGCGTCATCCGCACGGCCGACTCGGTTCTGTTCACGTGCTGGCCGCCGGCGCCCGAGGCGCGAAAAACGTCCACCCGCAGATCCTCGGGCTTGATGTCGATGTTGATGTCGTCCTCGATCTGCGGATAAACGAACACCGACGCAAAGGAGGTGTGGCGGCGCGCGTTGGCGTCGAACGGCGAGATCCGCACCAGCCGATGCACGCCGATTTCCGATTGCAGCAGACCGTACGCATTTTCGCCATTCATCTCGAGTGTGGCCGATTTGATGCCCGCGCCCTCGCCTTCCAGGCGATCCGTGACGACCGCCTGCATGTTGTGGCGTTCGGCCCAGCGCAGATACATGCGCAGCAGCATCTCGGCCCAGTCCTGGCTCTCGGTGCCGCCCGCGCCGGGATGGATGGCCATGATGGCGCTTTTGGGGTCGTTGGGGCCGGAGAGCAGCATGCCGGTTTCGAGTACTTCCAAACGCGCGGAAAAGCTCTGCATCTCGCGGTCCAGGTCGGCGGCGACGTTTTCGCCTTCGCGTCCCAGCTCGAACAGCGTGTCCAGATCGGAGGTCAGGCGCGAGACCTCGGCCTCGTCCGCAATGGCCTGTTCCAGGCGCTTGCGCTCCTGCATGATCTTCTGGCTTTTTTCCGGCGGCTGATTCCAGAAATCGGAATCGGAGGAGATCTGCTGCTCGATCCTGGCTAGCTGAAATTTCTTGTTGGAGGAGTCAAAGATAGCTCCGCACAGCGTCAGCTTGCTGGCGGAGCGAAGCGTACTCTCGTTCGTGTTCTTCGAAGGTCATCGAACTTTCATTTTACCAGGGGTGTCAACTCCAGCAAGTGGCCGCGCTTTCCGACGTTCCATCCCTGTGTTCGACCCAGCAATACATGTTGCCCGGCGGCTTCGTGGATGTGCCCGCAAAAGAAGTAAAGCGGCTGCTCGCGATCGATGAATTCGCGGATTGCCTCGCTTCCGAAATGTTTCCCCGCAGCCACGCGATCGAGCGCGGAGCCCTTGGGAGGCGTATGGCAGATGAGCACCAGGGGATCGAGCCCATTGAATTTGTTGAGGCGCTCCCTCAGTTCCTGCTCGCTGTACTCGCCGGGTGTATCGAACGGAGTGGGATTGGAGTAGCCGAGTCCGGCGACATGATAGCCCGCGATCTGCATCGTCCGGCCGTGGAAATCGTGAAAACCGAACTCGCGGCAGAAGCGCGTGATGTCGGCTTCCGATTCGTGATTGCCGGGAAGAACGTACATGCGTTCGGCGCGCGTTTGCATGATGGGCCCCATGGCGTCCAGGCCGCGCCCGAAATTCGCCAGATCGCCGGCGGCGAAGTAGTAATCCGCTTCGACGGCCATCAGTTTTTCGAGCCCGGCCTGATCGCCGTGGATGTCGGAGAAGATGAGCAGCTTCATAAGACCGCTTGCTCACGCGAACGGTTCAGCAGACGCGCGCGGTTCAGTAGACGCGGCGGTCAGAACCGCAAGTGCAGCGAAAGCTGCAAGAATCGCGAACTCCCAAGCGTGTGCTGGATGATCCCCAGGCTGCCCACCGGCGGGATGGAGGGCGGTCCCGAATAGTAAGGGAAGAAGGTCACGTTGTTGTTCGGCGCGTCGAAATCCGGATGGTTAAAGACGTTGAACGCGTCGAAGTTGAAGCGCAAACGGAACCTCTCGCTCAGCACAAAGTCCTTACCCAGCGACATGTCGAAGCGCACCTGGAAGGGAGCGCGGAAGACGTTCCGGCCGGAGTCGCCGTAGAGCGATTCGTAGACATCGCATCCGGTTGCATCGCAGGGCGGGACACCGTCCTGTCCCGGTGCCACAAATTGCGGCAAGAAATCGTTCACGTTCAAAACGGGTTTGCCGGCGTTCACTCCGGTGGTCCCTTGCAACTGCGCCTGCGCGTAGGTCACGCCCGGTTTCAACGGCACAATCGGATTTCCGATGTAATTCGACGTTCCGAAGTACAAGCTTCCCACCGAGCCCGAAAAGTCGTAAATGCTGTAGGGCTGGCCGCTCTGCGCCACGGTCTGTCCGCCGATGGTCCAGCCGTTCACCGCGGCGCCCACGGCTTTGTTCGAGGTCAGCTTCGGGATGGTGTAACTGTAGTTGATCAGGAACACGTGGGTCTGATCAAAGTCGGCATTGCCGTAGCTCTGCTTCGGATCCAAGGGATTGTTGCCGGTGAAGAAGAGACCCAAGCCGCTTTGTTCATCGAGCGCGTGCGACCAAGTGTAGGACGCGGTGAATTGCAAGCCGTTTGAGAGGCGCTTACGAGCCTGCAACTGGAGGGCGTTGTAATTTGAAATGCCCTCGGCTTTGAAGAGCACCGAGTTCATGTCGTAGCCGATATAGGGCACGCGGACGGGAGCGTTGCCGGAGTATTCAGCGGTTGAAATGGGCTCCAGGTCGAGGTTGTAATTCGGGCTCACGCCGCCGTACGAATAGATCTGGCCGTTGATCGGATTCTGGGGCGTGGCTATACCGGGCTGGTTGAACGCAATCGGCAGGATCTCGTGCACGCCATGGTTGCCGACGTATCCGGCGCTGAACAACCAGTTATTGGCTGCTTGGTATTGAAGATCGAAAGTCCAATTCTCGGTGTAGGGAAGCTTGTTGTTGATGTCGTAGCCGCCGAACAGGAACGGGCCGAACGCATTGCCAGCGGGGTTATCTCCGGAAATGGTCTGAGAGAGGTTGGGGAGCAGCGCCTGGAAGGAAGCGGCTGTGCCGGATGGCTGGGGGGGCGCGGAGGTCCCGAATGGAACCGCAAACGTCGCGCCCTTTTGGGCCACGATGGGCTGAACGAAGGGCGGCTCAAGGGTCACGCCAAACGGTCCATTGAAGCCTCCGCCGGCGCTGGGGGAAAGATAACTGAAGAATTCGCCCCGGTCGTAGTAGATACCGAATCCGGTTCGCACGGTCAATTTTGGAAGCGGATTCCATGCGATGCCGATACGAGGCGCAAAACCCCACTGGTGGTTCTTCATCAGCGTGTCGCTTGCGCCCGGGGTGGCCGCGGTGGGATTGTTGCCGGCAATCTCGAGCCCGGAATTGGTGATCGTGTCGGTGGCGGCGTCGTATGAATACAGGCCCCCGTTGAACGCGGTCAACCTGCCGTATTTCTCCGAGAGCGGTCCATCGAAATCCCAGCGGAGGCCGAGTGTAACGGTCAGATTGCTGCGCACCTTGTAGTTGTCGTTGACAAACGCGCCGGCTGTGTCGGAACGATAGTAGCGATTGGCGGAACCAATGATCGCGTCGCTAGCAACGCCCGTCCGCACCGTGCCTTCCACGAAATTTTCAAAGGTGTTGAAGTCGATAACGTCGGTGTTGGTGTTCTTATTGACGATATTGAGCTGGGTGTGATCCCAGGACAGGCCAAAACTCAGGGTATGGCGGCCCTTCACCCAATGCAACGTGGTTCCGTATTCCCATTGGTTTTGATACATGCCGGCGTTGCCGAAGCTGGAATCCCCTCCGAACTGCAGCTCATTCGACAAGGTGGGGTCCGCGTGAGTTATCTCAATTTGAGGGAAGGTGGTCGAACCCAGCAGATTGATACCAAATTCGCTTGGGGCGAACGCCTGGGTGGATGACGCGAAAGCATGCAAGCGCGTGAACCCGATGCGCTGCTCCCAAGTTAAGTTGGGAGTGAGAACCACCGTATTGTTGATGGACCCCACTTGACTGCCGGCTGAAAGTTGCTGTGGAAATCCCAGCAGCGAGCCTTTCGACCCGAACGGGCTCGACGTGGGATTGTCTTGGACGTAATACTTCACGCCGAGGCGATCCTTGTCGCTAACCGCGTAGTCGACGTTGGCGATTCCCTGATCGACGCTGGAGTGTGCGTTGGGACCTTGCAGTATTTCGTCGTAACCAAGAAAAGTGGCTAATCCGGGATTGGTGATCTGAGCGCTGGGAATCAAATACTGACCGTTCGGCAGCTTGGCGTTGAGCATGGCCGCCGCCACAGGGCTGATCTGGCTGGCCGCGATGGTAGTCCCGTAGGCACCCTGGATGGTGTTGATGATCCCTTGCGCGCTACGGTCGTTAGTGAGCGTCAGCGGTACGGTGTTCTCACTGGTGGCGTCGGCGGCGTCGGCGATGCGGACTCCCTGGTAGGACAGGAAGTAGAACAATTTATCCTTCTTGATGGGTCCGCCCAGCGTAGCGCCGAATTGATTGCGATTCAAGAACGGTACCTTCTGGGTGATGGCGGGATCATTGTTGTAGAAGAACGGCGCGGCGTTGAAGACGCTGCTTTGGTATTTCTCGTAGACCTCACCGTGCAACCCGTTTCCGCCGGACTTGGTGAGGATGCTGATGTGAGCGCCGCTGTTAGCGCCCTGGGTGGCGTCAAACATGGCGGAATTGACGGCAATCTCCTGGATCGCCTCGGGAGGCGGCGTGGGAAGGGACTGTCCGATCGCGCCATAAACGGAAGTGCTGGTCTGAATTTCGCCGCCGGCGCCGAACCTCTCTCCAGTATTGAGGACGAAGCGGTTCTCACCGACGCTGCTGGTGGAGTTTCCATTAAACACGTTGTTGGTGCTGATCCCGTTCACCGAAAAGCTGTTGCTGGTGTCCCGCTGCCCGTTGGCGAAGATGGCTTGGTTGCCAAGGCCGGCGTTGGTGCCCGCGCCTTGCAGGAAATCGGCGTGAACGCCGGGGCTCAAGATGGCCAATTGCGTGAAGCTTCCGGTTCCGAGCGGAGTCTGTTCGATGGTGGCTTGATCCACCACGTAGCCGGTGGTGGCGTCGGTCTGGTTCATCAGAGGCGTGCCGATGACGTCGACCTTGGTGGCGACGGTGCCGACCTTGAGATCGCCATCGACGGTGGTGGTGCGATCGCCATTGACGACCACTTCGGTGTGGCGTTCAGCGTCGAAGCCCTCCTTGGTGAACGTGAGCTCGTACGTTCCCGCCGGCAGATTCGAAATCGAATACGAACCGGTGGACTGCGAACGCGCGGTAACGGTCAGGTTGGTCGCGACGTTGCGCGCTGTTACAGTCACGTCCTGCACGGCGGCTCCGGTGGCGTCCTTCACGGTTCCGGTGATCGTGCCAAGAATCTGTTGTGCATAAGATGGCAGGTGGGCGGCGAGGGTTAGCGCCAGAACAGCGGCCGTCATTAAGGCTGGCCGCAAAAAGCGAGGGCTGCGTGTCATAAGAATCCTCCTGGTTAAAGTCGGACGGCACGCGGACGAGGCGTTGGCACTAGGGTACCCTGAGCATGATCGAAGCGATGCTCCTTGATACCGAGTACGTGTTACAGATTGATAAACCTCAAACTGATAAGAATAGCTCATTTGTCAGGGGATGAGATGCGGGGTAGCGGCGTTGGGTGGGCGGCTTGAAAGTGCGGGTTTTCGGAAAAGGCCGGCCAACAGGAGAAACCCGAGCGTAGGGGGTACGGGCCAGTCTTGCACGCTGCAGTACCGGGTCGAAATAGTGGTACTCGCGGCTTCAGACGCGTTTCGGGGCTTCAAGCCGTGATTTGACGATGCAGTAGCCGATTGGCTGCGTGTGCGCTACTGCCCTTAAAGCTTCCGACCGCCGCGGCAAGATCCTGATCGGCCACGTGGCGCCTTCTCGCCCGATTTGGCAAAAACGCGGCTGAAGCCGCGTCTACCCAAAAACGCGGCTGAAAAGCCGCGTCTACCCAAAAACGCGGCTGAAAAGCCGCGTGTACCAGGGTATTACGTTCAGCCATGCCACTTTGATGTCGCACACCCAGCGGCGTTGGCCCAGGAGGACGCCACCGGCCAGGAGCCGGTACCGGGCGCCCGATGCTTTTTTCAGCAGCCTGCTAAAGTGAAGGAGCGGCCGGAGGTCAACGCATGAACAAACTGGCACTCGCGCATTTGAGGGACTCGCGCAAAACGGAGTGCGGCGCGAAGCAGTTTCTGGCTGGTTTGGTGGTGCGTGCCGCACCCTTTGCGCTACTGGCGGCTTCTCTTACTCTGCTGGGCGCTGATGAAGCGCTGCCCAGCGTCCAAGCCGTCATGGATCACTGGATCGCCGCCACCGGCGGGCGCGCCGCTTGGCAGGCCCGGCGCAACCTGGTGGAGCATGCCACGCTGGACTTCGCGAAACAAGGACTCAAGGGCTCCCTCACCATCTACGAAGCTGCGCCGGACAAATACCTGGGCGTCACGGAGCTTCCCGGTGTCGGAAAAATCGCGAGCGGAAGCAACGGCGAAGTCGCGTGGGAGAACACCGCGCTCCAGGGTCCGCGCATCAAACAGGGCGCCGAAAAGGCGGATGCGTTCCGCGAGGGCGCCTTCAACCCGGCACTGAATTGGCAAAAGCTGTATATGAAAGGCGAGACGGCCGGGGTCGAGACCGTCGAGGGCCACGAGTGTTTCAAAGTAGTTCTCACGCCCAAGGAAGGCAAGCCGCTCGTGGAGTTCTACGACAAGACGTCGGGCCTCCTGATCAAGACCGTGACTACCGTCACCTCGCAAATGGGCGAAATCACCGCCGAAATCCTGTACAGCGATTATCAAAAGGACGGCGCCATCCTGTCGCCCCACCGCATGGTGAACCGCGCGGTCCAGCAGGAGTTCGTGATTCAAATTCAGAGCGTCGAAACCAATGCCGATCTGCCCAAGGATCGCTTCGATCTGCCGCCCGAAGTCCAAGCTCTGGTGAATAAAACGGCGGCGGCGGAGACCAAACCCGCTGAAACCAAGCCTGACGATCCAGCCGTCAACCAAAGCTCCGCCGGATCGCCGGACCGCGGCAAACTGACCGTCTACATGGCCGGCAATCAGGTCGCAACGGAAAACTACAGCGTCAAGAAATCCGACGGCGGCATCGACATCGATGGCTCCGGCTCAGCCAGCCTCGGCACGATAAAGATCGATATCGAAAAATTCCAGGTGCGCACCAACGCGAACTATGAACCGGTGGACGCCACTGCGAAAGCCAAGATGGGCGCCATTCCGATGAACGTGCATGCTACCTTCGCCGGCGGCCAGGCCAAGAACGAAATCGACACCGGACAAGGTCCGCAAACCAAGGATATTCCCGTGCACGCGGGCGCTATCGTCGTCAACGCCAATCTGCCGCTCTATCCCTGGACCCTGCTCGCCATGCGAGCGAGCTTCGACACGCACGAGGCGCAGCAGTTTCCCGTCTACGTCATCGGGCAGGCCGAAGTGAACGCCAGCGTCGTATTCAAGGGCCGCGAACACGTGGAATTTGCCGGTAAGACCGCGGAGTTGAATCATCTGGCCGTGAGCGGAACCACGCCGCAAGGCCAGCCCATCAGCCTGGATTTCTGGGTGGACGACAACCGCAAGCTCATCAAGATCGCGGTGCCGTCACAGGGCGTGGAAGCTTTTCAAGATGGTTTCGAGCCCAAAGCGCCTGCTGCTTCCGGACAGGCGGCGCCGAAAGGTTAGTCCCATTGAGCTCTCCGGGGAATCCTTCATCGCCCGAGGTCTCCACCGCCGCGGTGGAGTGTTATCTATCCGCGATTCTCGACATCGCCGAAACCATCGAAGCAATTTCGCCCGAGATCAGCGCTTCCCACCATGAGCGGTTGACCCGGCTGCATGCCAGCTTGGCCTCGTGCGCGACTGACGAGTCGCTCAATGACAGCCGCCAGGCTTTGCACGAAATCCTGCGCGATTTTTCCGTCAAAGCTCGCCGCAACAACCAGGCTTTGGCTCGCGACCTGAATCAAACCCTGGACATGATGGCCCGCACCGAGGATTCGCGTTCGGTGCGCAACGTCCAGTATGTGGAACGTTTAGTGGACTTCGCCGATCAGGTGGATGCGGCCATCCGCGCGGACGACCTGCCACGGCTGGCCCGCCAGACATCGGAATTGCGCGGTTTCGCTGAGTCGATCGAGCTCGACAGCCACGACGCCTTCACGCGCCTGCGCAAGAAGATGATCGAAATCCAATTCCGCCTGCACGAGGCCGAACTGCTTGCCACACTCGATCCGCTCACCGGCGTGGCCAACCGCCGGGAATTGGATCGCGAGCTGGCTGCCCGCGTGGCCGGCCAGCAGGAATTCTGCGTACTGCTGTTCGATGTCGATGGATTTAAGGCGGTGAACGATGAATACGGGCATCTCTGCGGCGATGAAGTCCTGAAGCAACTGGCCGCGCGGCTGGGCGGTCAGGTACGCGCGCGCGATTTCGTTTGCCGCTGGGGTGGAGACGAGTTCGTCGCCATTCTGGCCTGTGAACAGGCCCACGCCGAAACTCGTTCGCGCCAGATCGCTGAGCGCCTCAACGGTCCATACCACGTCAGGGGCGAGGACCACGAGATCCACGTCGACGTCGCCGTTTCGGTTGGGTTAGCCCAATACGAACCGGGCGAATCACTCGCGCAGCTCTTTCGCCGCGTCGACGAATCCATGTACCGCAGCAAGGATGCAGCCGCCTCCAGCTAACTTTGCATGGACACTCTGACCAACGCCGGTGTGCTCATAACGGGGGCTGGAAGGGGCATCGGCAAACGTTTGGCGCTCGGATTCGCGACGGCTGGAAATCGGGTTGCGCTGCTCGCGCGCAGCAAGGCCGAATTGGATCTGGCGCATCTCGAAATCGAGCACGCCGGAGGCAACGCGCTTCGCATCCGCGCCGACGTCACCGACTTCGAGCAGGTGAATGCCGCCGTGGACCGCATGCGCGTCCACTATGGCGAAGTCGACGTCTTGATTTGCGCCGCCGCGATTTCAGGCCCCATCGGACCTTTTGTAGATCAGCACCCTAGGGCTTGGATCGACACCATCCATACCAATCTGCTGGGGGTGATGAACGCCTGCAAAGCCGTGCTCCCCCATATGATCGCTCGCCGCGCCGGAAAGATCATCGTCCTGAGCGGCCCCGGCGCAACTACCGCGCGCCCGAATTTCTCCGCCTACGCCGCGTCCCAGGCGGCCGTGGTGCGGTTGGTGGAAACCATCGCCGAGGAGAACCGCGAGCACAACGTTCAGATCAACTGCATGGGCCCCGGCGGAACGTATACTTCCATGACCGACGAAATTCTGCGCGCCGGCGAGCGCGCCGGTTGGAAGGAAACCGAAGAGGCACTACAGATCCGCGAAACCGGCGGCGTCCTACCCGAGAAACAGATTCAGCTCGTGCTGTTTTTGGCCTCCGAACAGTCCAATCACATCAGCGGCAAGCTGATTCACGCGTCAGACGATTGGAAGAAGCTGCGGTCGGAGAATCTCAGCCCCGAAGCTTACACTTTGCGGCGGACACAAAAGGTGAGTCCCTAGCGCGGCTGACGTGGCACGGCTGACCGTTGACAGGGCCGGCCCCAACATCTACCCTAAAGGCGCATGGATGTAATTCCCATCAAACCGGAACGTAAGGCCCAACTGGAAGAGTACGCGCAACGTCGTGGCCAGGATACCGCGACTGCGCTGGATGACGCCTTGGCCGAGTATCTGGAATGGGAGCGGCAGGACTACCAAGAGGCCATTGAAGGCATCCGGCAGGGCTACGAGGACTTGAAGGCTGGGTGCATCCAATCCGCTGAGGAGGTGTTTGAAGAGTTGCGCGGCGGCTGTTATCGGAAGGGGCGGGAGAGGCCGGATTAGGATGGTTAAAAGGGTTGCGCGAGGCGGTGGCTTCTCTGGCCCACTCGCCGGAACGCTGTGCATTCGCCCCCGAAAACGACGTGTTTCCTTTCGAGGTGCGTCAGTTGCTCTATGGACGCACGCCGCATGTGTACCGTATTCTTTTCACCATCAGTGGCGACGTGGTTTCTGTCCTGCACATACGTCACGGACGCCGCCAGCCGTCGGCCCGTTGGCCGGACCAATGAGCCATTTTCGGTTCACTTCCTAGCAAACGTCTAGGGGGAATCGACCACATTACGCGTGGTCGCCCATTCCACCAAGAACGCTTTATGCGAACGTTGTAGAACTTTCGGCCGGAACCACACATCACGAAGCGTCCGATGATCGTGGAGATAATTTCGCCGCTCGCAAACGGGGGGTGTCCGCCGCGACCAACGTGAATCACGAAGAAGCCAACTCCAAGAGAGCTAAGACCTTCGTTAGCCACAGATGAACACAGATGAACACGGATCAAAGAATAATGCGTTTCCATTCAACCTTGGGCTTTTGGAAATTGATAAGAAGGCATAACTTCCGGCCCGAAGCGCGAAGATAATTGAGACACTGGGCCATGTGCTCGTTTGCTAATCGGTCAACGCACTTCAGCTCGATCACAAGCACATCTTCAACGAGTAAGTCTGCAAAATACTCACCCACGGAACGGCCCTTATACGTGACACCAAATGACGTTTGCGCCGTAGCACGTATCCCGCGAGCGCTCAACTCGATCAGCAGCGCCCGTTCATAGACTTTCTCTAGGAAGCCGGCTCCCAGGGTATTGGACACCTCGAAGACCGCTCCCAATACTGTTTCTGTTAATCCGTGTTCATCTGTGTGCATCCGTGGCCAATATGAATGTGCCGTCTTGAGCCACGGTCTCTCTCTTCAATTGCCCGCAGGCCGCGAAGATGTCCCGCCCGCGCGGCTTCCGCACGAAGCACGGCAGCGCACGCCGCACGATCGCTTGAAACGCATGCACGCGCTCGGGGTCCGGCGTCTCAAACGCGATTCCCGGTCCGGGATTCAGCGCGATGAGATTCACCTTCGCGTTCAAGTGCGCCAGCAGCTTTACAACCCTCCGCGCGTCGGCGTCCGAATCGTTCACGGCCTTCAGCAGCACATATTCGAACGTCAACTTTTCCCAAGGCCGCAACGGATACGCCTTGCACGCCGCCAGCAAATCCTTCAGCGAATATTTGCGCGTGATCGGCATCAGCTCGCGGCGCTGTTCTTCGCTGGACGCATTCAGCGAAATGGCGAGCTTGGGCCGCACCGGCTCGCGCCCCAGCTCCGCGATCTTGGGAACGATTCCGGCCGTCGAGAGCGTGATCCGCCGGGGCGAAATTCCGATTCCCGCCGGGTCGGCCAACAAGCGCGTCGCCTTGATCACGTTCGGCAGGTTCAGCAGCGGCTCGCCCATCCCCATCATGACGATATTCAAACGATCGCTCGCGGTAGAAATCCCATGCGCCCGCATGATGAACAGCACTTGCCCGACAATTTCCCCGGCCGTCAGATTCCGCTCCAGGCCCATCAGCGCCGTCAGGCAGAACTGACAATTCACCGGGCAACCAACCTGGCTGGAGATGCAAATCGTATCTCTTTTAGAATTGGGACCCTCTTCGGGCATCAAAACCGCTTCGACTGTCCGCTGGTCCTGTAGTTTCAACAGATAGCGTCGCGTGCCGTCGCGGGACCCATACTCGGCGGCGAGCTCCGGCAACCCGACCGAGACCTTTGAAGCCAATTCTTTTCTTAGACTTAGCGGCAAGCTCGTGATCTGCGCCAGATCCGGGACCTTCTGCCGGTAGACCGCGTCGTATACTTGGCGGGCGCGGAAGGCGGGTTGGTCTTGCCCAAGGGTTTCTTGTAGATCAGGAAGTTCAAGGCCTACAATATCTTGCGTCACTTTTCCCAGTATACCTCGCGCGTCCATGATCGGGAACGTGACAAAACCGCGATAAGATGTAATTGAAGGTAAAATGGCTGCCGCAGTTGAAACTCTCCGCGATATCGAAGCAACGACCCTGAAAAACGGGGTGCGTGTAATCAGTGAGCAAATGCCTCACGTTCGGTCCGTCTCCTTGGGCGTCTGGATCAAGACCGGCTCCCGGCGCGAAACTTCCGAAGAGAACGGCATCTCGCACTTCATCGAGCACATGCTCTTCAAGGGCACCAAGAACCGCTCCGCCGAAGAGATCGCGCGTTCGGTGGATTCCATAGGCGGTGGCCTGGACGCGTTCACCGCCAAGGAGATGGTCAGTTATAACACCAAGGTTTTGGACGAGCACCTGCCATTCGCGTTCGACGTCCTGGCCGACATGGTGCGCAATCCGTTGTTTCGCGAAGAGGACATCGAGAAGGAAAAGGGCGTCATCCTGGAAGAGCTGAAGATGGAGGTGGACAATCCCGAATATCTTTTGCACGATATCTTCTCCAGCAATTTCTATAAGGATCATCCGCTCGGCAAGCCCATCATCGGCAGCAAGGACACCATTCGCTCGTTCGATCGCCGGATGATCGACGATTACTACCAGCGCTATTATTCGCCGTCCAATATCCTGATCACCGCGGCCGGCAATCTGGATCACGATCGCCTGGTGGACTTGGCGCGCCAGCATTTTGAGGATCTCCGCGTGAACGGGACGCTCGCGCCGGAAGTTGCGCCGGTGCCGCACGCGCGCCTGGTGTTCCGCAACAAGACTTCGCTCGAACAGACCCATCTTTACATGGGCGTGCCCGCGTATCCGTTCTCGCACGAGTTGCGCTTCGCCTGTTACGCGTTGAACACCATTCTCGGTGGCGGCATGAGCTCGCGCCTGTTCCAGAACATCCGCGAAAAACAGGGCTTGGCATACGCCGTGTACTCCGAGCTGGCGATGTATCACGACACCGGCTGCATGGCCATCTATGCGGGCACGGCGGTCGAGACTTGCAGTCAAGTGATCCAGTCCATCGTGAAAGAGCTGCGCGAGATCAAGGAGAACCTGGTGCCCGCCGAGGAGCTGCGGCGCGCCAAGGACAATCTGAAGGGATCGTTCATGCTGGGCCTCGAATCAACATCCAGCCGGATGAGCAATCTGGCCCGGCAGGAACTGCATTTCAAGCGCTTCTTCTCCCTGGATGAAATGATCGAGAAAATCGAAGCGGTGACGGCGGAACAAATTCGCGACATCGCAGGGGAATTCTTCCATTCGAAGAACATCACGCTGGCCGTGCTCGGCAACCTGGGCGACTTCCGAATCAAGCGCGAGGAGCTCGACTGCTAATTCCTTCGGTGGGCAAATTGGCGCGAGCCATATGGGCTCTGTGCGCTCTCACCGGATCTCTTTCCGCCCTCGACCTGAAATCGCTCAAGCCCCAGGGCTACGTCAGCGACTTCGCGAACGTTCTCGATCCGCAATCGCGCGCGCAATTGGAGGCTTATTGCGGCCGCGTGGAGCAAGTCACCGGCGCGCAAATGGCGCTGGTTACCATCAAGTCGCTGGACGGCGAGCCGATCGAAGACGTCACCAATACGCTATATCGCCAATGGGGCGTCGGCAAGAAGGGCAAGGACGAGGGGATCATGTTTCTCCTCGCCGTCCAGGATCATCGCGACCGCATCGAAGTCGGTTATGGCTTGGAGCCGATCCTTCCGGACGGCTTCGACGGCAGCATTACGCGCAGCATTCAACCGCTCCTGCGCCAGAGCGCGTATGGGCCGGCCATGATCTCCGCCGCCCAGCAGATTGGCTCGGAAATCGCCCGCGCCAAAGGCGTCGTGCCCCAATCCGGCGCGCGCCCGCGCTATCGCCAGACTTCCGGGCGGCAGGGCCTGCCGTGGCCGGTGATCGTGATCGGTATCGTGGTCCTGCTTTTTCTTTTGCGCGGCGGCGGCAGTGGCGGCGGTTTCCTGGCTGGCATGCTTCTCGGTAACCTATTAGGCGGTGGACGAGGCGGAGGCGGAGGCTGGGGTGGTGGCGGCGGCTTCGGAGGCGGTGGTGGAGGCGGGGGCTTCGGCGGGTTTGGCGGAGGCGATTCGGGCGGCGGCGGGGCTTCGGGAAGTTGGTAAGACGGGGGAGCTGGTAATTAAATGGAAGATAAACTCCAGGAACTCGTGGATCGTCTCAAGCACGCCCAGCGCGAACGCTTGCGCTCCGTCGTACTCTATGGATCCGCTGCTGCCGGGGAACACCACGAACATTTTTCCGACCTCAACGTTTTGTGCGTGCTCACGCGCATTACGCCGGCAGAGCTGGCCGATTCCGAGCCGATTTTCAAATGGTGGCGCGAGCAAGGCAATCCCTCGCCGCTGCTGTTGAGCGAGGATGAGCTGCGTACTTCCACCGACTGTTTTCCGGTGGAATTCCACGACATGCAAGAGCGGCACCGCATCCTCTACGGGCCGGATGTCATCGAAAACCTGGTGATCGATCGCACATTCTATCGCGCGCAAGTGGAGATGGAGCTGCGGAGCAAGCTGCTGCGGCTGCGCCAGAAGGCGGCTGAAGTGCTGACCGACAAGGGTCCGCTGCTGCGCTTGATGATCGATTCGGCGCCGAATTTCCTGGTGCTCGCGCGGCATGCCCTGCTGCTTTCGGAGAAACCATCCGGCTGGCGAAAGCGCGACATCGTCCGGCATCTGCCGGACATTGGCGTGGATGGAACGCCGTTCGATATTCTGCTCGATTTGCGGGAACAGAGCAAGCGGGCCGGTGACGTGGAACCTGCGGCGCTATTCGCTGCGTATCTTCAGCAGATCCAGGCGCTGGTAGGCCACGTGGATGGGATAGAGAAATGAGGGAGCCATGAAAATTGCGTTGGTTGTTCTTGGAGTGCTGGTTTTGATTGCCCTGGGCGTTTTCGGCTGGGCCGCGGGCTCGCGAAACACGCTGGTGACGGAGCGCGAAGCGGTGAACGCGGCTTGGGCGCAGGTGGACGTCGCGCTGCAGCGCCGCGCCGATCTGATCCCTAATCTGGTGGAGACCGTCAAGGGTTTCGCCAAACAGGAACAGGCCGTGATCAAGGAAGTCACTGACGCCCGCGCGGCGCTGGGTGGCGCTCGCACTCCGTCGGATAAGATCGCAGCCAACGGGCAATTGGACAGCGCACTCAGCCGGCTGCTGGTGGTGGTGGAAAACTATCCGCAGTTGAAGTCGAACGAGAATTTCCTGCGCCTGCAAGACGAGCTTGCGGGAACCGAGAATCGCATCGCGGTCGAGCGCCGCAAATACAACGAGACGGTGCAGAAATATAACACCGACATCGCGCTGTTCCCCAACAACGTCGCGGCTTCGATGTTCGGCTTCCAGCGCAACGACGCTTATTTCAAGACCGCGCCCGACGCCCGGAACGCTCCCAAAGTGGCGTTTTAAGCGGCCGCGGTGCCTGGCACAAATAGGCGCCTCCTGCTGATCGGCGCCACCACCGGTTATCAGACGCGCGTCTTCGCCGAGGCGGCCGAGCGCCTGGGATACGAGCTGATCCTCGCCACCGATCGCTGCCACGTTCTTGACGACCCGTGGGGCGACCGTGCGATCGCGCTGCGTTTCGAAGATCCGGAAGGCGCTGCGCAAACTCTGGGCAACTCGCAAATAGACGGCATCGTCGCCGTGGGCGACCGTCCGGCTTACATCGCGGCCCTCGCGGCCGAGCGGCTCCGGATCACCTACAACTCTCCCGATTCGGTCGCGGCCAGCCGCAATAAGTTTCTTGCGCGCGAGCGCTTTCGCGCCGCCGGATTGTTGGTTCCGGAGTTCCATCGCGTGCCGTTGTCCGAAGGTCCCGGGCGGGCGGCGCAACAAGTCAGCTATCCGTGCGTCCTCAAGCCGCTGGGACTTTCCGCCAGCCGCGGCGTGATTCGCGCGAACAATCCCTCTGAGTTCATCATTGCTTTTCGCCGGATCGAAAACCTGCTGGCCGATCCAGACATCGCGCGCCTTCACGAAGATCAGGACCGATTCCTACAAGTGGAATCGTTCATTGAAGGCCGCGAATTCGCACTGGAGGGGCTTCTCGCCCAGGACCGTCTGCGCGTGCTCGCGATTTTCGACAAGCCCGATCCGCTCGATGGCCCGTTTTTCGAAGAGACCATCTACATTACGCCATCGCGCGAGGACCTGTCCACGCAGCGCGCCATCATCCAAACCACCGAAGCCGCGATCCGCGCGCTTGGTCTTAGACACGGCCCAATCCACGCTGAAATGCGCGTCAACCCGGCGGGGGTCTGGATGCTGGAAGTGGCCGCGAGGCCAATCGGCGGATTATGCGCGCGAGTGCTGCCGGGACTCGAAGAGCTGATTCTGCGCCACGCCGCCGGTGTTGATCCGGGCGACATTGGAATGCCGGCTCCGGCAAGTGGAGTAATGATGATCCCGATTCCGCGCGAAGGAATTTACGTGGACGCCGAGGGCCTGGACCGAGCCCGCGCGCAACCGGGCATCGAAGACGTGATCATCACCGCCAAGCGGGGACAAAAACTGATCCCGCTTCCGGAAGGCGCCAGTTATTTGGGCTTCCTCTTCGCGCGGGGCGAATCCGCGGATGCCGTCGACCGTGCGCTGCGGGACGCGCACTGGCAACTGCGGTTTGAGATTGCAACCGCATTGCCTGCCCTGTGAATTCTGAATTCAGAATTCTGAATTCCTCGCCTTAGTTCTTGGCTTGGGGAGGCACGTAGCCCGGAGGCAGCGCCGCGCCCGCCCCGAAGAAGTAATCTTCCATTTGCTTGAGCAGAAACTCCTGCGCTTCCTGAGTGCCCAGGTTGAGCCGGTACTCGTTCATGATCATCTTCATCTGCTCCAGCCACATTTTCCAGGCTTCCTTGGAAACGTTCTCATAGATGCGCTGGCCGAGCGGATGACCGTCGAAGGGCGGTTCGTCGAGTCCTGGCATGTCGCGCTGAAACTTGACGCAAAACACGGTCCGCTTGCCAATTTCTTCTACCTTGGGACCGCCTATGCCGCTACTTCCACAACCCATTTCAGCGCCTCCTTGAAACTCCAGCTTACCAGAGGGGGCAGCCCAGGGTTTCGCGGCTCTCGCGCCAGAGTCCTTTTATGCCAGATTATGCCAGACGTTTTTCGGACGCAGCCGTGTCTTCAGTTGTGGCAGGACGCGCAGGCGCGCTCTTCTTGCCGCTGAGGTATTCCGACAGACGCAGGGGCATGGGCGCGCCCTTTTCCATGGAGCGTTGCACCGCTTTCTGATAGCGGCGCAAGGTCTCGCGCTTCACGGGCTCCTGAATCTGGCACGCTTCGATATCGAGCAGGATGTCTATCTCCCACGGCTGGAAGGTGTTACGGTTCATTGCGCCGCGAATCAGCTCCTGCATCAGGCGGTTGAACCGGTTCAGGCGGGCTTCACTATCAAGGGTCTGCACGAGCATATGGGGCCATTCTCTCTATCGGCGCAACCGCTCGAAAACTTGAACCAATATACAGGACAATAGAACCGGAGCCCCACTCATGCCTGACGCCAAATTCGACCAACCCCGTGTCGCACTGAACCGCATCTACACCAAGACCGGCGACCAGGGCCAGACGCACTTGGCCGGCGGGCAGCGAATCTCGAAGGACTCCTTGCGCATCGAGTGCTACGGCACCGTCGACGAACTGAACGCCTTCACCGGCATGGCCGCGATCTCGGCCGCGGAATCCGTTCCTTCGCTGGCGCCGATTCTGCGCCGGGTCCAGCATGAACTGTTCAACCTGGGGTCCATCCTAGCCACCAAACCCGAGGACGTGCACCCCAACCAAGCGCGCGTCACGGAGATCGAAGTCCGGCAACTGGAGATCGAAATCGATCGCATGAATACCGATCTGGCTCCGCTCCGTTCTTTCGTGCTCCCCGGCGGCACGCGCTTGAACACCGAGCTACACGCCTGCCGCACCATTTGCCGGCGCGCCGAGCGAATAGCCGTGGCGCTATCGCGCGCGGAACCGATCCCACCGGAAGTAGTTCAGTACTTGAATCGCTTAAGCGATGCTTTCTTCGTCTGGAGCCGCTGGGTGAACCACGTGCTCGGCGTTCCCGAGGTTTTGTGGGAGCCGAATCAGTCCGCGTCCGGCACCACGTGACCTTCGACTGGTTGCACCGGCGCTTATTGCACCGGCGCGTTGGAGGCGACCTTCTTCGAACCGACGATCTCGTGGGCACGATCGAGCATGGTCTTGGAGGCAGGCAGCGAGCCGGCGCCCTTGGCAACTTCCGGATCGTTCTGGAACGCTAAGCGGTCGGAATCTTCCTTGCTGAAGGCGGTGATGAAGAGCTCTTCGCGAAGGCGCTCACGGATCCAGGATTGATCGCGGTCGAAATCGGCGCGCGGGAGCACGACGCCGCGCGTGGCGGCGAAGTTGCGGAAGTCTTCCAGCACCGCGGCATCGGGCGTCCATTCCTTCGTGAGCGGCGGCCCAGTGCGGCCGGCAAAAAACTCGGGCGCGTAGAAGAAGAACACCAGATCGTCGCTGAGCGCGGCTTCGAGCAGCGTCGGCTTGGGCGTCTCATACTTTTCGTCCGGCCGGATACCGTCGCCACCGTAGACGATCCGGCCGCTATCCGTTTTTCGCATGTCATTCGAGTTGACCTTGCCGTCTTCGCTGCGGCTCAGGTATTCGAACAGGCCCTGATGTTCATAGTCGCGCTGGATCAAGCGGCCGCTCGGAGTATAGTATTTCGCGATGGTCAGCAGCAGGGCGCTGTTGCCGGAAAGCGGGAAGGGCGCCTGCACCAGTCCTTTGCCGAAGGTGCTTTCGCCGACCACCCAGGCGCGGTCGTGATCCTGTAGCGCGCCGGTGAGGATCTCAGCGGCCGACGCGGTGCCGCGGTTGACCAGCACCACGATGGGGTATTCGCGCCCGCGCTCGCCCTTCTTAGCGATGAACTTGGTTTCCGCCGAAGCGCGGCCATGATGAGACACGATAAGCTGGCCCTTGCGCAGAAAACGGTCGGCCACGTTCACAGCCTCCTGAACCAGGCCGCCGGGATTGTCGCGCAGATCCAGCACCAAACCGTCGATGGCGCTTTCGGGAAAGTGAGACAGCGCCTGGTCGACTTCATGGCTGGTGGTTTCATTGAATGCTTCCACGCGCATGTACGCAATTCCGGGATGCAACCAGAAGGCGTAGTTCACGCTGCCGCGTGGCACGTTGTCGCGAACCAGGGAGAAGTGCATCGGTTCGGGGTGGCCGTAGCGGCGCACCGTGATTGTCACCGGCGTTCCTTTGGGGCCTTTGAGCATGCCGGAGACCTGGGAAACCGTGGCGCGTTCCGTATTCGTGTCGTCGACGCCGATAATCTGATCGGCCGGGCGCAGACCGGCGCGGTAGGCCGGCGAGTTCACGAACGGGTACATCACGATCACCTTGCCCTCGGGCGAGCCAACGTACATTCCGACGCCGAAATAATGACCGGACTGGCCCTCCCGCATCAGTTGGTATGCTTTGGGATCGAAAAAGTTCGAATGCGGATCCAAGGCGCGCAGCATGTTGGGGATGGCGCCCTTGAACACGGTGTTATCGGCATCCGGCTTGTTGGCGAAGTTGGTCTCCACCGCCTCGTATACCTGCGTGAACTTTTTCAAGCTTGCGTTGACGTCCGCCTCCGACTGGGCGGAGAGGGTCACGGACAGGGGGCTAGCCAGCACGACTAAACCCAGAAACCAGCGCGCGGATACCATGATGTTTCGACCTCGGGTGCTTTTATATTACCAGCAATTTCGCCGGAGGCCCTGGGCTGCCCCAAGTGTTGCGGGTGTGCGACTTGAAAGTGCAGGTTTTTGGACAGGAGAACCTGAGCGGGTCGGGTACACGCGGCTTTTTTTTGGCCGCGTTTTGCCCATCTCTTGCCGATCGCGAGCCGCCGCGACGCAGTAGCCGGTTGGCTGCGTATGCGCTACTGCCCTTAATGCTTCTGACCGTCGGGGCAAGATCCTGATCGCCCACGGGGCGAAGTGCGACCCGATTTTGGCGACAACGCGGCTTGAGAAGCCACGTGTACCGATTTGGCGAAAACGCGGCTGAAAAGCCGCGTGTACCAGGGTGTTACCCGCTAGTGGACCCGAAAGGTCTCCACGGAAATGCGCCGGCCGTCGGTGCGCAGCGTAATGAGACCGTCCTGGTCGGTACGCAGAACGCTGGTGTGATGGGCCGCCAGGCGCCGCAGAACCTGGGGATGGGGATGGCGAAAGGTGTTTTCGAATCCGTCGGAGATGACGGCGAACACCGGGGAGACGGCGTCCAGGAATGGATCGATGCTGGAGGTATTGCTGCCATGGTGTCCCACCTTGAGAATGTCGGCGCGGAGGGGCTCGTCGCCGGCCAGCGCGCTACGCTCCATGGGCTTTTCCATGTCGCCCGTGAGGAGCAGCGAGCGATGCCCGTAGGTAACGCGGAGCGCCAGGGAGTCGTTATTGGTGGGGCTGTCGCCGGGGACATATCCGGCGGGCGGCGAAATAACTTCAATGCGCGCGCCTCCAAAATCGAAGCTGCGTCCGGCAGGCAGAGCCAGGATCTTGACGTGTTCGGCGAGGGCTTTCTGACGTACGGCCGACCAAGCGGCGCTGGGAGCCATCGCTCCGGTCCAAAGCTCGGAGGGATGAAAGTTTTCGATGACGGCCGGCAGGCCGCCAGCGTGATCGTCGTGCGCGTGGGTGAGAGCGACGGCGTCGATTTTCCGGATGGAGCGGCTCCAGAGATAGGGCGAGACGACGTCCTCGCCGATGTCAATGCGCGTGATGCTGTGGGTTCCGGCGGCGCGATTTCCGAAAGCCAGCACGCCGCCGCCATCGATGAGCATCAGCTTGGAATCGGGAAAACAGAGCAGCAAACTGTCGCCCTGTCCGACGTCAATGGCCGTGAGTTCGAGTTCGCCAGGGTGCAGCGCGGGCGGGAATGGATGCCAGAAGATCAGGGCAAAAAGGACCAGAACGCCGGTTAGCGCGGCCCAGGCCCACACCCTTGAGCGGCGGATCATGAAGGCCAACAGCAGCAAAGCCGCGCAAAATAAGCCGCCCAGCCACGGCGGAGGAGCGAGAACCCGCCAGTTGGGTTCCAGGTGCGTGTGCCAGCCTGCGACCGCTTCGCCCGCTCGCAGCAGCCAGCCTGCCAGGATGGCGGGAACTCGCCACATGGTGAAGACGGCGAGAAAGCCCAGGGGAACGACGAGCGCGAGCAGCGGGACGACGAGAATATTCGCCGAGAAACCGGTGAGCGAGATGCGGTGGAAGTAGATGGCCATCGGCAAAGCGAGACCGATCTGGATGGCGGCGGAAATCACAGCGAACTCGTAACCGAACAGAGCAATGCGTGCACCTACCGTGAGGGCGCGCGCGGCCCAGGCTTGGGACATCGGAGTGTAGTAACTCAACGTTTCGGCCAGCAGCCGTAGCTCGACGCGGAATTGAGCGGTAAGCGGAAGCATGCGAGGGTCCCGGCTCGGCTCATTGATCTGGGCGAGAGCGTGGACGTAAGGCAACGACGTGGCTTCCAAAATGGGAGTAGCGAGCAAAGCGATGGCCGCGACGGCCAGGAACGACAGCTGAAAACCCGCCTCGAAAAGTTGGCTCGGATCCCACAGCAGGTAGACGATGGCGATGGCGGCCAGCAGATTCATCAGATGGCCTCGCCGGTAGAAGTAACGCGCCACGACATACAGCGTGAAGCCCGCGGCGGCGCGGATGGATGGGGCATTCAAACCGGAGACCAACGCGTAGAGCCAGGCGCCGGAGGCGGTGATCGCAAGCGCAGTCATCTCGGGAAAAAAGCAAAGGCGCAGGAGAAACAGCAAGAACGCCGCCAAAACGGTGATGTGCAGGCCGTCGATCACCAGCATGTGATAGGTACCGGTGCGGCGGAAGGTATCGGTCCAGATGCGCTCCATGCGCGTGGATTCGCCGATGAGCGTGGCTTCCATCATAGCGGTGGCATAAGGATTGCCTCTGTAGAGCTGTTCGATACGCCGGAGCGCGGCCGTCCGCAGGGCGAAGATCGCGGCTTGGAAACGCGAGCCGCAGCGGCCCGGTTTCACCGTGACAGAGCTGCCGGCCGAGGTGGAAGCGGTCCAATAAACATGGCTGCGAGCCGAGAACCCTTCGTAATCGAAAGCGCCCGGGTTTTGAAAATTGCGGATGCGGCGCACGCGAGCTTCGAGTTCGACCAGCTGCCCGTAGCGCAGATCCGGCG